>Ga0065165_1001328_pt1 | contig 27503 bp, 15 predicted proteins | sample AraplaMF_Cvi_mMF_FD_63813 | JGI IMG/M metagenome (GOLD analysis project Ga0065165, IMG submission 63813) | Arabidopsis root microbial communities from the University of North Carolina, USA - plate scrape MF_Cvi_mMF (version 2) (version 3) | ecosystem: Host-associated > Plants > Roots >... | reverse complement strand
GCTCAAGCTGATCCGCGACGAGCAGGCCAAGGGCAAGCTGGTCGCCATGTGCGGCGACGGCACCAACGACGCGCCGGCGCTGGCCCAGGCCGATGTCGGTGTCGCCATGAACACCGGCACTCAGGCCGCGCGCGAGGCGGGCAACATGGTCGACCTCGACTCCAACCCGACCAAGCTGATCGAGGTGGTCGAGATCGGCAAGCAGCTCCTGATGACGCGCGGTGCGCTGACGACCTTCTCTATCGCCAACGACGTCGCAAAATACTTTGCGATCATCCCGGCGATGTTCCTGGCATTCTACCCGCAGCTCAACGTGCTCAACGTCATGAACCTGTCGAGCCCGCAAAGCGCCATCCTGTCGGCGATCATCTTCAACGCGCTGATCATCATCGGCCTGATCCCGCTCGCGTTGAAGGGCGTCGCCTACCGCGCCGTCGGCGCCGGCGCGCTGCTCCGCCGCAACCTGCTGATCTATGGCCTCGGCGGCATCGCCATTCCCTTCATCGGCATCAAGGCGATCGACCTCGTCGTCGTCGCCTTGCACCTGGCCTAACCCGCCGTCATTGCGAGCGAAGCGAAGCAATCCAGAAATGTTTCCACGGTTGACAGCCTGGATTGCTTCGTCGCTTCGCTCCTCGCAATGACGGGAGAAATTGGAGAAAACAAATGCTCAGAGAAATCCGCCCCGCCATCGTCCTGTTGCTGGTGCTCACCGCGATCACGGGCCTGGCCTATCCGCTCGCGATGACCGCCATTGCCGGCGCGATCTTCCCCGCGCAGGCGCAAGGCAGCCTGGTCGAGAAGGACGGCAAGGTCGTCGGATCCGCCCTGATCGGGCAGGAGTTCAAGGACGACAAATATTTCCACGGCCGCCCGTCGGCGACGCTGGCGCCGGACCCCAATGATTCGACCAAGACGGTGTCTGCGCCCTACAACGCCGCCAATTCCGGCGGCTCCAATCTCGGTCCGACCAGCAAGGCGCTGGCCGACCGGCTGAAGGAGGACGTGGACAAGCTGAAGGCCGAAAACCCGAACGCCGCCGTGCCGGTCGATCTGGTCACCACCTCGGCAAGTGGGCTCGACCCCGACATCTCGCCGGAAGCGGCGCAATTCCAGATTCCGCGGGTTGCCAAGGCCCGGAATATGCCGGAGGACGCGGTGAAGCAGCTCGTGGCCTCCAACGTCCAGGGCCGTCTGCTCGGCTTGCTCGGCGAACCCAGGGTTAACGTTCTGGCGCTGAATCTAGCGCTCGACCGCGCGTCGGCGAAGTAGCGGTCTAGGCTCGCGGCGCTCAGATGATTATATTGGCCTGATGGTCCGAGAGCGCCGCGATCCCGAACAACGACCGTCTCCCGAGGCGCTGCTGGACGCCGCGCGCCGGGAGGAGAGCGCGAACGGCAAGCTGAAGATCTTCGTCGGCGCCGCGCCCGGCGTCGGCAAGACCTACGAGATGCTGCAAAGCGCGCACGCGAAGCGCAAGGCCGGCGTCGATGTCGTGGTCGGATTCGTCGAGACCCATGGCCGCGCCGAGACCGAGGCGTTGGTGCGGGGGCTGGAAGTGATCCCGCGCAAGAAGCTCGATTATCGCGGACAGACGGTCGAGGAGATGGACCTCGACGCCGTCATCGCGCGCCGTCCCCGAATTGCGCTGGTCGACGAGCTCGCCCACACCAACGCGGCCGGCAGCCGTCATCCCAAGCGCTATCTCGATGTCGAGGAGCTGCTCTCCCACGGCATCGACGTCTACACCGCCGTCAACATCCAGCACATCGAGAGCCTGAACGACGTCGTGGCGCAGATCACCCACGTGCGGGTGCGCGAGACCGTTCCGGATTCGATCTTCGACCGCGCCGACGCGATCGAGCTGATCGACCTCACGCCCGACGACCTGATCCAGCGGCTGAGGGAGGGCAAGGTCTATGTCTCCAAGCAGGCCGAGCGGGCACTGGAGCATTATTTCTCGCCCGGCAACCTGACCGCGCTGCGCGAGCTGGCGCTGCGGCGGACGGCCGAGCGGGTCGACGAGCAGCTTCTCACCCACATGCAGGCCAATGCGATCGCCGGCCCCTGGGCCGCGAGCGAGCGCATCCTCGTCTGCGTCAGCGAGGATCCGCGCGCGGCCGGGCTGGTCCGCTATACCAAGCGGCTGGCCGACCGGCTGCACGCGCCTTTCACCGCGATCTCCATCGAGACCCGGCGGTCCCTGCAATTGTCCGACGAGGAGCGCGATCGGCTGGCCGATACGCTGCGGCTCGCGGAGGCGCTGGGCGGCGAGGCCTTGACCATTCCCGCCGTCGGCCGCCGCATCGCCGACGACGTCATCAACTTCGCGCAGGGCAACAACGTCACCCAGATCGTGATCGGGAAATCGACGCGCTCGCGCTGGTTCGAGATGACGCGCGGCTCGGTCGTGCACGATCTGGTTCGCCGCGCCGGCAATATCAGCGTTCACGTCATCCCCGGCGACGAGCTCTCCGACGAAGCGGCACCCAAAACGACGGTGCAGACCGCCGCGCGGTCGGATCCCTTCAATCCGCTGCCTTATCTGAAGGCGCTCGGCATCGTCCTGGTCGGCCTCGGGGCCGCCGAGCTGATTCAACCGCGTTTCGGCATCGAGAACGTGGACCTCGTGCTGCTGACGGCGGTGGTGGCCGTCGCCGTCCGTTACGGCCTGTGGCCGTCGCTGCTCGCGACCGTCGCGGCCTCGCTGTCCTACAATTTCTTCTTCCTGCCGCCGATCTACACCTTCACGATCACCGATCCGACCAACGTCGCCGCCTTCGTCCTGTTCATGTTGGTGGCGATGATCGTCTCGAACGTCGCCGCGCGGGTGCGTACGCAGGCCGATACCGCGATCGGCCGCATCAGGACCACCGAGCAGCTCTATGCCTTCAGCCGGAAGCTCGCCGGTACCGCCACGCTCGACGACGTCTTGTGGGCGAGTGCCTATCAGATCGCGCTGATGCTGAAGGTGCGCGTCGTGCTGCTGCTGCCGGAGGACGGCCTGCTCACGGTGAAATCGGGCTATCCGCCGGAGGACCAGCTCGACCAGGCCGACCTCGCCGCCGCCAACTGGGCCTGGAGCAACGACCGTTCCGCCGGCCGCGGCTCGGATACGCTGCCGGGGGCGAAACGGCTGTTCCTGCCGATGCGCACCGGGCGCGGCCCGATCGGCGTCATCGGCATCGACAACGACCGCACTGGTCCGCTGCTGACGCCGGACCAGCGCCGGCTGCTCGACGCATTGGTCGACCAGGGCGCGCTGGCGATCGAACGCGTGCTGCTGGTCGAGGACATGGACCGCGTCAAGCGCACCGTCGAATCCGAACGGCTGCGCTCGGCGCTGCTGACCTCGATCTCGCATGACCTGAAGACGCCGCTCGCCTCCGTTCTCGGCGCAGCCTCGACCATGCGCGATCTCGCCGGCGCGCTCTCCGACACGGAGAAGCGGGACCTGCTCGCCACCGTGATCGACGAGTCCGAGCGGCTCAATCGCTTCATCGCCAATCTGCTCGACATGACCAAGCTCGAATCCGGCGCCATCGTGCCGAATACGGCGCTGCACGATCTCGGCGAGATCGTCGGCAGCGCGCTGCGGCGGGCGAGCAAGATTCTGACCGCCCACAAGGTGGAGCTGGTACTGGCGGCCGATTTGCCGATGCTCCAGCTCGATGCCGTGCTGTTCGAGCAGGTGCTGTTCAACCTGCTGGACAATGCCGCAAAATATTCGCCAGCCGAGACCACGATCTCGATCAAGAGCCGGCGCGATCGGGATCAGGTGGTGCTGGAGGTTGCGGACGAGGGCGACGGCATTCCACCCGGTGAGCTCGAGAGCGTGTTCGACAAATTCTACCGTGCGCAGAAGGGCGATCGTGTCCGCCCCGGCACCGGGCTCGGGCTGGCCGTCTCCCGCGGCTTCGTCGAAGCGATGCGGGGGTCGATCTCGGCCGCCAACCGCAGCGACCGCAGTGGCGCCGTTCTCACCATCCGTCTGCCCGTCCCGGCGCAGACCCATGCATTGGATACCGCCGCATGAGTGCTGCCCCGATCAAGGTTCTGGTCATCGACGACGAGCCGCCGATCCGCAAATTGCTGCGCATGGGGCTGACGACACAGGGCTACGAGATCCTGGAGGCGTCGAACGGCAAGACCGCGCTGGAGAAGCTCACCGAGCAGCCCGCGCTGATCATCCTCGATCTTGGCCTGCCGGACATCCAGGGTCACGAGCTGCTCCGCACCATCCGTGCTCGCAATGAAGCGGTGCCGATCGTGGTGCTGTCGAGCCGCGGCGACGAGGCCGGCAAGGTGCAGGCACTCGATCTCGGCGCCGACGACTATTTGACAAAACCGTTCGGCATGGACGAGCTGCTGGCGCGCCTGCGCGCCGCGCTGCGGCACCAGTTGCAGGTGCAGGGCGAGCGCCCCGTGTTCCGCACCGGTGATCTCTCCGTCGATCTCGTCCGCCGCATCGTCAAGCTCGGCGAGCGCGACGTCAAACTGTCGCCGAAGGAGTACGATCTGCTGCGCGTCCTGGTGCAGCACGCCGGCAAGGTGCTCACCCATCGCTTTCTGCTCAAGGAGCTCTGGGACGAGTTGACCGACGCGCAATATCTCCGCGTCTACGTCCGCCAGCTCCGCCAGAAGATCGAAGCCGATCCGGAACGCCCGCAATATGTGCTGACGGAGACGGGGATCGGGTACCGGCTGAAGGCGGGGGATTGATGATCATCCTACGACAGCTGCATCTACATCTTCGTTGCGATCGCAACGAAGCAATCCAGAGTCCCTCCGCGGACCGATTCTGGATTGCTTCGTCGCAACTGGTCCTCGCAATGACGGCTTGAATCAGCCCGCCTTCCTCTGCCGCGCGGTCGACCGGTGCGTCTTCTTTGCCGTTGGCCGCCGCCCGGACGCACGCCGTGCATGCGGCTTTGCGGCCGTCTTCTTCCCGCCGCGCCCCTTCAGGCTCTGCTTCAGCGCGTCCATCAGGCTGACGACATTGCTCGGCCGTTCCTCGGGCTCCGGCAGCTCGATCTTCTTGCCGCTCGCCTTGCGCTTCACCAGCGCCTTCAGCGCGGTCTCGTAGTCGTCCTTAAACTTGCTCGGATCGAAATGCGACGCCTTGGTGTGCAGGATGTGACTTGCAAGCTCGACCATGTCCTTGGTGATCTTCGGGCTCTTGATGTCGTCGAAGAACTCGTCCTCGTCGCGCAGCTCATAGGGGAAGCGCAACGTGGTGCCGAGCAGGCCCTTGCCGAGCGGCCTGATGGCCATGATATGCTCGCGGTTGGTGAGCACGATTTTTGCGAGCGCGACACGCTCCTGGTCCTTCATGGCGTCGCGGATCACCGCGAAGGCGTCGACCGCGGCCTTGCCATCGGGCGCGATGTAATAGGGGTGGTTGAGATAGCGCTGGTCGATCTCCTCGCTCGGCACGAAGCTCTCGATGTCGATGGTGTGGTTGCTCTCGATCTGGACCGCTTCGAGCTCCTCGGGCTCGATCTCGACATATTTGCCCTTGCGTAGCTCGTAGCCGCGTCCTTTATCTTCGCCCTCGACGACGTCGCCGGTTTCGGAATCCACCATCTGCTGCTTGAGCCGGTTGCCGGTCTCGCGATTGATCATGTGAAACCGCGTCTTCTCGGCCGCGGTGGTCGCGGGGTAGAGAACGACGGGGCAGCTCACCAGCGAGAGTTTCAACGTTCCCTTCCAATAGGCGCGCGGGGCCATTCCGTTCTCCAGCGTTTTCAAGGCATTTTGGAACCCCAACCCTTCCACAGGGTTTTGGTTCCGGATGGGACTTTGGGCGTGTTAGGCTTGAATTCCTGAAGGAAAAGCGGGACCGCTCGTGCTGCAAAAACTCTCCACTTACCGACAGAAGCGTGATTTCGAGAAGACACCTGAGCCGTCGGGTAAGACCGCCGTGGCGCCGTCGATGCAACGCCGCTTCGTGATCCAGAAGCACGACGCGACCCGGCTGCATTACGATCTTCGCCTCGAATTCGACGGTGTCTTCAAATCCTGGGCGGTGACCAAGGGCCCCTCGCTCGACCCGCGTGACAAGCGGCTGGCCGTCGAGGTCGAGGACCACCCGCTCGACTATGGCGATTTCGAAGGCACGATTCCGGAAGGGCAGTACGGCGGCGGCACGGTGATGCTGTGGGACCGTGGCACCTGGGAATGCGAAGATCCGGAGGCCGGCTTCAAGAAAGGCGACCTCAAGTTCACGCTGCATGGCGACAAGCTGCACGGCAGCTGGGTGCTGGTGCGGATGCGCAACCGTGGCGGCGAAAAGCGCACCAACTGGCTCCTGATCAAGCATCGCGACGACTATGCCAGCGAGGACGAGGATATCCTCGCCGAGGACAAGTCGGTCGCCTCCGGCCGTGCGATGGGCCAGATCGCCGAGGGCAAGGGCCGCGCGCCAAAACCCTTCATGCTGGCGAAAGGCACGGCCAAGGCAGATGCCGTCTGGCAGTCCAATCGCACCGAGGAGACCAAAGGGCGCACGATCAAAGCCGCGCCGCGCACGGCGTTGAAGGCAGGCACGGCTTCCAGGAGCGAGGCTTCAACGAGCAAGGCTTCCAAGAGCAAGCCTTCCAAGAGCAAGGCTTCAAGGAAAAAGGCGACGACCGCGACGAGTGCCAAGAGCATCTCCGAGATGCCCGATTTCGTCGCGCCGCAGCTCTGCACGCCGGTCGAGCGCCCGCCGGCCGGCGAGGGGTGGTGCCACGAGATCAAGTTCGACGGCTATCGCGTGCAGCTCAGGGTCGAGGATGGCAGGGCGACGCTGAAGACGCGCAAGGGCCTCGACTGGACCGACAAGTTCGCGTCGATCGCGAAAGAGGCGGTCGCGCTGCCCGACGTCATGATCGACGGCGAGATCGTTGCGCTCGACCACAACGGTGCGCCGAATTTTTCGTCGCTCCAGGCCGCGCTGTCGGACGGCAAGACCCAGGACCTGATCTTCTTTGCCTTCGACCTGCTGTTTGCCGAGGGGCTCGATTATCGCCGGCTGCCGCTCGGCGAGCGGAAGGAGCGCCTCCAGCAGTTGCTGGCGGCACGCAAGAAGAAATCGAGCCAGATCCGCTATGTCGAGCATTTCGAGAGCGGCGGTGACGCGGTGCTGCAATCGGCCTGCAAGCTCGAGCTCGAAGGTGTGGTCTCGAAGAAGCTCGATGCGCCCTACCGCTCCGGCCGCACCGAGAGCTGGGCCAAGGCAAAATGCCGGGCCGGCCATGAGGTCGTGATCGGCGGCTGGAAGACGACAGCGGGAAAATTCCGCTCGCTGATGGCGGGCGTACATCGCGGCGATCACCTCGCCTTCGTCGGCATGGTCGGGACCGGTTTTGGTGCCGACAAGGTCAAGCGCATCATGCCGTCCCTGAAAGCCATGGAGGCCAAGGAAAGCCCCTTCGGCGGCAAGAACGCGCCGAAGAAGACGCGCGACGTGCACTGGCTGAAACCGGAGCTCGTCGCCGAGATCGAATTCGCCGGCTTCACCGCCGACGGCAATATCCGCCAGGCTGCCTTCAAGGGCCTGCGGCAGGACAAGCCGGCGGAGGAGGTCGAGGCGGAGATGCCTGCCGATACCAGGCTCGCGCAGCCGTCCGCGGGAAAGCGCGCGCCGGCGAAGGCGGCGAAAAAGAAGGACGCCGGCACGGCCGACGTCATGGGTGTGACCATCTCCAAGCCGGACAAGGAGCTATGGCCGGACGGCGGAGACGGCGATGGCGTCACGAAGCTCGATCTCGCGCGCTATTTCGAGGCCGTCGGCGGGTGGATCATCGAGCATATCAAGGGCCGGCCATGCTCGATCCTGCGCGCCCCGGACGGCATCGGCGGCGAAAAGTTCTTCCAGCGTCATGCCATGCAGGGCACCTCGAACCTGATCGAGCTTGCCAAAGTCTCCGGCGATCGGAAGCCTTACTTGCAGATCGATCGCATCGAGGGGCTTGCCGCTGTCGCGCAGATCGGCGGCGTCGAGCTGCACCCCTGGAATTGTGCTCCGGATGCCTATGACACGCCGGGCCGGCTGGTGTTCGATCTCGATCCTGCGCCGGATGTGAAGTTCGCCGATGTCGTCGACGCCGCCAAGGAGATGCGGCAGCGGCTCAACGACGTCGGCATGGACAGCTTCTGCAAGACCACCGGCGGCAAGGGCCTGCACGTCGTGGTGCCGTTGCTCCACGGCGCGCGCGACAAGGTGAGCTGGAAGGAGGCCAAGGCGTTCGCGCAAGGCGTCTGCCAGTGGATGGCCGATGACGATCCTGAGCGCTATCTGCTCAACATGTCCAAGAAGCTGCGCGACGGAAAGATCTTTCTGGATTATTTGCGCAACGACCGGATGTCGACCGCGGTGGCGCCGCTGTCGCCGCGTGCGCGCGATGGCGCGACGGTCTCGATGCCGGTCACATGGACGCAGGTGAAGGGCGATCTCGATCCGAAGAAATTTACGGTGAGAACCGTGCCAGCCTTGTTGGCGCGTTCAAAGGCCTGGAGCGGCTATGACGACGCTGCCACGTCGATCAAGGCGGCGATAAAGAAGCTGGCGGCGAAAAGAAAGTAGGGTGGGTTAGCCGAAGGCGTAACCCACCTCTTTCGCTTCCGCGTAGACCAACAGTGGTGGGTTAAGCTTCGCTAACCCACCCCATGAGGCTGCCGCTAGATCCGTCCCAGCAGCAGCAAGATCAGCAGGATGACGATGACGAGCCCGAGGCCGCCGCCGCCGTAATAGCCGGTGCCGTAGAACGGTCCGCCGCCGATGCCGCTGAAGCCGCCGAGCAGCGCGATGACCAAAATGATCAGAATGATCGTACCGATAGACATACCAGTCTCCTCCAGCCCTTTGTGGAAAGGGTCGTTTGCACCTGTCCCGTGGTGGGAGGGCAACTTGCCGCAGGTTTTAAAGTTCCGGTTTTGAAACGGGACGACGTGTCCCGACTTGCATGGAACCTTTCCGTGTCCTGCCGGCATGACTATGTGAGGATCATCAACCACGGGCAGGGACCATGTCAGCACCGCTTGTCGTTTCCATTCCGCATCGTCTCGGCCGCGAGGAGGCGGTGCGCCGGCTCAAGACCGGGCTTGGCCGCGCGGCAGCGAGCATTCCCGTCATGCAGGTCGAGGAGGAGCGCTGGAGCGGCGACACGCTGGCCTTTCGCATCCGCGCGCTCGGGCAGATCGCGACGGGGAAGGTCGATGTCGCCGACGATCATGTGAAGGTCGAGGTGGTGCTGCCCTGGCTGTTGCAGCGCTTTGCCGAGATGGCGCAGGCCACGATCAGGAAGCACGGGCAGCTGCTGCTGACCAAGGACGGAAAGTAGGCATCAGGCGCGTACGCGCTGCCGTGCAGGCCGAATGGCGCTGGCTACGCGCGCCTCGATGACCGCGGCCGGAAAATCACGAAAGGCCTGCGCGAGCGCCAATTCGTTGCCCGCAAGGCCGGGTGCGGTGTGGCCGGCGATATCGACGGTCGCGTCAAAGCCCTCGAGCACCGGCCATTCCCGGCCGGCTTGCGTGAAGGGCGCGAACTGGCGTCCGACCACGACGATCGCCGCCCTGCGGCCGTGACGGCGGGCAAAGGCGACGACGTGATCGGCGTGTGCGCCGCGCACCTGTAGCGGCTGATAGTCGCCCTGCGCGAAGACATCGTCGAGCGCGTTGCGCAGCTTGAGCAGATGCCGCGTCCAGGCCAGCTTGAGCTGGCCGTCGGGCCAAGACTTGATCAGGTGGTGCCAATCCGGCGATTCCAGCGACGCCAGCGCCGTGCTGCGCGCGATAAAATCCACGGGGCGGCGATTGTCCGGATCGACCAGCGACAGGTCCCAATGTTCCGTGCCCTGGTAGAAGTCGGGCACGCCGGGCAGCGTCGCCTTGAGCGTGAGCTGGCTCAGCGAATTCAACGCGCCGAGCAGCGCGACGCGGCGCGCCAGCGTTTGCAGCGCCTCCAGGAATTCCCCCGACAGCGCGGGATCGAGGATCTTCGCGATGAAGCCCTTCACCCCGTTCTCATACGCCTCGTGCGGATTGAGCCAGCTCGTCTCCTCCTTGCCTTCGCGCGCGGCCTTGAGCGCATAGGCCTGGATGCGCTCGACGAAGCCGGCATCGGCCGGGCCTTGAAGCGGCCAGGCGCCGAGCAGGGTCTGGTAGAGCATGTATTCGAACGTCGCCGACGGCGCGCGAAGATTGCCGTCGAGCGCGAGGTGCGGCGCGTTGAGCACCTTCCAGCGCGCCACCGCGCTGGTCCATTCGCCGGGAATCTCGCTGAGCGCCACGATCCGCGCGCGGGCGTCCTCGCCGCGCTTGGTGTCGTGGGTCGCTGTCGCCGTCATGCCTTGCGGCCATTCCCTGGCGCGCGTCCGCATGGCCTCGTGGAAGGCGGGGACCGTGAGACCGGTGCTCGCGGGGTCGCCGCCGACCTCGTTCAGGGCGAGCAGCCGGTGGAATTGATAGAACGCGGTGTCCTCCAGCGACTTCGCCATCATCGGCCCGGTGAATTGCTGCACCTTCAGCGCAAACCGCCGTACGCGCGGAGCGCTGTGCGGCGGACGGCCGGGTTTGAGCAGGTCCATGGTCAGGGCATCGCGCAGGAAATCGAAAATGCCTTCGTCCGCGGCGAACCATTCGGCGCGGGCGCGCGCGATGGTGTCGTCGATCAGCTTGCGGTCGAGCGCAGTCGGGCCGCTATGCGTCAGATAGGTGCGATAGACCGGGAAATGCAGCACATACAATTCGAGCGCCTGCCGCAGGCTGTCGGCGGAAAAATCCCGGGTCGAATAGTGCCCGTTGGCGATGCGCGCGAGCAGGCGGGCCAGCACGATGAATTCGCTGGTGAGCAGCGTCTCCAGCACGCGCCGCTTGGCGTCCTTGACGTAAGGCGCGAGCCGCGGCGGGCGGTTGCTGATCTGCCGCCAGGTCTCGTCCAGCGCCTCCAATCCCCTGGCATCGACCAGCACCTGCGTGATGACGTTCATCCACTCATAGCCGGTGGTGCCCTGGACGCCGGCGAAATGCGGCAGCTTCTCGTGCTCGCACAGGATCTTTTCGATCACCGTGCAGAACGGCTTCGTGATGCCTTGCGCGTCGCGCACGAGGCGGCGCAGCCGCTGGCAATATTGCGCGGGATCGCGCAGGCCGTCGATGTGATCGAGGCGGATGCCGTGCAGCTTGCCGTCGGCGACGAGCTGCTTCACCAGCCGGTGCGTCGCGGCGAAGGTGCTCGCGTCCTCGACCCGCAGGCCGGCGAGCCCGTTGACGTCGAAGAAGCGGCGATAATTGATGTCGCTGGACGCCAGCCGCCAGTGTCCGAGCTTGTAGTTCTGGCGCTCCAGCAGATGATGCAGTGCCAGCGTCTGCGCCGGCCGGTCCTTGGCGGTACGATAGGCGGCAAGGCCATGCGCGATGATGTCGGCGGCGCCTGCGATGTCCTTCAGCTCGGCCTTGAAGCCGGGTGCTTCCTTGCGGTTGGGGCGACGCAGCCCCGTGTAGCGCGCCGCGAGCGACAGCAGGCGCCTGCCGGCTTCGCTCTTTGCGGCGTCCGCTTCCTTCACGATCATGCGCAGCACTTCGCCGTAGCGCTCAGGCGCGATCGGCAGCCGATGCTCGAAATACCAGGCGGAAAAACTGCCTTCGCCCGGATCGTAGCGCAGCTCGATGTCGCCGCGCTCCAGCGCCTCGCCATAGGACGAGCCGAGGATCGGCAGCAGCACGCCGCCGCGGGCGCGGTAGGCCAGTTGATCCCAGTCGATGTCGAAGGAGACCGCATGCGGCGAAGCCTGGCCCCACTCCAGCACATCCAGCCACCAGGGATTGTCGGCAAAGTGCACGCCGACATGGTTCGGCACGAAATCGATGATGAGGCCGAGATCGTGCCTGACCAGCGCCTCGCTCAGCCGCGCGAACCCGGCCTCGCCGCCGAGCTCGGGATTGAACTGGCCGTGGTCGACGGTGTCGTAGCCGTGCGTCGAGCCCTTGCGCGCCTTCATCACCGGCGAGGCATAGAGATGCGTGATCCCGAGCGCTTTGAGATACGGGACCACCGTGGCGGCCTTGTCGAAGTCGAAATCCGCGGTGAGCTGAAGCCGGTATGTCGCAAGAGGAATGGCGGGAGGCATGTCAACCTCCGAGATGCCAGATCACCGACCAGGGCGCGAGCCGATCGCCGTTTGCATCGCCCCACAGCGGCGCGCCCGCATCTCCGCCCGAATAAGCGATCTCCTTGTCGGAGAGATTGGCGAGGAGTCGCAACGTCGCGCCGTCACCCATGCGCCAATGTGCGGTGAGCAGGCCGCTATCGGTCGCCTCGGCGTCACCAAAGCTCGCCCCCTTCAGCCGCGGCGCGATCTCCTTGCTGCGCAGCGCGAGCAGGTCGCGCACCAGCGCAAGCCGCGCATCCTGCTCAGGCGTGCGGCCGGTCCAGTCGACCACGGCCGATTGCATCGTGGCCGGATCGAGCGGATCGGGCACCTCGTCGCCGTACTTTTCGTAGGCCCAGGCATATTCCTGCTTGCGGCCCTTGCGCACGGCATCCGCGAGCCCGCCCTGGAAATCACAGAAGAACGGGAAGGGCACTTTCGAGCCCCACTCTTCGCCCTGAAACAGCATCGGCACCATCGGCGCCAGCAGCGTCACCGCGAGCGCGGCTTCGATCTGCTGCGGCGATGCGAGGGCCTCGAGCCGCTCGCCGAGCGGACGGTTGCCGATCTGGTCGTGGTTTTGCAGGAAGTTGACGAAGGTCGCCGGCGGCAGCTCGCCGCTCGGCTCGCCACGTGGCTTCTTGCCCCAGAATTCCGAGATCTCGCCCTGGTAGACGAAGCCGGACGCAAGCGCGCGCGCGAGGTCCATGCGCGGGGTCTGATAGTCGGCGTAATAGCCGGCGAGCTCCCCGGTCAGCATCACATGCCAGACGTGGTGATAGTCATCGTTCCACTGCGCGCGATATTTGCCGTTCGGCGGATCCTGCGCGGCATCGAGCAGGCTGGCGCGATTGTCGCCGTTCTCCAGCACGAGATGGATGTGCCGCCCGGTGGCCTTGGCGAGTTCGCCGGCGGCGACGCTGAGATCATGCAGCATCGATTGCTCGCCGGGGCTCGCGAGGATGTGGTTGGCGGCATCCAGCCTCAGGCCATCGAAGCGGTAGTCGGTCAGCCACGACAGCGCGTTCTCGACCGCGAACGCGCGGACCTGGGGCACACGATAGTCGATCGCGCTGCCCCAGGGCGTGTGGGCGTCGGTGAAAAAGGTCGGCGCATAGCGGCCGAGGTAATTCCCTTCCGGACCGAAATGATTGTAGACGACGTCGAGGAACACCATCAACCCGCGCTGATGTGCCTCGTCGATCAGCGTCTTCAGGTCTTCAGGCCGGCCATAGGCGCTGTCGGGCGCGTACCACAGCACGCCGTCATAGCCCCAGCCGCGGCGGCCGGCGAAATCGGCGAGCGGCATCAATTCCAGCGCCGTGATCCCCGTTGCTGCGAGATGATCGAGCTTGTCGATCATGGCGCGGTAGGTACCCTCCGCAGTGAAGGTGCCGACATGGGTCTCGATCAGCACCGTCTCTTCCCAGGGCCGGCCGCGCCAATCGCGCGCGCGCCAGGCGAAGGCGTCGTGGTCGATCACCTCGCTCGGGCCGAACACGTCCTCGGGCTGGAAGGCCGAGGCCGGATCGGGCACGTCGATCTCGTCGTCGATCCTGAACTTGTAATTGCTGCCGACGGGCAGGCCGGCAATGTCGGCGACATACCAGCCTTCCTGCCGGCGCTGCATGGCGTGCCTTCGGTCGAGCAGCAGATCGACCCGTCGCGCGCCGGGCGCCCACAGGCGGAACGACACGCCGTCCTTCGTCGGCCTCGCGCCGAACGATGGCCTCATAGCGCCCCCGCGAAGGCGAGCACGGAGCGCGGCGGCGCCTTGCTGTCGCTTCCGGGCAGGAACTCGACGCTGTTCAGCTTGGCATCGGTCGTGTTCAGGATCTGTTGCCAGCTCTTGTATTCGGGCATCTTGGGCAATCTGAATGCGATTTCTTCGGGGGCGGCGTTCAGTACGATAAAGATTGCCGCGCTGCCCGGTTCCATCGGTCCCATCACATAGGAGAGGAACCGCCCTTCCGGAAATTTCCAGTCGTTCTCCGTCATCTCGTCGCCCGCGGGCGTCAGCCACAGCGCGCCGTAGGAGAGGCCGTCCTTGGGCCGGCCGTCGAGCCAGCGATGGCTGCGAAGCTGCGAGAATTTTCGACGGATATCGGCGAGACCGGCGACGAAATCGACCATGTCCTCGCCGTCCTTGCCGAGATTGTCCCAGCCGACCCAGCCGACCTCGTTGTCCTGGCAGTAGGCGTTGTTGTTGCCGCCTTGCGTGTTGCCGACCTCGTCGCCGGCGAGCAGCAGCGGAATGCCCTGCGCCAGCATCAGGCAGGCCAGCACGTTCTTGCGAAGCTGGCGGCGCAACGCGAGGATCGCGGGATCGTCAGTCGGGCCCTCGACGCCGCAATTGTTGCTGTGGTTGTCGTTGGAACCGTCGCGGTTATCCTCGCCGTTGGCCTCGTTGTGCTTCTCGTTGTAGCTGAAGAGGTCGGCCAGCGTGAAGCCGTCATGCACCGTGATGTGGTTGATGCTCGCGCGCGGCCGCCGTCCGTCGTGATTGAACAGGTCGGACGACGCCGTCATGCGGCTGGAGATATCGCCGATCAGGCTGCCTTCGCCGCTCCAGTAGCGGCGCATGGCGCTGCGGTAGCGGTCGTTCCATTCCGACCATTGCGACGGGAAGGCGCCGACCTGGTAGCCGCCGAGGCCGAGATCCCAGGGCTCGGCGACGAGCTTGACGGTCGCCAGCACCGGATCCTGGCGAATGGCCGTCAAAAACGAAATGCCGCGATCGTAGCCGTTGGCGCCGCGCGCAAGCGTGGTGGCGAGATCGAAGCGGAAGCCGTCGACGTGGCAGACCTCGACCCAGTAGCGCAAGCTGTCCATCACCATCTGGAGCACGCGCGGATGGGTGAGGTTCACCGACGAGCCGCAGCCGGTGAAGTCGTCGTAATAGCGCGGGTTCTCGCGGTTCAGCCAGTAATAGGAGGCGTTGTCGATGCCGCGGTAGCACAGCGTCGGGCCGAGATGGTTGCCTTCGGCGGTGTGGTTGTAGACGACGTCGAGCATCACCTCGATGCCGGCATCGTGCAGGCGCGCCACCGTGGTGCGGAAGGAATCGAGCGCATTGTCCTGGGCGTAGCGCTGCTCGGGCGCGAAGAAGGACAGCGTGTTGTAGCCCCAGTAATTGGCGAGCTTCTTCTCCACCAGGATGCGGTCGTCGACGAAGCTGTGGACCGGCAGCAGCTCGATCGTGGTGACGCCGAGCTTCTTCAGGTGCTCGATCATCGCCGGCGACGACAGCCCGCCATAGGTGCCGCGCAGATTCGGCGGCACGTCGTCGCGCTTCTGCGTCAGGCCCTTGACGTGGGCCTCGTAGATGATGGTGTCTTCCCAGGGGATGTTGGGGCGGATCTCGCGGCGGCCCCAGTTGAAGGTCTCGTCGACCACGACGGCCTTGGGCATGCCGCGTGCGTTGTCACGCCGGTCGAACGACAGATCCTCGCGCGCCGAGCCGGTGCGATAGGCGAAATGCGCATCGCTCCAGACCAGCCGCCCTGCGAGCCGCTTGGCGTAGGGATCAAGGAGCAGCTTGTTGGCGTTGAAGCGGTGCCCGTGCTCGGGCTCGTAGGGGCCGTGCACGCGATAGCCGTAGAGCTGGCCCGGCGAGACGTCGTTGAGATAGCCGTGCCAGACGTCCTCGGTCCGTTCAGGCATTTCGATGCGTTCGAGCTCGCGCCGGCCTTGGCTGTCGAACAAGCAAAGCTCGACCTTCTGCGCATTGGCGGAAAACAGCGCGAAATTGGTGCCGCGTCCGTCCCAGCTTGCGCCGAGGCGTGCGGGCGATCCTCCAGTCAGGCGCATCGGTCAGCTTTCCGGAACGAGGAAGATCGCGGCAAGGGGCGGAATGGTGAGCCGGAGTTCGCCGTCGACGGCTTGAACCTCGCCGATGTTACCCACGTTGCTACCGCCATAGTGAGCGGAATCAGAGTTGAGCACTTCTTTCCACTTGCCGCCAAACGGCACGCGAACGCGATAGTTCTGGTAGACATTCGGCGAGAAGTTGACGATCACGAGGCACCGGGCGTGCTCGTCGATGCCCTTGCGCAGCCAGGCGAACACGTTGCGGTTGGCATCGTCGGTGATCAGCCATTCGAAGCCGGCTGGGTCGCAGTCCATCTGGTGCAGCGCCGGCACTGCGCGATAGAGCCGGTTGAGATCGCGGATCAGCGCCTGGATGCCGGAATGATATTTGTATTCCAGCAGGTGCCAGTCGAGCGACTGGTCGTGATTCCATTCACGGCTTTGCGCGATCTCGGCGCCCATGAACAGCAGTTTCTTGCCGGGATGGCCGAACATGAAGCTGTAATAGGCGCGCAGATTCGCGAAGCGCTGCCACTCGTCGCCCGGCATCCTGCCGAGCAGCGAGCGTTTGCCATGCACGACCTCGTCATGCGACAGCGGCAGGATGAAGTTTTCCGAGAAGGCGTAGTGCAGGCCGAACAGGATGTCGCCGTGATGATGCTTGCGGTGGATCGGATCCTTGCTGATGTAGTTCAGCGTGTCGTGCATCCAGCCCATGTTCCACTTGTAGCCGAAGCCGAGCCCGCCGAACTCGACCGGGCGCGACACCTGCGGCCACGCGGTAGATTCCTCGGCCGCCGTGGTCGCCTGCGGGAAGCGCGCGAACAACTCGGTGTTGAAGCGGCGCAGGAAGTTGATCGCCTCGATGTTCTCGCGGCCGCCATACTGGTTCGGAATCCAGGCGCCGGGCGGGCGGCTGTAGTCGAGATAGAGCATGGACGCGACCGCATCGACGCGCAGCCCGTCGATGGCGTAGCGCTCGAGCCAGAACAGCGCGTTCGACACGAGGAAGTTCGTCACTTCGGTGCGGCCGTAATTGTAGATCAGCGTGCCCCAGTCGAGATGGCGGCCCTGGAGCGGGTTGGCATGCTCGTAGAGCGCGGTGCCGTCGAAGCTGCCGAGCCCGTGCGGATCGTCCGGAAAGTGGCCGGGCACCCAGTCGAGCAGCACGCCGACGCCTTCGCGGTGGCAGGCATCCACCAGCGCGGCAAAATCCTCAGGCCCGCCGAAGCGGCTGGTCGGCGCATAGAGGCCGGTCGGCTGGTAGCCCCAGGAGCCGTCGAACGGATGCTCGCTCACGGGCAGGAATTCGAGATGGGTGAACCCCATGTCCCGGGCATAGGCCGGCAGCTGGTCCGCAAGCTCGCGATAGGTCAGCCATTCGTCGCCGTTCTTGCGACGCCATGAGCCGAGATGGACCTCGTAGATCGACATCGGCGCCGACAGCGCGTTGATGCCGTCTTGCGCCGGTCGCGGCCGCGGCAAATGCGCCTCGTCGAACACGATGGACGCCGTCTTCGGCCGCACCTCGGTCGCGAACGCCATGGGGTCGGATTTCAGCGGCAGCAGATGACCGTGCGGTCCGATGATCTCGAACTTGTAGTGGTCGCCGGACCTGGCATGCGGAATGAACAATTCCCAATAGCCGGCACCGCGCACCCGCATGGGATGGCGCCGCCCGTCCCAGAAGTTGAAGTCGCCGACCACCGATACGCGCCGCGCATTCGGCGCAAGCACGACGAAGCCGATGCCGTCGATGCCTTCCAGCTGCATCGGGTGCGCGCCGAGCTTGTCGTAGAGGCGCTGGTGGGTGCCTTCGCCGAGCAGATAGAGATCGAAATCGGTCAGGATCGGCGGAAAGCGGTAGGCGTCCTCGAACTCGACGAATTTGTCGCCGAATTTCGCGCGAAGCTGGTAGTGCTTTGCGCCGTTCGGCAGCGCGCCGATGAACAGGCCGGAATCGTGGACGCGGTCGAGCTTTGCCACCTCGCCATGCTCGCCGACCGCTTCGACGTTGGTAGCCTCGGGCAGGAACGCACGCACCACGCTCTTCCCGCCCTCGGGATGCAGCCCGAGATAGTGGAAGGGGTCGGAGTGGCGGCCTTCGATGATCGCGTAGGCTTCGGCTGGGAGTTTAGGCATGGGCTTCGCTCTCGGCGCTGGACAGAATGCGAAGCAGCCCGGTCAGCGGCGCATGGAGCGCCTCAGGCCGGTGGGACAGTTCGTACTCTACTTCGTCGAACGCTTGATCAAGCAGGAAAAACCTTAACAGGCCTTCCGCGGCGCGCGAGTCTTCCGGCCACAGGCGCCGGTCGGTCATGGCCTCGCGATAGGCGGACAGGAAGGCGGCGGTGGTGTGTTCGCGCCATTCCCCGAGCGCGGCCGTGAGCCGGCCCTGCTCCTCGGTCCCGCCCGAGAGGGCCCGGCTGAGCGCCGCGTTAACCGAAAGATCAATCGAGCGGATCAGGGCTGCGACGTCGCGGGCGGCAGGCAGCTTGCGCCGCTTGTCGGCCAAATGCAGGCGCGGGTCGCCGTCGAAATCGATGATGAAGATGTCGTCCTTCACGATCAGAGTTTGCCCGAGGCGGAAGTCGCCATGATGACGGATGTTCAATCCGCCGGTCTTGGAAGGCAATAGCGCATTCAAATGGTCGGGCAGGGTGGCGCGCAACGCGATGAGCCGGTCGATCAACGGCCGGTCCGCCTCGCGCAGGCCGTCGCGACTGTCGGCCAGCCGCTCGAAAACGCGCTCGGTGCGCGCCTGGAGGTCGGATATCCAGCGCTTTATATCGGCGGGGCCGATCGGCTCCGGGGCGAGATCAGCGGTCTTTGCCGCGGCGAGAGCGACATGCAGCTCCGCGAGCCGCCGGCCGATCTGCGCGATGAAGTGCAGGTAAGGCGCCTGCTCCTGGGTCTCGCGGGGAGCTTCGCCCATCGGCGCCAACCGCTGTTCGTCGATGTAACGGTCGAGATAGCCGTTGGTCACGGTCCAGCCGTCGCCCTGGTTCTCGACATAGGCGTGCAGCACGCCGAGCGCGCTGCGCTGGTCATCTTCGACCAGCTCGACGCTGCCGAGCAGCGCCGGCGTATTGGCGAAACGGGCGGTCTCCGTCAGGTAGGAGCCGATCTCGATCTCGGGATTGATGCCGCTTTCGAGCTGGCGATAGATTTTTGCGACATACTGGCTGTCGACCAGTGCGGTGCTGTTCGACTGCTCGATGGCGCGGATGCGTTCGGGCTCCTTGACGGTGTAGTCGGCGAACCGGCTGGTCGCCTTGAACTCCAGACGCAAATTGTTCTCTTCCACCACCAGGTTCTGCGACAGGTTCCGCAGGAACAGGCCGATGAAGATCTGGTCGGTTGCGACGTCCAGCAGCGTGCCTTCGCGCGCGCCCTGGCGCACGGCGGCGAGCGCCTTCGGGTTGAAGCGTTCGCGGTCGAAGCGCATCCATTCGATCTGCATCGGCAGCACATAGCGGGTCGCAACGGCGTCTTGTTGCGCCGCCTCGAAGAATGCGATCCAGGGCCGGTTGTCGCCGATGTCGCAGAACGGCACCGCCGAGGTCAGCGTCGCGTTGATGTGCTTGGGATTGTGCTCGGGATACCAGCGCGTCCGCGACAGGAAGCCCGGCAGCACGTCGCGCTCGAACACGCCGCGCTCGCGCGCCAGCGACACCCAGTTCGAATTGACCGGCACCACCAGCGTCTCGAATTCCGGCACCGCGCGCGGCGTCACCGGCTCGGACTTGTCGCGCTCGGTGAGCTGGAACCAGTAGAAGCCGTACGGCCCCAGCGTGATCATGTAGGGCAGCTCGCCGATCGCAGGGAAGCGCGTGCGGCCCAGCATCTCCTGCGGGATGCGGTCCTTCCACGGCGACAGGTCGAGCTCGGTCGCCTGCGCCGCGCGCGAGAGGTTGGCGACGCACAGGATCACCTCGTCGCGGTACTGCCGGACATAGGCCAGCACGGCGCGGTTGGCCGGCCGGATGAAGGTCATGGTGCCGCGGCCGAAGGCGAGCGTCGACTTGCGAACCGAGATCAGCCGCTTGGTGGCGCTCAGCAGTGACGACAGGCTGCGCGACTGCGCTTCCACGTTCACCGACTCATAGCCGTAGACGGGGTCCATGATCAGCGGCGCGTAGAGGCGGGCGGGGTCGGCGCGCGAGAAGCCGCCGTTGCGGTCCGGGCTCCACTGCATCGGCGTGCGCACGCCGTTGCGGTCGCCGAGATAGATATTGTCGCCCATGCCGATCTCGTCGCCGTAATAGATGATCGGCGTGCCGGGGAAGGACAACAGCAGCGAGTTCATCAGCTCGATCTTGCGGCGGTCATTGTCCATCAGCGGCGCGAGGCGCCGGCGGATGCCGACATTGATGCGGGCGCGCGGATCGTTGGCATAGGTGGTCCAGAGATAGTCGCGCTCGACGTCGGTCACCATCTCCAGCGTCAGCTCGTCATGGTTGCGCAGGAACAGCGCCCATTGGCAGCTCGCCGGGATGTCCGGCGTCTGGCGCAGGATGTCGGTGATCGGGAAGCGGTCCTCCTGCGCGATCGCCATGTAGATGCGCGGCATCAGCGGGAAGTGATAGGCCATGTGGCACTCGTCGCCGCGGCCGAAATATTCCTGCACGTCCTCGGGCCATTGATTGGCCTCGGCCAGCAGCAGCTTGCCCTTGGAGTAGGAATCCAGCTCCTGGCGCAGCCGCTTGATGATCGCATGCGTCTCGGGAAGGTTCTCGTTCGAGGTGCCCTCGCGCTCGCAGAGATAGGGAATCGCGTCGAGCCGGAAGCCGTCGACGCCGGCATCCAGCCAGCGCTTCATCACTTGGATCAGCGCGCTGACCACGCGCGGATTGTCGAAATTGAGATCCGGCTGATGCGAGAAGAAGCGGTGCCAGTAGAATGCGCCGGCTTCGGGGTCCCAGGTCCAGTTCGACTTCTCGGTGTCGGTGAAGATGATGCGCGTGCCCTGGTATTTCTGGTCGGTGTCGCTCCAGACATACCAGTTGCGCGCGCTCGAACCCGCGGGGCTGCGCCGCGCGCGCTTGAACCATTTGTGCTGGTCCGAGGTGTGGTTGACCACGAGCTCGGTGATGACGCGCAGGCCGCGCTTCTGCGCTTCCTGGATGAAGCGCTTGAAATCCTTCATCGTCCCGAAATCGGGATTGACCGCGCCGTAGTCGGCTATGTCGTAGCCGTCGTCGCGGCCGGGCGAGGGATAGAACGGCAATAGCCACAGCGCGGTGACGCCGAGCTCCTGGAGATAGGGCAGCTTCTCGGTTAGGCCTGCGAAGTCGCCGATGCCGTCATGGTTGCTGTCGGCAAACGCCTTGACGTGAAGCTGGTAGATGATGGCGTCCTTGTACCACAGCTCATCCACGACCTCGGCAGCCTCGGCCTTCTTGGTGTCGACGGAAGACAGAACGTTCATGGCGCGGCCCCTTACGCCAGGCAGCGGAACAAGAGCGCCGGATCGCGGTCGGGATCGATACGCAACCTGATCCCGCCCCATTCGATGCGGGACTGTTCGCCGGTGGTGAGATTTTCGAGGGTGGTGACGTGGCGGCGCCCGCCGCCGGCGTCAAGGGTGAGGTCGCCGAGCGGCAGCCAGAATTCGCGCGCATGGCGCGAGAGGGCGATGACCGCGACGACGGTGTTGGCCGTGTCAGCCGCCTCCTTGGCGAAGGCGATCGTCTCGCCGTCCTCGACGCCGAGAAAGCGCAACTTCGCCGTCTGCTGAAGCGCCGGGTTGTCGTTGCGGATGCGGTTGAGCGCGGCGATGTAAGGTTTGATGTTGCCCTCTTTGTCCCAGTCGCGCTGTCTGATCTGGTACTTCTCGGAATCCTGATATTCCTCGCGGCCGGGGATGGCCTCATGCTCCAGCAGCTCGAATCCGCTGGAGATGCCGTAGCTGCCCGACAGCGTCGCCGCCAGTGCCACACGTGACTTGAACGCCCAGGCTTCGCCGCCCTGGAGATGATAGGGCAGCAGGTCAGGCGTGTTGACGAACAGGTTCGGCCGGTAGAAGTCGCGCTCGGGATAGCGCGTCAGCTCGCCGACATATTGCTCCAGCTCCGACTTCCCCGTCCGCCACGGGAAATAGCTGAAGGATTGCGCAAAGCCGAGTTTTGCCAAGCCCTTCATCAGCTTCGGTTTCGCAAAGGTCTTGGAGAACAGGATCACCTCGGGATGGCGGCGGCGGATGTCGCCGATCAGCCACTCCCAGAACGGCAACGGCGCGGTGTCGTGATTATCGATGGCAAAGATGGTGACACCATGGTCGATCCAGAACAGCATGGCATCGCGGAACGCATTCCACAGCCCGGCCCGATCGACCGAGGCGAAATCGGGGATGATGATGTCCGAATAGGGCCCGTCCGCCGTCCGCACCGAACGGTCCGGCCGCCATTTGAACCATTCCGGATGCTGGGCCAGCCAGGGATGATCCGGCGAGCACTGCACGGCGAAGTCGAGCGCAAGCTCAAGACCATATTCCAGACAGGTCGCGACCAGCGCGCGAAAGTCCTCGATGGTGCCGAGCTCCGGATGCAGCGCATCATGCCCGCCCTCGGCCGAGCCGATCGCGTAGGGCGAGCCGGGATCGCCGTCGCTCGCCACCGGCGCATTGTTGCGGCCCTTGCGGCGGGTTGTGCCGATCGGGTGGATCGGCGTGAAATAGAGCACGTCAAAGCCCATCGCCGCGATATCGGGCACGCGCGCGATGCAGTCGCGCAGCGTGCCGTGCCGGCCGGGAATGCGGCTCTGGCTGCGTGGTGTCATCTGATACCAGGCACTGAGGCGCGCTCTGTCGCGGTCGATGACGAGCGGGAAGTTCGGCGAGCGGGTCAGGTCGGGCCGCGACTGGCTCTCGGCCATGGCTTCGCCGAGGTCGGCTGCCAGCAGCGGCGCGACGTCGCCGGTCTGAAGATAGTCCTCGCACTGCCTGACGATGACAGCTGCGGCGTCCTGCCGCGCGCCATGCGCCTTGGTCAGGAGGCCGGCGCCTTCGATTGCATCGAGGCTGACATCGGCGCCCGTGCGCTGCTTTCGCGCGACCGCGTGCGACCAGGTGGCGAACTCGTCGGTCCAGGCTTCGATGGCGTAGACATAGGGGCCCGGCTCGACCGGGGTGAACGCGCCGGACCAGCGGTCATTGCCGTGAGGAATCATCGGCTCGCTCCGCCATTCGCGATCCTGCTCGCGGCGCCAGATCAGCGCGGCGCTGACCACCGCGTCGCCGTCGCGGTAGATGTCGGCCCAGACATCGACCCGTTCGCCCACGATCCGCTTCACGGCGAAGCGGCCGCCGTCGATCAAGGGATAGATGTCTTCGATGAGGAAAGCACCGCCGGCTGCGGCACTCTCGACAGTTTGAATTGTCTTGTTCACGGTGATGCCATTGACAAGAAAGCAGGAGCCCGTTTCCCTTGTCGGGAACCTACGCTTGATACCTATATAGAAAGCCGCTTGTGTGTCATTAGTTCCCCCGGGAACGGCCGGCGCGGTCTGCGAGTTAAGGCTGACTAACGCCTTCCGCAATCTCACTAAAATCGATGTCACCGGCCAAATCATGGCCTGCAAGCTGCGTGCCGAATGGATCTCTTAGCTCAAGCCCAGATCAAGGGCGTTCAGTCCGAATTCGTGGATGCCCTCGGAAAGCTGCGGGTCACCGCGCCGGAGGCGCTCAAATCCATCCTCGATGCCCTGCCGGAGAAGCGGGTCTATCGCTTCGTCAGCGGGCCGGTCGTGGTGCGCGCCCTCAGGCATGCGCGCACCGAGCTGGCGGCCATCGGCGCCCCGCCGCTGAAATGGACAATCACCGGCAACGGCAATTTGATTGCGCAAGGCGAGACGTCCGAGCCCGTGATCGCTTGGCCGGCCGATCTGCCGCTCGGTTATCACCGTTTGACCCTGACCGATGCCAAAGGCGTGACCGAAGAGGTGCCGATGATCGTGGCGCCCGAGCGCGCCTTTGGCGGTGATTTCGACCGCGGCTGGCTGCTCGCCGTTCAGCTCTACAGCATCCGTTCGAACCGCAATTGGGGCATCGGCGATTTCACCGACCTCGCCGACCTCGTCCGGCTCGCCAAGCAGCTCGGGGCGGACGGCGTCGGGCTCAATCCGCTGCACGTCCTGTTCGACGATCACCCGGCCGATTGCAGCCCGTATTCGCCGAACAGCCGGCTGTTTCTCAATCCTCTCTATGTCGACGTCGAGGCCATCCCGGAATTTTCCGCCGACCTCGTCCCTGACGCGGCTGCGACCGCCGCGCGCCTGCGCGAAGGCGACCGGGTGCCCTACGCCGACATGGCGGCGCTGAAATGGCTGGCCTTGCGCGCCGCCTTTGACAGCTTCGTGAAAAGCGCGAGCGGCGTCCGCCGCAACCAGTTCGACGCCTTCCGCGCCGACCGCGCGCCGTTATTGTCCCGCTTTGCCTGCTTCGAGGTGCTGCGGCATCGCTTCGCCGCGCCGTGGTGGGAATGGCCGGCGGAATGGCAGCAGCCAAACGACGCCAAATGCGCGGCCTTGCGCAACGGTCTCGACAAGCGCGAGATCGAGTTCGTCGAATTCGTGCAGTGGACCGCGGATTCGCAATTGCAGGCCGCCAAGGAGCTTGCCGGCCAGCTCGGCATGCGCGTTGGGCTCTACCTCGACGTCGCCGTCGGCGTGCAGTCCAATGGCTTCGATGCCTGGAACGAGCAGGCGGCGATCTCCCGCCATCTCGCCGTCGGCGCGCCGCCCGACGTGCTCAACACCGTCGGGCAGGATTGGGGTCTCGCCGGCTTCAATGCCGGTGGCCTGGAGGCACAGTCCTTCGTTCCGTTCGCCGACATGCTGGCGGCCTCGATGCGTCATGCCGGTGCCATCAGGATCGATCACGTGCTCGGGCTGAAGCGACTCTATCTCGTGCCGCGCGGCTTCAAGCCCGACAATGGCGCCTATGTGCAGATGCCGTTCGAGGCGCTGCTCGGCGCTATCGCGCGCGAGAGCGTGGCGAACAAATGCATCGTGATTGGCGAGGACCTCGGCACCGTGCCGGAAGGCTTCCGTGAGACCATGCAGGATTTCGGCATCTGGTCCTACCTCGTCATGATGTTCGAGCGCGACGAGGCCGGCCACTTCCGCACCAGCGACTTTTACCGGCCGAACGCGCTGGTGACGCTGAACACGCACGACCTCTGCACCTATGCCGGCTGGCGCTCCTTCAGCGACCTCAAGGTCAAGCGCGCGCTCGGGCTCGATCCCGGCGAGGACGACCAGGCGCGCTGGAATGCGCTTGGTGCGCTCGACGAGATTTTGCACCAGAACGACATCGCCGCCAACGACCTCTATTCGGTGCTCGCTTTCCTGTCGCGCACGCCGTCGCGGCTGATGGCGGTGTCGATGGAAGATCTGCTCGGCGTGCTCGACCAGCCCAACATTCCCGGCACGATCGACGAGCACCCGAACTGGCGGCAGCGGCTGCCCGTTGCGCTCGACAAGATCGCCGCGAAGATCGATCTCGCAGCTTTGAAGGCCGCCACACGGGAACGTTCCTCGATCGGCGGGAGTTGATCCAACGGGGATTCTCTAGGCTCGCAAAACATTGTCTCAGAAGATCGAAGACTATGCGCTGATCGGCGACTGCGAGACCGCGGCGCTGGTCGGGCGCAACGGCTCGATCGACTGGCTGTGCTGGCCGGCCTTCGATTCCGATGCCTGCTTTGCGGCCATCCTCGGCACCCACAAGAACGGCCGCTGGCTGATCGCGCCAAGCGATGACGTCGTCACGATTTCGCGTCGCTATCTCGGCAACACCCTCATTCTCGAAACGCGGTTCGAGACGACAAGCGGCACCGTCGCGCTGATCGACTTCATGCCGCCCCGCGGCAAGGCCTCCGACATCGTGCGGCTGGTGCGCGGCGTCGCGGGCACGGTCAAGATGCGGATGGAGCTCGTGATCCGCTTCGGCTTCGGGGTCGACATTCCCTGGGTGCGGCGGATCGACCATTCCCTGATGGCGATCGCGGGCCAGGACATGACGGTGCTGCGCACGCCGGTCGGGACTCGCGGCGAGGATCTGACCACGGTGTCGGACTTCGAGGTGAGGGCCGGGGAGACCGTGCCGTTCGTCCTGACTTACGGCCCCTCGCATCTCGATCCGCCTGAGGCGATCGACCCCGAGGTCGCGCTCCGGGAGACCGAGAAATTCTGGCACGACTGGTGCCGTCAATGCACCCGCGACGGCGACTATCACGATCTCATCATGCGCTCGCTGATCACGCTGAAGGCACTCACCTTCGGCCCGACCGGCGGCATCGTCGCAGCGCCCACCACCTCGCTGCCGGAAAAGCTCGGCGGCGCCAGGAACTGGGACTATCGCTTCTGCTGGCTGCGCGATGCCACCTTCACGCTGCTGGCCCTGATGAACTCGGGCTACACCGAGGAAGCCCTGGCCTGGCACAATTGGCTTTTGCGTGCCGCGGCCGGCTCGCCCGAGAACATGCAGATCATGTACGGTATCTGGGGCCAGCGCCGGCTCCTGGAATGGGAGGCGGGCTGGCTCGACGGCTATGAGGGATCGCAGCCGGTCCGCGTCGGCAATGCCGCGCATGCGCAGCTCCAGCTCGACGTCTATGGCGAGCTGATCGACGCCTTCCACCAGTCGCGCATGGCCAAGCTCAAGCTCGATGACGAGACGACCTGGGCGCTCGAATGCAACGTGCTCAATCATCTCGCCGAGGTCTGGGACCATCCCGACCACGGCATCTGGGAACGCCGCGGTCAGCCACGGCACTACGTCTTCTCCAAGGTCATGACCTGGGTCGCGTTCGACCGCGGCATCAAGAGCGCCGAGACATTCGGCTTCAAGGCGCCGCTGCTGCATTGGCGCGCGTTGCGCGAAGCCATCCACCGCGATGTCTGCCACAGGGGATTTGACGCTGAGGAAAATGCTTTCGTCGAGTCCTATGGCTCGAAGCTGCTCGATGCCTCCGTGCTGCTGTTGCCCGCCGTCGGCTTCCTGCCGGCGAACGACCCGCGCATCCGCGGCACCATCGCGGCCGTCGAAAAGCACATGATGCGCGACGGCTTCGTGCTGCGCCACGATCCGCGCGAAGTCTCCGAGGAGACGCAGCCGATCGAGGGCGCGTTCCTCGCCTGCACCCTGTGGCTCGCCGATGCCCATGTGCTGGCCGGCGATCTCGACAAGGCCCAGGCCTTGCTCGATCGCGTGGTCGGCATAGCCAACGACGTCGGGCTTCTGGCCGAGGAGTACGATTCAGGCGCCCGGCGCCAGACCGGCAATTTCCCGCAGGCGCTGACCCACATCGCACTGATCAACACCGCGCATAATCTCTCGGCGGCACGGAATGAGAGCGAGAAGCCGGCGGCGCAGCGGTCGCAATAGCTCGCAAGATCAAGTTCGATTGTTTCCGCAAGGACCCCATATCAGACCCGTCATCCTGAGAGCTTGTGAAGCTTTCGACGGTGCGACCTGTATGGGAGTGCGGGGCGTCTTCTTTTGCAGGCAAGCATCGGCTTTGGGCGCCGGTTTAGGCGGCCCGCTGGAGTCGG
>Ga0065165_1001326_pt1 | contig 27536 bp, 26 predicted proteins | sample AraplaMF_Cvi_mMF_FD_63813 | JGI IMG/M metagenome (GOLD analysis project Ga0065165, IMG submission 63813) | Arabidopsis root microbial communities from the University of North Carolina, USA - plate scrape MF_Cvi_mMF (version 2) (version 3) | ecosystem: Host-associated > Plants > Roots >... | reverse complement strand
ATTTGGGGACGACACCGTGCTCCATGCCCCCTCCGCGACGGGCGGCCTCCTCGAAATCGAGATAGCTGGTCCACCGCGCTCGCACCGCCGACGGGTCGAGCGACAGGTGCCGCACCGTTTCGGCGTGCAGTTTGAGCTGGCGGAAACCGGGGGCGACGTACCACGCACCATCGCGCTCCCGAACCCGCGCCAGATCGTCGGTCAGCAGCGCCCAGCCGTCGCGCATCAACGCGCCCGCCACGGTCGACTTGCCGGCACCGCTTTCCCCCAGCAGCAGGATGCACACGCCGTCACGCGCGAGCGCGGCGCCATGGAAGGACGGGATCCCCTGCCGTGTCAGCACCGTTCGCATAACCGGCTCGGCAAAGAGGCCGAACAGATCGTCCGGCTTGACCCCGGGGTCGCGCAAAGAGGACACCTGCCGTCCGTCCGGCGACACCGCGAATTCGCAGCTGGTGAGGCCGGGGCCGCCGAAGAAATGATGGGTCCAGACCCCGTCGGGTTCGGCAACCCGGGTGACGGTCTGCTGGCGGGGCGCGACGGATGTGCATGGCGCGTCTGTCCACACCAGATCGGCCGTCGCATCTCCCGCGCCAGTGCCGGTGTCATCCGACACCAGTCGGAGACCGTACAGAATTGAATGGGCAGGTCCGGAATGCATAGGGCTCGTTAGGAGCGCGCCTTTGTCCGGGCAAGGTACGCGGACATGCGCAAACGAATGTCCGTTTTCCCAGGCAAAGAATCAGAAGTCGCCGGCCCGCTTCCGGCCCAAATTCGACCGTCGAACGTCGCGACATCCGACCACCACAACCAGGGCGCAAACGGGCAGCCCGGCGAGCGAGCCCTCCGGCCTAGTGCATCAGCGCGTCGTTGATCGAGCAGGCGGCCGGGCCGAGGATGACGATGAACAGCACCGGCAGAATGAACAGGATCAGCGGCACCGTCATGATCGCGGGCAGGCGGGCGGCCTTTTCCTCGGCGCGCATCATGCGCTCGTTGCGGAACTCTGCTGAGAGCACGCGCAGCGCCGAGGCGAGCGGGGTGCCGTATTTCTCGGTCTGGATCATGGTGGTGACCACGCCGCGGACCGAATCGAGATCGATGCGCATCGCGAGATTCTCGAACGCCATGCGGCGATCCGTGAGGAAGCCCAGTTCGATCGCGGTGAGCGAGAATTCTTCGCCCAGCTCGGGATAGGCCTTGCCCAGTTCCTTCGACACGCGCGCAAAGGCGGCGTCGACGGTGAGGCCCGCCTCGGCGCAGATCACCAGCAGGTCGAGCGCGTCGGGAAGGCCCTTGCGGATCGCATGGCTGCGCTTGGTGATCTGGTTCTTGAGATAGAGGTCCGGCGCCTTGTAGGCGAGGATGAAGGTCATCGCGACGAGGCCGTATTTCTTGAACGGGGTCCAGGTCGCGAAGCTGTCGGTGCCGTAGACGAGGAACGCGATCAGTCCGCCGAACACGATCGGCAGCACCAGTCGGCCGAAGATGACGGCCACGGCCCATTCCTTGCGGCGGATGCCGGCCTGCAGCATCTTGATCTGCACGGTCTTGACCTGCTCGTCCTGCAAGACCTTCATCGACTGCAGGAATTTGCGCATCCGGTCCGACGCTTCGGACTTCTGCACCAGCTTGGCGCGGCGCTTCGAGGTCGAGGCGGTGATGCCGGCCTTGAGCTGCTCGCGGCGGTCGTTGAGCGCCTTGACGCGCTTCGCCATCGGGTCGCGCACCGTGGTGGCGGCATAGATGGCGAGCAGGGCGGAGAAGGCGGCGACCGCGGCGAGCAAGGTCGCCACTGCGATCACGTCTACGCCGAGGATGGTCGGTCCCTGAGGAGGAGGATTCATCGTCTGGCCCTCAGATCTCGAAGTTGACCATCTTGGCCATGATGAAGGCGCCGATCGCCATCCAGATGAGCCCGCCGCCGCCGGCGATCATCAGGCGCTCGTCCTGGAAGAACTTCATCATATAGCCGTTGTTGATGAACCAGATCATCCCGAACACGATGAAGGGCAACGCGCCGACGATATAGGCCGAGGCCTTCGATTCCGACGACATCGCCTTTACCTTGAGCTTCATCTGCGCGCGCTTGCGCAGCACGTCGGCGAGGTTGGACAGCGTCTCGGCGAGGTTGCCGCCGGTCTCGCGCTGGATCTGGATGGTGATGGTGAAGAACTGGAATTCGGGCGTGCCGAGCCGGTCCGCAGTCTCCTGCAGCGCGACGTCGAGCCCGCGGCCGATCTTCATCTTGTCGCTGATCGAGCGGAATTCCTCGCCGACCGGACCGTTGACCTCCTGGCCGACGACACCGATCGTCTCGGTGATCGGCAGACCCGAGCGCAGGCCGCGCACGAGCAATTCGATCGCGTCGGGGAACTTGACGTTGAACTTGTTGATGCGGCGCTTGATGAAGAAGCCGACCACCATGTGCGGGATGCCCGCGCCGACGAAGACGCCGACGAGCAGCGCCAGCAGGATCGGCGCGCCCTGTAGCCACAGCAGCACCGCGGGGATGAAGAACAGCACCAGCGTGGCGATGCCGTACTGACCGACGGTCCAGTCCTTGCCGGTCATCGCCAGCCGTTTGCCGAGCTGTGCCGGGTTGGGGAGGATCCGCATCGCGGCGAGATCCATCTGCGACGCGCGACTGGTCGAGATGCGGCGCATCTGCGCTTCCATCGCCGCCGCGACGCCGCCCTGGATGTTGTGACGCGAGCGCACCGCACCCAGCCGCCGGTTACCCGCCCGCTGTGCCGAGGGGCCCGAGAAGGCGAGAATCAGCAACGCGAGCACCAGGAAGGCGCCCCCGCCGAGCAACAGAACCGGCAACAAATCCATGCCGACCACGCCTCCGCCTATATGCCGCTCCCGCCGGGAGCGGCGAACCCCATCATGCCTTGGCCGGCTTCTTCGCCCGCTTCAGCTTGAGATCGCTGAGCTTGGCGAACAGCGACCCACTCTTGTCTTCCTTACCCTTCGCGCCCGCGCCGCGGAAATTCGACGGCGCATCGTCGCCCGGCCCCGCCGCGTCGGTCAGCGACGAGACGCGCGCGGCGAGATCGCCCAGCGGCGACCCCATCGGCTTGTTGCCCTTGGCGGCTTCCGCCAGCGGCTTGCCGAGTTTGGCCGCCTGCGCGGCGAGCTTCTGGTCGAACGGCACGACGAAATCGATCTTGCGCTCGATCGAGCCCTCGAAGTCCTTGCGGCTGATCTCGAGGCCCGCCGCGGCATGAACGCGGTTGGCGACCACGACGAGCTGGGTCTGCGGCGCATTCGACTTGAACCAGCTGAGGATGCGGATCGCGTCGCGCGCGGCGGCCAGGGTGAGCTCGGTGACGATCACCGCAACCTGCACGTCCGCGATCAGATGCGGATGCTGGACCAGCATGTTGCGCGGCAGATCGACCACGGTGCATTCGAACGCCGAGCGGATCTCTTCCTGCAGCTGATAGAAGGCCGCACCGTCGGTCATTACCGGCGAGTTGATCGGCGCCTCGGCCGAGAGCACCGCAAGGCGCTCCGACGCGCGCACCATCGCGCGCTCGATGAACAGACCGTCGATGCGGCTCGGATTCTCGATCGCATCGGTCAGGCCGCGGCCGGGCTCGAGGTCGAGCGCGAGCGCACCGGTACCGAAATGCACATCGAGATCGAGCAGGGCGGTCGAGCGCTGCTGCTTTTCGCTGATCAGCCAGGCGAGCGAGGTAGCGAGCGTCGAGGCGCCCGCGCCGCCGCGCGTGCCGATCACCGCGACCGAACAATGCGGCCGGTCGTTCGCCGCATCGGCGAGCTTGGGCGCGTTGAGCGCGGCCTGGGCGTGCGCGAAGGTCTCGCGCAGCAGATCCGGATTGAGCGGCTTGAGCAGATAATCGTGGATGCCGCTGGCGACGAGGTCGCGATAGAGGCGGACATCGTTGACCTGACCCGCCGCGATTACGATCGTGCCCGGCTCGCACACTTCGGCGAGCGCGTTGATGTCGTTGAGCGGATCGCCCGATTCGCTGAGATCGACGAACAGGATCGTCGGGCTGGCCGAGACCGAGAGCGTCTGCACGGCATTGCGCAGCCCGCCCTTGTTGACCTTCTCAGGCGACCAGCCGAGCTCGACCGCGATCGGGCGGAGCACTTCGGCCGTCGTCTCGTCGCAAACAAAGGCGACGAACGGCTCGCGATGGCCGGTGCGTCCCGGCGTCCAGGGTGCGTTCACTGACTGCCTCCGCTCTTGGTCGATTCTTGCTTGACCTGGGTGCCGCCACCACCGGTCGGCGCTGCGCGGCGCAGCGCGTTGACCGCCTTGGTCGACGTCTGATTGTCGATGGTCGGGTCGCCGGTCTGGCCGCGGACCAGATCGTTCGGGTTGGCGACCATCGCGGCGAGGTTCGAATTGATCGCGCAGCCGAAGTTCGAAGTGGTGCCGCCGCGATAATCGGGCTGCGCCGCACTATAGTCCGGGCAGTTCGGAACCGCAGCGGTGGAGCGGCTGACCACGATGCGTACCGTGCCGGGCGCGATCGCGCCGGCGGTCACCGGCGCTTCATCGGAGAGCAGCAGGCCGTAATGCGACGCCTCGGCGGAGACCGCCTCGCGCACGGCTGCATTACGGGCCCCGCCGTCGTCGACCGCGATGCGGTCGCCATAGCCAAGGCGGAGTGAGGCCATCCAGCCGGCAAGGCGATCCGCCTCACCCGGGGCGAGGCCGTAGCCCTGCGTCGCGACGTCGAACGCATAGTCGTTGCGCGACACCACCGGCTGGTGGATCGATTCGAGGCCGCCATTATAGCCGCCGTGCAGCGGACCGCCGCAGCCGGCGAGCAGCACGGGGACCAGGAGGATCGGGACTTGGAAACGCTTCAACATCGCGGTCTCCTGACGGTCAGTTGCTGAAGCCGGGCGCGGCGTCGCTCTTGCCCTTCACGGGCTTGGCGGACGGCGTCGGCAGGATCACGGGTTGCTGCAACGACTGCTGCGGCGCGGGCGACGGGGCCTGGGCCGGCGCGGTGCCGGTCGGCACGGCACCGGCGGCACCGAGCGAGGGCTGCGCACCTTCCGGCGGGGCCATGGTCGGCTTGGGCCGCTCACCCGCTGCGCCGCTGCGACCGTCGCCGAGCGTACCGAGCAGCACGCGGGCGAAGTCGTCGGGCGACTTGTAGCCGTCGGTCGGCAAGGCGATCTGGTTCGCGTTGACCGGCTTGACGAGATAGGGGGTGATCACGATCACCAGCTCGCTCTCGTTGCGCTTCCACGCATTCGAGCGGAACAGCGCGCCGAGCACGGGCAGGTCGCCCACGCCGGGAGCCTTGTCGATCGTATTGTCGTGGCTGTTGGTCAGCAGGCCGGCGATCATGAAGCTCTCGCCCGAACCGAGCTCGACCGTGGTCTCCGCGCGCCGCGTGGTGAGCGCCGGGATCTGCACGCCGCTGATCGTCACCGCGCCGGCCGCCGAAAGCTGCGACACTTCGGGGCGAACGCGCAGCGAGATGCGGCCATCGGCCAGCACCGTCGGCGTGTAGGCGAGGCTGACGCCATATTGCTTGTACTCGACCGAGACCGCGCCGAGGCCCTGGCTGACCGGGATCGGTATCTCGCCGCCGGCGAGGAACGAACCGGTCTCGCCCGAGAGCGCGGTGAGGTTCGGGTTGGTGAGCGTGGTCACCTGACCCATCGTCTCGCCGAGATCGAGCGCGGAAAGGATGTCGAGGCCGAAGAGCTTGCCGGCCGCGCCGAGCGAGGTCAGCTGGTCGCCCTTGGCGAAGGTATAGGCGCTGCCCGTGTTCGGCAGGACGAAGTCGCCCTTCACCGGATCGAAGGGCAGGCTGATCGAGCCCGCGGGCAGGCCGTAGCGCGACGAGGCGTCGAGCACCGGCAGCTTCGAGAGATCGGGATAGCCGATCGTGCCCGGCGAGTGCGCACCCGACTGGACGCTGAACTGGAAGCCGCTGGTGGTGTCGCGGGTCAGCAGGTTGACGCCGATATTCTTGACGAACGAGCGGCTGACCTCGGCGAAGCGCACCTGCAGGTTGACCTGCAGCGGCGTCGCGGTGCGCAGGCGGTTGACCACGCCGATCTTGAGCTGCGCCGAAGCGTCGTTGACGTTGACGCCCGGATTGAGCAGCGCGAGCACCAGGCGCTCGGCCTGCGCGCTGTCCGCCGGCGAGGCGACGGTGCCGTTGAGCACCGCGAGCTGGCCCACCGTGGTGACGCGGATATCCGCCTCGGGCATCGCCGCATGGATCATGCGATCGATCGAGGTGATGTTCTGGCTGACGCGGACATTGGCGGAATAGACCACCTGGCCGCTGGCGGTGGTGGCGAAGATCGTCGCCTCGCCATTCTCCTTGCCGAACAGATTGATCTGTCGCGTGTTGTTCACATAGACGTCGGCCACCTCGGGGTTCGAGGTCCACACCGTCGCGACGTTCGCGGGCAGCGTGACCATCTCGCCTTCGCCGATCGAGAGCAGCACTTCCCGGGTGGGGCGCTGCGTTCCGGTGGGCTGGCCGACGCGGACCTGCGTGCGGGTTTGCGGGTCGGGGCTTCCCTTGCCCGCGGCGAAGACCGGGGCGGGTGAGCCGAGCGTCAGCGCGACCATCACGCTGGCCGCAAGCGACCGCCGCAGAATATTATCCTTGCGCATTTCGGTTATTTCCCCCCGACCGGAACTTCGGTCACACTATTCCCGCGGGCGACCTTCACCACGGGGCCCCGCGGAATCGCCTGACCGGGATAATTGCCGCCCGGCGCCCCCTCGACGCGTGGCGCATCGTTACCCGGCTTGCTCGGCACTGTGCTGCGCTGGAAGCGCGACACGTCGGCACCAGTCGAGAAAGTGCTGCCACCCTCGACCGGCCGCGTCGCGACCTTGGCGAGCATCTCCTTTTCGGCCTTGGGATCGGTGCCCTCGGGCACGCTGACCGCGCCGCTGGCGATCGCTTCCTCGAGATCGCTGCTATTGTCGGCGATCGAGCGCAGCGACAGCGAGATCGAGCCGATCGTCTGTGCGACCGCAATCTTCTCGGCGAGCTTGGGCGTCACCTCAAAGGTGACATTCGAATAGTTGGTGACGACGGTGTTGCCCTTGTCGTCGGTCTGCTTGTCGGTGTGCGTGTCGGTGGCGAGCACGCGCAGGTTGCGCAGCACCGTCTCCGACGCCTTGAGCGGCGGACCGTCGCCACCGCCGGAGACCGACTGGGTGAGGATCAAATCGACGCGGTCGCCCGGGAAGACGAAGCCCGACACCGCCGAAGCGGGACCCTGAACCGGCACCGTCACGGCGCGCATGCCCGGCCCGAGCGCTGCGGCGAGGAAGCCGCGGTCGCCCGGATGAACCAGCGAGCCCTGCGTGATCGGCTGGCCCGCCGGGACGGCGAAGCGCACGACCGTGCCCTGCAGCGACTTGAGGTCGGTGCCTTGCTTCATGAAATAGGCGTTCTGCACCAGCTCCTTCGGCCAGGGCTGGAACTTCATCGACTCGGGGTCGAGAATAGTGCCCACCGGCAGCGGCTTGGTTGCGACGAGCACCTCGGGGCCGTCGACCGGCGCCGGCGCGGCCGCGGGATTCGCGGAAGCGACCGGTGCGGCCGCACCCACCATCAGACTGCGCGCCATGAACGCCGTGATCGCAGCGACGATCAACGCGCCCACCAGCAGAATGATCTTGCGTCCATCCATGACGTGTGTTCCCCAAGAGCCGGTTCGGTTGCTCCGGCGTTAAGTATCAAGTGAACTGGTTAAAGATCGGTTCGCGAAGAATTATCAGCGCGGCGGCGGCGATCGCGACGCCATAGGGCGTCTCCGGTACGATCCCGCGGCGGCGCGCCGAGCGGATCACCGCGAGTGCCAGCACGGAGACCGCACACAGCACCGCCATGACGCAGGTCAGCCACAGCAACGGGTCCGCGCGCAGCTGATCGATCAGCCCGGGACGCGCCAGCAACACGGCTCCGGTGGCGGCCAATCCGAGCAAGGCCGCCATTGCGGGCCAGGACGGCCGCGGCAGGCCCTGACGCTCGCGCACCCATTTCTCGGCGATCATCACCATGGTGAGCCCGCCGCCGAGCAGCGCCATGATCATCACCGTCGACATGAAGGACTGCAGCGGAAACCACAGTGCCAGCGCGCCGATCAGTTTGACGTCGCCGCCGCCCATCTGACCGATGGCAAAGGCGCCGACGAAGAAACCGAAGACGAGCAAGGCCACGCCGAGCTGAATCGCGACATCCGGCCACAGCGCGAGATGGTTGGCCCACCACCAGAGCGGCGCCAGCAACGCGATCGCTGCATTCTTCCAGTTGGCGATCTCACGGGTACGCGCATCCTCGATCCCGGCAGAAACCAGGAGCAGCGCAAGCGCGGCCAGCAAGACAGTGGCGACCCAATCCCCCATGTTCGCTAGGCCTAGACGACACGGCTTTCTAAAAAGTAACCAACCGATATGGCAGATTCCCTACCCTTGCGCCGCGCTATCCCCCCGACGGCGCAAGTCACCAGCTGGACCGCATCCGACGGATGGGAGCTCAGGGCTTTCGCGTGGCCGGCGCGCGCTTCGCCGCGCGGCTCGATCCTGTTCGAGGGCGGGCGCGGCGACATCTTCGAGAAGTATCTCGAGACCTTCGATCACTGGCACGGGCAGGGCTGGACGATCGCGTCGTTCGACTGGCGCGGGCAGGGCGGTTCGGGCCGGCTGACCGACCGACCGCATTGCGGGCATATCGAGCGGTTCGAGCAATTCATCGAGGATTTCCGCGCCTTTTACCGCGACTGGCACGCCACGACGCCGGGTCCACACGTGGTGATGGGCCATTCGATGGGCGGGCATCTGGTGCTGCGCGCGCTGGCCGAGAATGCCGCCGTTCCACCGCCCGATGCGGTCGTCCTGATCGCCCCGATGCTCGGTCTGTTCAGCCCGCTGGGGCAGGGCGAGCGGCTGGCGAAGCTGCTCGGCGGGGTGGGCGATTCGTCGCGCCCGGCGTGGAAGGGCAACGAGAAACCCTACACCACCGAGACGCGCGAGGATCTGCTGACGCACGACCCCGAACGCTATGCCGACGAACTCTGGTGGCAGGCGCACGACCCGCGATTGCTCACCGGTCCGCCGAGCTGGCGCTGGGTGCAGGAGGCTTTCAAGTCGACTCGCGAGCTGCGCACCAACCCCGCGCTGAAGGCGATTCGCGTGCCCGTGCTCGGGCTGATCGCCGATCATGACGGGCTCGTCGACGGCAGGGTGGCGGCGGCGACGATCGCCAAGTTGCCCGACGTGCGCGTGGTGCGCTTCGGCAAGGAAAGCGCGCACGAAATCCTGCGCGAGGTGGACACGGTGCGCAACCGCGCTATCGGCGAGATCGATATGTTCCTCGCAGCCCGGGCCCAGCATTGACGCAGTACGACATTGCGATTGTCGGAGCGGGAATAGCCGGGGCGAGCCTCGCTGCCGAAGTGGCACCCCACGCCAGCGTCGTGCTGCTCGAGGCCGAGGACATGCCCGGCTATCATGCCACCGGGCGCTCGGCCGCCTTCTGGTCCGAGACCTATGGCGGGCCTTTGATCCAGCCGCTGACCACCGCTTCGGGGCCGATCCTGCAGGCCGGGGGCTATCTCGAGCCGCTCGGCTCGCTGCATATCGGCCGGGCGGAGGATGCGGACGCGATCGCCGCGCTGGGCGAGGATTTCGCGGCCAGCGGCGTGGCGCTCGAGCCGGTCGATCCGCGTGCGTTGGTGCCGGGGCTGCGGCCCGAATGGGTGCATGGCGTGCTCGAGCCGACCTGTACCTATATCGACGTGGCCGGCCTGCACGGCGATTTCCTTGCGCGCGCGCGGCGCGCGGGCGTGGAACTGAGGGTCTCGGCGGGGCTGGTTTCGGCGGCGCGCGCGCCGGGCGGCTGGGTGATCGAGACGCGGAGCGGCTCGGTGCGCGCCGGGTTGCTGGTCGATGCCGCGGGCGCCTGGGCGGACAATGTCGCGGCGCTCGCGGGCGCGCGGCCGCTGGGTGTGCAGCCCTATCGCCGCACCATGGTGCAGCTGCGCACCGATCCCGCGCCGCCGCCGGCGCTGCCGCATGTGGCGGACATCCGCGGCAGTTTCTACTTCAAGCCCGAGGCGGGCGGGCGGCTATGGCTCTCGCCGCATGACGAGACGCCGGTGGCGCCGCACGACGTGCAGCCCGAGGAACTCGACGTGGCGCTGGCGATCGACCGGTTCGAGGGTGTCGTCGACTGGCGGGTGGAAGCGGTCGAGCGGCGCTGGGCGGGGCTGCGGAGTTTCGCGCCGGACCGGCTGCCGATCTATGGCTTCGATGCCCGCGTCGAGGGCTTCTTCTGGTGCGCGGGGCAGGGCGGATTCGGCATCCAGACAGCGCCCGCCGCGGCGAAACTGGCGGCCGGGCTATTGCTCGGTCGGGCGCCGGATGCGGCGGTCGCGGAGATTGATGCGGGGCGATATAGTCCACATCGCTTCGATTGAGTTGCGCCGCGCAGTATAGTGACACTGCGCCGTCACAAATCGAGGCCAGTCAGGCATTCCCGCAACGCAGAGGAGGTCGCGATGGCCCACAAGTTCGTGATCGAGCAGAACAAGGCCGGCGAATATGTCGCCAAGTTCAAATATAATGCGGAAGTGATCTTCTGGACCGAGGGCTATTCGAGCAAGGCCGCCGCGCGCAACGCGATCGAGTCGGTGCTCAAGAACGGCCCGACCGCCCCGATCGAGGAGTGAGCCGGCTGCGCCGGAGCGGCCGGCAGGGCCGCCCGGCGCTCTGCCTCACCAGTTGAACATGGTTCCGTCCTCGAGCCGGTTCACCGGCAGATAGGCGCGGGCATATTCGTATTTGGCGGCGAGGCCCTCGTCGATATCGACGCCGAGGCCCGGCGCGTCGCCCGGGTGCATCAGCCCGTTCTTGAACGAATAGGCATGCGGGAAGACTTCGTCGGTCTCCGGCGTGTGGCGCATATATTCCTGGATGCCGAAATTGGGCACCGACAGCCCGAAATGCAGTGCCGCGGCCATGCTCACCGGCGAGAGATCGGTCGCGCCGTGGCAGCCGGTGCGAACCTGGTTGAGATCGGCGAGTGCGGCGACGCGGCGCAGATGCGTGATGCCGCCGGCATGCACGACGGTCGCGCGGATATAGTCGATCAGCTGCTCCTCGATCAGCTGCTTGCAGTCCCAGATGGTGCTGAAGATCTCGCCCACCGCGAGCGGCGTGGTCGAATGCTGGCGGATCAGGCGGAAATTGGCCTGATTCTCCGCGACTACGGAATCCTCGAGCCAGAACAGGCGGTAGGGCTCGAGATCCTTCGCGAGCCGGCCTGCCTCGATCGGGGTGAGGCGGTGATGGACGTCGTGGAGGAGGTGCAGATCCCAGCCCAGGGCGGCGCGCGCCCTGTCGAACAGCTCGGGCACGTGGCGCATGTACTTGCTGGTCGACCAGACCGACTCTTCGGGCAACGAGCCCTTGGCGGGCTCGTAATAGAACCGCTCGCCCGACACGCCATAGGTGGTGGCGATACCCGGCACGCCCGATTGCAGGCGCACGGCCTTGTAGCCCTGTTCGACATATTCGTGCGCGCGCTCGATCGTCTCGGCTACGTCGCTGCCGTTGGCATGGCCATAGACCATGCAGCCCTCGCGGCTCGCCCCGCCGAGCAACTGGTAGACGGGCAGTCCGGCAACCTTGCCCTTGATGTCCCACAGCGCCATGTCGACCGCAGCGATCGCGCTCATGCCGACCGGGCCGCCGCGCCAATAGGCGCCCTTGTAGAGATATTGCCAGATGTCCTCGATGCGGTGCGCATCGCGGCCGATCAGGCAGGGGACCACATGGTCGGCGAGGTAGCTCGCCACCGCCAGTTCGCGGCCGTTGAGCGTGGCGTCGCCTACGCCGGTAACACCCTGATCGGTTTCGATCTTTAGCGTAACGAAGTTGCGGCCGGGACGCGTCACGATGACGCGGGCGGACGTGATGATAGGCAAGACAGAAACCCCGATTATTGGCCTGACCAATATCGACGTTCGACCCCGATTGTGTCAACCGCGGAGATGTGGGACGAAGGGTGCGATGAAGATTACCGGCAACAAGCTCTACCAGCGCGTCGCAGCCGCGATCGCCGATGCGATCGAGGCGGGGCGGCATGCGCCGGGGACGCGCCTGCCCGGCGAACGCGACCTCGCCGAGGAATATAAGGTCAGCCGTCCGACGATCCGCGAGGCGATGATCGCGCTCGAGATGCGCGGCTGGATCGAGGCGCGGCACGGCTCGGGGCTCTATGTCACCAAACGTGCGGCGGGTCCGCACGATAGCGACGGGATGGAGCTCGACGTCGGCGCGTTCGACCTAACCGAGGCGCGCGTGCTGTTCGAGGGCGAGACGGTCGCGCTGGCGGCGGTCTCGATCACCGACGAGCAACTTGCCGAGCTCGACGCGATCCTCGAGGACATGGCCGCGGAGGACGCGGGCGCGCCGGGCCAGATGGACGCCGACCGCCGCTTCCACCTCGCCATCGCTGCGGCGACCGCCAATGAGGCGATCTATGCGGTGGTCGAGATGCTGTGGGACATGCGCGACAAGTCGCCGCTCTGCGTCAACATGTTCAGCCGTGCGCGCCATGGCGGGATCACCCCGCGCGTCGAGGAGCATCGCCCGATCGTCGAGGCGCTGCGCCAGCGCGATCCGCATGCCGCGCGCAACGCGATGCGGCGGCATCTGCGCGGCGTGGTCGACGATCTGCTCACCGCGACCGAGCTCGAGGTGATGGAGCGCGCGCGCAGCGAGGTCGAATCCCAGCGCGACAAGGTGGCGCGCCGGCTCAAGATCGGATCGGCCTGAACGCCTTCTTGAGGTCGGTATTGGCCTGACCAATTATGTCGGAAAGTCAGGAGCGGACGCGCAGCGCGCCGCAGGCGAACAATTCGCGTGCGCCGGGAAGGCCGGCGCAGACGCCGAGTTCGGCGGCGCGCCAGACCGCCATTTCGCGCGCATCGGCTGGGCGGACCAGTCCGTCGACCCCGGGGGCGATCAGCAGATGCTGCGGATCGGTGCGCGGGGCGGGCCACGGGCCGGTACCGTCGATCGCGGCGAGCAGGGCGTCGATCGGCGCATCGAGCGTGACGATATCGGCATCGGGCGAGCGTTCGAGCGTCACCGCGGCGTCGAGCTCGGTAGAGGGCGCGGATGGACCCGCGGTGCGCGCCCGGATCACGGCGCGCTCGAAGCGGCATAGCGCCATCGCATCGCTGTCGGGCTCGATCCGTTCGGCGAGGAAGGCGAGCAAAGCCTCGGACTCGGTCTCGAAGAAGGAATTGGTGCCGCCGCCGGCATCTACCCAGCGCGTCAGCAGCTCCTCGCGCTGCGCCTCGGGCAGGGCCGAGAGGGTGAGCGGCGCCGCCTGGCGGGCGCGTCCGATGCACCACGAGCGACGCACCCGCCCGGTGACCGCGATGCCCTGCTCGGACATGCCGGCGAGCGCGGCCTGATCGGCACCGCCGCTCGCCGCTGCGCCCAATGCCGCGGCGAGCGCGGTTTGATAGCGGGTCAGGCCGGACATGGTTCGGCCGCGGGTTCGTGGTGCGCCGCCCAGGCGATACGGGCGAGCGTGAGCTGCTCGGCGATGGCATCGCTGCCCAGCCGCCGTGCATGTTGGGGCAGAATCTCGAACACTACGCCGCCGGCGTTCGGGCAGAGCGGCAGCACCGCGTCGAGCAATGCCCAGACCGGATCTGGCACGCGCCCGTCATGCGCGTCCATGTGGAAGCCCTCCGCCCAATGGCCGCCCGCGACATGGATCTCGCCGACGCGGTCGAGATGCAGCGTGCCGAGGAATTCGGCGAGGTCGAGCCCATTGTTGAGCGCGTTGCAGTGGAGATTGTGCAGGTCGAGCAGCAGCCCGCACTCGCCCGCGCCGGCGACCGCGTTGAGGAAGCGCGCCTCGTCGGCGAGGTCGGGATCGGAAGGCAGCTCGCCTAGATAATGCGCGCCATTCTCGAGCAGGAAGGGCACGCCGAACATCGCGCCGAGCCGGGCCGCACGGGGCGCGACCAAAGCCACCGCCTCGCGGGTGCAGGGCAGCGGCAGCGGCACGCCGATCGGGGTCTCGCCGCACCCGTCGCCCTTGTCGATCGTCTGGAAATGGAGATGCTCGCTGTGCCAGCGGAACGGCCAGAGCGACTGGAAGTCGGCGAGCATCGCGACATAATCGTCGTTCCAGTGGCCGGCCGAGCCGATCGACAGCTCGACACCGTGGACCACGATCGGCAGATGGCCGCAGACATTGGTCGCCGCCTCGAGCAGCCAGGGATCGAGCTCGACGCCGGGCCGGTCGCGGTGCGGGCGGCAGAGGATGTCAGGCGTCACTTCGACGAAGTCGATCAGCCCGCTGCGATAGAGTTCGGGATCGCAGCCGGGCAACCAGGGCAGGCCCACGCCGAGCGGCATGGGCCCGCACCAGTCGTCGGGGTCTGCGGCAGAGGCCGGGACGCCGAAAGCCATCACCGGCGCTCAGAAGCCGACCTGGCCGTGTGACAGGACGCCCAGTTCCTTGAGATCCGGCGCCGGATCGTCGTGGAAGTGGATGTCGATAAAGGCGATGCGGCCGCAGCCGTCGCATCCGGCGAGGCCGCCCACCCGGGCGAGCAACTCGTTGATATGCTTCATCGACTGCCGCTGCGTGCTGAGGTTGGCCGAGAAGCTCTTGGTGGTGCGTGTAAGTGGCATGATCGACTCCTGTCAGGTTCGAGGATGCGCCCGAGTCGATTCATCGTTGCTCTATCGAAGCGAATCCGCGGCCTGGACACCTGCGCGGTGTCGATCGCGGGCGACCTGTCGCCCTCCGGTAAATTGTCCGGAAGTACGTGTTTAGTCCTCCCGCGGGCGGGTTGATATTGGGGCAAACCCCGACGGGGTGGCATCGCAGCCCTTCGAGCCATGCCTTGCTTTCTCAGCCTGCAATTGAACCGCGGCGCCGCATTTTCGCACTGACCGGGTAAAAGAGGGCAGGCTGCATTGAGCGGGTACCGCGCAGACCAGAAGCGGGAGAATTTCGAACCGCGTGAGCGGGACGGCGATCTGCTGCTCTTCCAGCGGGCGCGAGCGGGGGACGGTGCCGCTTTCGAACAGCTGTATCGCGAATATCATCCGCGGCTGGCGCGCTTTCTGGCGCGCATGCTGCGGCGGACGCAGATGATCGAGGAAGTGCTGAACGACACGATGATGGTGGTCTGGCAACGCGGCGACAGCTTCAACGGCGCGAGCAAACTGTCGACCTGGATCTTCGGCATCGCCTATCGCAAGGCGCTCAACGCGCGTTCGCGCGAGGACGAGCCGGTGCAGGACAGCGAATGGGAGAGCCGCGTCGCGCCCGACCCCAGCCCCGAGGAGGAGTCGGCGCAGGCCCGGCGCCAGACCCTGCTCCGCAATGCGATGGCCGAACTGTCACCCGAGCATCGCACCGTGCTCGACCTCACGTTCAACCATGAGATGGGATATAACGAGATCGCGAGCATCATGCGCTGCCCGGTGGGAACCGTGAAAACACGCGCGCTGCATGCGCGGCGACATCTGAAGAGCCGGCTGACCGGCGAACTCGCGGACTGGATTTAGGATTTTTCCCTCTATGGGCACGATCATTCCGCTGCACGATAATGCGCACGAGGAGGCGCAGCAGCTTCTTCCCTGGTATGCGAATGGCAGTCTCGAGGAGAGCGAGCGCACGCGCGTCGCGGCGCATCTCGCCGAGTGCGAGGAGTGTCGCGCCGATCTCGAGCTTCAGCGCATGATCGGGATGCGCGTGGCGGGCACGGGCCCCGATGTCGAGCGCGGTTGGGCCGACATGCAGGCGCGGATCAAGGCGGCGGGAGCAATCGGGCGACCGCGATGGTTCCGGTCGCGCGTGTCGATCGGCTGGGCGGTCGGCATTCAGGCCATGGCGGCGGCGCTGATCGTGGCGGTGATGCTGCCGGGGCGGCCAGCGGAGCCGCCCGCGACGACCTATCATACGCTGGGTTCCGCTCGACCCGGGGCCGCTGCGGGCAATCTGATCGTTATGTTCGGCGAGCGAAGCGACGAGCGCGAGATACGTGGGGCCTTGCAGCGCTCGGGCGTGCGTGTCGTCGATGGACCGACCGATGCAGGCGCCTGGGTCCTCCATGTCGCCGACGCGGATCGGTCGAGGGCACTCGAGCGGCTTCGGCACGAGCCCAGCGTGACGCTCGCCGAGCCGATCGACCCGACGGGATCGCAGTGAGCCTGATCCGCGCATCGCTGGCGCTGCTGGCGGCATTGCTCGGCCTCGCCGCGCTGCCGGCTGTCCCCGCCGGTGCGCAGAGCGGAGCGACGCAGGGAGCGACGCAGGCCGAAGCTCCGCAGATCCTCGTGATGGTGCGCATGTCGCCGCCGCATCATCGCCCGAACGCCAGCTATGGCGGCAGCTATGGCGACACCGCCGCGCGCGCCGCACGGCAGCGCGTCGCCGAACGGGTCGCGCATCGCAACGGCTTCACCTTGCTCGACGGTTGGCCGATGCCTTTGCTCGGGGTCGATTGTTTCGTCATGCGGCTCCCGGCCGGCATGGCGCCGGAGGAGGCGATCGCCCGTGCCGAGCGCGATCGCGATGTCGCCTGGTCGCAGCCCTTGCAGCAATTCCGCGGAATGGCGGACCCGCAGGACAGCCGGGACCCGCTGTTCCGCACCCAGCCTGCCGCGCTGAACTGGCGGCTGATGGACCTGCATCGCGTCGCCACCGGACGAGGCGTCACGGTGGCGGTAGTCGACAGTAAGGTGCAGACGGACCATCCCGACCTCGCCGGCCAGTTCGTCGCCAATCTGGATTTCATCGGCGGCCCGGCGCCCCAGCCGGAAGTCCACGGCACCGGGATCGCGGGGGTGATCGGCGCGCGCTCGGGAAACGGCGTGGGCATCGTCGGCGTGGCGCCTGACGCACGGCTGATGGCGCTCAGGGCATGCCGGCAGAAGGACGGCGAGGGGGCGACGAGCTGCGATTCGCTGAGCGTGGCGCGGGCGCTCGATTACGCGATCCAGAACCGCGCGGAGGTCATCAACCTCAGCCTCAGCGGGCCGTCCGACAAATTGCTCGGCCAGTTGATCGACATCGCGGTTTCGCGCCGGATCGCGGTCGTCGCAGCGTTCGACCCGAAGCTACCGGGCGGAGGCTTTCCGGCGTCGCAGCACGGGGTGATCGCAGCCAGCGACCGGTCTTTGCCTTCGCTGCCGCCTTTGGTTTATGTTGCCCCCGGGCGCGACGTGCCGACGACCCGGCCGGGGGGCAAATGGTATCTGGCAAATGGCAGTTCCTTTGCCGCGGCGCACATCAGCGGTCTCCTGGCATTGATGCGCGAGCGGCGCGAAGCGCCCCGGCTGGTGACGAGTTCGGGGCATGCGGTCGATGCCTGCGCCTCGCTGCTGCAGGCCCGCAATGGCTGTGACTGCAATTGCGCGCTCGCCAGCGCAACGGCGCAGCAGCACAAGCGCTAGGGCCCATACCGTTCGGATTGCCGCGTTCCTGACCGTCAGCATCGCCTGCCTTGCGCCGGCGCGGGCGCAGGTTTCCGCGAGTGTCGGGCTGGAGAGCGAGTCCCGTTTTCGCGGCCATGCAGTGAGCGCCGGCCGGCCGGTGGCGACGGCCAATATCGGCTATGACGACAAGAGCGGCGTGTATCTGGCGGGGACGGGTGCGATCGTGCTCACCGGGGACGATCCGGGCCTGCTGATGGTCCAGGGCGATATCGGCTTCGCGAAGCGCGTGTCGTCGCGCGTATCGATCGACGCCGGCGTGACGCACGCCCACTATACGACGCGCCGGGGCACCCGCCAGCCGATCGACTATACCGAGATCTATGCCGGCGTGATCCGTGGCGGGTTTTCCGCGCGCCTCTATTATTCGCCGGATTATTATGCCGCCGGCGTCGGTACGCTCTATGGCGAGGCCAATTTCGGGATCGAGCCGATCAGGGATTGGACGCTGCAGGCGCACGCCGGCAAGCTCGTCTATGTCGCCAACCGTCCCTATTACGCCGACCCGTCCGGGCAATATGACTGGAGCCTCGGCGTGTCGCGGCGGCTCGGCCATGCCGAGGCGCATGTCGCGATTTCGGGCGGCGGGCCGGGGCGGGACTATTATTACGGCGCCTATCACGACCGCACCGTGGTGACGGCGGGGATCACCTACAGCTTCTGATGGCGGACGCGGCGCGGCGTTGAACCGCCCGCTTCTCCGGCGGCATTAACTGCCATTGGAGGGGCTCGCGCCAGACGATGTATTCGCACGACCTGCCGCTCGATGCCTTCGATCTTCCGCCGGAAGCCGTGCGTGCGCGCTTCACCTGGGCCGAGCGCCAGGGCCTGCCGCGCTGGCTCTGGCCCGATGTCCGCCCGCAGGACTGGACCGCGGCGCTCGAGCAGATCGAGACCGTGCTGCGCGCGCGACTGACCGGCGACGGTCCGGCACCGCCGTTCGAAACCGATCCGGATGCCTTCGAAATCGCGGCCTATACTTCGGGCACCGGGCCCTTGCTCGGGGTCTGGCTGGAGCGGGGGGAGGTTGCCGCGAGCCCGGCGATCGCGCCGATGCTGGCCTATCATCTGCGCCACAACAGGCTGCGGATGCAGCGCCTCACCGCGCACGCCGCCCTGCTCCATCGCGCGCTCGAAGATGCTGGTGTTGGAGCGGCCCAGGTCAAGGGCATGCACACCGCGCGCTACTTCCCCGAGCCCGGCGCTCGGCCGGCGGCGGACATCGACCTGGTGATCCGGCCCGGGCAGGTCGGCGATGCCGAAAAGGTGCTGCGTCGTACGGGTCTCGTGCCTGGCGAGGTGGTCATCGGTCCGCCGCGCCAGCAGCAATGGCTGCCGTCCGACGCGGAGATGCTGCCGCGAACCTTGCGCTTCGTGCATGCCGAGGATCCGTGGTCGGTCGACGTCCAGACCTCGTTCGACCGGCGCTTCGCTTCGGGCGGTGCGGTGGTACGCATGGACGAGGCGGTGGAACTCGTCGAAGGCGTGCTGCCGCAGCCCTGGCTGCTGCTCTATCTCGCGGTGCACGCCAGCAATGGCTTCGAGAATCTGACCTTGCTGCGCCTGACCGAGCTGGCGCTGGTCGCCCGGCACGATGCGGCCAGCGGCGTGCTCGACTGGGACGCGTTCGTCGCTGCGGTGGAGCGCGCCGGGGCGCTGAACCTGATCTATCCCGCGCTCTATCTCTGCGAGGCGCTCGCGCCGGGGACGATCCCCGCCGAGGTCCGCAGGCATTCGCGCGTCGCGGCACCGGAAAGCGCGCGCCGGTTCATCGAAAGCCTGCGCCCCGCCACCGCCCACCGGCTGCTGCAGCCGTCGCCCGCCGAGAAGTTCCTCTGGTCGCGCTCGCGTCTCGCGCGGCTCGCGCAGGTCTTCCGCGAGATCGCGCCGCGCGAGGCGGGGACGCCCGGCGCCCTTGCCCGCATCTATCGCCGCCGCGCCTGGAAGCTGGTCCGCGGCACGATGTTTCCGTGAAAGCTCATGAGGAGATGAAGATGACCAGGACCCGTGCTCCGCTCCGCCTTCTGTTCGGGCTCCTGTTGCCCATTGCCGGTATCGCTGCGGTGCCGGCCGCGTCGGCGGAGTCCAAGGAATATGTGATCACCATGGGCAATATGAGCTACGGCAGGGTCCCGACGGGGATAAAGGTGGGCGACACCATCGTCTGGGTGAACCAGGATTCGGTGATCCATTCCGCCACCGCGCGCGACCGCAGCTTCGACGTGCGCGCCAATCCCGGCCAGAAAGTCCGCATGACGGTCAAGAAGGCGGGCACGATCCCCTTCTACTGCACCTTCCATTCGATGATGCGCGGGACGCTGACCGTCTCCAACTAACCGGCGAGCGCCCTGCCTTCCGTGGAGGGAGGGCAGGGCGCGGCGCTCAGATCCGCGCGCGGAATGCGATCTGGAACACGGTCTGATGCTCGACCGCGGGAATGCCCATGTCCTCGCGCCGCGGACGATCGCTGCGGATGTGCATCAGCTCGACGAAGCCGGTCAGCCAGTTGGTGATCGACATCCGGCCCGCCGCGGTCAGCGCCCAGCCATTCTCGCTCTCGGTCGGCGACATGCGGCTGCCATGCTCATGGGTACCGAAGGCCTCGACCCGGCCGCTGACGGCAATCTTGCCGATCGTCTGGCTGATCAGCGCATAGGCCGAGCGGAAATGGGTATCGACCCAGACCTGATCGTTGGTCTTGAAGCCCATTTGCGTGGTGCCGTACATGCCCTGCATCAGCAGGCGCGTGCCGGGCCCGAGATCGGCCGAGAGCCCGAGATTGGCGAAGCGTGTGCGCCAGCCCCATTGCAGATTCTTGTTCACGGCCTCCGGATTGCCGCGATTGTCGTAATAGAAGAAATTGACCGCGACGGGCTCGGACGCCTTCCATTCGAACCGCGCATACCAGCCAACGCGGTGGTCGATTTCGAGCGTCGAGCGTGTCTGGTCCTCCTGCGCGCGCTGCATGAAGGGATTGAGCGGCGGGAGCGGGAAATGGCCGAAGGCGGTTGCCTTGGCATCGTGCAACGCCCAGCCGCGGAACGACAGCAAGGTGCCCGACGTGTCGTTGAACCCGAACAGGCCCGCGGTCAGCGAGAAATCCTGCTTGCCGATCGACTGGTAGAGTGTCGCCTCGGCGCCGACGACCTTCACCTCCTCGCCGACCCACGAATTGATGGCCGAGGGCGTGATCGTATAGACCGTGCTCCACGCGCCGCCGGTCGCATGTTCGAGCGAGATTTCGGGCCAGTAGAGCCCGCCCTTCATCGAGAAGCCGGTATTGCCCTTGCGCTCGGGCAGCCAGGTCAGGAAGGCTTCGTAGAGATCGACGTCATTCTCCTGGTCGCGCTGCCAGCCGCCGGAGACATTGCCGGTCAGCGTGCGGGTGAAGCGGGGAGTCCAGATCAGGTCGGCCTCGACGGGCAGGAGTTTGGCCTCATAGTCGCCCCGATCCCCCGAAAAGCGCGATTTGCTGAGGCCGCCCCGCGCCCAGCTGAGATTTCCGTCGGCGAGAACCAGCCGTCCATCGAGCAGGATCGACAGTGTGTTCTTCGAGAAGATGTCGGTGCCCGCGCCGCTGTCGTCGGAAGTCGTCGTCTCGTCGAGCGTTGTCGTTTCGGTCGATTGCGGGCTGCTGTCGGCGGGAGCCGGCGCGGGGGTGTCCTGCGCGTGGGCGGAGACGCTCAGCATCAGGCCGGCCAGCCCCGACAGGGCGTGAAGCGCGGATCGGGTCGTTCGCATCTGTACCTCCGGTTGCATCTCGTCGGGATCGCCGCGCCGCGGGGGCGGGCGTTGGGAAGGGTCGGAATGGAAGCGCGCCGGCGTCCAGCGCTCGACAGCGCCGACGCGGTGGAGACGGCCTTCGCCGAAGCGGGTGCCGAAGCGGCGGGCCAGTTCGGGCGTTGCGACACGGGGCTCGCCGGCGACGAAGGTGAGCAGGACGTCGTGCGCACTGGCTTCGGGAAGGGGACTCGAGATCGCGATGAGATCCGCTGGTGCGCCGGGTTCGAGCGATGGCGCGGGAAGGCCGAGGCGGCGCGTGGCGGTTTCACCGACCGCGGCTTCGAGACGCTTGTCCGCCAGCAGACCGAGGCGGCGGGCGAGACGCAACTCGTCAAGCAGATCGCCCGTGCCGGTGAGCAGGGAATCGCTTCCCAGCAGCACATCGACGCCAGGTTCAAGCAGCGAGGCGGGGGCGGTCCGGCCGAACAGGAACAGGTTCGAGCTCGGGCACCATGTGATTGCCGCGCCCGAAGCGCGCAGCCGGGCGATGCCCCCGGCGTCGAGGCCGACGGCATGGACGGCGATCAGCCGGGGATCGAGCAGGCCGCGCGCGTCGAGTTCGGCGATCTCCGCCTGTGCTCCGGCGTCGATTCCTTCGGCGACGTGCAGCGCGAACGGTCCTTCGGACGGCTGGTCGATCGCCGTTGACATGCCAAGCGAGTCCGCGCTCGCGACGCTGGCGACGCGGATGGGGAAGTCGCGATCGAACGCTTCCTCCCGGCGATCATGGTGCATGACGGTGGTCACGCCGGCGAAGAGGTTCTTCCACGCGCCCGCGAGCAGCGCCTCGCGCCGGTTCAGCCTTTGGCCCGCGGCGATCCGCGCGGCCTCGCGCGCCTGGACGTCTCGCGCCCACGCATAGGCATTGGGGTAGGGAGGCTGGCCGAGCCGGCCATAATGATTGCGGTGCAGATGCTCGTGCGCGTTGATCAGCCCGGGCCGAAGCTCGGCCCTGCCCAGATCGAGCTCGAGGTCGAAGCGGCCATCGGGCGCGACGATCACGCCGTCCTCGACGCCGATCGCCCGGGTGCGGGTGACGAGCAGCAGCCGCATCAGACGTGCTTCCGGAAGTCGAGCGCCAGGACGAGCGGCAGCCCGAGGTCGGCTTCATAGGCGGCGCGGCGCAGGGCCGCCTCGTAGAAGCTGCGGATCTCCGGCCCGACCGTGCCGGTGCGCATTTCGGCAGGCACAAGGCCCGCCGCCAGCGCCGCCGCGCAATGGGCGTGGAGGTCATGCACGTGATGCTCGATCTCGTGGATGCCCTCGGCATCGCGGAAGGTGCGGCGATGTCCGGCGGCGTGTGCATCGGCGTGGAAGTCGGTAACGATCAGAAGGCCGCCGGATGTCGTGACGCGTGCAAGCTCGGCATAGGCGCGGTCGAGTTCGGCGACATGGCCGAGTACCAATCGGCACCAGACGACATCGAAGCTTCCGGATGCCACTGGCAAGGCGAGCACATCGCCCTCCATCACGCTAATTTCAGGCGACCACGGGCCCTGGCGCGCCCCCGTCGCGATCATCTCGGCGCAGGGCTCGACGCCGACCGCCTCTGCCGCGCCCGCGCCGCGTAGCCGACGTCCGGTTCCGCAGCCGACATCGAGCAGGCGCTTGCCCGGAAGCGATGGTGTCATTTCTGCAACCAGCGAGTCTTCGAGCGCGGTGACCGCCGTTTCGCGCTCGTAGGTCGGCGCCCAGCGGCGATAGGCCTCGCGCGGTGCCAGCACGGTCATGCCGCCAGCTCCGTGTCGGCGCCGGCGCGGAGATGACCATAGGCCTGGCGGTCGTCGGGTGCGCGCATCGCGGCGCGGCGGACCTGCCGCAGCAGCTTGGGGTTGGCATAGTCGCCCCGCTCCCACCGGCCCCGAGCGAGCCATCGCGCCACGGCCTTGCCCCACGGACGCACGCGCTTGTCATGGACCGAGGGAAAGCGGCTCTTGAGCACGAGTTCGAAATCCTCGACACGCGCCTTCAGTCGCCGATCGAGCCACGGCACCTGCGGGTCCTCGTGCGTCATCCACGCGACCCATTCGGGGGAGGTCCAGTCCTCGAGCCGCTCGGGCGTGCCGGTCAGCGGGTCGACGCCGCCATAGGTCGCACCGCGCTGAGGGGTGGGCGTGTAGAAATAGGTTATCAGCTCCATCGCAGGGTTGATCGTCTTGAGCCGGCGGATGAAGCCCAAAGTGTTGGCGATCTCCCCTTCGGGATCGTCGGGGTCGCCGAAGACGAATGAGAATTCGGGGATGATGCCGTGATCACGCGTGCGCGCGGCGATGGTGGCGATCTGCTCGGTGGTGATGCCCTTCTGCATCCGCGCGAGCACCGCGTCCGAGCCGGACTCGGCGCCGCAGAAGACCATCGTAAGCCCGGCGGCCTTGAGCCGTTGCCAGGTATCGTTCGAGAATTTGCCGAGAATATCGACCCGCGCCTCGCACCACCATTTGAGGCCGAGGGGCTGGAAGGCGTCGGCGACTTCGCGCGCCTGCGTTTCGTTCAGGAAGAAATTGTTGTCGTAGAAATGGACCGAATCCATCCCGTGTTCGCGCGCGAGCCAGCCGAGATGTTGGGCCGTGCGCGCGGGTGACTGGACCTTCTCGCGGCGGCCGAACACCGAGATGACGCCGCAGAAGGAACAGGCAAAGGGACAGCCGATCGAGGCCTGATAGACGCCCGAGCGGCGGCCGAGGAAGGTCGGGTGGAGATACTGGCCGACCGGGATCTTGTGATAGGGCGGCTCGGGCAGGTCGTCGGGTCCGAGCCAGCGCCGTTCGGGGCCGATCCAGTGGCTGCCGTCCGCCTCGCGGAAGCACAAGCCGGCGACCGATTTGGGATCGCGCTTGCCCGCCAGCATTTCGAGCAACTCGACGAAGCTTTGCTCGCCCTGGCCCTGGATCAGCCAGTCGACGAACGGCGCGTTGAGCACCGGCGCGGGATATAGGCTGCCGAAATTGCCGCCCCAGACGATCGGGATGTGCGGGTGGCGGAGCTTGATCGCCTTCGCGTCGGCCACGGCGCTGACCAGTTGAGGGCCCGGCATCACCGTCATGGCGATCAGCTCGACGGGATCAGGGCCGCCCGCTTTGGCCTCGATCATCGCGTCGACCGACGTAGCGACGTCCATGCCCGGCAGATTGCCGTCGACGATCTCCCAGTCGATTTCCGGGGGCAGCGCCGCGCCGACCATCATCACGCTGAGCGGGAAGCGGCGGTTGCGCGGGCGCGTCGCGCGCGGATTGACGAAGACGATCATGCGACCTCCGCCACCCAGAGATCGAAACGCGACGGCGCCCGTTCGCGACGGAGCAGGGCACGCAAGGGGCGCAGCTCGTACCAGAGCGGATAGGTCACACGGTGCCGGCGCCAGCGCACGCCGGGCGACGCTTCGCGCAATCGGTCGCGTGTCAGGAATTCGATGAAAGGCAGTGCCAGCAGGCTTTCCGCGCGGGTGCCGAAGCGCAGCTCCGCGGTCCGGTGCTTCTCGGCGACCATCGCTGCGCCCTGAGCCTCACGAAAGTAGAAGGGGGAATCGAGGATCGCGATGGCTCCACCCGGACGCACCGCGCGCGCCGCTTCCGCGAGGGTGGCGGCGAGGTCGGTCGAATAATGCAGCGCGGCGTTGAAGACCGCGAGATCGACCGAGGCGTCCGCGACCGGCAGCGCGTCGAAACTCGCGACAAGCGGCTCAAAAGCGGTGCCGTCGAGCAGCATGCCCGCGGCGCCGAGACCGTCGACATTGTCGTCGCGGATATCGACCGCCAGCCCGCGATGCCCTTCGGCGGCAAGGCGGGCTGCGAGCCAGCCATTGCCCGCGCCCAGATCGAGGATGTTCAGCGAGCCGCCCGCGCGTGCCAGCGGGCGCACCACTTGTGCCATGAACGCCTCGAAGGTCCGCGCACGCACCGCCCATTGCCGCACGGTCGGGCCAGAGACGAGCCAGGGTAGTGACCGCAGCTTCGCCTCGTCCAGCGCACGGCCTTCGCTCGCACGGTGCGCGGCATAGTCGGTACGGAACCGATCGAGCGCGGGGGCAAAACTTGCGCTCATGCGACACGCTCGAAGCGGTAGAGGACATGGTCGCCGAACGGCGCCAATGGACGCGCCAGAATTCCGTCGACTGCTTCGAGTGCCGCGAGCAATCGGGGGTGGCGTGAGATCCATGGTTCGGCGGCGCTGGGCGGAACGGCGAGCCCGATCGCCTTGCGTCCGGCCGGGCGGAACCAGGGGTGCAGGACCTCCGCCAGCGCCTGGCCGCGATGGTAGCGCACGGTAAAGTCGCGCCCGCCCAGCCGCGCAAGCACGTCGCCGCGCGCGAAGCGGCGGAACATGTTGGCGAAACGGCCGCGCGCCGCCTCGACCAGCATCTCGCCGGGGCAGCAGCAGCCGAACAGTACCAGCACGAGCGCGCCGCCGGGCCGGACCAGCGATCCGAGCGCTTCCGCGACGGGCGCGAGGTCGCCGACGCAATTGAGCGCGGCGAAATTGGAGAAGGCGCCGTCGAACCGCTCGGGCCGCGCCACGAGTTCGCCGAGTTGCTCGGCCGCCAGCACCTCCGCCCGATCAGGACCGAGCTTGCGCGAAGCTTCCGCGATCATCGCCGGGGAGGCGTCGGTGAGATGCACCGAACGCCCACGCTCGGCCAGCCACGCAGCATCGAGCCCGGTGCCGCCGCCGATTTCGAGCAGATGCGCACCTTCAGGGAACGCAGCGAGCAATTCGGCACGCACCGCGCGCCTTTGTGCGGCAACGCTCAACCACGGCTCGAACCGCGTGTCGAAGCGCGGGGCAATGGCGTCGAACGCCGCGCCGGCGGGGAGCAATTCCGTCACCATCACGCGCGCATCGCGGCGAAGGCAGGTGCGCCCGATCGGTGCGCTCCCGCCTGATGGGCGAGCTTGCGCCACGCTTCGGGATCGGGCGCCCCGCGCGCGACATCGGCGTGCAGCGCGTCGCGCACCATCCGGTAGAAGCTCGTGGAGAACGTGCCCTGGAACAGCATCGCCAGGTCATCGGTGTCGCGCCAGTTGCGGCGCTGGCCCAGCTCGGCGACGACGCGCTCGTGGAACACCGTGCCGGGCAGCGGATAAGAGACCGACACGCCGATATCGTCGGGCTCCTCGGCATGGACGAGGTCGCGCGTGCGCAGGATGTCGTCCCATTCCTCGCCCGGATAGCCGAGCTGGAGGAACCAGCCGACGCGGATGCCCTGTGCCTTGAGCAGCCGCGTCGCCAGCCGGGCGGAATCGACCTTCGTGCCCTTGTCCATCGCGTCGAGGATGCGCTGCGACCCGGATTCGACGCCCAGCCACACCTCCGCCGCACCCGCCGCCCTGAGCGCCTCCGCAGTAGGCGGGTCGATCAGATTGGTGCGCGACTGGAGCATGAAGGGGATGCGCGTGTCGCGCTCTCGCAGCGCATGGGCGAGCTCGACGACCCACGCCTCGGTCATCCCGAAAATGTCGTCGGCGAACCAGATATGGTCTGGGCCGACCCCGGCCTTCAACCGCGCCATCTCCTCGGCGACCGACACTGCCGATCGCTGCGTGTAGCGCCGCCCGAAGGTGGGTTTGGCGCACCAGTTGCACGCATAGGGGCAGCCGCGTGACGCAGCCATGTTCCAGGAGAAATAGCCGTGCGCGCCGCGCCAGATGCGGCGATAGGCGTCGGCGTCGATCAAATCCCAGGCGGGCAGCGGGATCGCATGGAGGTCGTGATGGCGCAGTCGCGGGAGCGTGCGGCGAAGTCCCGGCAGGATCAGGCCCGGCACCTCCTCGAGCGGCGTTTCGGTGAGGAACGCCGCGGCCAGATCATGGACCCCGAACTCGCCTTCGCCGGTCAGCACCGCATCGGCGCCGGCGGCCAGATATAACTCGGGATGGTCGGACGCATCGGGGCCGTTGACCGCGACCTTCGCGCCGACGGCCGCGGCGGACGCGATCATGTCGAGCGCGTCGGCGCGGCGGCTCTCGGTGCACATCTTGGTCAGGAAGTTGAAATTGTCCTCGATGAGCAGGACGATTTTGGGGCGATCACGCGCCAGCGTCTCGCCGAACGCCTCGGCGTTCGCGAAGGTCGCGTCGAACACCGCCACCGCGTGCCCCGCCTCGCGCAGGATCGCGGCGGCCAGCAGTGTGGTGAGCGGCGAATAGGGCTTGAGACGCTCGAACTGCTTGGGGTCCCTCTGCAGGAAGAAGCTATGCGCTATCAGGATCATCGCACCCCGCTTGCGTTGCCTGCGGGATCC
>Ga0065165_1001325_pt1 | contig 27562 bp, 25 predicted proteins | sample AraplaMF_Cvi_mMF_FD_63813 | JGI IMG/M metagenome (GOLD analysis project Ga0065165, IMG submission 63813) | Arabidopsis root microbial communities from the University of North Carolina, USA - plate scrape MF_Cvi_mMF (version 2) (version 3) | ecosystem: Host-associated > Plants > Roots >... | reverse complement strand
ATTTCCGTGAGCGTCTAAAGATTTAACCTTCTCAGGTTGCCTCTATTCAGACGCCCACGCTTATTGGCTGTAAATTTTTAAAGATCAAACGAAGCAGCTGGGCTGTCTTCGTTGCGTCGCCAACTTCGTATTCGTCGTATTCGTTTACGTCGTCAGCAGCGCAGAAGCGAGATTATGAACTATTCTTTTTGATTTCGTCAAGCAGTCAGTGCAAATTATTTTTTACGCTGACTGCGAGAGATTGATCATCAAGACGCCTCACTCGCAACCGGCAAAAAGAAGTATCTAAGCGACTCTTCCTCTTTACCGGCCTCCGCCGCCAGCTGCATTTCCGAACTTTGTTCAGAACTGCTTTCTCAGCAGCGAAGCCCACGACTGTAGCACAGCAATTTCTGCCGGCACAACTCCCCTCGTGACAAGCTGGCGATATTCGCCCTTCCCGGGGCGCGAACCACATGGACGGCCTTGGACGACATGCACCAGCTCGCCACATCTGGCACCGCCACAAACGAAAAAGGCCCGCATCCGCGGGCCTTTCGAGTGTTGCCGGCTCATGCCGGCACGGTGAAGAGGTCCAACCAGGCGATCACTCCTCCTGGAACGCCTCTTCCCGCTTGTTCTTGATGGATGGCAGCATCACGATCACCACCATCAGTGCGGCGGCGATCAGCAGGCCAGCCGACAACGGGCGGGTCATGAAGGTCGACCAGTCTCCGCGGGACAGCAGCAGCGCGCGGCGCAGGTTCTCTTCCATCATCGGGCCCAGAATGAAGCCCAGCAGGAGCGGCGCGGGTTCGCAGCTCAGCTTGTAGAACACATACCCGACCACTGCGAACGCCGCCGTCATGAACACGTCGAAGTTGTTGTTGTTCAGCGTGTAGGTGCCAATACAGCAGAACACGACGATGGCAGGGAACAGGAACCGGTAGGGCACCGTCAGCAGCTTGATCCAGATGCCAATCAGCGGCAGGTTCAGGATCACCAGCATCAGGTTGCCGATCCACATGGAGGCAATCAGGCCCCAGAACAGTTCCGGGTTGCTCGTCATCACCTGCGGCCCGGGCTGGATACCCTTGATGGTCATGGCGCCGACCATCAGCGCCATCACCGCGTTGGGCGGGATGCCCAGCGTCAGCATCGGGATGAACGAGGTCTGCGCGCCGGCATTGTTGGCCGACTCCGGCCCCGCCACCCCCTGGATGGCGCCCTTGCCGAAGCGGCTCTGGTCCTTGGCCACCTTCTTCTCCAGCGTATAGGCCGCGAAGGACGCCAGCAGCGCACCACCGCCCGGCAGCACGCCCAGCACGGAGCCCAGCGCAGTGCCGCGCAGCACGGCCGGCCAGGCTTCCCGGAAGTCCTGGCGGGTGGGCCACAGGCCCTTCACGCTCTTGGTGAAGACTTCGCGGTGCTCGGCCGGCTGCCCCAGGTTCGCGATGATTTCGCCAAAGCCGAAGATGCCCATGGCGATCACAACGAAGTTGATGCCGTCGGTCAGTTCCGGAATGTCAAACGAAAAGCGCGGGGTACCGGAGATCACATCCGTGTTGATCTGCCCAAGCAGCAGGCCCAGCACGATCATCCCAATCGCCTTGAGCAGCGAGCCCGAAGCCAGCACCACGGCCCCGATCAGGCCCAGCACCATCAGCGAGAAGTACTCGGCAGGGCCGAACTTAAAGGCCAGTTCCGTCAGCGGCGGCGCGAACGCAGCAATGATGATGGTGCCCACGCAGCCCGCAAAGAACGAGCCCAGGCCGGCGGCGGCCAGTGCGGCCCCTGCCCGCCCCTGGCGCGCCATCTGGTAGCCGTCGATGGCCGTCACCACGGAAGACGATTCGCCAGGCACGTTGATCAGGATGGCGGTGGTGGAACCACCATACTGCGCGCCGTAATAGATGCCGGCCAGCATGATCAGCGCGGGCGTGGCGTCCAGCGCGTAGATCGATGGCAGCAGCATCGCGATCGTCGCGACGGGCCCCAGGCCCGGCAGCACGCCGATCAGGGTGCCAAGCACGGCGCCGCCGAAGGCATACAGCAGGTTTTGCAGGGTCAGGGCTGTCTGGAAGCCCAGCATCAGATTGTTCAGCAGGTCCATGTGGGGCTCCTCATGTGCCGATGAAGGTGGGCCACACAGGGATCACGAGACTCAATCCCCACACGAAAATCGCCCAGCTGCCCAGCGTGAGCACCACGCTGCTCAGGATGGCATCGCGCCAGCTGAACTCATCACTGGCCATGGACGAGATGATGATCAGCAAGGGCAGCGTGATGGCCAGCCCCAGGCGCGGCAGCGCAAAGCCGAACACCACGATGGCGGCCACCACGATCAGCAGCGGACGCCACGCGACAGCCCCGATCGGCTGCCCTCCCTCGGATTCGATGGTCAGCGCCTTGAACAGCACCGCGGCGCCCAGCAGCGCCAGCAACACACCGAGCCCGAACGGGAAATAACCAGGCCCGGGACGGGCCGAACTGCCAAAGCTGTAGTGGACCAGCGACCCGCATGCAAACGCGACGCCAACGACCACGAACAACAGCCCTGACCAGAAGTCGCGTTGACTCTTGATCTTCATCGAGGAAACCTCTAGCGGCTTGAATGGCGGCGATTCTAGGGAGCGGGGAGGCCCCGCTCTCTGTGGTTTCCACGTAAAACAGCGCGAGGGCCTGCCCGCGGTCGGTGACCCCTCATCGGGCCCATGACTTCAAGCAGTGGTCAACCCTGGTTTTCCCATGTCGGCGTGCTACGCAACACCTCATCCATGGTGGTCAGGCCTTCGGCCACCTTCATGGCGCCGCCCAGCCGCAAGGGCCTAAGCCCTTCCTGCACCGCCTGGCGTCGCAGCGCGGTCATGTCGGTATGCGGATGCAGGTGCTTGCGCACGCTGTCGCTCAGCATCAAGAGCTCATACAGGCCTGCCCGGCCCCTGAAGCCGGTGTTGCGGCAGTCCAGGCAGCCCACTGGCCGGTAAGGCTTGACGCCGCCGCTCAGCCGCCACGGCTTGAGCGTTTCATTCAGTGTCTCCACCGTCACCTCGGGGTCTGGTGCCTTGCAGCTGGGGCACAGGGTGCGCACCAGGCGCTGGGCCAGCACACCGATCACCGTCGCATCGATCAGGTAGTTGGGCACCCCCAGGTCCGTCAGCCGCGTGATGGCGGAGACCGAGTCATTGGTGTGCAGGGTGGAGAACACCAGATGGCCGGTCAGTGAGGCCTGGATGGCCATCTCGGCGGTCTCCAGGTCCCGGATTTCACCCACCATGATGATGTCGGGATCCTGTCGCATGAGGGCGCGAAGGCCTTCCGCGAAACCGAAATCGATGGAGGCCAGCACCTGCGACTGATTGAACGAAGGCTCGATCATTTCGATCGGGTCCTCGACCGTGCAGACGTTGACTTCATCCGTGGCCAGCCGCTTCAGGGTGGAATACAGGGTCGAGGTCTTGCCCGAACCCGTCGGGCCGGTCACCAGGATGATGCCGTGCGGCTTGGCCGTCAGGCGTGTCCAGCGGTCGGCGTCGTGCCCTGAAAAGCCCAGCTGGGCCAAGTCCTTCACCGCCGTGTCCGGATCGAAGATCCGCATCACCATCTTTTCACCAAAGGCGGTGGGCAGCGTGGACAGGCGCATTTCCACCTCGTCGCCGGCCGGATTGCGCGTCTTGATGCGTCCATCCAGCGGACGGCGCTTTTCCACCACGTCCATGCGCCCCAGCAGTTTGATACGGGCCGTCATGGCCGCCATGACGGAGGGCGGCAGCTGATAGACGGTATGCAGCACGCCGTCGATGCGGAACCGGATGGCCCCCATCTCCCGGCGCGGCTCCAGGTGGATGTCCGAGGCGCGCTGGTCGAAGGCGTACTGCCACAACCAGTCCACCACCTGCACCACCCCCTGGTCGTTGGCATCGAGCTGCTTGTTGCTGCGACCCAGTTCCACCAGTTGCTCGAAGCTGGCCGTCTGGCTGACTTCGCCACTCTTGGAGGCTGCCCGCACCGAACGGGCCAAGGTGAAGAATTCGGTGGTGAAGCGGCTGATTTCCTGGGGGTTGGACAGCACCAGCTTCACCCGCTTGCGGGTGTGAGATTCGATCTGCGGCACCCAGGCGATGTCCAGCGGCTCGGCGGTGGCCACGGTCACCTCGGTCAGCGCCACCTGGATCGGCAGGCAGCGGCGTGCCTCGGCGTAGTTGGCGGACATCACGTCCGCCACGCGGCCCACATCCACCTTGAGTGGGTCGATGCGCATGTACGGCATCTTCAGCCGCCCAGCCAGCCACTCAGTGATGGCCTCGATATCCAGCGGGCGCGCGCTGTCCTTGCGGGTGAGACCGGCGTTGCCCAGCCGCACCAGCGGATGCAGGGCGCTGTGCCCGGCGGCGAACCGGCTCTCGGTCTGCTGCCCCAAGGCGGCGTCGATCAGGCCGTCCTCCACCATCCATTTCAGCAGCGTGCGCCACTCCAGCTTGCCGCCCTGGGCGGCACCCGGGGTCGCGGTGGTCTCTGCCGGGCGGCTCAGCGGGGCGGTCTCCGGTCCTTTGGCGCTCGAGGTCTTCATGGCTCAGTCGCGGATCTGGTTGATGATGTTCATGGGCAGCGGGCGTACCAGCTTCAGCCATTTGCGGGCGGGTAGGTCGAAGCGGTCCTCGATGAGGGCGGCGCGCCGCTCCAGTTCTTCCCGGTCGGGCACCTGGACGCCGCGCGTGGCCACCACGATGGTGTTGCCCTCACGGGTCGGCGACAAATGCCACACCTGGTCGGAGCCGAAGGCCGTGGCAATGCGGGCCGCACTGCGCGCGAAGCTGGCGCTGCGGCCGAACAGGTTGACGGTCATCACCCCTGTCTCGGCCAGCACCGCGCGGCAGTCGGTGTAGAACTGCAGGTCGTCCAGCACGGGCGCCGCGGCCTCATGGTCATAGAGGTCCACATGGAGTACCTGCGCGGTGCCCCAGTTCGAAGCGTCCGCCACCCAGCGCCCCGCATCCTCGTTGATCACCTGGAACCGGTCATCGTCATCGGGCAGATGGAACCAGTGCCGGCAGGCGCTGATGACGGTGGGATTGATCTCCACTGCCGTCGTCTTCATCTTCAGCTGGCGTCGGCAAAAGCGGCTCAGCGCGCCAGCGCCCAGGCCCAGCTGCACGGCGCGGCCTTGGGTGACTTCCGCAAAGTCGCGCCACAGCATCCAGGCCATCATGCGCTGGACGTACTCCAGCTCCAGCTTGTCCGGTTTCTTCAGGCGCATGGCGCCCTGCACCCAGATGGAGTCCAGGTGCAGGTAGCGGATGCCATCGAATTCGCTTAGGGTGGCTTCCACCCACTCTGTCTTGTTCTTGTCCCGCTTGTTGCCCACTGCGTCGTCCTGATGAGAGCTGCTGCCGGTGGCCGCCTGCTGGTGCCACGCCGGTCTCGCCGGTCATGCCGGTCGGGCAGGCCCCGCATCGTGCGCTTGAAGCGCCCGCCAGGCCCGCAGCTTCTCATCGTAGGGCATCGTGTAGGCGGGGCTGGAAGACGGAAGCACCAGAACCCGGTAAAGCTTTGCAAGCTCCCCCAACTCTCGTTGCCCCAGCCGGCCGGCGGTGCCACCGTTGAAGGCAATCACCTCCAGGGCTGGCAAGGCGGCCAGCAGCTGGCGCAGGTCGCTCGCAGCCGGCTGGCGGATGGCGCTGTCGAGGCTGCCTTCACGGGCGGTCTCGGTAATCACATCCCACAAGGCGATGCGATGGCGCTTCAGGGCCGCCAGCCGGTCCTCGTAAGGCAGGCTGGCCAGCTCGATGCCGCGTACATCACCCAGTAGCCGCCAGAACTGGTTGCGGGGATGGCCGTAATACTGCTGCGCCTTGAGCGAGGCCACGCCGGGAAAGCTACCTAGTAGCAGCCATGTCGCGTCCGGCGAGAACACGGGCGCAAGCCCTTGCCATCGCATCAGCGGCCGGCTCCCTGCCCGGCTCGCTGCCCGGCAGCCTGTCCGGCACCTGGCCCGCCACCTTCGACCTCGGCTCGCACCGCCTCCTGCCCAGGCTGGCCCGCCGCCTCGTGACCCGGCAAGGAGGCCTGCCCGCTTCCACTGGCAGTGTCCGGTTCAAGGGCCGCCAGGCGCGGCAAGGCCGCCAGGGCATTGGCCCGCGTGACACGAGCGGTGTCCTCCAGGCTCCAGCCTCGCAGCGCCGCCAGGGCAGCGCCGATGCGTGGCAGCTCGCCGGGCTCATTGCGCACGGTGGCGCCTGCCGCGCGCTGCTCCGCGGTCTTGTACAGCCACTGCGGGGGAATGTCAGGAGCGTCGGTCTCGGTGACCAGCGCCTCAGCCGGCAACTCGGCCGCCAGGCGGCGGATCTGCAGAGACCGGTCAAAGGTGACCGTGCCACCGAATCCCAGCCGAAAGCCCAGCGCCAGGAAGGCATCCGCCTGCTGGCGGCTGCCGTTGAACGCATGGCCGATGCCCCCGGACGTCAGCCCGGCGCGCCGCAGGCCCGCCAACAACTGGTCCGCGCTGCGCCGCACATGCAAGATGACGGGCAGCCCGTGACGGCGCGCCAGCTTCAGTTGCTCCTGATAGAAGTGTTGCTGCCGCGCCGGGTCCAGCGTGCGTACGAAAAAGTCCAGCCCGATCTCGCCGATGGCCACCAGCCTGGGGTCGTCCCGGTGCCGGGCCAGCGCTTCGTCCAGCGCCACCAGATCCTCGGGAGACGCCTGCATCACATACAGCGGATGGATACCCAGTGCATAGGCGCAGCCGTGTGCATGGGCCAGCGCGCGCACGGTCTCGAAGTTCTGTGCCGACACTGCCGGGATCACCACCTGGCTGACGCCGGCGGCGCGCGCGCGCCGCACCACGTCGTCGCGGTCCTCGTCAAACTCCGCCGCATCCAGGTGGCAATGGGTGTCTATCCACATCGCGTGGACCTCAGGGGCGTGCGCCGCGCAGCATCCGGATCACCGGAACACCACCGTGCGGTGGCCGTTGAGCAGCACCCGGTGCTCCGCGTGCCACTGGATGGCGCGGGCGAGGGTCACGCATTCGACGTCCCGGCCAATGGCCACCAGCTGTTCCGGCGTCATGCTGTGGTCGATGCGCGCCACGTCCTGCTCGATGATGGGCCCTTCGTCCAGATCCGAGGTGACATAGTGGGCCGTGGCCCCGATGAGCTTCACACCGCGCTCATGGGCCTGATGGTAGGGGCGCGCGCCTTTAAAACTGGGCAGGAAGCTGTGATGGATGTTGATGGCCCGCCCTTCGAGATAACGGCACATCTGTGGCGACAGGATCTGCATGTAGCGCGCCAGCACCACCAGGTCGATCTGCTCCTCCTCCACCACCTGCTGGATACGCCGCTCCTGGGCGAGCTTCTGCTCCTCGGAGGCACGCAGCAGCGGGAAGTGGTGGAACGGAATGTCGTGGGAGGCGGCCAGCTGATAGAAATCGCGGTGGTTGGACACGATGGCCGGAATCTCGATCGCCAGGTGCCCGGTCTGGACACGAAACAGCAGGTCGTTCAGGCAGTGTCCCAGCTTGGACACCAGCAGCAGCACCCGTGTCTTGCGGTGGGCGTCCACCAGTTCCCAGTCCATCGACAGGCGCTCGGCCAGCGGCTGGAAGGCCGCGCGCAGCGCCTCCACCGGCCGGGCTTGCGCGCATTCGAATTCGATGCGCATGAAAAAGCGCTGGTGGTCGGCATCGCCGTGCTGGGCCGAGGTCAGGATATTGCCGCCCTGCGCCAGCAATTCGCCGGTGACCGCATGCACGATGCCGGCCTGGTCCGGGCAGCTGAGCTTCAGGATGAATCGCCTCGATGCGGCGTGGCCTGCGGGTGCGAGCGCCGGGGAAGCCTCGGCGGGCGGTAGTGCGGTGGGGGTCGTCATGATGCGGCCATGGTAATTCAGCCCGTCCGGTGACCAGGCCGACACGGGCGCGCCTCGCCTCGCCATCGGCGAAGCGACAGTGGCGAGGCGGTGAACGCTGGCCGGCTGTCGCTCGGCCGTTCAGCCAAGGACCTGCAAGACGCCGCCTACCAGTCGGCGCTGATGCTGGCAGCGTGCGGCCAGGTCCTGGTCATGCGTGACCATCACAAAGGCGGTGCCCTGCTCCCGCGCCATTTCCAGCATCAGGTCGAAGACGGTGCCGGCGGTATGGCGGTCGAGATTGCCGGTGGGCTCATCGGCCAGCACGCAGGCGGGTCGCGTCACCAGCGCGCGGGCGATGGCCACGCGCTGGCGTTCTCCGCCGGAGAGCTCGCCGGGCCGGTGCGCCGCCCGGGCGCCCAGACCCACCCGCCCCAGCACCGCCGCCGCCTGCGCGCGGGCCTGTTCGGCCGGCACACGGCGGATGCGCAGCGGCATCGCCACGTTGTCCAGGGCACTGAATTCAGGCAGCAGGTGGTGGAACTGGTAGATGAAGCCCAGGTGCTGGTTGCGCCACTGGCCGCGGGCGGCTTCGCCCAAGGTGGAGAGTTCTCGCCCCATCAGCATCACGCGGCCGGCGCTGGGTTTGTCCAGGCCGCCCAGCAGATGCAGCAAGGTGCTCTTGCCGGAGCCCGAAGCGCCCAACACGGCCAGGGTCTCGCCGGGCAGCACGGTCAGGTCCACGCCCTGGAACACCTGCACATCCAGCGGCCCCTCGACGAAGCGCTTGCCCAGGCCCAGGCCTTGCAGCACCGGCCCTTGCTTCACGGCGTTCTCACTCATAGCGCAGCGCCTCCGCCGGTTGCACGCGGCTGGCGCGCCAGCTCGGGTAGAGCGTGGCCACGAAGGACAGGATCAGGGAGGTCACGGTCACGGGAATGATGTCGCCCCACTGCGGGTCGCTGGGCATGTGGTTGATCAGGTAGATGCTGGCCGGCAGGAAGGTGGTGTGCAGCACCCGCTCGATGAAGGGCACGATCACATCCAGGTTGTGGGCCACCAGCAGGCCCAGACCCAGGCCGGAGAGGGTGCCGATCACCCCTGCGAGCGCGCCCTGGATCATGAACACGCCCATCACCGAGCGCGGGCTGGCGCCCAGGGTGCGCAGGATGGCGATGTCGGCCTGCTTGTCGGTGACCGTCATCACGAGGGTGGACACCAGATTGAAGGCCGCCACGGCGACGATCAGCGTGAGGATGATGCCCATCAAGCGCTTTTCCACCTGCACGGCATCGAACCAGTTGGCATTGGTACGGGTCCAGTCGCGCACGAGGATGTCCCGCGTGAACTGCTGCTGCAGTTCCTGGCCGACGGCGCGGGCTTGCTGCACGTCGTTCAGCCGCAGCTGGACGCCGCTGGGGCCGCCGGTGCGGAACAGCCGGGCGGCGTCGTCGACATGCACGAGGGCCAGGCCGCTGTCGTATTCATAGTGGCCGGCGGAGAACACGCCGACCACGTTGAATTGCTTGTAGCGTGGCACCACGCCGGCGGGGGTGAGTTGGCCGCTGGGCGCAACCAGGGTGATCTTGTCGCCGGCCTGCACGCCGAGCTGGCGAGCCAGCTCCACGCCCAGGATCATGTTCCATTCACCGGCCTTGAGCCGCTGCAGCAGTCCCTCCTGGGCCAGCGACGCGGCCACGGGGGTCACGGCGGGCTCCAGCGCCGGATCGATGCCTCGCACGATGGCGCCGCGCATATCTTCGCCGCGGGCGATGAGCGCCTGTGAGCTCACGAAGGGCGCGGCCCCGATCACGGCGGGATTCTGCTTGGCCTTGGCGGCCACGGCTTGCCAGTCTGGCAGGGCTTCTCCGGTGTAGTTCAGCAGTTCCACATGGGACACCACTGACAGCATCCGATCCCGGACCTCTTTTTGGAAGCCATTCATCACGGACAGCACGATGATCAGCGCGGCCACGCCCAGGGCGATGCCGAACATGGATACACCCGAGATGAACGAGATGAAGCGATTCCTCCGCCCTCCTCGACCCGCCCGCGTATACCGCCAACCAACCTGCAATTCATAAGGCACATTCATAGCGCCCGGATGCTAACCTGATTAGCTCCTCCCCCTACCGCCTGACGGCGGCCCCCCCACCGGGGGGCGGCTCTAGTGGACTGGCGAAGCCAGATCCACGGAGCCCTGCTTGAGGGCGCCTGGCTGCGCAGGCGGCGGCCCTGCTCTACGACGAGTCGGTAGAAGTGTTGCGAACGGTGGCGCTCGGCACCTGTGCGGTGTTCAAGCGGTGCCCCGCGTAGTGGCAAACCAGCCACCAAGTGGCGCCCCCCGCGTAGCGGGCGGGCCCCTCAAGGAGGGCTCCGTGGAACTGGCTCTGCCAGGCCACTGGAGCCGCCCCCCGGTGGGGGGGCCGCCGTCAGGCGGTAGGGGGAGGAGCTAACCCCTGGCCCCTCAAGCAGGGCTCCGTGGAACTGGCTCCGCCAGGCCACTGGAGCCGCCCCCCGGTGGGGGGGCCGCCGTCAGGCGGTAGGGGGGAGAGCTCAATGAGCTTCGTCCCAATTGGGGCCGACGCCGACTTCGGCGAGGAGGGGGACCTTCAGGGCGGCGACGCCGGCCATCAGGGTCGGGATCTCGGAGCGGACCCAGGCCAGCTCGTCGTCCGGCACTTCAAACACCAGTTCATCGTGCACTTGCATGACGATGCGGGTGCGCTTGTGCTGCTCGTCCAGCGCCTGCTGCACCGCCAACATGGCCAGCTTGATCAGGTCGGCCGCCGTGCCCTGCATCGGCGCATTGATGGCCTGGCGCTCAGCGCCACTGCGCCGCGGGCCATTGCCCGAATTGATCTCCGGCAGCCACAAACGCCGGCCAAATACCGTCTCCACATAGCCCTTGGCCTTGGCGAATTGCTTGGTGTCGTCCATATAAGTGCGCACACCAGCAAAACGGGTGAAGTAGCGGTCGATGTAGTCCTTGGCCGCCTTCTGCTCGATGCCCAGCGATTGCGCCAGCCCAAACGCCCCCATGCCGTAGATCAAGCCGAAATTGATGGTCTTGGCATAGCGGCGCTGCTCCGGCGTCACCGCCTCCAGCCCACCACCAAACACCTCCGAGGCCGTGGCGCGGTGCACATCCTGCCCCTCCTGGAAAGCACGCAGCAAACCCGGGTCCCCGCTGATGTGCGCCATGATGCGCAGCTCGATCTGGGAATAGTCCGCACTGACGATGTGATGCCCCGGCGGCGCAATGAACGCCTCGCGCACGCGCCGCCCCTCCGCCGTGCGGATAGGAATGTTCTGCAAATTGGGCTCGTTGCTGGACAAGCGGCCCGTCACCGCCACCGCCTGCGCATAGGTGGTATGCACACGGCCAGTCTGCGGGTTGACCATGAGCGGCAACTTGTCGGTGTAGGTGCTCTTGAGCTTGGACAGCGCCCGGTACTCCAGGATCTTGGCCGGCAGCGGGAAGTCGGCCGACAGCTTCTCCAGCACTTCCTCATCCGTGGAAGGCGCGCCCGTGGCCGTGCGCTTGACCACCGGCAACCCCAGCCGATTGAACAGGATCTCGCCAATCTGCTTGGGCGAGCCGATGTTGAACGGCTGGCCCGCCATCTCATAAGCCGCCTGCTCGGCCGACACCATGCGCTGCCCAAGTTCGGCACTCTGGGCCTGCAGCTTGGCCGCATCGATCAACACGCCCGTCCGCTCGATGCGGGCCAGCAGCTGAGACACCGGGATCTCGACCTGCTCATAGATGAAGCGCAGCTTCGATTCGGCTTCCAGGCGCGGCATCAGCGTCTGGTGCACATGCAGGCACATCTCGGAGTCTTCGCAGGAATACTCCGCCGCCTTGGCCACCTCCACCTGCGCAAACGGAATCTGGTGCGCACCCTTGCCGCACAAGTCCTCATAGCTCAGGCCCTTGCGGCCCAGCACACGGTCCGCCAGCGCTTCCAGGCTGTGGCTGCGATGCGCCTCCAGCACATAGCTCTCCAGCATGGTGTCAAAGGCATAACCCCTCACGGCAATGCCGTGATTGGCCAGCACATGCGTGTCGTACTTGATGTTCTGCCCGACCTTGGGCCGGCTCGCGTCTTCCAGCCACGGCTTGAGCCGCGCCAGCACCTCCTCCAGCGGAAGCTGCTGCGGCGCGTCCGGGCCCTCGTGCCGCAGCGGCACATAGGCGGCCTCGCCGGGCGTCACACTGAAGCTCAGTCCGACGATGCGGGCCTTCATCGCATCCAGCGAATCGGTCTCGGTGTCCAGCGCCGCCAGCGGCGCCTGCTGCAGGCGCTCCAGCCAGGCATCCAGCCGGGCCCAGTCGGTCACCGTCTCATAGCGCTTTTCCACCGGGGCGGCCGGCACCGGCGCGCTGGCGAAGAGGTCGGGCGTCTGGCCGGCGCCCAGGTCGGCCGCAGGCGCTCCATGGCTGGGCGCCGCGCCGCCCAGGCGGGTTTCCAGCTCGCGCTTCCAGCTCTTGAAGCCGTTGCGGTTGTAGAAGTCCAGCAGGCCGGCTTCATCCACCGGCTTGAAGGCCAGCGCCTCCAGCGCCGGCCAACCGGCCACGTGTTCGCACAGGTCGCAATCGACCTTGACCGTCACGAGCTTGCGCCCCATGGGCAGCCAGTCCAGGGCCTTGCGCAGGTTCTCGCCCGCCACGCCCTTGATCTTTTCGGCCGCGGCGATCACCCCGTCCAGCGAGCCATGCTCGGCAATCCACTTGGCCGCCGTCTTGGGCCCCACCTTCTCCACGCCAGGGACGTTGTCCACCGCATCGCCCATCAGCGTCAGGTAGTCGATGATCCGATCCGGCGCGACGCCGAACTTGGCCATCACGCCCGCCTCGTCCAGGCGCTCGTTGGTCATGGTGTTGATCAGCTGCACGTCGGGCGTGACCAGCTGCGCCAGGTCCTTGTCGCCGGTGGAGATCAGCACCTGATGGCCCGCCCGGGCAGCCACCCTGGAGAGCGTGCCGATGCAGTCGTCCGCCTCCACGCCCGGCACCGTCAGGACGGGCCAGCCCAGCAGCTTGACCACCTCATGGATGGGCTCGATCTGTTCGCGCAGCGCGTCGGGCATCGGCGCACGCTGGGCCTTGTACTCCGGGTACCACTCGTCGCGGAAGGTCGGGCCGGACGCATCAAACACGCAGGCGGCATGTTCGGCACCCGCGTCGTCGCGCAGGCGTTTCAGCATGGCGACCATGCCGTGGATGGCGCCGGTGGGCTGGCCCTGCGGCCCTCGCAGGTCGGGCATCGCGTGATAGGCGCGATACAGGTAGCTGGAACCGTCAACCAGCAGCATCAGGGGTTTGCTCATCACCGTATTGTGCCCGGCGGCCGCGCGGCCCCCCGGCATAGAATGGCAGCATGAACACCGTCCGCACCGGATCCCTGCCGAGCCTCCGCACCCTGGCCCTCGCCGCCTGCATCGCCTGTGCCTGCATCGCGCCCGCCTGGGCGTCGGAGGCGCCGGCGCAGGCCCCGGCGGCGGTGCCCCCGGCCGCTTCGGCACCCGCCCCCACCGTACGGGAAGTGCCGGAGGCCAAGGTCGAACAGATCGTCCAGGAAGACGACAAGGTTCGCATCGAGGAAACCCGGGTGAGAGGCCTGACTCAAAAGGTTGTGGTCAAGCGCAAGGACGGCGCGCCAGAGTACGAGATCCTGCTCGGCGACACCGGCAAGGACATTCCGGTCCGCCAGGGCGCCGAACGCGGCAATGCCGGTCAGCGGGTCTGGCGGGTGCTGAGCTTCTGATCGGCCGCCGGCATGCAGGCCACCAGCGCCCCGCCGGTTCCGACCACCACATCTTTGTTTCATGGCCGTTTTCACTGACGTCACGCCCGCCCAGGCGCAGGCGCTGCTCCATACCCTCCAGCTGGGCGAACTGCAGTCGCTCAAGGGCATCTCCGCCGGCATCGAGAACACCAACTACTTCGTCACCACGGCGAAGGGCGAGTTCGTGCTCACGCTGTTCGAGCGCCTGAGCTTCGAGCAGCTGCCGTTTTATCTGGAGCTCATGCGCCATCTGTCGGCCCGAGGCATCCCGGTGCCGGCGCCCCAGCCGGACGCGCACAATCGCATCCTCCACAGCCTGTGCGGCAAGCCCGCGGCCGTGGTGGAGAAGCTGCGCGGCAGCCACCAGCTGGCGCCGGACCAGTTCCACTGTGAACAGGTGGGGGGCGGCCTGGCCCGCATGCACCTGGCCGGCGCCGACTTCCCCTTGCACCAGGACAACCTGCGCGGGCTGGCCTGGTGGCGCGAGACCGTGCCGGTCGTGCTGCCCTACCTCGCGCCGGAGCAGGCCCGCCTGCTGACCGAGGAACTGGCGTTCCAGGAGCATCTGGCCCCGGGAACCGCGCAATTGCCACGGGGCCCCATCCATGCGGATCTGTTCCGGGACAACGTCATGTTCGAAGGCCTGCCTGGGCGCGAACAACTCAGCGGCTTCTTCGACTTCTACTTCGCTGGCGTCGACACCTTCCTGTTCGACCTGTGCGTCTGCCTGAACGACTGGTGCATCGACCTGGCCAGTGGCCGCCTGGACGAACAACGTGCCACCGCACTGGTGACCGCCTATGAGTCCGTGCGTCCGCTGACGGGGGCCGAACACCGGCTCCTGCCGGGCCTGCTGCGCGCTGCGGCATTGCGCTTCTGGATCTCGCGGCTGTGGGATTACCACTTGCCCCGCGAGGCCAGCCTCCTCAAGCCCCACGATCCCACCCATTTCGAGCGCATCCTGCGCGAGCGCATCGCCCGTCCGTGGCATGCGCTGGAGTCCTTGCCATGATGTTGCACCTGCAGTCCGTCCCCGCCCGCAACGGGCTCATCTGGGTACGGCACGGGTTGAAAGTTGTCCAGCGCCAGCCGTTCGCGCTGGTGGGGTTGTTCTCGCTCATCATGCTGGTGTGGACGCTGCTGAGCCTGACGGTCGTGGGTTCTTTGGTGTCGGTGGCGTCCGTGCCACTGGTCTCGCTGGGCTTCATGCTGGCCTCGCATCAGGTGCTGCAATCCCATACCCCCACGGTGCAGGTGTTCACGCAGCCGCTGCAGCTGACGCCGGAGCGGCGCAAGGCGCAGCTGCTGCTGGCGGTACTGAGCGCCGTGCTCAGCGTCGTCATCAGCCAGATCTCGATCTGGGTGGCCGGCGGTGCCATCGATCAACTTGCCGACCTTGCGAAGTCCGGCAGCCAGCCAGACCCGGCGGCCGTGGTTGCCGCCATGACCGATCCGCGCATGGTGCAGGCCACCTTCACCTTCTTCGGTCTGCTGGCCCTGGTGAGCGTGCCCTTGTGGCATGCACCCGCGCTGATCCACTGGGGCGGCCAGGGCGTGATCCAGTCGCTCTTCTCCAGCACGCTGGGTGTGTGGAAGAACAAGGGGGCCTTCCTGGTCTCCGGCATGGCCTGGACAGTGCTGACCTTCACCTGCTCCATCGTCGTCAGCCTGGTGGCCGCCTTGCTGGGGTCACCCATGCTGGCCACGCTGCTGCAGGTACCGGTGTTCTTCGTGCTGTTCACCGCCTTCCTGTGCTCGCTGTATTTCACCTTCATCGACTGCTTCATGTTCGGAGCCCCCAAGGACCTGGCGGTGCCGCCGGCACGTAAAGCCGGTGCGTTGGATGTGGCCGCCGGCGCAGACACGGACGCAGAACCGGCACCCGCACCTACGCCAGCACCTACGCCAGCGCCAGCGCCAGCGCCCACGCCAGCGGCACCCTCACATTCCCCCGTTCCTGCGCCTGAACCGGCCGCCGGGCCGTCGCCCGAACAGATGCCGTCGAGTGAGGGGAGCCCCCCGAGGCCGCCAGAGGGTGAGCGCCGGACGTGGCCGGCCGCGACGCCCGAGCAGCCTCCGAGGCAGACCGACGAAGAGCGCCGCCCGAACTGAGGGCGGGCCGCCCCGCGCCCGCGCGGGATCTCGGCGAGGTGGGACCTCGCTCACACCTCGCGCGACTGCCAGCGAAGCAGGTCCTCCACCCACGCCAGATGGCGCAGCGCCTGAGCGCTGACGACCTGCTCGATCGCCAGGCAAACCCTGCTTGGCAGTTCTTCCCCCAGTTCCCCCGCCAAGGCGCGCGCCTCACCGGGTGCTGCCTCGCACATTCGCCGCAGTTCGTTGGCCAGGCTGCGGGGCTTGACGCCGCTGACGTTCGCCGCCCGGGCCCAGTCGCTGGCCGACGTACAGCGCGGGAGCATCGCGCCGACTGAGGCGCTGGCCTGCGGCATATCGCTGCCGCAAGCCGCCGCCGGGCACCAGAAATTCATCGCGGGCGCCAGACGCAGGCCGCTGTGGTCCAGGCGGAACCACAGGTCATCGGGGCTGGCATCGGCCTGTCCGATCAGGCTCTGGAAGATCCACCACCGCATCAGTGCCCGGCGGTCCACCAGCGGCTGGGGGCTGAGCGACAGCAGTGCGCCGAGCCGCCCCCATGGCGGCACGTCATCGCCCATGGGAGGCGCCGCATGGGGCTCAAGCGGCGCACCGGCCTGCAATCCCAAGGCCTGCCCGGCGGACACGGCATGCAGCCGTCGCACCCGCCCGTCATCCAGCCTGAGCCGGTCCAGCCGCTGGAACTGCAGCACCGGCATTGGGCCGCGGTGCAAGGTCACCGGCGCCACCAGCACGCCCAGCCGGGCTGCCAGCCGCAAGCAGAACAGTCGGTTGGCGGCCAGCGCCTCACCGCCAGGCGCATACATGTCCAGCAGATGGGTGGAGGCCAGCTCTGGCGTGCGCGTCCACCACCAATGCCCCTGGTCCAGGTAGACGCCCAGCAGCGGACGGCGGCGCTGCCCCCAGCAGGCATGGCCGCCGGCCGGCCACCACGGCAGCACCTGCTCCCCGCGAGGGTCGAGCAACAACCAGTCCGCCTCCGAGGCCGACAGGCGCTCCGCCAGGGCCTCCGGGGTGATCCGGCTTTGCTGGACCCAGCGTGGCTCGCGGCCTGCGCCGTCGGTCCTTCGCAGCGCCATGGCGCCGGGCAAATCATCTCCAGCAGCGGCCAGTAATGACCACGGCTCTTCAGCACCCACTCCACGCGCCTGGGCCAGGCCGCGTTCGGCCGCGCCGGCAGGCAGCAAATGACGGAGAAACCAGTGGGCCTCCTCTGGCGCCGGCAATGTGTCCGGCGCTGGCCCGCCCAAGGGCAGTCGGGGGCTGAGGGGGTAGGCACGCAGCGTGGTGGTCCACGCTGGCAAATAACGCAGGCGCGGGTGGGCGTCTGGCGAAGCGCTTGACCCGGGCGTCTCCAGCACAGCGGCAGGCTGGCCGTCCAGCCAGACCTGGAGCTCCACTGGCTACTCCTCGTCGCGGGTCGCCAGGATGGCGCGGCGGACCACCTCGCGTTCGGTGGCGGCCACCGCAAACAGGGTCACGCCCAGTTCGCGCGCCGCCTTGAGCACGGTGGGCAGGCCCACGCCCGCACCCCCCTTTTCGATATTGATCATGGTCTGGCGGGAGACGCCAATGGCGTCCGCCGCCTCCACCAGGGGAATGCGGGACCGGGTGCGCGCCGAACGGATGGCTGCGCCCAGGGAGGCGGCGTCCAGCACGGTGGGGTCGTGAGGAGGATCTAAAGGAACGACGGTACGCATGGGTCTCCAGACTGCAGAGAAAGTGTCACCCCTCCCTCCCCGCTCGGTCGGTCCAGTTTCCTGGACTCTTTCTGGCCCACCCCGACTCTAACGCTTCCTGCGCGAACTCAATCGATAGGCGTGAGCTTGGCCACACTCAAGGCCAGCCACTTCACCCCATGCCGGCCGAAATTCACCTGGGCACGGGCATCCGGGCCGCTGCCCTCCAGCGTCATCAGCACGCCTTCCCCGAACTTGTTATGGAACACGCCCTTGCCCACCCGCAAGCCGCCGTGCTCGTCACCGGTTTTGGCGGCGGCCGATTGCTTCATTGACGGTGGCACCGGGGCGGAAGCGAAACCGGGGCTCTCCATGCGGCCGGCGCCGACCATGGACTTCAGGCCGGAGCCTCGCTGCCAGGCCTGCTGGTACTCCCTGGCAAAGCCGGAGCCGAAGCCCTGGTTGCGGGGCGTGAGCCACTTCAGCGCTTCTTCCGGCAACTCTTCCAGGAAACGGCTCTTGATGTTGTAGCGCGTCTGGCCGTGCAGCATCCGCGTCTGGCAGAAGCTGATGTACAGGCGCTGCCGGGCGCGGGTGATGGCCACATACATCAGGCGGCGCTCTTCCTCCAGCCCGTCGGCATCCGCCAGCGAGTTTTCGTGGGGGAACAGGCCTTCCTCCAGGCCGGTGATGAACACCGCATCGAACTCCAGCCCCTTGGCGGAATGCACGGTCATCAACTGGATGGCATCCTGGCCGGCCTGCGCCTGGTTGTCGCCGGCCTCCAGCGAGGCATGGGTCAGGAAGGCCGCCAGCGGCGACATGATCTCGCCCGTGTCGGCATCCGGCGTGGCCGGGGCTGCCGAGGCCACCGCGGGTGGATAGCCCTCGGCAATCTGGCCGGGAGAATGCTCATCCACCGGCAGCGCCACGGCATCCTTGCCAAAGCCTTCCTGGGTCACAAAGGCCTCGGCCGCATTGACCAGTTCGCCCAGGTTCTCCAGCCGCTCTTCGCCTTCCTTCTCGGCCCGATAGAAATCCGCCAGTCCGGATGCTTCAATGACGTGCTCGATGATCTCGCGCAGCGTCAGCCCGGTGGTGGCTTCGCGCATGGCATCCACCATGCCGACGAAGTTGCCCAGGCTGGCGCCGCCCCGGCCGCCGACTGCCGCCACGCTCTGGTACAGCGAGCGGCCGCTCTGGCGGGCGGCGTCCTGCAGCAGTTCCACCGTGCGGGCGCCGATGCCCCGCGCCGGGAAGTTGACCACCCGCAGGAAGCTGGTGTCGTCGTTCGGGTTCTCGATCAGGCGCAGATAAGCCAGCGCATGCTTGACTTCGGCCCGCTCGAAAAAGCGCAGGCCCCCGTACACCCGGTACGGAATGCCGGCATTGAACAGCGCGGATTCAATGACGCGCGACTGCGCATTGCTGCGATACAGCACCGCGATTTCGCTTCGCGCCAGCCCCTGCCGGTGCAGCGCCTGCGCCTCTTCCAGCAGCCACTGCGCCTCGGCGAAATCGCTGCTCGCCTCGTTCACCCTCACCGGCTCGCCCGCCCCCGCATCGGTGCGCAGGTTCTTGCCCAGGCGGCGCGCGTTGTTGCTGATCAGCGCGTTGGCGGAATCGAGGATATTGCCGAAGCTGCGGTAGTTCTGCTCCAGCTTCACGACCTGCCGCACGCGGTATTCGCGCTCGAAGTCGCTCATGTTGCCCACACGCGCGCCGCGGAAGGCATAGATGCTCTGGTCGTCGTCACCGACAGCGAACACGCCCTGCCCGAGGCCGGGCGGGGCAAACATCTTCAGCCAGGCATATTGCAGCTTGTTCGTGTCCTGGAACTCGTCCACCAGCACATATTGGAAGCGGCGCTGATAGTGCTCACGCACGGCGGCGTTGTCGCGCATGAGCTCGTAGGAGCGCAACATCAGCTCGGCGAAGTCCACCACGCCTTCGCGCGTGCACTGGTCTTCATAGTTCTGATAGATCTCGACCAGCTTGCGGGTCTGCTCGTCACGCAGGTCGATGTCCTTGGGGCGCAGCCCGTCTTCCTTGGCGCCGGCGATGAACCAGGACACCTGCTTGGGCACGAAGCGCTCTTCGTCCAGCTTCATGGCCTTGATCACCCGCTTGACGGCCGAGACCGTGTCGCCGGCATCCAGGATCTGGAACCCCTGCGGCAGGCCCGCCAGCTTCCAGTGCGCGCGCAGGAAGCGGTTGCACAGCCCGTGGAAGGTGCCGATCCACATGCCGCGCACATTCACCGGCAGCATGGCGGAGAGCCGGGTAACCATTTCCTTGGCGGCCTTGTTCGTGAAGGTCACGGCCATCACACCGGCTGGTGTCACCAGGCCCTGGCTCATCAGCCAGGCGATGCGCGTGGTCAGCACGCGCGTCTTGCCGGAGCCCGCCCCCGCCAGGATGAGCGCCGGCTCCTGGCCGAGCGTCACCGCCGCGTATTGCTCGGGGTTGAGGTTGTCCAGCAGCCCACGAGGCGCGCGGGGACGGAACAGGTCGCTCTGGGCGCTGTCGTCGTCCCGGCCCGCGGGTTGTGGGTCGTCCCGGTGATCGTGGTGCTGCGGGGCGCCGGCGGCGCCTAAATCCTGGGAATTCATCCAGCCATTCTAGGATGGCATGATGCCGGGCCGATGAATACCCAGCAATTCAGTCCTGATGCCGCCTGCCCGTGCGGGCACGCCCTCCCCTATGGCCGCTGCTGCGGCGCCCTGCACGGGGCCTTTTCCCGTGGTGCCGTGCTCAGCGCCCCTGACGCGCAGGCCCTGATGCGATCGCGCTACAGCGCATTTGTGCTGGATCTGCGCGACTACCTGCTGGCCACCTGGCATCCGGACACCCGCCCGGCCCGGCTTGACCCGCCCGAGCCGGGGCTGCGCTGGCTGGGGCTCACCGTCAAGGCGCACCACGCGCTGGACGACACGCATGCCACGGTGGAGTTCGTTGCCCGCAGCAAGCTGGGCGGCCGCGCCCACCGGCTGCATGAACTCAGCCGTTTCGAGCGCGTGGACGGCGCGTGGCTCTACCGCGACGGCGACCTGCGCTGAGCCAGCTGGCAAGCGCCCATCAGGCAAATTCCTGCCGCACACCGCGCGAGTTGAGACGCCGCAGCGCCCAGGACAGGGCCAGTGCCAGGGCACCGCTCAAGGGCACCATGGCCAGCATCGGCACGTTCACGCCAGCGAGCCGGATGCCGATGACCAGCACCGGCAGCAGGCTGGCCAGCAGCCAGCCCGTAGCACGGCGCGCCCATTCCAGGCGGCGCCACAGCGCGTGGCCGGTGACAAGCGCCAGCGTCGACCACAGGGCCACCGCCGCGGCCAATATGGGCGCCATGCGCCAGACCGCCAGCAGCAAACCTGCCAGACCGAGCAGCACCAGGCTCAGCCCCACCAGGGAGACCAGACTGGAACGATGACCGACGCGCAACTCCTGAGGCATGACCGACTCCTGCAAACTGCCGCTGACGACTGCTCCATTCGCTGGGATGATGATGGGCTGGTCAGATGACAGGATTTTGGCGATGACGCCTGAAAACGTCATACCCCCGAAACGGGGAAATCCGCACCCAAACCGCCACAACCCCGATGACAACGGCCTTGCCGGCCGCGCCGCACGTCCCCTTCTGCAATGACAAGCTCGCCGCCTGATCCCCTGACGCCCTCATCCGGGCCGCTGCAGGCCCCACCGCGTGGCCCATTGCCCTTGCTGCATCTAGACGACCACATCGCCGTGGTGAACAAGCCCGCCGGCCTGCTGGTGCATCGCACGGCGCTCGATGCGCATGAAGAGGATGCAGCCTTGCAGCGCCTGCGCGATCAGCTGGGCCGGCCGGTCTGGCCAGTGCACCGGCTGGACCGCGGCACCTCCGGCGTGCTGATGTTTGCGCTGGACCCGAACACCGCCAGCCAACTGGGCGTGGCGCTCGCCGAACGACTCACGCACAAGCGCTATCTCGCGCTCGTGCGCGGCTGGCCGGCCGCCGATCAGGGCGAGGTGGACCACCCCCTGGCGCGGGACCCGGAGCAAGCCTCCCAGGGCCAGCCTCATCTGCCGGCCTCGACGCGCTGGACCTGTCTGCGTCGCTTGACGGTGCCGGTGGCAAGCCAGCCCGGCTTCGATAGCACCCGGCTCAGCCTGCTGGCCTGTGATCCGGTGCAGGGCCGTCGCCATCAGATCCGCCGCCACCTCAAGCATCTGGCCCATCCCATCATCGGGGACGCCAACTACGGCAAAGGGCCGCTGAACCGCGCACTGGCAGCCCATCTCGGCCTGCAGCGGCTGTGGCTGCATGCACAGCGGCTGTGCCTGCGCCATCCGGCCACCGGAGAGCTGCTGACGCTGCAGGCGCCGCCCGGCCCCGACTGGGAGCGGTGGATCGGCGCTGGCGGACTGGAATGAGCCGGCGCGCGGCGACCGGTCAAGGCGTCATCTGAACCTGACGCAATACACCGGCGGCAGCGTGTGGGAAATGTTGCGCCAGTGGTCGCCGCCGTCCCCGCTGGCCCACACGTTGCCGGTAGTGCTGCCCATCATCAGCCGGCGGCCGTCCGCATGGGCTGCCAACCCGTGGCGATAAACCAGGTCATAGCAGTGCTGCTGCGGCAGGCCCACACGCAGCGTCTCGAAGCTCCTGCCGCCGTCCCGCGTGCGGTTCACCACCAGCGCGCCATCCACCGGCAGGCGCCGCTCGTCCTTGATGGCAGGGACGAACCAGGCCGTCTGCGGATCGGACGCATGGGCAGCCACCGCGAAACCGAAGCCCGACACCGGCGGCTTGAGCTCCCGCCAGTGGGCGCCGCCATCCTCGCTGCGCCACACCCCGTTGTGATGCTGGCACCACAGGACGTTCGGGTCGGCATCGCTCGCGACGATCCGGTGCGGGTCCTGCGTGTTCTCCTCGCCGGCCTGCTCGGGTGGCATGAAGTCGGCCCGCATGCCCTTGGCACTGATCCGCCATCGGTCGCCGCCGTCATCACTGCGCCAGGCGCCGCCGCAGGAAATGCCCAGCAGCAGCCGGCGCGGATCCTGCGGATGGATGCAAATGGAATGGATGCCGGGCGCGTCATAGCCGCCGCCAAACCAGCCCAGGCGCTCGGGCTGATGCCACAGCGACTCCACCAGGGACCAGTGCTCGCCTTCGTCATGGCTGACAAACAAGCCGCCGGGGATGGTGCCGGCCCAGAGGCGGCCGTCCGCGCCTCGTTCCAGTGACCAGACCTGCTGAAGTTTCCATGCGGGTCCCTGCGCATCGTTCGGTTGCGCGGGGAAGGCAGGTGCTGGCAACTCATGCCAGTGGTCGCCGCCATCGTCCGATGCCTGGATCTTGCAGCCGAAATGACCCAGGTTGAGCGCCACCAGCATGCGGCCACCAGCGGTGTCGGAGGGCAGCACCATGCTGACCGGATCACCCACGAAATGATGCCTGGCCACCACCCAGGCGTCGCCGTCCTTCTGCTGCATCTCGAACAGCCCCTTGCGGGTGCCGATCCACGCGGTCGTCGTCATGGGTGTCTCCTGTTGTTGATGTTGGGGGGCTGGCAGGACCGGACGCGGGCGCCGGCGCGGCGTTCATCCGCCGGAGAGGGCCTGCAGCACGTAGACCCGCGACCCAGGCTTCAGCGGGTCCGTCAATCCGCGGCGGTCCTGGACTCGCTGACCATCGATGAACACGGCCACGTGTGTCCGCAAATGGCCCTGCTCGTCCAGGATGTAGGCGCGCAGCCGGGGATTGACCTGGAAGGCCTGGGTGAGGGCCTGACCCAACTGCGCCGCGTCACAGTCCAGGACCGGCGTGTCCAGGAAGCGATGAAGCTGAGCGGTGAATTCGAGATGCACCATGGCCGCGGATGCTGCGCCCAACCCGCCCCAAAGAAAAGAGGCCCCCCTGCGGGTCGGGTGTTCCGCCTTGGGCAGAATCACGGGCCCGCGACAGGTGCTCACCTTCCGCGTCCTGCGCTGGTTTCCCAAGGGGGAATCGCGTGTTTTGCCCGTCAAAGCCTCCATGACCCAAGCCTCGCCTGCGCCTGCCGCACCTGCTCAAACCGCTTCGACCGGGCAGCACTCTGTTACCACTTCGCCGGCTTTCGCTTCCGAGCAGCGATCCGGCATGCTGAGCGCGGCACTGGCCTATACCGCCTGGGGGCTGTTCCCGCTTTATTTCAAGCAGCTGGTGGGCGTCCATGCGTTGGAGGTGGTGGCGCACCGCACCGTGTGGTCCCTCGTGTTCGTGGCGGTGGTGCTCACACTGCTGCGTCGCTGGGCCTGGCTTGGCCCCGTGCTGCGCTCACCGCGGCTGCTGGCCAGTTGCGCCCTGTCAGCGCTGCTGCTGTCTGTGAACTGGCTGACCTACGTGTGGGCGGTGCAAAGCGGCCATGTGGTGGATGCGTCGCTGGGCTACTTCATCAATCCGCTGGTGAATGTGGCGCTGGGTTTTCTCCTGCTGCGTGAGCGCCTGCGCGCGGGCCAATGGGCGGCCGTCGTGCTCGCGGCCGCTGGCGTGTTGTGGCTGACCGTAAGTGCGGGACAACTGCCTTGGATTGCGCTGATCCTGGCCCTGAGCTTTGGCTTTTACGGGCTGATGCGCAAGACGGCGCGGCTGGGTGCCCTCGAAGGCCTGGCGCTGGAAACCGTGCTGCTGGCACCCGTCGCCGCGGCGGCCTTGATCGTGTGGTCCTGGCAGGGCAGCAGCAGCCTGGTGGCCGGCTCGGCCACCCAGGTGGGCTGGCTGCTGCTGGCCGGCCCGATGACGGCAGTGCCGCTGTTGCTGTTCGCGGCAGGAGCGCGCCGGATCACCATGACCTTGCTGGGGCTGCTGCAGTACATCGCCCCCACCCTTCAATTCGCCTTGGGCGTCTGGCTCTACCAGGAGCCGCTGTCGACATCGCGCCTGGCTGGCTTCGCCTTCATCTGGGCCGCGCTGGCGGTCTATTCGCTGGAAGGGCTGTGGCGGTCCCGACGCTGAGCGCTGGCGCCCGCGCTGATGTCCGGCAGGACGTAGGTCCAGACTGACAGAAGAATCGCCGCATGGCCTGCACTGCCGGAGTGCTGGGCTGCCTACCATGGAACTGTCTCCCGCCACACAGCCCTTCTCCCGGAGGTGCCAGTCCGGCGGGACCTGCAACCAACCATTGGAGCATTGCGATGAACAAGGACCAGATGAAGGGCGCCGTCAAGGACGCCGCCGGCAAGGTGCAGCAAAAGACCGGCGAAGCCATGGGCAGCCAGGAACAACAGGCCAAGGGTCTGGCTCGCCAGGCTGAAGGCAAGGTGCAGAAGTCCTATGGCGACGCCAAGGAAGTCGTCAAGGATGCCGGCAAGCACTAAGGCCAGCCCTACCTGACCCAAAAGCGCGGCAAGGCCGCGCTTTTTCTTTGCGGGTACGAAGTGCACCAGCGCGCCCGGGCGGTTGTACCGCCAGTGAAGCCATGCGCAGACTCATCAAGGCCAGCTCAGCTGACCGCCTAAAGAACTATGCCCCTGATGTGACTTTCCACCCACGCCTTCAACAGGTCGTTGCAAGCAAAGGCAGGGGCTCTTCGGCCGGGAAGGCCAGCATGCGGCATGATGTCGCCCGGGAGGACGAGACATGCGCCTGGTAGATGTGGCGTGCAGTGAAATCAAGACCACGGGCACCTTGACCCGAGCTGGCTTCTGGGTACGCCAAGCAGTGAACATTCCCCTCATCGCGTGGATCGCGTTGACCGGGTTCAAGACCGTGGTGGCATGGCCCGCCGCGATAGTGGCGGCCCTCCTGGTGATCTCCAGTTGGGGCCGGCGCCTGCACGACCGGGGCCACTCCGCCTGGTGGCTGCTGGTGGCGCTGATTCCCGGTCTGGGGCTCGCCATCCTGGTCCTGGAATGCGGGCTGCGCCCCAGTTCTTTCGCCTCGGCGCGGTTCCAGGCCACGCGTGCGGTGGATTACCTCAGCGTCTTGCCGCATACGCCTTGAGCGGGTCACGACGCACATGAAAAAAGCCGCCCCGTGGGGCGGCTTTTCGCTTGGAAGGAAGCCCCGCGGGGCGTCCCGTCCTCACGCTCAGTTGCGGATCAGGTGGTCGAAGGCCGACAGGGCCGCCTTCGCGCCATCGCCGGCGGCGATGATGATCTGCTTGTACGGCACCGTGGTGGCGTCGCCCGCCGCAAACACGCCGGGCACAGAGGTCTGCCCCTTGGCATCCACGATGATTTCGCCGTGCTTGGACAGCTCCAGCACGCCGCGCAGCCACTCCGTGTTGGGCACCAGGCCGATCTGCACGAACACGCCTTCCAGCTCGACACGGCGGGCCTCGCCGGTGGCGCGGTCCGTGTAGTTCAGACCATTGAGCTTGCCGTTGGCACCGGTGAATTCGGTGGTCTGCGCCTGCGTGATGATGGTCACGTTGGCAAGGCTTTCCAGCTTCTTCACCAGCACCGCATCGGCACGCAACTGGTCACCAAACTCCAGCAGCGTCACGTGCGACACAATGCCGGCCAGGTCGATGGCCGCTTCCACACCGGAATTGCCGCCGCCGATCACCGCCACACGCTTGCCCTTGAACAGCGGGCCATCGCAATGCGGGCAATAGGCCACGCCCTTGTTCTTGTATTCGGCCTCGCCAGGCACATTCACATTGCGCCAGCGAGCACCGGTGGAGAGGATGACCGTCTTGCTCTTGAGCGAGGCGCCATTGGCCAGCTGGATCTCGATCAGGCCGCCCGGTGTCGTCGCCGGCACCAGCTTGTCGGCGCGCTGCAGGTTCATCACGTCAACGCCGTAGTCCTTCACATGCGACTCCAGCGCCATGGCGAACTTCGGGCCGTCGGTGGACAGCACCGAGATGTAGTTCTCGATGGCCAGCGTGTCATTGACCTGACCGCCAAAGCGCTCGGCCGCCACGCCGGTGCGGATACCCTTGCGGGCCGCATAGACGGCCGCCGCGGCGCCAGCAGGGCCACCGCCCACCACCAGCACGTCGTAGGCTTCCTTGGAGGACAGCTTGGCCGCGTCCTTGGCACCGGCATTGGTGTCCAGCTTGGCCACGATCTCTTCAACCGTCATGCGGCCCGAACCGAAGTGGCTGCCGTTCAGATAGACGGCCGGCACGGCCATGATCTCGCGGGCATTGACTTCGTCCTGGAACAGGCCGCCATCGATGATCACGGTCTTGACGCGGGGATTCAGCACCGCCATGAGCGACAGCGCCTGCACCACGTCCGGGCAGTTGTGGCAGGACAGGGACATATACACCTCGAAGGCATAGTCGCCGTCCAGGCCCTTGACCTGATCGATGGTGGACTGCTCCACCTTGGGCGGGTGGCCGCCGGTCCACAGCAAGGCCAGCACCAGCGAGGTGAACTCGTGGCCCAGCGGAATGCCGGCGAAGCGCAGGCTCTGCTCGGTGCCGGTGCGCTTGAGGCTGAAGGACGGGCGACGCGCATCGTTGCCGTCGAGCTTCAGCGTGATCTTGTCGGACATCGCATCGATGTCCTGCAGCAGCTGGCGCAGCTGCGCGGAGCTCTCAGAGTCGTTCAGCGAAGCCTCGATCTCGAACGGCAGCGTCACCCGCTCCAGGTAGGCCTTGAGCTGCGCCTTCAGGTTGTCGTCCAACATCGTTACTTCCTTTCTTGCTTGTGTGTTCAAGCGCTAAGCGACTTTGAGAACCGGCCTCCCTGGATCGCACTGATCCCTCTGAACGATCACGGGGCGGCCAGCCTCCGACCCGCAGGCCATGGCGGCCCGCGTGTCGTGCATTGGCAAAGAGTGGGTGAGGACCATCCTCAACCAAACTCAGGTGGGGGCAGGTCTTAGATCTTGCCGACCAGGTCCAGCGACGGGGTCAGGGTCTTCTCGCCTTCGTTCCACTTGGCGGGGCAGACCTGGCCCGGGTGCTCGGCCACGTACTTGGCAGCCTTGACCTTGCGCAGGGTTTCCTTGACGTCGCGAGCGATCGCGTTGTCGTGCACTTCCGCGGTCTTGATCACGCCTTCCGGATTGATCACGAAGGTGCCACGCAGGGCAAGGCCTTCTTCAGGGATGTGCACGCCGAAGGCGTTGGTCAGGGCGTGGGTCGGGTCGCCGATCAGCGGGAACTTGGCCTTGCCAACAGCCGGCGAGGTCTCATGCCACACCTTGTGCGAGAAGTGCGTGTCGGT
>Ga0065165_1001321_pt1 | contig 27639 bp, 21 predicted proteins | sample AraplaMF_Cvi_mMF_FD_63813 | JGI IMG/M metagenome (GOLD analysis project Ga0065165, IMG submission 63813) | Arabidopsis root microbial communities from the University of North Carolina, USA - plate scrape MF_Cvi_mMF (version 2) (version 3) | ecosystem: Host-associated > Plants > Roots >... | reverse complement strand
CGACATCGGACAGTATGCGCCCGGCGTGGTGCTGCATTCGATGGCCTATGCCGTCCTCACCCTGCTGTGCTTCCTCGGCAGCACAGGCAGCCCGGCCGCACGCGCCGTCAAGGCCGTGCTCGCGATTGCCCTGATGGGCGCCGGCGACGAATTCATCCAGAGCTTCTTCCCCTACCGCGGCGCCGACGTGCGCGACTGGGCCGTCGACTGCAGCGCGGCCGTCCTGGTGTCGCTGCTGCTGGCGGTCCTGCTGCCGAAAGCGGCGCTGGCGCCCGAACGCTGAGTCCCTTGCCGGCCTGAATTCCGCGAACCGGCCATGTCCTTGACGTGGCTCATGCCCAACCCGAGTCAGCTTGAACGTCGCTCCCAAACGCACCTCTTATCAGGGTGGCACGCGGCATCGTCACGCACATACCCTGATAACGTTTCCCATCAGAAGGAGTGAATCATGAGGCAAAAACACCAGAGCGTACTCCTGGCGGGCTTGCTGGCGCTGGCTTTCGGCCTGTCCGCGTGCAAATCCATGCAGGGCAGCGACAGTAGCAGCAGCACCGGCAGCACCAGCAGCGGCATGGAGAGCGGCAGCTCGACCAGCAGCGGCGGCAGCGGCGGCATGTCCGGCACCGGCGCCGGCACCGGTTCCAGCGGCTCGGCAGGCTGGGGCGGCGGCACCGGCAGCTCGGGCAGTTCCGGCAGCTCCGGCAGCTCGGGCACCGCCACCGGTTCCGGCTATGACCAGTCCGGCTCAGGCACCGGGTCGTCGGCCACCGGCACTTCGGGCTCTTCCGGTTCGTCCGGCTCTTCCGGCTCTTCCGGTACGTCGGGCAGCTCGGGCACCAGCGGCAGCACCGGCACCTCCGACAGCGGCAGTGGCAGCGGCACCGGCACCAGCACGACCGGCACCAGCGGCGGCACCGCCAGCGCCACCACCAGCCAGGGCACGTCCGGTGCGAGCGGCTCGACGGCAGCCAGCTCCAGCCCGAACGCCACGGTCCTGGCTGTCGAGGTCGTACCGCGCACGGCGGGCGGCATTGCCGGCGCAGGCTCGGTCGGTGCCGCGGCAGTCGGCGGCAGCGGCGCCACCGGCACCACCGGCAGCTCGTCGAGCGACCGCGTCTACCGCGTCACGCTGCGCATGGACGATGGCAGCACCCAGGTCATCACCCAGGAGACCACGCCGGACTTCCGCAGCGGAGACCGGGTCAGCCTGACCGGCGGCGCCATCCAGCATTAACCGGAGCGCCGGACCGATCAATATACGCGCTCCACAAGATAGCCCCGCTGCGCCAGCAGCTGGGGCAGCCCATTGGCGCCCAGCAGGTGCAGCAAACCCACCCCGACGAAGGTGACGCTGTCCTCGCGCATCAGGCGCTCGATCTGATCCGCCATCTCCGGATTGCGCCGCCCCAGCAGCACGCGGCGCGTGAACTCCGCCACCACGCCCGGACCGGTGGTGCTTTCCTGCAGCACCACGTCGAGGGCACGCACGTCGCCGGACGCCCAGGCATCGATGACGGCCTGGGCCGTGCGTAGCGCGCGCCCGTCGGCCAGGCCTTCCAGCACTTCCTGCAGGTAACGTGCCGCGCTGGCCTCGTCCATGCTGTCGTACAAGGCCAGCTGGTATTCCGCACTTTCCAGTTCGGCGACCTTGATCGCGCGGCGCTGCGCCTGCGCCAGCAGGGTCCGTTCAACGCCGTCGCTGCGGCGGTAGCCCTTGCGTTCCAGCTCCGCGCTCAGCAGAAGATTGGCCACCAGCCAGGGTTTGTAGCCCGCCATGCTGGCCAGGCTGACCCCGCGCGCATGCAAGACCTCGGTCAGGGCCCGCAGGGTCGGCGCCGGTAGGTGGCGGCGGATATCGTCGCCGCGCGCATAACTGCCGTGCAGGGCCAGCGCGCGCAGATACGCGTCGTTGCTGCGCGTGTCGAGTTCGACGACGACCCGGTTGGCACTGCCCAGCGCCCTGCTCACCTCGGGCGGCAAGGGATAGAAGCCGCGCGTGCCGACGTGCACGGTGCCGAACAGATAGGCCACGCGGCCCTCGTGACTGATGCGGAACAGCCCGCCCTGGTGGCGCGCCGCCACCGGGCGCGGGTTATCCAGTACCGAGCCGTAGGGAAAATATTCCGCCGATGCCGCAGGTGCGGCCGGGGACGCCGCTGCTGTCAGCGGCCAGGCCCCCGCTCCGGCGGCGGACAGCGCGGCGATCGCAGCCGCCGCCCGGCGGCGCCAGGCGGACGGTCGCATCGCTCACTCCGCGCCGACTTTCTGTGCGCGGCTGCGCTTGGCCAGCACGGTGTCCGCACCGCGCTTGCCGGCCAGCAAGGCGTGGTCCGAGTTGTAGTACTCCCACTCGCTGTAGCGGCCGACCAGGGTGATGTCGAACTGCTTCAGCCAGGCCTTGCAGGTCTCGACGTTGCGGGCGCGCTGGTGGTCGTAGAGCACGTAGGCATAGGGCATGTCGACCTGGTTGGCGGCCAGGATGCGGTCGCCTTCGCGGATGAAGCCGACCTTGCGGCAATCGTCGATGGCGCGCGCGATCAGCTCCTTGCCCTCGAGCGGCAGCGGCTTCGTGGGCGAATAGGAAATCTCGCAGGTGAAGCCGAACCCGCCCGGCGGATTGCAGCCCGGCGAAGCATTCCCCTGCACGAAGATGCGGTGGAAGATCGTGTCTTCCGGGTAGTAGATCCAGTGCTTGTCCGTGGCCACACGGTCGATGCCGATGTTGACGCAGCGGATCGACACATGGCGCAGGCCCTTGGCCGCGGCCCGCACCGCTTCCGGCGCCTCCTCGCCGATCGCCTTGATCAGCTCCGGCAGCGGCATGGTGGAGATCAGGTCGTCGTAGCGGAAGCGGCGGCCGTCGGCCAGGGCGACGATGTGCTCGCGCGGCAGCACCTGCACGACTTCGGCGCCGAGTTCGATCTTGCCCTTGATGTGCGGCAGGAAGCCATTCATCAGGGCCTGGAAGCCGCCCTTCAGCGGATAGCCGAAGCGCGCATTCGGGCCCACCGGCTTGGGCGAGGGTTCCAGCGCGCCCTGCACGATTTCTTCCAGGTTCGGCAGCGGTACCCGCCCGCCCAGCCAGGAGGTTTCCATGTCCGTCAGCGGCACGGTCCAGATCTTGCGGTTGTAGGGAATGGCGAAGTGTTTGGCAATGCCCTTGCCCCAGACCTTGTAGATAAACTGTTCGAAGTTCTTGACCTGCCCCTTCACCGCGCGGTCGGTGTTGCAGACGTCCGTGGTGCCGTCGCCGCAGCAATCGTCGATGGCCTTCGCTTCGGCGCCGTCGGCGTCATTATCCGCGCCGTAGCGGGCTTCGATGGCGCCCATCACGCACTCGGTGATGACCTTCGGCGGCAGGCCGTACAGCGCGCCCTGGAAGGGATAGCGGGTGTACACGCCCTTGCTGTAGATCCAGGCTTCGCGGTTCTGCCAGTGCACGTTATCGCCCAGCAGCAGCTCGTACATCTTCAGCACATAGGGGTCGTTCGAGAACATGATGTGGCCGGCGTGATCGAAGGTGAAGCCATGGTCTTCGATCGAACGGCACCAGCCACCGACGCTCTCGTTCCGCTCCAGCAGCAGGGTGTCAAGCCCCAGGTGGTAGGCCGCCGACAGGCCGGTCGGGCCGCCGCCGACGATCACGGTGCCGACGTGGCGCGCGCCCTGGCCGCGCAGCGGATTGACGTTGGGCGCGGAAGAACCGGGCTGCTGCGGCGTCTGCAGGCTCCGTCCCGCGCTGCGCGCCGGCGCCGATTCCAGCAGCTCGTGCATGCGCTGTGCAGTGTTGTCCCAGGAGGTGGCGGCAACCACCGCGTCCATGGCTTCCAGCATCGTGCGGCGCTGCTCTTCGGACAGCGCCAGCGCCGCTTCGCAGGCGGCGGCGAATTCGCCGGCATCGGCGGCGATGGCGACCACGTGGCCGTAGGGATTGACGACGTCGGCGATCGGCGTGCTGACGATCGGCAGCCGCGCCGCCATGTATTCCAGCACCTTGGTCGGACTGATGAATTTCGTGGCTTCGTTGATCGCGAAGGGCATCAGGCACACGTCCCAGCCGGCCAGCAGGTCGGGCAAGGCGGTATAGGGCTGCTGGCCCAGGTAATGGATGTTGGCGCGGCGTGGCAGGCGCTCCTCGTCGATCTTGACGACGGGGCCGGCCAGCACGATCTGCCATTCCGGATGCGCATCGGCGACGGCGCCGACCAGTTCGGGGTCGAAGCGCTCGTCCAGCACGCCGTAGAAGCCGAGGCGCGGATGTGGGATATCAGTTTGCTGGGGATGGACGCGGCTGCGGTCGAGGGCTTGCCGGAAATGCGCCACGTCGACGCTGCTGGAAAAGCAGTGCACGTTCGGGTGGCGGTGCTTTTTCGCTTCGTACAGGCTGGGGCCGCCGGCGAACACCAGGTCGGCGATGTTCAGCAAGGCGCTCTCGCGCTGCAGCAGCTGTTTCGGGGGATTCTTGAACGAGGCCAGCTCGTCCATGCAATCGTAGACCACCAGCGAGGGTTGCAGCGCCTGCAGCAGCGGCAGCGCCATCGGCGTGTAGAACCAGGCGATGAGCTGCTCTCCTGGCGGTGCCAGCTGGGCCACCATGGGTTGCAGCAGGCGCAGCTGGTCGTCGTGGAAGCCTTTGGCATGGATCGGGGTGTGCGCGCGGCACACGGTCACGTTCGGTGCAGGATGGGACTGCTGCATGAACGGGGCGCCGTCATCGAACTCCGGTTCCTCGACGAACAGGACCGGATAATGCTGCGCCAGGCGCGACAGCAGGTGCTGCGGCCGCTGGAACACGAAATCCCAGCGCAGATGGCTGAAAACGACGATCGTAGTCATGACTTGGCTCCTCGGGTGGGAGCCTCGCAAACCTGCTGCGCGTTGCAGCGGCGGCCTGCGATGCTCACCGTACCGTCAGTACGGCTGCGCTTTTCGGCCACCCCTGCGGCCGCTCGCGACGGTTTTCGAGGCCCCTGTTACTGCGTGAAAATTACAGGCTCCGCTTTAGCCTTCGCCCTCCTTCGCTGGGTCCTGCGGCTGCAGGGGGACGTTACGGGTTGCGGCGCTGATCACCTCGAAGGGCAGCTTGGGGGTGCGATCGGCGTTGAGCAGGCCGTTGGCTTCCTGGAAGGTGTCGGCGAACTGGGTGTAGCAGAAGCCGCTGAACATGAAGGTCTCGTTGACCACTTTCAGCAGCCGTTCGTACAGCGCGTGATAACTCTCGGCTGTATGGGCACGGGTATAGCCCCAGGTGCCGTCCTCGGGTGTCGCGTTCGGGTCGAAGGCGATGCCGCCGAATTCGGTCAGCACGATGGGCTGGCCGCGGTGCGGGAAACCATCCAGCGTGAGGATGCGGCCGCCGGGACGCCTTTGATCGAACAGGGTGCGCACCGGGTCGCTGACTTCGTAGCGCGCCTTGATCTTTTCCGGATCGCTGTCGTAGTCGTGGATGCCCAGGATGTCGGTGGCCGAGGCTTCCCAGCCGTCGTTGCCGATCACCGGGCGGGTGGCGTCGAGGGTGCGCGTCAGGTGGTAAAGAGCCTCGACCGCGTTGCGATGCGCCTGGGTCAGCGTCAGGTTCGGCACGCCCCAGGATTCGTTGAAGGGCACCCACACGATGATGCAGGGGTGGCTGTAATCGCGCTCGATCGCCTCGGTCCATTCCTTGACCAGGCGCTTGATCGCGTGCGGGCTGAAGCGGTAGGCCGAAGGCATCTCTTCCCACACCAGCAGGCCGAGTTTGTCGGCCCAGTACAGGTAGCGCGGGTCCTCGATTTTCTGGTGCTTGCGCACGCCATTGAAGCCCATCAGCTTGGCCAGTTCGACGTCGCGCTTGAGGTGCTCGTCGCTCGGCGCGGTCATGAAGGATTCGTTCCAGTAGCCCTGGTCCAGCACCAGGCGCAGCGGATACGGACGGCCGTTCAGCAGCAGGCGGTCGCGGTTGATGTGGAAGGAGCGCAGCGCGGTGTAGGACTTGATGTGGTCGACCACCTTGTCGCCGCAGCGCAGGATCACCTCGGCGTCGAGCAGGGTCGGACGCTCGGGGCTCCACAGCAGCTCGTTGCGGGAATCGTCGATGCCGGGGTCGGACAGCGCGATCTTGCGGTTGGCCTCGCCCTGCAGCAGCTTGTAGTTGTCGTCGGCCAGCAGTTGTTCACCGTGCCAGATCTTGACCTCGACGAACATGTTTTCCTGGATGTCGCCGCCGGCGAACACTTCGCAGCCGATCTCGAAGGTCTCGAAGATCGGGGTCCAGCGCAGCGAGCGGATGAAGGTGCGCGACACCTGCTCGACCCAGACGGTCTGCCAGATGCCGGTGGTGCGCGGATACCAGATCGAGTGCGGCTCCAGCAGCCAGTCCTGCTTGCCGCGCGGCTTGGCGAGATCCGCCGGGTCGTCCTCGACGAACACGGTGACGACCTGTTTGCCGTCGGCCTTCAGCGCCTGGGTGATGTCGGCCGAGAACGGCGTGTGGCCGCCCTCGTGCTCGGCCACCAGCTGGCCGTTGACCCACACCCTGGCGAAATAATCGACCGCGCCGAAGTGCAGGATGACGCGCTGCTCGGACGGTTTCAAGTCGAAGTCGCGCTCGTACCAGCAGAAACGGTGGAAGCCGGTGTCCTGCACGCCGGACAGTTCGGTCTCTGGGCAGAACGGCACGTTGATCTCATGGGTCCAGCCGGTCACGCCTTCCGGCATCTTGCAGGACACCTCGTCGTCGTAACGGAAGCGCCACTTGCCGTTCAGGTTGATCCAATTGTCGCGTACCAGCTGGGGGCGGGGGTACTCAAACTGGCTCATTGTTTTCCTTTCCTTGGGCGGGAACCGGGATCAGAATGCGTCCCTTGCGTCCCTCTTTGTTGTAATTGGAGAGTGCGGTTTGTGCTGCCTGCTCGGCCTGGCCGGTGCGGCACAGGGCCACGCAGGCCCCGCCGAATCCGGCCCCGGTCAGGCGCGCACCGAGGACGCCGGGGGCGGCCTGCAGGGCGGCCACCAGCTTGTCGAGTTCGGGAATCGATACTTCGTAGTCGTCGCGCAGGCTGGCGTGCGAGGCGTTCATCAGCTCGCCGAAGCGCTCGCTTGAAACGCCCTTTGCCGCTTCCAGCACGCGCAAATCCTCTAGAACCACGTGCCGCGCACGGCGGCGCAGCGGTTCGGGCAGGCTTTCCACGGCCTGCGGGTCGGTGACGTCGCGCAGCGCCTTGACGCCCAGCTTGCGCGAGGCCTCCTCGCATTCGGAGCGGCGCTCGTTGTACTTGCTGGCGGCCAGGGTGCGCGGCACGCCGGAGTCGATCACGATCAGCTCGGTCCCGGCCGGCAGTTCGACGAGCCGGTGCTCGAGCGAACGGGCGTCGATGAACAGCATGTTCCGCTCGTCGCACAGGCTGGACGCCATCTGGTCCATGATCCCGCAATTGACGTGCGCGTAGTCGATCTCGGCGCGCTGGGCGATCTGCGCCAGTTTCACGTCGTCGAGCTTGAAACCGAGCAGCTGGCGCAGGGCGCGCAGGGTCGCCACTTCCAGCGCGGCCGAGGACGACAGGCCGGAGCCGACCGGCAGGTTGGTGGTGACGAACACGCGCAGCGGCGGGATCTCGACCCCGGTCGCCTCGACCAGGCGGATGCAGCCTTCGATATAGCTGCCGAAGCCCTGCGGTGCGCTGCCGCCCTTCGCGGCAAAGGTGACGTTGCCGTCCAGCGTGCCCGAATACAGATGGTGCTGGTCGTCCTGGCTGCGCGACAGCGCCACCCCGGTCTTTTGCGGGGTCGCGACGGGCAGCATGAAGCCGTCGTTGTAGTCGGTGTGTTCGCCCAGCAGGTTGACCCGGCCGGGGGCTTGTGCGCACGCCTCCGGGGCGCCGCCGAAGAAGGTTTCTGCACTAGTCATGTCAGCTCCAGCCAAAGCGGCCGAACACGGCCGCCTATCGTCGCCGCCGGCCACTGCGGGTCCAGCGTGAGGTTCTCCAGCCCGTTCGGGCCGAGCAAAAAGGTGTCTTCGACCTGCACGCCGTCGAAGCCCGGATTGAAAGCGAAGGCCATGCCGGTCTCCAGCCCGGTCGCGGTGCTGGGGCTGGCGGCCAGTTCGCAGGCCTGGTAGCCGCTGATGCCGCCCTGGCGCCGCTCGCGGATCGCGTCCGGGCGGTTGGCGTGGCGGTAGGCGGCCTCGAAGGCGTGGTAGACCGCCGCCAGCGACTGCCCGGGGCGCACGGCGTCGAGGCCGGTGGCCTCCAGCCGCAGCAGCTCGTCCTGTTCGGCAGGCGCCGCGCCGAAACTGACGGAGCGCGACAGCCTGGCCACCAGTCCATGCCGGCGCGCGCAGCAGGACAGCGTCGCCCGCGTGCCCAGCGCTTCAAACGAAGGCGTCGGCCGGCGCCACTGCCTGGCGCGGCGTTCACCGGCCGCCAGCACCAGTGCCGGCTGGATGCCACGCCGCAACAGGGCGCGCGCGCCCTCCCCGGCCAGCTGGTATTCGGTCCAGTCGGGACGGGCGGCACGCAGCGCCTCGCCGACCGCCGCCGCGCTGTCCCGCGCCAGCTGGCGGTAGCGTTCCTGTTCCTCCGCACCCAGCACCATGCGGCGCAGCTTCAGGCTGGCCGGCAAAGCCTGTTCGCCGTTGTGCGGACGATCGGACAGCACGGTGCGGCCGCCGGCCGCGCCCAGCACATAGGTCTCGTGCAGCTCGGGCTCGGTCCAGGGCGCGATGTGGAAAGTGAAGCCGGGCGGCAGCTCTTCCTGGCGCAGGCGGTCGGCCTCGGATTCGTCGGTCAGCACGCAGGCTTCCTCAGGCGTGACCAGCAGGCCGGCGGTGCCGTTGTCCTGCCCGCTTGGGGCCAGCGGCGTGCCGCCCGCGGTGGCCCAGGCAAACCAGTCCTCGCCGCGCAGGCGGATCGCACCTGCGCCGGCCTGGGCCAGCGCCTCGCGCAGCAGGGACAGTTTGGCCGCGGCTTCCGCGCCGCGTACCGCCAGGGGATCGGCGGTCACGCTCATGCGCCGTCCTCCAGGTTCACTTCGACCTGCTGCAGTTCGTAGGCGGTGGTTTCCGGCAGCACGTCCATCGCGAACATGCCGGCCGCCAGCTCGGTGCCGGCCAGGTACTTGAGGCGGTCGCGGGTGCGGTACGGCGGATAGAACTGGCAGTGCAGCTGGGTTTCGGGGTGCTCGGCGCCGTCGGTGGGCGCCTGGTACCAGGCCATCAGGTAGGGGAAAGGACGGTCCCACAGATTGTCGTACTTGAGCAGCACGGTCTTCAGCGCGCGCGCCAGGCCTTCGCGCTGCGGCGGCGTGAGCGCGGCGAAGTCCTTGCAGGGCGCGGTGGGCATCACCCACACCTCGTAGGGGTAGCGCGCGCAGGCCGGCACGAAGGCGATCGCGTACTCGTCCTGGTAGAGCACGCGCTTGCCGTCGGCGGCCTCGTCGCGCGCCATGTCGCACAGCAGGCTGGAACCGTGCTGCAGGTAGTACTCGCGCTCCTGCGCCAGCTGGCGCGCCGGCACGCTCGGCACGAAGGGATAGCAGTAGATCTGGCCGTGCGGATGGTGCAGGGTTACGCCCACTTCCGCGCCGCGGTTCTCGAAAGGCAGCACGTACTGGATGTGGTGCTGGCCGCCGATGCGGGTGGTGCGATCGCCCCACACCTGCAGCAGCAGCTCGATGCGCGACAGCGGCAGCCGGCTCAGCGCGGCCTGCGGATCCTGGGTGAACACCACCACCTCGCATTTGCCGTTGGCGGGCGCAGTCGGCACCGTCAGGGTCGGCGGGTCGTGCGAGTCCAGCGCCAGCGAGGGGAAGCGGTTGTCGAACACCGCGATCTCGTAGTCGCCGGCCGGCATCTCGGTCGGGTGCTGCGGGTCGGTGGTGGCCGCCAGCGGGTTGTACTGCGGCGGCGGCTGGTAAGTGCGGTTCTGCCGGAACGCCGCATAGGTCACCCACTCGCCGCGCAGCGGATGCCAGCGCAGGTGGGGGTTGGCGTTTTGCGGGTCGGGAAACGGGCTCGGCGCAACGAGGCCGGCCGGGATCGGCTGGTTACTGTAGAGGGTGAGTTGTCGTCCGTCTGGCTTTACGAGTTCTTGGATGTGCATAGTGTCGGCAAGTGGCGCGGTCGCGGTCAGGAACCGATCCTATCATGGCGTTTTCGACACATTTTCCGGGCGTCAGGACAAGCTTTTCCACCCATCAACAAGCTCATGCGCAGGGCAAACCGCAAGGACAGGCTCGTGTGCCTGCTCTCCTAGGGAAGGCGTAAAACGGGGATCTTGCTCCCCTATGAAGACAGCGATTTTGTAGGCCCAGACCTACACAACGATTAGAAATATTCGCAGGTTTTGGCGAGACTCGGACCTACACATCGTGATGCGGGTCCGAGTCGTACGGCGGGGATGCAACTAGGAGCGTCTGACAAACCCGCAGGGCAAGGCGCACCGGCGAAGACAGTACGCCAGTACGGCGAGCCGGTGCAACGCCGCCATGCGGGTTTTGTCAGGCGGTCCTACTGCGCCAGCTCGGCGAGGACGGCCGTATACATCTCGAGGTTGAGCAGGAGCTGCTTGAGGGTGATGAACTCGTGTTCCGAATGGCCGGTGTAGACCGTGTGCGGCATTGCCGGGCCGAAGCTGACGGCGCGCGGGAACAGGCGCGAATTGGTGCCGCCGCCGATCGCGATCGGCTTCGGATCCTTGACGCCGGTAAAGTACGAGAACACCTTCATCAGCACCGGCAGCTGCGGCGCATCCTGGGCGATCCACGGGTCGGTGACCAGCACCTTCGTATCGAGCAGTTGCAGCTGGTGCGCGCCCTGCCATTGCGCCAGCGCGGCATTGATTTCGTTGCTCAGCTGCTGGCCGGTCTTGCCCTGCGGACGGCGGATATTGATGGCCAGCTGGGGACCCTGCGCCGTCTGCTTGATGACGGTGGGGGCAAAGGTCATCGGCCCCATGAAGGCGTCGCGGTAGGCGATGCTGCCGAACTTCTCGCCGTAGAAACCGGTGCCGACCATCTCGTTGAGGAAGTTGACCAGCGCGCCGGACGGCGTATCCGGCCAGGTGGATACCGCCAGCGCATCGGCCAGCATGCTGATCGCGTTCAGGCCATCCTCGGGCTTGGACGAGTGCGCCGACACGCCTTTGGCGACAATCGCCAGGTCCTTGCCCTTGCGTTCGAAGGTATAGTGCATGTCGGTCTGCTTCGCGGCACGCTGCTTGATGCGGGCTTCGAGTGCCGGCGTGGCGTTGGCGACGAGCGCCTGCGCATCCTCGGGAATCTGGCTGCCGAAGAAGCCGCCGCCGAACTGCGCGATGGACGGCTGGTCCGCCGCCGCATTGGAAGCAGCAGTGGCGGCCTGCGGGAAGGTGACGGACACCGTGCCATAGCCCTTCTCCGCCGTCACCGCCGGGTATTCGGCGTCGAGAGTGATGTTCAGCTGCGGCAGCGTGTGGGTCTTCACGAACTGCTCCAGCGGCGCCCAGTCCGATTCCTCGGCCATGTAGACGTAGAGCTCGATGCGCTTGGACAGCGGCAGCTGCAAGTCCTTCAGCGACTTCATCGCATACAGGGCGGTGGCGATCGGGCCCTTGTCGTCTTCGGCGCCGCGCGCCAGCAGCTTGCCCGGTTCGCTCGTGCGATCGAGCTCGAACGGCGACTTCTTCCACTTGCTTGGGTCGACCGGCTGCACGTCGCCGTGCGCGATCATGCCGACGCGCTCCTGGGCGTCCTGCGGGCCGAGGCTAATCACGACCACGGCGCCTTCGTCGGCGAAATCGAGGCCGAGGCGCGCGGCTTCCGCCTTCAGGAAGTTCTTGAAGCCGATGTGCTGGGGATTGCGCTCGGGCGGCAGGTCCTTGTCGGCCACCGTGTTGTAGCTGACCAGTTTGGCGAGGGTGTCGACGACGTCGTCGCGATAGGCGCTGACGGCATGCTTGGCGGCCTTGACGGCGGCTTCGCCCGGTACGGCGGGGCTTGCGGGAACGGCGGGTCTGCTTGATGCGGCGCCGCTAAAGGCCAGCAGCAGTGCGGCCAGGGTCATTCTTGTTTTCATGTGAGGCTTGTCTCCTTATTGCATAAGCGCAAGGAGAATAGCATGGCGTGCCGACCGCCGCATGGCCCCGCATTGCGGTATCGTGGGAGGCAAAACGAAAAGGAAAAGCATGAGCTACAAAACCATCCAGCGCCTGCACCCGGCCATGCGCGACGACATCGGCGACCTGATCACCCAGCGCCCGGTGCCGGGCCCGCACATCGAGCAGGTCGATCCCTTCCTGTTCCTCAACCACCACGGTCCGCAGGTCTACCCGCCGCACAACCGCGGCCTGCCCTTTGGCCCGCATCCGCACCGCGGCTTCGAGACCGTCACCTTCATACTCGAGGGCCTGCTGGCCCACCGCGACAGCGCCGGCCACGAAAGCGTGATCGGTCCGGGCGGCGTGCAATGGATGACGGCCGGGCGCGGCCTGGTGCATGCGGAAGTGTCGCCGCGCGAATTCATGCAGACCGGCGGCCCGCTCGAGATCCTGCAGCTGTGGGTGAACCTGCCGCCTTCGCTGAAGATGACGGCACCGCGCTACACCGGCCTGCAGCGCGACCAGATCCCGGTGGTGGAAAGCGCGGGCGGCGACGTGCGCGTGCACCTGGTATCGGGCACATACGGCGGCGTGACCGGTCCGATCGAATCGCTGACGGGCGTCTTCATGAGCACGGTGGAGATGAAGGCCGGCAGCCGCTTCCGCATCGACGACCTGCTCGAGCGGAACGTGTTCCTGTACGTGGTGCGCGGCGTGATCCAGATTGCGCCGGACACCATCAGCCCCTTCCACCTGGCCGAATTCAATATCGAAGGCGACGAGCTGGAGATCCTTGCGGAGCAGGACGCCCTGCTGTTGCTGGGCCATGCCCTCCCGATCGGCGAGCCGGTGGTGTCGCACGGTCCCTTCGTGATGAACACGCGCGAGGAGATCAACCAGGCGATCCTGGACTACCAGGCGGGCCGCTTCGGCGCGCCCATTTTAAATTAATATGCCGGCCCGGTCCCAGTGGCCAGGCCGGCTGTCGTTCTTTGCTGTGCCTTATTTGCTGACGAACTGGGTCAGCTGCACATTCTGCGCAAACACCTCGTTGTCGAGCACCACACGGGCGCCGCTCTTGCGCGCCACGAATTCGGTGCGCGACAGGGGGAGCAGTTCTTCGCGCTTGCCGCCCACGTCCATGTACACCTTATTCGTCTGGTGGGTCAGGCGCAGCACGCGGCCATCCTGCAGCTTGAAAGAACCTGCCACGTCCTCGGCCTGCCCCGGCGTCAGGCGGACGACCTGGCTGCTGTTCCCGTGCACGGTGACGGTGCTGCCGTCGTCGCTGACGGACACCGGTGCGGGTGCGGCGAAGGCTGAGGTCGAGACTGCGGCGGTCGAGATGGCGGCGGCGCCAATGAAGGCCAGGACTTGTTTGATACGCATGATTGCTCCAATTCACTATTCGATATAAATAACGGACCGGTCGCGCCTAATCAAAATAATCGTCGAGTGCGCTTGGGGGGTCCACCGTTTTTCATATCGCCGCATCCCAAAATGTGCGGCGAGTGAAGCAAGTGTATTCACGCTCCCGGCAAGCGTCAGGCGGTATCCGCCGAAGCGTCGAAAATGGGGCATGAAACGTCGAAAACGGGCGCCGGAATGTTGGCGATACATATAGAAAAACGGCGCGTGCACCGGGCTCGCGCGGCTTCCGCTAGACTAGAAAAATGCATCCAGTCCCACTCGTCGCCACCTCGCGTGGCTATCCCGAGACCGGCTATCCGGTCGAAAACATCCATTACGGTTCGATCGCCGTGGTCGACGCCGCCGGCCGCCTGCTGTATTCGAGCGGCGATCCCGACGCCATGGTCTTCACGCGCTCGGCGCTGAAACCCTTCCAGGCCCTGCCCTTCGTGCTGGCCGACGGTCCGGCGCGCTTCGGGCTCACGCTCGACGAACTGGCGCTGCTGTGCGCGAGTCACTCGGGCGAGGAAAAGCACCTGGCGGGGGTCGAGTCCATCCTCGGCAAGATCGGGCTGGACGAGACCCACCTCGAATGCGGCTGCGCGACGCCCTTGTATTACGACGCGGTCGGTCTGCCGCCGCCTGCCGGACGGCGCTGGCGCAGCGTGCACCACAACTGCTCGGGCAAGCACAGCGGCTTCCTGGCCTGGTGCCGCCTGCACGACGCGCCGACCCGCGGCTATGTCGACCCGGGGCATCCGCTGCAGCGGGCGATCCGCGCGACCTTATCGGAAGCGGTGCAAATCAGCGAGGACAATCTGCCGACCGGGATCGACGGCTGCTCGGCGCCGAACTATGCGATGCCGCTGGCGCGCCTGGCCCACTTGTATGCGCGGCTGGCCCAAGGAGGGCGCGACGCCCGCCTTGGCGCCGCCTTGGGCGACCTGTTCGACGCGATGACGAAGCGGCCCGACCTGGTCTCCGGCGAAGCGCGCACCGACCTCGCGTGGATGGGTGCCGGCCAGGGCGACTGGGTGGCCAAGATCGGCGCAGACGCGGTGCAGGCGATCGGCATCCGCTCCGCCGGCCTCGGCATTGCGATCAAGGTGGCGGACGGCGCCGTACGCGCCCTGCATCCCTCGACCTTCAGCGCCCTCGAGCAACTCGGCCTGCTGGACGCGCACCGCCGCGAACTCCTCGAACCCTGGCGCGCCCCCGCCATCCGCAACGCCCGCGGCAACGTCGCCGGTGAGGTGCGGGCCGTGTTCACGCTCGAGCCGGCGCAGTCCCCTGTTTAGCGAAATTCGGGGTCAGTAGCGAAATTCGGGGTCAGGCGACTTCCAGGCGCACCCGCTGCGCCAGCACGTCCAGCACCTGCGCATCGCTCCAGTAGGCCGAGTGCGACAGCGGGTTCCAGCTCTTCAGGATCCAGGTCATGGCGCCCTGCCCCGCATTGATCGGGCGGTCGTCGACCAGCGCCGCATAGCCCGGCGACAGCGGCTGCAGCGGCCAGCCCAGCGCGTCGTCCGGGTCGTAGAGGTTGATCCACTCGAAGCGCTCGGTCGGGCGCGCGATCGGCTTGATGTCCATCTGCTTGTGCGCGGCGCAAAAGATCGGGATGTTGCAGCCGGTGGTGACGAAGGACCCGCAGGTGGCGCCGGCCAGGAAGCGCTTTTCCGGCTCGCTCAGGCGTTCGCCCAGCGCGCGCAGGGCCCAGGCGTCGATATCCTTCCAGATGCCGGCCTGGACCAGCCCGCCGCCCAGCGCCTTCTGCGCATCGTAGATGTAGCTCGACAGCACCTGGCAGCCCAGCGACTGCGCCAGGAACACGATCGAGCTCGTGGGATCGTGCCGGGCCACGCCCAGCAGCTGGCGCGCGATCGCTTCCTGCGCCAGCTCGTACACCGAGCCATCGATCTCCTTGCGGTTTTCCAGCCCGGCGGCGTCGCCGAAGCCGAACAGCAGGAAGCGGCGCAGGTCGGCGTAGTGCAGGCGGGTGGTGTCGCTGACCTTCGCCCACACCGTTTCCTGGTTCGGCTTCAGGATATCCTGGTAGTAGACGGAGCGGAAATCGACCTGCGCCACCAGCGGCCCCAGCCGCGCCGCCACCGCCTCGAACAGCTTCTCGGCATAGTCGCGCGGCGTTTCTCCCATCCCATGGACGGTCAGCAGTGCGGTCTGTGTCATGGCGGCCTCCTCCGTGAAAAAACTGAGCGTTAAGACAATTCTGACACGACACCCAAGCGGAGCACGTCCTTTACAACTCGGCTTGCATAAATTAAACTCGATAGATTCCTATCGATTCGAACACTAACGATGAGCGATCTACCTGAATCCCCGCTCGGGGAGCGCTTCTCCGCCGCCGTGCACAACACGGCGCGCGGCTGGCGCCTCCTGATCGACAAGCAACTGAAGCACCTGGGCATCGGCCAGGCCGGCTGGATGACCATCGCCATGATCGCCAAGTCGGGCGAGCCGATGTCGCAGCGCGCCCTGGCCGACCTGGTGGGTGTCGAAGGCCCGTCGATGGTCTCGATGCTCGACCGCCTCGAGCGCGAAGGCTTCGTCACGCGCGCGCCCTGCCCCAACGACCGCCGCGTCAAGCTGGTCCACCTGACCGAGGCCGGTACCACCCTGTACCAGCAGGTCAAGGAACAGGCGCAAGCCGTGCGCACCGCCCTGCTGGGCGACATCGACCCGGGCCAGCTCAAGGCCGCCACCGAGCTGCTGGAACTGCTGCGCACCCGTATCGAGGAGCAGCTGTGAGCGCAGCAAGCACCACCGCAGCAGCACCGGCCAGCCCGCCGATCAATCGCACCATGATCACGATCTCGATCATGCTGGCGACCGTCATCCAGGCCCTGGACGGCACCATCGCCAACGTCGCCCTGCCGCACATGCAGGGCGCGCTGTCGGCCTCGCAGGACCAGATCACCTGGGTCCTGACCTCCTTCATCGTGGCCGCCGCCATCGCCACGCCGCTGAACGGCTGGCTGGTCGACCGCTTCGGCCTGAAGAAGGTGTTCCTGTTCTCCGTGGCCGGTTTCACCATCGCCTCGGCCCTGTGCGGGCTGTCGATGAACCTGACCGAGATCGTCGTCGCGCGCATGCTGCAGGGCGTGTTCGGCGCGGCCCTGGTGCCGCTGTCGCAGTCGGTCCTGCTCGACATCAATCCGAAAGAGAAGCATGGTTCGGCGATGGCCGTGTGGGGCATGGGCGTGATGATCGGCCCCATCCTCGGGCCGACGCTGGGCGGCTGGCTGACCGACAGCTACAGCTGGCGCTGGGTCTTCTTCATCAACCTGCCGATCGGCGCCGTTGCCTTCTACGGCATCTGGCGCTACATCCACGCCACCCCGGCCGCGCGCCGCGTGCGTTTCGACATGTTCGGCTTCGTGACGCTGTCGGTCGCGATCGGCGCGCTGCAGATGCTGCTCGACCGCGGCGAGCAGAACGACTGGTTCGCATCCCTTGAAACCTGGGTCGAGCTGGTGCTGACGACGCTGTCCTTCGCCTACTTCGTCGGCCATTCCCTGACACGACCGGCGGGCCAGACCTTCGTCGACTTCCGCCTGCTGAAGAACTCGAACTACGTCACCGGCCTGCTCCTGATCTTCATCGTCGGCATGGTGCTGTTCGCAACCCGCGCGCTGATGCCGACCATGCTGCAAGGCCTGATGGGCTATCCGGCGGCGCTGGCGGGCCTGGTGACGGCACCGTCCGGCCTGGGCACGATGGCGGCCATGCTGGTGGTCGGCAAGCTGACCGGCAAGGTCGACTTCCGCCTGCTGCTGGGCACCGGCTTCGCCGTCACCGCTTTCTCTTTGTGGCAGATGACCCAGTACACGCTGGTGCTGTCGACCGGCGACATCGTCTGGCCCGGCGTGATCCAGGGCGTGGGCCTGGGCCTGGTGTTCGTGCCGCTGTCGGCCGCCACCTTCGCGACCCTGTCGCCGCAGATGCGCGCGGAAGGCACGGCCCTGTACAGCCTGATTCGCAACATCGGTTCCTCGATCGGCATCGCGCTGGTGCAGGCCCTGCTGGTGCGGAACACGCAGATTGCCCACGCCTCGCTGACGACCCAGATCACCAACGCCAACCCGGCGATCAACGATCCGGGAAGCGTCTACAACATGGGCAGCCAGCTTGGCGCCGCGATGATCAACAACGAGTTCACGCGCCAGGCTTCGATGATCGCCTACGTCGACGACTACTGGCTGATGATGCTGCTCACCGCGGCCGTGATTCCGCTGCTGATCCTGATCCGCCCGCCGAAGGCATCCTCTGCCCCGGTCCAGGTCGACGCGCACCTCGATTAATTTGGAAAGCTAGAACAAGTGCGAACTACATCCCTGAATCTGAAGAACGGCGCCATGGCTGCGGCCGTGCTGGCGCTGCTGGCAGGCTGCATCAGCGTGCCGCCTGACACGAATAAACCCGCCGCCATCGACCTGGCCGCGCGCGCCCAGCACGGCCCCGGCATCGTGCTGCCGGCGGATGCCTGGCCCGCCGAGCAATGGTGGCTTGCCTATGGCGACCCGCAGCTGAACGAGCTGATCGCGCGAGCCCTCAAGGACAACCCGAGCCTGGCCGTGGTGCAGGCGCGCGTGACAGGCGCGCAGGCCATCGTGACTGCCGAACGCGCCGACGAAGGTGCCTCGGTCGGCCTGGCGACGGGCCTGAACCGCCAGCGCTATTCCTCGAACGGCTTCTTCCCGCCGCCGATCGGCGGCAACTACTTCAACGACGCCAACGTGCAGGTGCGCGCTTCGTACGACGTCGACTGGTGGGGCAAGCACCGCTCGCTGGTTGCGGCCGCGCTGGGCGAAGAGAATGCGCGCCGTGCCGAAGCGGCGCAGGCCGCGCAGGCGATCGCCGCCAGCGTCGCCCAGAGCTACTTCCGCCTGCAGATGCTGTGGGCGCGCCAGGACAACGTGAAGGCGCTGGCCGACGTGCAGCGCGAGATCGTGGCCGGCCGCAAGGCGCGCATCGCCCACGGACTCATTGCCAGCGACATGCTGCGCAGCGTGGAGCTGGACCTCGGCGTGCTGGAAGAACAGTCGGCGCGCCTGGCCACCCAGGCCCAGCGCGAACGCGAAGTGCTGCGCGCGCTGATCGGCGCCGATGCGGGCGCCTTGTCCCACCTGGCGCGCTTCAAGCCGGCGCCCGCCGCGAATGCGCTGCCGCGCGAACTCGGCATGGAACTGCTGGCACGCCGCCCTGACCTGCAGGCCTCGCGCTGGCGCATCGAGGCCCAGCTGGGCCGCGTGGCCGCCAGCGAAGCCGCCTTCCGCCCCGACATCAACCTGGTGGGCGCGCTCGGCCTCGACGCCGTCTCGCTCGGCAAGCTGCTGCGCTGGCCGAGCCGCACGCCGCTGCTCGGCGCCACGCTGGACCTGCCCTTGTTCGACAGCGGCCGCCTGAAAGCCTCGCTGGGCGTCGCCCGCAGCAACCGCGACGAACTGGTGGCCGAGTACAACGAAGCCGTGCTGGCCGCCGTGCGCGAAGTGGCGCAGGAAGGCGCGACCCTGCAGGGCCTGGACCAGGAAGCACGGACGCACCAGGCAGCCCTCGACGCCAGCCGCAAGCTGGTCGACAGCGCCGAGGCGCGCATGAAGCGCGGCCTGCTGGAACGCGCCGGCGTGCTGCAGGCGAAGATGACCCTGCTGCGCCAGCAGGACACCGACCTGCAGCTGATCGACGCCCGCCTGCAGACCCAGGTGGCGCTGGTCAAGGCGCTGGGCGGCGGATATCACGCGACCTCTTCCGCTAACGCTACCGCTTCGAATAACACCAAATAATCACGACACCAAGACCATGAGCACCGAAACCAATCAAGTTCCGAACAAAGGCAAGCGCCGCGCCGTCCTGGCCGGCATCACCGTCGCCTTCCTCGCCGCCGGCGTGGCCTATGGCGCCTACTATCTTCTGGTCGCGTCCAAGCGCATCGAGACCGATAACGCCTATGTGGGCGGCAACCTCGTCAACGTGTCCTCGCAGGTGACGGGCAGCGTGGTCGAGATCCGCGCCGACGAAACCCAGCTGGTCAAGGCCGGCGCCGAGATCGTGCGTCTCGACCCGTCGGACGCCGAAGTGAACCTGGCCCAGGCCGAAGCGCGCCTCGGCACCGCCGTGCGCCAGCAGCGCGAACGCTATTCGAACGTCGAGCAGCTGAACGCCGTGGTCGAGCAGCGCCGCGTGACCCTGAAGGCCGCCCAGGACGACCTGGCGCGCCGTACCCCGCTGGCGGCGGACAACATCGTCTCGGGCGAAGACGTGGCGCACGCGCGCCGCGCCGTCGAGGATGCGAAGGCCGCGCTGGACGTGGCGCTGAAGCAGGTGGCGGCAGCGCGCGTGGCGGTGGCCGGCGTGGCGCCCAGCGAGCACCCGACCGTGCTGGCGGCCAAGGCCGATTACCTGTCGGCCTGGCTGGCGGCGCGCCGTAACGCCATCGTGGCGCCGGTGAGCGGCTACGTGGCCAAGCGCAGCGTGCAGGTCGGCAGCCGCATCGCCCCCGGCGCGCCGCTGCTGTCGATCGTCCCGCTGGACCAGCTGTGGATCGACGCCAACTTCAAGGAATCGGAACTGCGCGGCATCCGCGTCGGCCAGCCGGCCACGATCGAAGCGGACATCTACGGCAGCAAGGTGACCTACCACGGCAAGGTGGTGGGCCTGGCGGCCGGCACCGGCAGCGCCTTCTCGCTGCTGCCGGCGCAGAACGCCAGCGGCAACTGGATCAAGGTGGTGCAGCGCGTGCCGGTGCGGATCTCGCTGGATCCGAAGGAACTGGCCGAGCACCCGCTGCGCGTGGGCCTGTCGGCCACCGTCGACGTCGACATCGCCAACCAGGGCGGCAGCGCGCTGGGCACCGTGGCGGTAGCTAACCCGACCTACGCGACCAATGTGCTGAACCAGCCGCTGCAGCAGGCGCAGGCGGCGACGGATGCGATTGTGGCCAAGAATATGGCTAATTGATTGGAACAGGAGTGAGCACCCGCCCACTCCTGAACCAGCTGCGCAAGTTATCCAGCATCAGCCGCGCCATCGCCGCCCGCGTCTCCTGCGTGGCGCTGCCGATATGCGGCATCAACAGCACATTCTCCAGCCCGAAGAAGCGCGCATCGATGGCCGGCTCATTGTCGAACACGTCGAGCGCCGCACCGCCGATGCGGCCTTCCTGCAAGGCCGCGATCAGCGCCTCCTCATCCACCAGCGAACCACGCGCGATGTTCACGAGAAGTCCCTGCGGCCCGAGCGCCTCCAGCACGCGGGCATCGATCATGCGCGCCGTCTCGCGTCCGCCCGGCGCCGCCACGATCAGGATGTCGACGTCGCGCGCCAGCGTGGCGAGGTCGGGCTCGAAGCGCCAGGCCAGGTGCTGGTCGCTGCGGCCGTAATAGGCCAGGTTCACGCCGAAGGGCTCCAGGCGCCGCGCGATGTCCTTGCCGATGCGGCCCAGGCCGGCGATGCCGACCTGCTTGCCGGCCAGGCTGCTACTCAAAGGGAAGTTGGCCTGGGCCCAGCGCCCTTCGCGCACGTAGCGGTCGGCCTGGGGCAGCTTGCGCAGCAGGGACAGCAGCGCGCCGATGCACAGCTCGGCGACCGCCGCGTTCAGCACGTCCGGCGTGTTGCTCACCACGATGCCGCGGCGGGCGGCCAGTTCGAGCGGGATCAGGTCGTAGCCGACGCCATTGGTGGCGATGATCTCCAGCCGCGGCAGGCGCTCGACCAGCGCCGCCGGCACCTCGAGATTGCTGCGCGTGACGATCGCACGGATATGCCCGGCGAGCGCGGGATCCGCGTCCACATCGTCGATGCCGATCCGTTCGAACTCGGCATCGATCTGCGACTGCACCTCGGGCGGGAAGCTGCCGATCTGCAGAATCCCGGGCTTCACTGAGCGCCGACGGTGAGTTCGAAGGTGCAGACCTCGTCGACGCCGCCGCGCAGCCGGTCGCCCGGGTTCAGGGCGTCGACGCCGGCCGGCGTGCCGGTGAAGATCAGGTCGCCCGGCGCCAGGGTCACGAAGCGCGACAGGTAGGCGATCACGTCGGCCACCGGCCAGATCATCTCGTTGAGGTTGCCCTCCTGCTTGAGCTGGCCGTTCACTTCGAGCCAGATGCGGCCTTCTTGCGGATGGCCGGTGCAGGATACCGGCTGCAGCGAGCTGCAGGGCGCCGAGGCATCGAAGCCCTTGGCCATGTCCCAGGGTCGGCCATCCTTCTTGGCGACGGCCTGCAGGTCGCGGCGGGTCAGGTCGAGGCCGACCGCATAGCCCCACACCTTGTCCAGCGCCTGCTCGGGCGCGATGTCGGCGCCGCCTTCCTTCAGGGCCACGACCAGCTCGACCTCATGGTGCAGGTCCTTCGTGGCCGGCGGATACGGCAGCGTGCCGCTGGCCGGCACCACCGCGTCGGCGGGCTTGGTGAAGAAGAACGGCGGCTCGCGGTCCGGGTCGGCGCCCATCTCGCGCGCGTGGGCAGCGTAGTTACGGCCAACGCAGAACACGCGGCGCAGCGGGAAGGTCTGGTCGGAACCTGCGATGGCAAGTGCAGGCGTGGCGGGAGGGGTGATGACGAAGCCGGTCATGCTGATCCTTGTAAAGACGGTTGCCGATGCGCGCCGTGTGGGGCGCATCGGACAGCCTAACATAATCAGCCGGGGTGTGAAGGACGCAGCGGGATCAGAACTCTTCCCAATCGCTCTCCACCGGCGCAGCCGGTGCCGAACGCGCGGCGCGTGCCGGCCTGGCGGCGGGCTTCGCCGCTGCCGGACGCGCAGCCGGCAGTGCCGCGCGCACCGGCGCAACCGGCGCCGCGGCAAGGGCAGCAGCCGCACCGTGCTCGAGCTTGAACACCGCCACCGCCGCAGACAGGCGCGCGGCCTGGTCCTGCATCGACTGCGAGGCTGCGGCGGCCTGTTCGACCAGGGCCGCGTTCTGCTGGGTCACGGTGTCCATCTGGGTGATGGCTTCGTTGATCTGCTCGATGCCGGCCGTCTGCTCCTGGCTGGCCGAGGTGATCTCGTTGAGAATGTCGGTCACGCGGCGCACGCTGTCGACGATGTCGCCCATGGTGCTGCCGGCTTCCTTCACCAGGCGGCTGCCGGTATCGACCTTGTCGCTGGAGTCGTCGATCAGGGTCTTGATCTCCTTGGCGGCGGCGGCGCTGCGCTGGGCCAGCGAACGCACTTCGCCCGCCACCACGGCAAAGCCGCGGCCCTGCTCGCCCGCACGCGCCGCTTCGACGGCGGCGTTCAGCGCAAGGATGTTGGTCTGGAAGGCGATGCCGTCGATGACCGAAATGATGTCGGCGATCTTGCCCGAGGCCGCGTGGATCTGCTCCATGGTGCTGACCACGTCATGGATCACCTGGCCGCCGCGCGCGGCAACACCCGATGCCGCCTCGGCCAGGGTATTCGCCTGGCGCGCGTTGTCGGCGTTCTGCTTGACGGTCGAGGTCAGTTCTTCCATCGACGACGCCGTCTCTTCCAGCGAGCTGGCCTGCTGCTCGGTGCGGCTCGACAGGTCCTGGTTGCCGGCCGCGACTTCGCTGGACGCGGTGCCGATCGCCTCGGTGCCGCTGCGCACGGTGGTCACGGTCTTCACCAGGTTGTCGTTCATGGTCTTCAGGGCTTGCAGCAGCTGGCCCATTTCGTCGCGGCTGTCGGCCTCGACGCGGGTGGTCAGGTCGCCGGCGGCGACGGCATTCGCAACCTCCAGCGCACGGCGCACCGGACGCACGATCGAGCGGGTGATCCACCAGGCCAGGACACCGGCGACGGCCAGTGCCAGCGCACCCAGCGCCAGCATCAGCTTGCGGGCGAACAGATAGGTCTCGGTGGCGGCATCCGAATCCCGGGACGCCAGTCCCTTTTGCATCTCGATCTGCGCGGCGATCGCCTTCTTGTACTCGGCGAGGACGGGGCGCACCGAAGTCTTCAGGTAAGTCTTGGCACCCTCTGCATCATTGGCATTGATCAGGCGAAGGAGCTCGTCCTGACCCTTGGTGTACTTGATGTTCAGTTCCTGTTTCTCGCGCAGCAAGGCGCGGCCCTTCTCGCTTTCCAGCGACTTGTCCAGCTCGGAGAGAATCGTCTCGGCTTCCTTACGTGAGGACAAGATTTCCTCGACCTGCTTCGCGCGATCGGCCGGGTCTTCGCTCAGCATCGCGTTACGTAGTGCGATGGCGATGTCGTTCACCTCTCCCAGCAGGCGGCTGGTCATGTCGATGCGCGGCATGCGTTTGAGGACGATGGTGTCGCTGGCGGCGTTGACCTGGCTTAGGTTGGCCACGCCCTGCCCCACCGTGAACACCAATGCCAGGCAGATCACGCCAAAGCCGATGCCCAGGCGCGTGCCGATTTTCAAATCCGTGATTTTCATTTTTGCTCCAAACCGTCATCGTTGGCAGGCGTATTTATATGTTTACCTGCGGCAAGTGAGGTTACGGCCGAGCGTGGGGGGAGTCGATGGAGAAAGATTAATATACGGCAAAATTTTTTATATGATGGGTGTTCGGCGCAACACCCATCTATACAGGCTTGCCTACTTGTCTACGGAAAATTTGAAGCGCGACTCGGTCGCATAGGTTTCGCCCGGCTGCAGGATGGTGTTGGGGAATGCAGGCTGATTGGGCGAGTCCGGAAAGTGCTGGGGCTCGATGGCAAAGCCGCCGCGGAAGGGATAGGCGCAGCCTTTGCCCGCCAGCGAGCCGTCGAGGAAGTTCCCGCTGTAGAACTGCACGCCCGGCTCCTGGGTGAACAGCTCCAGCACGCGCCCCGAACCCGGATCGCGTGCCCGCACCGCGAGCGTCATTTCGCGGCTGCCGGCCGGCTTGTCGAGCACGAAGCAATGGTCGTAGCCCTGGCCGTTGGCCAGCTGCCCGTCCTTCACGCCGATTTGCGAACCGATGCTGCGCGGCTGGCGGAAGTCGAAGGGCGTACCCTCGACCGCACGCACGTCGCCGAGCGGGATTGATTCGGCATCGATGGGCACGAAGCCGGCGGCATCGATGCGCAGTTCGTGGCCGAGGATGTCGCCGCAGCCCTGGATGCCGGCCAGGTTGAAATAGCTGTGCTGGGTCAGGTTCACCGGCGTGGGCTGGTCGGTGGTGGCGGTAAAGCGCACCACGATCTCGTTGTCGTCCGTGAGGCTGTACACGACGTCGGCCTGCAGGTTGCCCGGGTAGCCCTCCTCGCCATCCTTGCTGAGGTAGCGCAGCCGCAGGGCCTGCCCTTCCACGCTGGCCTGCCACAAGACCTTGTCGAAGCCCTTGTCGCCGCCGTGGAGATGGTTGTTGCCGTTGTTCGTGGCCAGTTCGTATTTGTGACTGCCAATCACAAATCGTCCCTTGGCGATGCGGTTGCCGTAGCGGCCGATCAGGGCGCCGAAATACGGGCTCGCGCCGAGGTAGGGCTCGAGCTCGTCGAAGCCGAGGGCGACGTCGGCAAAGCGGCCGTCGCGGTCGGGCACGTGGATCTGGGTGATGATGCCGCCGAAGTCGAGGATCTTCACCGTCATGCCGTGGCGGTTGACGAGAGTGAACTGCGTGACCGGCGCGCCATCGGGCAAGCTGCCGAACGGTGCCTGGGTGATGCCTGGGGTTGAGTCGGTTTGCGCGTGCACGGTATGCATTCCTGCTTTGATTTGACCAGGGCCCGATGCTAGCACGAGGCCCCGCCCCACGGGCGCGCCATGGCACAATGCGGCCATGCCTGCCCAGTTCGCCCAGTTCGCCCAGTTTGCGGACCTGATCGCCGCCACCGACTTCGGCGCGATCACCAATGCCGCCCAGATTCCCGATGCCTTCCTGCTCGCGCGCGAAGGCCGCATCGACGCCCATTACATCCCCTTCGACTACGTGAACCCCGGCGCGCGCGTGGTGGTGGTCGGCATCTCGCCCGGCTTCGTGCAATGGAAGAACGCCATGCGCGCCGCCCAGCAGGGCTTGCGCGAGGGCCTGCCACTGCCCGCGCTGCTGCGCGCGGCCAAGTACACGGGCGCCTTCAGCGGCGCGATCCGTCCGAACCTGGTGGCCCTGCTCGACGACGTCGGCCTGCAGCGCTGGCTCGGCATCGCCAGCTGCGCCTCGCTGTTCGGCGCGGACTCTCACCTGATGCACGTGACCGGGGCGCTGCGTCAGCCGATCTTCGTCGACGGCACCAATTACAATGGCGCGAATCCGAACATGCTCACCACGCCGCTATTGCAGTCGCAATTAATCGACTACTTCGGACAGGAAGCGGCGCGGATGCAGGACGCCGTATTCGTGCCGCTCGGCCCCAAGGTGAGTCTTGCGCTGTCCTGGCTGGCGCGTCGCGGCATGCTCGACGAAGGCCGTATCCTGCATGGCATTCCCCACCCTTCCGGGGCCAACGCGGAACGCATCGCCTACTTCCTGGGCCGCAAGGAGAAAACCGCCTTGTCGAGCCGCACGAACGGCAGCCAGATCGATGCCGACCGCCGTGCCCTGCGCGAAAAAATGGTGGCCCTCGGCATGTCCGGCTGAGCCTGCTTTTGTGCTCCCTGAATCGATTGCAAAGATTACACTGCAGTCATCCAGGCTCAAGCAGGGGTACCATGTCGACGCTTTCTTGGGAATACAATCAGCTCACCCTCGTCAACCTCGAGGACAAGCCCGCGGCATTCTTCAAGGGCTTGATCCGGGCCAGCAGCACGGCGATCATCATCACCGACCCGCTCCAGGAAGACAATCCGATCGTCTGGGTGAACCCGGCCTTCGAGGCGGTGTCCGGCTATGACCTGACCGAGGTACTGGGCCGCAATGCCCGCTTCCTGCAGAACGGCGACCGCAGCCAGCCCGAGATCGACGAACTGCGCGAGGCCGTGGCAGCCGGCCGCAGCTACACCTGCACCTTGCGCAACTACCGCAAGGACGGCGGCCTGTTCTGGAGCCGCATGCATATCTTCCCGGTGCGCGACGGCGGCGATGCCATCGTCAACTTCGCCGCCTTCCTGGAAGACGTCAGCGCCGCCATCCACGCCCAGAACGAGGTGGCGCGTGCGCGCGAACACCTCAGCGCCGTTCTGGAGAGCACCTCGGACGGCTGCTTCTCGCTCGACCGCGATTGGCGCATCACCTATGTCAACAGCAAGGGCGCGGCCTGGCTCCAGCGCGATCGCCAGGACCTGCTGGGCAAGGTGATCTGGGAAGAATTTCCGGAAGCGGTCGGCGGTCCCTTCCACCAGACATATCACCGCGCCGTCGCGCGCCAGGAAGCCGCCAGCTGCGAGAGCTACTATGCGCCCTTGAACAGCTGGATCGAGGCGCGGGCCTATCCGTCGAAGGATGGCCTGACCGTCTTCTTCGCCAACATCACCGAGCGCAAGGAAGCCGAGTCCCGCCTGGTCTACCAGGCCACCCACGACAGCCTGACCGGCCTGCACAACCGCTTCAGCTGCCTGCGCGCGCTCGACACCGCGCTGGCGCTGGACAGCATGGTCGGCGTGCTGTTCATCGACCTCGACCACTTCAAGGAAGTCAACGACGCCCACGGCCACCAGTCCGGCGACCTGGCGCTGCAGGAGATCGGGCGCCGTCTGGCCGCCTTCGCCAACGCCGACACCACCGTGGCGCGCATCAGCGGCGACGAATTCGTGTTCGTGCTCGCGAATGCGCGCGAGGACGCGGCGGTGGAACTGGCCGGCGCGGTGCTGCAGCGCATGGCCGAGCCGATCGCGGTCGACCATCTGAAGGTGGCGGTCGGCGCCAGCATCGGGATCGCGCTGGGCGAAGCCGGCAAGCACACGCCGGACGAACTGCTCAACAACGCCGACGCCGCCATGTACGCCGCCAAGGCCAACGGCCGCCACACCTTCAGCGTGTTCTCGCCCGAGTCGGCGCAGATGATCAAGCAGCGCCTGCAGCTGCGCCAGGAAGTCTTTTCCGCGCTCGAGCGGCGCCAGTTCGTGCTGTTCTACCAGCCGCAGATCAGCGCCGCCAACGGCGCCGTGGTCGGGGCCGAAGCCCTGCTGCGCTGGGAGCATCCGCGCCTGGGCGTGATCGGCCCGGGCGCCTTCCTGCCCATCCTCGAGGATTCGCCGGCGATGGCGGCGGTCGGCGCCTGGGTCTGCGAAGAAGCCTGCCGCCAGGCGCGCGAGTGGGAACTGCTCGGCTACCGGCTGCAGATGGCGGTGAACGTGTCGGCGCGCCAGCTC
>Ga0065165_1001320_pt1 | contig 27647 bp, 21 predicted proteins | sample AraplaMF_Cvi_mMF_FD_63813 | JGI IMG/M metagenome (GOLD analysis project Ga0065165, IMG submission 63813) | Arabidopsis root microbial communities from the University of North Carolina, USA - plate scrape MF_Cvi_mMF (version 2) (version 3) | ecosystem: Host-associated > Plants > Roots >... | reverse complement strand
GGGGGGGGGGGGGGGGGGGGGGGGGGGGGGGGGGGGGGGGGGGGGGGGGGGGGGGGGGGGGGGGGGGGGGGGGCGCAGGAGCCGGCTGACGCCGGCCCCCCTCCACCATGCTTCGCATGGTCCCCCTCCCCCGCTTCGCGAGGGAGGAGAAGAGCGTCGGCGTTACTTCGACAAATCCCGGAACAGCAGCAGGTAATAGCTCACCCCCGGCGCGATGTTGCTCACCGGCTGGCGTTCGTTGAGTCCGTGGCTGAACTCGTCGGCATCCTTGATGAACATCGGGCTCGCGCCGTAGCTCGGCACGCCGACATGGCGGAACCACATCGAATCGCTCGCGCCCGACGACATGCTCGGGAAGACCGGCACGCCCGGATAGGTCTTGGCCATCGCGCCGGTCACCGCCTTGATCAGGTCCGGCCGCATCGGCGAGGCGTCGGTCGCGACCGAGCCCTCGGTCACGTCCTTGAACTTCACCGCCGGATCGTTCGCCGCGCGTGCCAGCTCGGCCATGATGTCGGCCGGCTTGTGTCCCGGGAAGATTCGGCAGTTTATGTTCGCGGTCGCGCGCTGCGGCAGCGCGTTGAGCGCGTGGCCGCCCGAGATCATCGTCGAGACGCAGGTCGTGCCGATCTTGCCGACCGTCTCGTAATTGCCGCTGAGGGTGGCGATCGCCGCCTTGTCCTCGGGATTGGTGGCGAAGGCGCGCATCGCCGCGGCCGTCTCCGGATCCTCATACTTCGCCGCCTCGACGAAATAGGAGCGGGTGAGGTCGCTCACCTCCGGCTTGAACTGGTAATTGCCGATCCGCACCAGCGCCGCCGAGAGCTGGTTGATCGCATTCTGCTTGCGCGGTGCCGAGCTGTGGCCGCCGGGATTGGTGACGGTCAGCTCGAAATCGGCATAGGTCTTCTCGGCGCCCTGCCACGTCCAGTAGAGCGGCTTGCCAGTGGTCGCGTCGAGCGTGCCGCCGCCGCCGTCGATGTTGAGCACCAGCTCGGAATCCTTGAGCTTCTCGGCGATCAGCCCCGAGGTCTTCATCGTCGTTTCCTCGTCGCCCGAGAATTCGATGACGATGCTGCGCTTGGGCTTGTAGCCGCTGCGGCGGAGCTCGATCAGCGAGGCGATGGCGAGCGTGCCGTCGAGCTTCATGTCGCTCGCGCCGCGACCATAGAGGAAGCCGTTTTCCACTATCGGGGTGAACGGATCGCGCTCCCAGTCGGCGGGCTTGGCCTCGACCACGTCCATATGGCCCGAGATGACCAGCGGCTTGAGGCTCGGGTCGCTGCCTTTCCAGGTGGCGATCAGATAGGCGGTGTCGTCGACCGGCGTGATCTCGACGTCGCTATCCGCCCAGCCGCCCGCGACGAGCGCGGACTTGTAGAGCGCGGCGACCTTGCCGGTCTCGTTGCCGGGACCGCGCACCGAGCGCAGCGCGATCGCCTGTTTGGCGAGCTCGAGCGCCTGCGTCTCGGCCTGCGGATGGGGACCCTTGCCCGGGTCCTGCGCGTGCGCCGCGCCGCTGAAGCCGACGGCCGCCGCCGCCCCGAGAAATGCCGTGAAAGCGCGACCCCGCATCGCTTGTCTCCTTGTTGAACGAGCGTAAAACTAGCCGCGTCCGGGGCCGCGTCAACGGGGGTGTGAAAATGCTTCGCAAACTGGTTTGCAATGCAGTGCGGAATGTCGCGCTGGGTGCCTTAGCGTCACTTTTGCCACTCTCGGCTTCCGCTCAGTCCGTTTCCTATGTCCATGCCGGCCATCTCGTCGACGTGCTGGCGGGCCGGGTGGTCGACGACCAGCTCCTCCGCATCGAGGGCGACCGCATCGTCTCGGTCGGCCCCTGGAAGGGCGCGCCGGTCGACGGCCCGGTGACCGACTGGTCGGCCTATACCGTCCTCCCCGGCCTGATCGACATGCACACCCACCTTGCCGACTTCGCCGACGAGAGCGTCGCCGCGCCCCTCCTCCATTCCCAGCAGGAAACCGTGCTCAAGGGCGCCGACAATGCCCGGGTGACGCTGATGGCGGGCTTCACCACGGTCCACGACGTCGGCGCCTATCGCGGCCTGAGCGACGTCGCGCTGCGTGACGCGATCAACAATGGCTGGGTCCCGGGACCACGGATGAACGTGGTCGGCGCCTATATCACTGTGCCCGGCGGCGGGGGCGAGGTGAACGGCTTCGCACCCGACGTGCAGGTCCCTGAGGACATGCGCTACGGCGTGGTCCGCAACGCCGAGGAGGCGCGCGAGAAGGTCCGCTTCCTGTTCCAGCACCGCGTCGACACGATCAAGCTGATCGCCACCGGCGCCGTGCTCGCGGTGGGCACCGAGCCCGGCCGGCTCGAGCTGAGCGAGGACGAGATGCGCGCGGCGGTGCAGGAGGCGGCGGAGAATGGCAGCTACGCCACCGCGCATGCGCATGGCGCGAACGGCATCAAGGCGGCGATCCGCTCGGGCGTGCGCTCGATCGAGCATGCCTCGCTGATCGACGACGAGGGCATCGCGCTGGCCAAGGCGAAGGGCGTGTGGCTGGTCATGGACATCTATAACGGCGACTGGATCGACGAGGAGGGGCGCCGCGCCGGCTGGCCCGCCGAGTATCTCCGCAAGAACCGCGAGACCACCGAGGCGCAGCGCCAGGGCTTCGCCAAGGCGGTGAAGGCGGGGGTGAAGATCGCCTTCGGCACCGACGCCGGCGTCTATCCCCACGGCCAGAATGCGCGGCAATTCGCCTATATGGTCCGCTACGGCATGACGCCGATGCAGGCGATCCAGGCGGCCACCTCCGTCGCGGCCGAGCTGCTACGCTGGGACAAGGATGTCGGCGCCGCGGCGCCGGGCCGCTATGCCGATCTGGTCGCGGTCGGAGGCGATCCGCTGAGGGACATCCGCGTGCTCGAGCATGTCGACCATGTCATGAAGGGCGGAGCGCTGGTCCGCTAGAAGCGATAGACGATGCGATTGCCCTCGCGCATCACCACCGGCGGGCGATCGCGGGCGCCGTGGCATCGCGCGCCGGCCTGCGAGATGGTGCAGCTCTGGACGACCCGCGCATGCACGAGCAGCGGAACGGTCCGCTGCTGGGCGGGCAAGGCGGCGGCGAGGATCAGCAACCCGAGCATCTTCCCCTTCGAAGCTAGAACTCGACCTCGATCAGCAACGTATCACTATAATCCCCCGCCGGCACGCGCTGACGGGCGGGAATCACACCGAAAAGCGGCCAGCTCGCATGCCCCAGCGCGCGCGTGCGTGGCGCGGGGAAGCTCACCGTTCCGGCCGATCCGTCGCCGAGCACCAGCCGCCGCGACGGGTCGGCATAGATATTATAGTGCAGTTGATGCACGCCCGAGAGCATGTACCGGTCGAGGTAATAGCCGGAATCGCCGGTGCCGAGCCGGACATGCGGAGTCGGTGCCGAACCCGCCGTCCGCGCGCACAGGACGCTCAGCTGTCCGATTGCAGTGTTGGCCGCAGGATCGAGGCTGGAATAGGTGCCGAAGTCGATCGTCTTCACCTCGATGTGGCACAAAGGCGCGGCCTGCGCCGAGGCCGGCAGCGGCGCGAGCAGCAGCAGCGGAACGATCAGGGCACGCATGGATAGGGTCCCAGCCGCGGCAAGGTGCCTTCGATCACATCGGCGGTGAAGCGCGCCGTGCACGCGCCGCCGCGCCAGCTCAACGCGAGCTGGTTCTCGCCCGCCGTCAGTCCGCGCACGAAAATCTCGCCACCAAAGCCCATCGGTTCCTCGAAATCGCTGCCGACGAGCTTCACGAGCGCGCCCGCCGGCGGCGCCTTGCCGTCGGGAAGCTGGAGCGTGACGAGCGCGGAGCGGGCGCGCGCCACCTTGAACTCGGTCACCATCCCCGCGCTCCCGCGGGGCGCGACGAGCAGCGAATGGTCGGCAACGACCGCATCGAGCGGCAGGTCGAGCGGATCGATGGAAATGGCGTTGGGAAGGTAGGATTGCAGGTCGGTCACCAGCAGATGCCCAGACTTGCCGGTCCTGCCGACTTCCCGGTTCTCCAGCGCGACACGCACGCCGGGAGAATTGGGGACGTCAACGACGGTGAAGCCGTCGTCGATCCGGCCGGCGAGGAACAAATTGCCGTCCATGAAGATGAGCGATTGCATCACTTCGGCCTGGAAGCCGGTGGAATCGTCGATGCGGCTGGCGCGGGCCATCAGGTCGATCTTCTGGCCGTCCCAGAGCAACTCGGCCTCGCCGGAATCGCTTTCGCCGCGCGATGCGCGAAGCTGCCAGTCGAGGCGATTGCGGAAGCCCTGACCCTGCACCTCGACCTGGCTGGTGGGTGCGCCGTTGCGCCAGCTCTGCTGGGCATAGACCTGCGTGTTGCCGCCTATCGGCAGCGACAGCGACAGGATCGCGCCCCAATCCCCCTGGCTGGTATCGGTGTACCCCGATGCCGCCAGATGCATGCGCGGGCGACGGCCGACATCGATGCTGTAGGTGCCCGAAACGATGTTGGTGCGGCTGCCGGTGTCGTTCCGCTGGAACGCGTAGAGCAGATTGAGCTGGCCGATGTGCCCGAAATTAAGGTTCATCGACGCCGTCGCACGCTCGATCACCGGATCGTACTGGAAGCGTGCGGGCAGATCGACGAACGAATAACCGCGGGCATAGTCCGCAGCGAAATTGAAATGCTGCGTGGTGCGCGAGATGGCGCCGTAGAAGCCCCAGCCATGATCGCCGTCCGCGCTGCTATGGAGCACCGCACCGTCGATCACCGCGAACCCGCCGAGCTGAACGGTGCCGCCGCCGCCAGCCACCCAGAAACCCTTCGATGCGGCGGCATAGCCGCGTAATGTCAGGCGATTGCTGATCCCGCGGCTGATCACGCCCGTTGCGAAGAACGGGCCATAGTCGTTGCTCCTGATATTGTAATTCTCGCGCGGGAAGCCGGCGGACACGTTGAAATCAGTCATGCCCTTCGCGAGCAGGATCGGCGACGTGTAGAAGGGCAGCACCACCTCGGTGCGCCGTCCCATGTTATCGGTGATTACCGCACGGATCTGGTTGGCACCTGTGACCACCGGCAGGTCGCTCAGCCGCACCGGGCCGGGGTTGAGCGCGTTCGAATAATTCTGCACGCCGTTGATGAAGAGGTCGACCGTCGAGGGCAGCGCGATATTGTGATCGAGCAGCGGCACCGGCGTGGTGATGATGTCGGGGCGCAGGCTGAACTCGCTGCCCCATTGTATTCCGCCGAACCGCATGGTGCGTACCCAGATCGGGCCCGCGGTATAGGTATCTCCGATCCGCAGGCGCCGGCTATGTTCGGGATCGTCGAAATCGACATAGGATTCGAGGCGCACGTAGCGCGCCTTTGCGTCTTCGCCGCCGGTGACAACGCTGCGATTGATCGCGGTGAACAGCGGCGAGAAGATGCGCGCGTCGAGATTGACCGACCAGGCGCGCGAGAACAGCGGATCGCCCGCATGCGCCGACCATTGGCCGAAGGCATCCCATGCGAGCATCGCGCCCCAATTGGCACGGGCCTCGACCCGCGGCACGCCCGGCGAGACCCGCATCCTATTGGTCCGGATCGCGCTGTAGGGTGCGTGGAGATCGATCTCCTGCTTCGCGCGATCGAGCGCGTAGGTCAGGCCGGGGACGCGATCGAGCCAGATCCAGCGTTCGCCATCGATCAGCTCGACCTGCTCCTCGACGACCTCGAAGCCGAGGCCTGAAAATTGCTGCGCGGGAATGCGTAGCCGGCCATTCTGCTCGACGAAGCGCGCCACCAGACCCGGCGACCAGTCATTGATGCGCACGTCGAGCAGATAGACCGTTGTCGCCTCCTGCGGCTGCGGGGCCGGCACCTGCCCGGCGGAAGCCACCTGCCGCGCGCGTGCGGGGGGGAGCCCCGCGGCGGCCATCACGGTCACGAAAGCAAGTAGGGGAGCGCTCCGGCCGTCACGGAGCGATCGGAACATCGGCGCGGACCTGGCCGAACTCACCTTCGCCCGCGACGTTCAACGATGCCGTGCCCGCGGGCACCGCGGCGACGGTCCAGATGCGCTTCGCGTTGCCGAGCACATAGCCTTCGAGCGGGTTGCCCAGTGGCTCGCCGCCTGCGGTGACGACCATACCCACAAGCCGATCGTGCACGACGCCTTCATTGATCGCGGTGAGCATCACGTCCCCGCCCGAACGTCGCGCTTCCCAGCGCAGCCTGGGCCGGTCCTGCGCCGAGGGCGTGATGAACACCGGCACGAGCGCGCGGATCGAGGTGCGAACCGCCGCCGCTTCGGGCGCGCGTTCATTGGGAATCTGGTCGATCACCACGCGGAAGGCATGCTCGCTGGCGCCCGGCGGCAGTTTCTCCACAACCAGCCGGATCACCTGCGACTCCCCGGGTGCGAGCGCAGCCTGGGGCGGGCTCGCGAGCAGCACGTTGGAAGGGTCATATTGGTCTTTCCCGTCCGGCTGGCTCCAATCGAGCGTGCGGACCTGGATATTGGCGGGCGCGCTGTTCGAGTTGCGGATCGTGATCGTGGCGGTGCGCTCGGGCCCGATCATCTGCACCCGGGTCGGGCCGATATCGATCGAATCCGCCAATAGCGGGGCGGTGGCGATGGACGCGACGAGCAGCGCCCTCAGCAGATGCGAATAGGCCATGCGCGACTTCCTTCGCTCAATATTGGACGGTGACGCGGACGGTATCGACATAGTTGCCGGCGGGGACGATCTGGCCGGCGGGGATCTGACCGTAGGTGGTGTAGGTCACCGTCTGACCGGTGTTGGCTTGCGCGGTGAGCTGCCACGCCGCACCGGCGGTGTTGATCGGGTCCTGCAGCGCCGCGTCGCGATAGAGCTGGTAGTTGAGATTGGCCGGCCCGGTCATGTGCCGCGCCTGAGGGTTGCCCGAGCTGCCGCCGTCAAGGCTGACGGTCGCGGCCGATCCCGGCGTGCATTTCAGCGTGATGGTCGTGTTGGCCGTCGACGCGGCGGCGCTGCTATAGGTGCCGAAATTCAGGTCCTGCGCGGTGATCTGGCAATCGGCGACCACGTTCGCGCGCACCGCGAATTGTGCGGTCTTGGTCTGGGCATTGGCGGTAGCGGGCAGGAGCAGCGCCGTCAGCAGCGCCGCGGCCATCCAATAGAGGCGACCCATGGCTTCTCTCCCCCGGACCGAGCCGGTTCGGAAGAAGCATATGCCACTGAAAGGGGCGTTCCATCGGCACAAACCCCGAACGTGGGACCGGGGAATACGCACCGGGCATGTGGCCCGGTGCGCAGATAAGCGGTGTCAGAGCGGCTTGCCGCCGAACTTCCAGGTCAGCTGGAGATAATAGCTGCGACCGACGCCATCGAACCACGAGCTGTTGTAATAGGGATAGGAACCCCAGGTCGGATCCGAGATGGGCTCCTGATCGAACAGATTATTGATCGTGCCCGAGATCTGCAGGTGATCGTTGATCAGATACTGGGCCGAAAGATTGAACAGATAGCTCGCCTTGATGTATGCGTCCTCGTCGTAATTGGGCAGCTTGCCCAGCCGCTGGCCGGTGACCGTCGCGGTGAAGCCGTCCAGGCTCCAGCTGATGCTCGCCGTGCCCTTGTCGCGCGGGATGTAATAGTCGCTGTCGAAGGCGAGCTTGTTGATCTCCGGATCGCCCGGATATTGCGTGATCGTGTGATTGAACACGTAGGTATAGCTGACATTGGCGGTAATCGTGCCTGCGCCGCGCCCGTGAATCGGGATCTGCAGATTGGCGGCGACGTCAATGCCGTCGGTCATTTCCTCGGCGATATTGATCGGATTGATGCGAACTGCCTGGATCCGCTCGTCGAGCGTGCCGCCGGCATAGCGCGTGACGCGCGCGATCGCGTCGGCGCAAGTCGGTGAACTGCTATCGATCGGGGACCCGGAGTTGGTCTGGCCGAGCCGGCAATCGGCCTCGGCACGCAGGATCGTGTCGACCTCCTGGTCGAGCACCTGGTTCTTCATATTCACGCGGAAATAGTCCGCCGAGATGTAGAAGCCGCGCCACGGCTGGAACACCGCACCGGCGTTGAGCGAGGTCGAGGTCTCGGGCTGCAGCGCCCGGTTGCCGGTCTTGTGGACGACGAAGCCCTCATCGCCCCAGGTGCAATCGTCGATCGCTTCACCCGGCTCGTCCCGCCGGCAAAGATAATAGTCCGATCCGCCGCTATGCACGTTGCCGGGGCCGCGGAAGACATAATTGAGGTCGGGCGCGCGGAAGCCGGTGCCATAAGCGGCGCGCAGCAACAGGCTCTTCACCGGACGCAGCTCGGCGCCGAAATTATAGGTGAACTTGCCGATATCGCCGCCGCCGAAGCTGTAATGATCGTAGCGTCCGGCGCCGTTCAGCTCGAGCACGGAGAGGACCGGCACGCGCAACTCACCACCGACCGCCCAATGGTTGCGTTTGCCATAGCCGTCGGAATCGATGATTCCGACATAATATTGCTTCAGCGCGAGCGGATCGGGATTGAGGTCATAGCCCTGGTTGCCGATCTCGGCGACCGCGGCGAAGCCGACCGGGCCGGCTGGCAGGCGGAACAGCTCGGTATTGGTGACCTGCGCCGAGAGGTTGTTGACCCAGGATTTCGGCTTGTAGACCGAGGCCGCGGTGATCGAGGCATATTCGGCCGGCGTCAGCGGTTTGTAGAGCCGCGCCGGATTGGCGTCGAATCGCGCATAGCCGGTGTCATTGAGCGGGTCATTGACCGGCTGGCCGAGGAACAACGCGTTGGACTTGTCGATGATCACCTGCGGGAAGGAGACCCACGAGCTATATTCTGCGTGGTTGACGCCCACTTCATATGCCCACGTGTCCCCAAACTTGCCTTTCAGGCCCGCGGTCACGTTGAAGTTTGTCGAATTGTTGTGCGTCATCGCGGGCTCGAACCCGCCCATTTCTTCGGGCGTGAACAGGCGCGACCAATTGTCGAGCTGGTAGCCGCTCCAGGTCTGGTCGGGCGCGAGATACATCGGATTGTAGAAAGTGCCTTCCTCGTTCCCGTCGGGCGCCTCGTAATACCAGTCGAGCACGTCGCGCATCAGTTTGAGCTCGGAATAGCTCGCCTGCGCGTCGACGAAGAATTCGAGCTTGTCGCTGAATTCATAGCCGAACGAGGTGTAGCCGGTGATCGCCTTGCGCTCGTTGATCATCGTCCCGTAGGCGACGGCCTCGTTGCTGCCGCAGAAATAGCCGTCACCGGCGAAGGTGTCGCGCCCCTCGCGCGCGGCATAATAGGTCGTGCCGCCATTGGTGTAGGCGAGTGCGTCGCACGTCGCCTTGCCGGGATTGATATAGTAAACATATTCGTCCGCGCGCAGGAAGTTGCGGCGCGCCAGCGGCGTCTCGGTGGTGGGATTGTCCGCGGTCGAATCCTGCCGGCTGCGCTCCCACATCCACAACGGGTTCTGCTTGAACAATTCGACCCCGGCAACGCCGTGGAAACCGCCGGTGCGCCAGCCGGTGGTGGCGGTGAGCCGCATCGACGAGCCGCCGCCGTGATCGGTGGCGCCATAGCGGAAGTCGATCCGCGTGCCGTCTGCCGAATCCTTGAGCTTGAAATTGACCACGCCCGAGATTGCGTCCGATCCGTAGATTGCGGAGGCGCTGCCGCTCAGCACCTCGACGCGCTCGATCAGTCCGATCGGGATATTCGAGATGTCGGCAAAATTGCTGTTGCCGCCCAGAGGCAGCGGGAAATCGGCTATGCGGCGGCCATTGACCAGTACCAGCGTATGATTGGGGCCAAGCCCGCGCAGATCGACCTGCTGCGCGCCGGGCGTGAAATCATTGGCCGAATAGCTTTGCGGGCCCTGCGTCTCGCCGCTGTTCTGCGTGATCGCGCGCAGCACGTCGGGCACATTCTGATAGCCGTTACGCAGAAAATCGTCGGCGGTGATCGTGGTCACCGGTGCCGGGCCTTCCTTTTGTACGCGCGGAATGCGCGAGCCGAGCACGACGATGTCGCTTTGGTCGTCGGGCTCGGGGACGGTCTGTGCGGGCAGCGCGGCCCCCGGCGTATCGACCGTCTGTGCTTCGGCGCCGGTGGTTAGCGCTCCAAAGCTCGTGCCGGCGAGCGCAAGCGCAGCAATGGCGGCAAGGCGCATGATTATCCCCCTGTTGTCTTTGCTTAAAGACATATTGACACGCCACGGCAACGAAGTGGAATAATAAAAATACGTTATGTCGGCGTAACACGCGCATTTCGTGCGTAGTGTGGCAAAGGAGGAACGATGCGGGTTATTGCCTGGCTGGCGGGATTGCTGGCGCTGATCGCAAGCGTGCCGGCCGCGGCGAAGTCTGCCGAGGGTTATACCTATTACAGTATCGGCGATGTGGCCGCGAAAACGCCCGGCCGCACCGCTACCGGGCTGATGCTGATGGGCGGTGGCGACTGGCCCTATGAGGCTTGGCACTGGTTCCTCGCCAAAGCGGGCAACGGCCACATCGTAGTGCTGCGCGCCTCGGGCGGGGCGGATGCGGGCGAGGAGATCTACAGGCAGGTCGGCGGTGCCGCGTCGGTCGAGACTCTGGTATTCGACGACCGCAAGGCGTCGAGCGACCCGAAGGTACTCGCCATCCTCGATCATGCCGACGGCATCTTCATCGCCGGTGGCGATCAGGCGAATTATGTCCGCTTCTGGAAGGATACGCCGGTGGCGAAGGCGCTCGACACGCATGTCGCGAAGGGACGACCGATCGGTGGTACCAGCGCCGGGCTCGCGATCCTCGGGGGCTCCGCTTACGGCGCGATGGACGGCGGCAGCATCGACTCCCCCGCCGCGCTGAGCGACCCGATGGGGCCGGGGGTGACGATCGTGCGCGACTTCCTGCACATGCCTTTCCTCGCGCATGTCGTGACCGACACGCACTTCGCTGCACGTGACCGGCTCGGCCGGCTGATCGCTTTCGTCGCGCAGGTTCGCGCCACCACCGATCCCCAAGCGATCGGTCTCGGCATCGACGAGCGCAGCGCGCTGTGCGTCGATAACGAGGGGGCTGCGAAGCTTTACACGCGCGACACCGGCCATGCCTGGCTGGTCGAGCCGCAGGGCATGCCGGGCGCCGTGAAGGGCAAGGCGCTCGATTGGGCGGCGGTACGGGTGACCGGGATCGGCACTGGCAGCGGGTTCGAACTAAAGACGCGCAAGGTCCGCGATCCGGCATTCGCCGCGAACCTGGCCGTCGACAAGGGCCGTCTCAGCGGTGCCGGTGCCTTGCCGGGCCCGGCAACGGCCAAGGCCGCGCAGTGAGCGATCGCCGCACGCACGAGGATTTCGACCTCCAGTTGCTCGCATTGCTGCGCGAGGATTCGCGGCGGCCCGTCTCTGATCTGGCCGCCGCGCTCGGCGTGTCACGCGCCAGCGTCTATGCCGGGATCGAGCGGCTCGAGCGCGCCGGCACCATCGCCGGCTATACGGTGCGGCTCGGCGCCGATTACGACCTGCGCATGATCCGGGCGCATGTGATGATCAAGGTCTTCCCCAAGGTCACGCACCAGACGCAGGAGGAACTCGCCGCGATGCCCGAGGTGACCGGGCTCTATGCGGTGAGCGGTCAGCACGACTTCATCGCCATCGTCGAGGCGCCGCACGTCAACCGGCTCAACGATCTGATCGATACGATCGGCATGCTCGAGGGCGTCGAGAAGACCACCTCGTCGATCATCCTCGCGACCAAGCTCCAGCGCTGAGCCTTCGATCCCGGCAATTGTGCAATTTGTCGGATAACTGGCCGGCGGGTTAACCGGGCCGCGGGCCGGGGCGGCACGCGCCAGCTTTCCTAGGAAAAAGTCGCTTGCACTGTGCGCCCGGTGCAACAGTTTGGGAACGTTCCTGCAATCCTCTCGCAAAAGTTATCATACAACTCTTGCCGGTGGCGCAACGAGTTGGTACAGCGCGGACCAAGCCGGGCGGGGAAGTCCGGCAGTGAGCTGGGCCAATGAAGCCCGGTACCCAGCCAGGGGAGGCAGATTGATGCGGTTTTTCGACACCACGGCCCTGTCGCGCGCGCTGATCGCGACGGGCATCGCGCTTGCGGCGACCGGCACGGCCTCGGCGCAAGCGAGCGACCAGACGGCTCCGGCCGCAGCGCCCGCCGCCGATGCACAGGCGAACGACGCCAACAACATCGTCGTCACGGCGCAGAAGCGTGAGGAACGCGTGCAGGACGTGCCGGTGGCGGTGCAGGTGCTCTCGGGCGCCAGCCTCGTATCGCAGGGTATCCGCGACTTCACCGACCTCAGCCGCGCGACGCCCTCGCTGGTGATCCGCCCGGCCGAGCATCCGGTCAACGCGTCGATCTCGGTGCGTGGCATCGGCACCTTCGCCTTCTCGCCGAGCGTCGAGCCGAGCGTCGCAGTGCAGATCGACGACGTCCCCGTCCAGTTCCTCGCGCGCGCTTTCGCCGATCTCTCTGACATCGAGCGGATCGAATTGCTGCGCGGCCCGCAGAGCACGCTTTACGGCCGTTCGGCCTCGGCGGGTCTGCTCAACATCGTCACGCAGGGACCGACCAGCAGCCTCTCGGGTCGCATCCAGGGGCTGGTCACCACCGACGAGGAATATCAGATCCAGGGATCGCTGGCCGGGCCGATCACCAGCAATCTCGGCTTCCGCGTCAGCGCGAACTACAATGACTATCAGGGCAACGTGAAGAACCTCTTCACGGGCGACACGATCAACGGCCGCCGCATCTTCTCGGGCCGCGCGAAGCTGGTGTGGGATCCGACCGACAATCTGAACATCACCGGCCAGTTCAGCTATATCGATGGCCATACTACGATCGGCCGCCCGTGGATCCGCGTCTCGCCCGACGCCCGGCTGCGCGGCAACGCCGCTTATGGTCCCGGCGTGTTCGCGCCCGGCGTGACCTTCAGTGAGGACAATACCGACGTGGTGAACAACATCACCTCGGGCACCGATTACACCGACTATGCGGAATCGCTGAAGGCCTCGCTCGATCTGGGCTTCGCCACCGCCAGGTCGATCACGGCATGGGACCAGTTCAAGCAGTTCGACATCCTCGATCAGGACGAGTCCGCGATCGCGGCGCTCGACAACCGTCAGTTCGGCACGTTCGACACCCACGCCTTCTCGCAGGAATTCCGGCTGGTCTCGCCCGGCGCGCAGCGCTTCCGCTACACGCTCGGCTTGTTCTATTCGAACCTGCAGCTGACGCGCGACTTCACCCGCGGGCCCTATTTCTCGCTCGCGCGCTGGTATGCCACCAACGGCAACAAGCAGTACGCCGCGTTCGGCCAGCTCGAATATGACATCCTCACCAACACCACGCTGATCGCGGGCATGCGCGCCGGCTGGGGCGACATCGATTACACCTTCCTCGACATCCAGAATGGCAACGCCAAGTTCGCCGGCGCGGATTCGGAGAGCTACCAGACCTATCGCGCGGGCCTGCAGCAGAAGATCACGCCCGACGTGATGGCTTTCTTCACCTTCGCCACCGGCCACAAGGGGCAGGCCTATGACATCGGCACGGGCTTCAACAAGGTCCGGCAGGATTCCGGTCCGGTGAAGCCCGAGACATCGGAGGATTGGGAACTCGGCCTCAAGACCCAGTTCGCCGACCATCACGTCACGCTCAACGTCACGCTGTTCACCACCACCTTCGACAATTTCCAGGCGCAGGGTATCGAGACGCTCTCGGACGGCACGATCAACTTCCGCCTTGCGAATGTGGGCCGACTGCGCACGCGCGGCGTCGAGCTCGAGGGCGGCGTCCATTATGGCGACTTCAACCTCACGGGCGGCGTGACCTATAACGATGCCGTCATCCGCTCCTTCCCGCTGGCGCAATGCTGGCCCGGCCAGACCGCGGCGCAGGGCTGCGTCGGCAGTCCTGCCCGGCAGGACCTCGCCGGCTTCCGCCCGGCGCAGGCGCCGGAATGGAAGTTCGCCGCCAATGCCGAATACACCCCGTCGCTCAGCGAGAGCCTCGATGGCGTGTTCCAGGCATCCTACACCTATCAGAGCAAGTTCAACTTCGGGATCAACAACGATCCCGAGACAATCCAGCCGGGCTACGGGATCATGAACCTCTCGGCGGGCGTGCGCGGGCACGGTGCCCAGAAGTGGGAAGTCTCGCTCTTCCTCAACAACGCGTTCGACCAGCAATATTTCTTCAACATGGCCAACAGCTACGGGAACCAGGGCAGCAAGGAAGCTGTCCAGAGCTACGTCCCGCGCGACTTCCGTCGCTACGGCGGCATCCGCGCCAGCTTCGGCTTCTAATCTTTTACCCCGCTCCTCCTGAGGCGCGTCCGGCAAGGGCGCGCCTTTCTTTTGCGATTATGTAATTTGAGCCTGTTGTGTCTCACTTGATCGATCACCTTCGGATGTGCCAACGCACCGCGATGTTTCGATCGCTGCCTCTCGCGCTCCTGTTGCTGTTCTTCAGTGCTACCTCTGCGCGCGCACAACAGCAGGACGCGCAGCTATGGGAGCAACTCAACGTCGTCGTGCCGGTCGCGCCGCGACTGCATCTGACGGTGGAACAGATCGCGCGGATCAGCGATCGCCAGGGTGGCCTCTACACCACGGAGTTTGGCGGGCTGCTCGGCTGGCAGGTCGCGAAGGGCGTCGAAATCGGTTTCGGCTATCGCCACGTCGGCTTCTACAACGGCAATACAGCGCCGGACGAGGAGCGCCTCCGCCAGCAGGTCGTGCTGACGAGCGGTCGCTTCGCGGGGCGCTTGCGGCTCGACGAGCGATTCAATCCGCGCGGCAGCGAGATCGGTTTCCGCATTCGCCCGCTACTTCGCTACAATCTACCGCTCGGACCGGAACAGGTGGCCCTGTTCGTGAGTCACGAGAGTTTCATTCTGCCCAACAGCACCAGTTGGGGCCAGCGGGCCGGATATGAGCGGATGCGCAACATTCTGGGTGTGGCCTTTCCCATCGCGAAAGCGGTGAAGGCCGATGTCGGCTATCTCAACCAGTATCGCCTGGCGCGTGGCGGCGCGCAGGCGCAAATGGATCACGCGCTGAACATCCAGGTGACGGTGAACCTCGGCGCTCTCGGCGTCGCGGGCCTCCACGACTGACGCCTTCGCGGGAACAGCCATAAGGCGCGTCCCCGGAGGCGTGCCTATGCCAGCTGGCAGACGTCCAGCACGTTCATGTCCTCATAGTCGAGGTTCTCGCCCGCCATCGCCCAGATGAAGGCATAAGCAGTGGTCCCGGCGCCCATATGCACTGACCAGGGCGGTGAGATCACCGCTTCTTCGTTGCGCATCACGATGTGCCGCAGCGCGTCGGGCTGCCCCATGTAATGGAAGACGCGGGCGTCCTCGGCGAGGTCGAAATAGAGATAGATTTCGCTCCGCCGCTCATGGACGTGCGGCGGCATCGTGTTCCACACGCTGCCCGGTTCGAGGATCGTCAGCCCCATGCACAACGAGGCGCTGCTGCAGGTGTGCGGCAGGATCAACTGATGGATGCTGCGCGCGTTCGAGGTCTCGAGGCTGCCGCGCTGCATCGGGGTGGTGTCTGCCAGGCTGAGCTTGCGCAGCGGTAAGGCGCGATGCGCGGGAACGCTGAGAAGATAGTAACGGGCGTGCGGTCCGGCGAAGCTCACGTCGACCGTGCCCATCGGCACATAAAGTGTCTCGTGCCGGCCGAGCTCGATCGCCTGGCCGTCGACCGTCACCACGCCGGGACCGGCGCCGATATTGATCACACCCAGCTCGCGCCGCTCGAGCAGGGGGTGGCCCGCGGCGCTGGCCGGCTCGGTCTGGCGCGGCAGTTCGAGCGTGTTGTCGCCCGGCACCGCGCCGCCGATGATGAAGCGCTCGCCATGCGAATAGGTCAGCACGATCTCGCCGGCGCGGAAGATGCCGTTCACCAGATGCCGATCGCGCAGGTCTTCGTTGGTCGCGCCGTCCATCATCTCCGGATGCGCGGCGTAATAGGTCTTTTCGAACACGCTTTTCTCCGGCTTCAGCGGACGGGCTTGTCGAGCGCGTCGATCGCCGTGGCGGCGAGGAGGAAGGCGCCGACGCCATAATATTGGGTGTCGGTGGGCTCGACCTTCTCCGGTCGGTCGCTCACCTGCTGTACCCAGCCGAGCCGTCCGTCGGGCTGGATCGCGCGCTGCAGCGCATCCCAGCCGCGGCGAGCGACAGGTTCATACTCTGCGCGCGGCAGCAGTCCGGCTTTCACACCCCACGCCATGCCATAGGTGTAGAAGCCGGTGCCGCTCGATTCCGGCGGCGAATCCTCGGGGGCGAGCAGCGACGGTGCCCAATAGCCGTCAGGCTTCTGCAGCGTCTTGAGCTTGGCCGCCATCTCCTTGAACAGCCCCTCCATCCGCACGCGATCGGGGCTGCCGGGGGCGAGCAGGGGGATGATCCGCGGCATCGAGGCGAACACCCAGCCGTTTCCGCGGCTCCAGAATTGCTTGCGGTTCTGCGCGTCGCGCCGCTCGAAGAAGCGGCTGTCGCGGTAGAAGAGATGCTCGGCGGGATCGAACAGGAAGTCCGTCGTCGCCCAATATTCGCGCATCGCATAGTCGCGGTAGCGCCGGTCGCCGGTCTGGTGCGAGAGCTCGAGCATCGCTGGTGGCGCCATGAACAACGCATCGCACCAACACCAGCGCGTCAGGCACTCGGTTTCGTCATAGCCCGAGGGTGGCTGGTAGAATGCGAGATGCACGCGTGGCTGGTGCGTGACGATATAGTTGAACCGTTCGCGCGTCGGGGAGATCGCAGCGGGGCCAGCCCCATGGCGGGCGGCCCAGAGATAGGACTGCGTGATCACCAGATCGTCGGCATGGAAAGGGCGGCGCCCGGGCTGCCATTCATTGGCCTTGCCCATGTTTAGCACCGCGGCGCGGATCTCGGGCGGACCACCGGCATCGGCAAGCGCGGTCATGCCTACCCAGAATACCGCCTGCTCCCATGAGCGCGGGTTCTTCGTCTCGCCGGTGATGCGCGAGACGTGACCGAAATCGCCGAGCCGTGCGAGCTGCCACTGCGCCAGTTTCGTGGCCGTCTCTAGCGGCTTGGCGGCAGGGCGGGGCGCTTGTACCGGGGCCTGCTGGGCCTGAACGGGCATCGCGGCGAGCGGGGTGAGCGCCAGCGCGGCGAGCGTACGCAGCTTCATGCTTGTTCCTCGAAAAGCGAGCCGCGCGGCGTCGCGCGGCTGCGTGCCCCCAGCCTGCATGTTCTCTCCTGCGCGCCCGGCATGGCCGCCAAGCGTCGAAAGTTATCATACAAGTTTGCCGGACATGGTCAACGCCGGGTGGCCCCGGCGGCGCGGTTCAGCTGGTGCGCTCGCGCATCTTGGTGCTGGCGCTCAGCATCGAGTGTCGGGTGAGGCTTTCCTGCATGTGATGCCGCGCGGCCTCTCGGGCGCGCGCCGGGTCCATGCGGATGATCGCCTCGAGGATTGCCTCATGCTCTTGGTGCACGCGCGAGGCATAGTCCTGGTGCACCTCCTCGGGCTGGTCGCGTAGATAGAGATTGCGCGGCGGCACCATGCGCAGGCCGAGAAAGTCGACGAAGCGCACATAATAATCATTCTGCGTCGCCCGGGCGATGGCGAGGTGGAAGGCCGCGTCGGCGCGCGCGGCGGCGACCGGGTCGCCCGACAATTCGGCCATGTCCTGCAGCGCTTCCTGGATCGCGCCGATGTCCGCGGTGGTGCGGCGTGCCGCGGCGAGGCCGGCCATCTCGGTCTCGATACCCAGCCGCATCTCGAGCAATTTGATCACGTCCGCGAGCTCGCTGAGCTCCTCGCGGCCGATCTGGAACGCGCGATATTCGGCATTCTCGGCGACGAACACGCCCGAGCCCTGGCGTGACACGGTGAGCCCCTGCGCCGCCAGCCGCGCCACCGCCTCGCGCACCACGGTGCGGCTGACATTCTCCGCGAGCGCGATCTCCTTTTGCGTCGGCAGCCGTGCGCCCGGCGCCAGTGCGCCCGAGCGGATCTGCGCCTCGAATTTGGTGAACAATTCGTCGGTCAGCGAGGCGCTACGCACATTTTCGTCGGTATCTGCGCCCTCGGACGGCGGGGCAGTGTTGACCCGACTTGTCATACGAATCTCCAAAATGTAGTTTCGGGTCTATCATCAATGGCCAAGCCAGTCGATCCGGCGATAGGCCAGACGGAGAAGAGGCGGAGCTGCTTCCCCGTGTCACAGGATCAAGGGGATTCATGCGCGCTTCTCGTCTGCTCGCCGCCGCTGCACTGGGCGCGCTGCCCACCATGCTCGCGGCGCAAAAGGCGCCCGTGCCCCCGATCCAGCCGCAGGTCTCGCCCGACCGGCCCAACTGGGAAAATCCGGCGGTGTTCGCCGAAGGCAAGGAGCCCGCGCGCGCGACCGGCTTCCCGTTCGAGAGTCGCGAGCGGGCGATTGCCGGGCACCGTACCAAGTCGGATCGCTTCCTGCTCCTCACCGGCGAGTGGAGCTTCGCCTTCTCGCCAAGTTCGGACGCGGTGCCGACCGGGTTCGAGAAGCCCGATTACGACGTCTCGGGCTGGAAGAAGATCAAGGTACCCGCCGACTGGCAGGCGGAGGGCTACGACCAGCCGCGCTACAACAACATCACCTATCCCTTTCCCGCCAACCGCCCGCTGATCCCGCACGCGACCAACCCGGTCGGCTCCTATCGCCGCGACGTCGAGATTCCGGCGGCATGGGACGGCAGCGACATCATCCTGCACATCGGCGCGGCCGGCTCGGCGTACGAGGTGTGGGTCAATGGCCAGCGCGTCGGCTATTCGGAGGATTCGAAGCTTCCTTCCGAGTTCAACGTCACGCGCTTCGTGCACCCGGGCAAGAACGTGGTCGCGATCCAGGTGCATCGCTGGTCGGACGGATCGTACCTCGAGGACCAGGACTTCTGGCGCGTCTCGGGGATCGAGCGCGAAGTGTTCCTGATGGCCGCGCCGAAGACGCGCGTGCGCGACTTCTTCGTCCATGCCGGGCTCGCCAATCAGTACAAGGACGGCGATTTTGCGGTCGACGTGGCGGTGACCCCGGGCGGAGCGACAACCGCCCACGCGGTGCTGCTCGACGGCGAGCGCGAGGTAATGAACATTTCCGCGCCCGTAGCGGCAGGAGACAAGGAACGGAGCGTCACGCTGCGCACTACGCTCCCGGGAATCCGCCCGTGGAGTGCCGAGACGCCCAATCTCTACATGCTACTGGTCGAGCTCTACGACGCGAAGGGCAAGATCCTCACCTCGAGCTATGTGCGGATCGGCTTCCGCAGCGTGGCCGTGCGGAACGGGCTGGTGACGGTCAACGGCAAGCCGATCACGATCCGCGGCGTCAACCGCCACGAGCATGACCCGGAGACCTTCCACGTCGTCTCGCTCGAGAGCATGGAGCGCGACATCCAGCTGATGAAGCGCGCCAACATCAACGCGATCCGCACCTCGCATTATCCGAACGACCCGCGGCTTTACGATCTCGCCGACAAATACGGCCTCTACGTCATGGACGAGGCTAATATCGAGAGCCACGGTTATATGGACTGGGCCAACAAGCACCCGGACCAGCGCGCCGAATATCAGCTCGGCTTCGATCCGGCGTGGGAGGCGGCGCACATCTCGCGCGTCACCAACATGATCGAGCGCGACAAGAACCATCCCTCGATCCTGTTCTGGTCGCTCGGCAACGAGGCGGGGATCGGCCCGACTTTCGCGCACGCCGCGGCGGCGGCCAAGGCGCGCGATCCGGGTCGCCTCGTCAGTTATCTCGGCTGGGGCACCTGGCCGGGCGTGCCCGACCATCGTCCCAACGACTATGCCGACATCTACGCGCCGATGTACGACAGCGCGGCGCGGATCGCGGACTATGCGACCAACTGGTCGTTCCGCCAGCCGCTGATCATGTGCGAATATGCGCATATGATGGGCAATTCGGGCGGCGACCTGAAGGAATATTGGGACGTGATCTACGCCCATCCCGACAAGCTGCAGGGCGGCTTCATATGGGACTGGGTCGACCAGTCGATGTACCGCTACACCGCCGACGGGCGACGCTATTGGGGGATGGGGGGCGAGTATGGCCCCAATCCGGGCGGCGACATCGAGTTCGGCGACGGGCTGATGCAGTCGGACCGGACGCCCAACCCGCAGCTGTTCGAGCTGCGCAAGGTATATGCGCCGATCCAGTTCACCAGCTTTGCCGACGGCGCGCTGGGCGTGGTCAATCGCTACGATTTCGCCGATCTCTCCGGATATGATTTCGGCTGGGAAGTGCTCGAGGATGGCGTGGCGGTGATGCATGGCGAGTTGCCCGCGCTGCACACGCCTGCACATGGCCGCGAAGCGGTCCCGCTCACGCTTCCTGCATTCGCGCGCAAGCCGGGCAAGGAATATGTGCTGACCGTCTCGGCGAAGGCCAAGGCCGGCAGCATCCCCGCGGTCGAGGCGGGGGTGGTGGTCGGCTGGGAGCAATTCCCGCTCGCCCGCGAGCCTGCGGCGACGTCGGCGCCTTCGGGCACGGTCACGCTCAGCAAGTCCGGCCTGATCCGCCTCGCCGCCAACGGCGCTGAGCTGGCGATCGATCCTAAGACGGGGCTGGTCGATCATTATTCGGCGAACGGCCGCCTGCTGCTCCAGGGCGGAAGCCCCAATTTCTACCGCGCGCTGACCGACAACGATCTCGGCACCGGCGTCGCGAAAACCCACGGCATCTGGAAGACCGCGTCGGACAGCCGCACCATCGAGGGCGTCGAGGCGAAATCGCTCCCCGGCGGCGGGGCCGAGGTGACGGTACGTACGCTGGCCGGCGACGGCGCGGCGCGCTTCGTCACGCACTATCGCATGGCCGGCGATGGCTCGGTCGCGGTCTCGGGGGACTTCACCCCGCTCAAGGCTGATCTGCCCGATCCGCTCCGTATCGGCTTGGCCTTCACCATGCCGGGCAGCTTCGACACGCTCGAATGGTATGGCCGCGGTCCGCAGGAAAGCTATGCCGATCGCAAGACCGGCGCCGGGCTCGGCCTGTGGCGGGGGAAGATCGCCGATCAGAACCACGATTACATGCGGCCGCAGGAGACCGGGAACAAGACCGACGTACGCTGGATGGAGTTGTCACAGGCGGGCGCGGGCGGGCTCCGCGTCACGGGCGACACGCCGCTTTCGATGAACGCGCTCGCTTTTCCCTATGACGATCTTTCGCGGCGCCCGCCGGGTACGTGGCGCTCGAGCGACATCGTTCCCCATGGCGAGGTCTCGCTGATGGTCGATGCGATCCAGTCCGGCGTCGGCGGCGACAACGCCTGGGACGCCGGCGGCCGTCCGCTGCCGCAATATCGCGTGCCGCTCGCGCCGCGCAGCTATTCCTTCCGCCTCACACCCTTCGCCGGCGACGGCACCAACCCCAACGCCGCCAAGCCGGCCAACGCAGGAGCCCTGCAATGATCCGTTTCGCCTTGATCACCGCCCCCTTGCTCCTCGCCGGCGCCGCGCTGGCGCAGGATGCGCAGCCGCTTCCGCCGATCGTCGGCAAGCAACTCCCGCCTGCGCCCGACAAGACGCCGCGGGCCACGGTGATGCTCGCCGATTATCGCTATGACGACATCCTTTGGGAGAATGACCGCACCGCGCACCGCATCTATGGCCGCGCGCTCGAAGTGCCCGAGCCCCCCTCGGGATCGGGGATCGACAGCTGGGGCAAGCTCGTCACCTGGCCGTTCATGGACCGCCAGCTGCGCAGCGGCGACCAGCATGGCTTCCACGGCGAGGGCCTGGACTTCTACAATGTCGGCACCGGTCGCGGCGCGGGCGGGCTCGGCATCTGGTTCGACAACAAGCTGTGGACCTCGCGCAACTACCAGACCTACCGGATCCTCAAGAACGGGCCCGACGTCGCCGAGTTCGAGGTGAACTATGCCCCCTGGCCGGTCGATGTCGGTCGGAAAGTGTGGGAGACGCGGCGCTTCCGCCTGCCGCTCGGCACCCAGTTCACGCGCCTCGTGTCGACGATCCAGTCGGATAAGCCCGGCGAATTGCTGGTCGGCATCGGCATCGGCAAGCGCACGACGGGCGAGGGCGGTGACCTGACCGTCGACCGTGAGCATGGCGTGCTCTCCTGGTGGGGTCCGCAGGACGGCGTGCACGGCCGGATGGCGATCGCGCTGCGCGTCGATCCGAAGATGATCGCCGAGATCAAGGCGGACGCGGACAACCATCTCGTCCTGCTGCGCGTCACCCCGGGCAAGCCCTTCGTCTATTATTCCGGCTCGGCCTGGAACATGGGGCAGGGCGGCATCCGCAGCCGCGCCGACTGGGACCGCGCCGCCGCGGCCGAGCCGGTCGATTTCGATCCCAATCACCTTCGCTGAGCGAAAGACACGCAGACACATGGAACGACGCCAGTTCATCACCGCCGCGCTCGGCGCCGGCGCGCTCGCCGGCGCGGCCACCTCCGCCGCCGCCACGCCGGCACCTGCGCCCGAGCCCAGCGGCGCCGACGACCGCCGCTATATGGTCGACCTGCTCGCGAAGATGGCGGGGCCGGTGCTCGGGCCCATGTCGCAGGGCAAGCTCCAGGCGAGCTTCACCCCCGAGCTCAGCCCGATCTGGGACGGGCGCAATCCCAAGGTCGCCTATCTGGAGTGCTTCGGCCGCCTCATTTCCGGCATCGCGCCGTGGCTGGCGCTGCCGGATGACACCTCACCCGAAGGCAAGCTCCGCGCGACGCTCCGCCAGCAGGCGCTCGCCAGCTATGCCCAGTCGGTCGATCCGGCGAGCCCCGACTATCTGCTGTGGCGCGTCGAGCCGCAGGCGCTGGTCGATTCCGCCTATTTCACCAACGCCTTCCTGCGTGCGCCCAAGGCTTTGTGGGAGCCCCTCGACGCCAAGACCAAGGCCCGCGTGATCGAGGAGACCAAGGGTTTGCGCCGCTTCTCGCCGCCCTATACCAACTGGTTGCTCTTCGCCGCGATGAACGAGGCCTTCCTGCTCTCGATCGGTGAGCAATGGGATCCGATTCGTCTCGATCTCGCGATCCGCAAGATCAACGAATGGTATGTGGGCGACGGCTGGTATTCGGACGGCGTCCATTTCCACTATGATTATTACGGGTCGTTCGTGATCCACCCGATGCTGGTGGAGATCCTGGAAGTGCTGGTGGCGACCGGCGCGAAGTTCAACAGCCTCGACACCAAGGCTTTGCTCGATCAGGCCTACAAACGCATGCAGCGCTTCGGCGAGCATCTCGAGCGGATGATCGGGTCGGACGGGGTCTATGTTCCGACCGGCCGCTCGCTCACCTATCGCACCGCAGCCTTCCAGCCGCTCGGGCTGCTCGCGTGGCGCAAGCAACTGCCGAAGAGTCTGCCCGAGGGTCAGACGCGCGCCGCGACCATGGCCGCACAGCGCGCGATCTTCCGGCACCCGTCGAATTTCGATGCGAAGGGCTATCTCACGCTCGGCTTCACCGGCCACCAGCCCAATCTCGCGGACTGGTATTCGAACGGCGGCAGCATGTACATCGCCGCGGAGAGCCTGATCGCGCTCGGCTTGCCGGCTACCGACAGCTATTGGACGGCCCCGGCCGAGGCGTGGACGACGAAGCGCGCCGCCGCGGGCGAGCCGTTCCCGCGGGACTATTATGTCGACTATTGAGGTCAGGCGAGTGTGAGATAGAGCTCCGCCTCGATCACCCACTCGCCGCCGTGCCGGCGCCATTTGGCGCTATAGTCACCTGCGGCGAGTTGCGCACCGGATGGATCGACGCCTTCCCAGCGGCCATGCTCGAACGCGATCGGCTCGATCGGGGAGGCGATGATCCGCTCCGGCGTGCGGACATAGGTGACGCGCGGTGTTGCGGCGAACTCGCGCTTCCACGCCAGCAGCTGCGCCTTCCGCCCGGAGAGCACGGCGCTGTCGGTTCCGGTGACGAGCACCGCGTCCTGCGCAAGGATAGGCCCGATCGCGGCGAGATCGGCTTCCGCCAGCGCGCGATTGAAGGCGGCGCGGCGTAGCCGGATTTCGAGATCGATATTCTGGCTCACGGCGTGGCTTTCGGCGCAGATCGTCGGAAGTGCAAGTCGTCACGCTGGACGCGCTCCCACACGCCACGCTATCCGGTCCGCCGGGGGGAATCATGATTATCGGAATCGATCTCGGTACGACGAATAGCGTGGCGGCTGTGTGGCGCGACGGAGGGACAATGCTCATCCCCAATGCGCTGGGTGACTATCTTACTCCCTCCGCGGTGCATCTCGACGAAGCGGGGAACTTTCATGTCGGTATGGCCGCGCGCGAGCGGATGGGGGCGCATCCCGGCCGCACTGCGACCAGCTTCAAGCGGCTGATGGGCACGCAGGAAAAGGTCCGGCTCGGCCGCCAGTCCTTCCTGCCCGAGGAATTGTCCGCGCTCGTGCTGCGTAGCCTCAAAGCGGACGCCGAAGCCTTTCTCGGCGAGGAGGTCACCGGCGCGGTGATCACCGTCCCCGCCTATTTCAACGACCGCCAGCGCAAGGCCACGCGCCGCGCCGGCGCGCTTGCGGGGCTCACCGTCAGCCGGCTCCTCAACGAGCCGACCGCGGCCGCGCTCGCCTACGGCCTGCAGGACAAGTCGGACAACGAGCCCTTCCTCGTGTTCGATCTGGGCGGCGGTACCTTCGACGTGTCGATCGTCGAGATGTTCGATGGCATCATCGAGGTGCGCGCCTCTTCGGGAGACAGCCGGCTGGGCGGCGACGACTTCAACCGCTGCCTGATCGACCTCGTTCGTCCGCGGCTTTCCGGCGAGGCGCTCGACTGGGCCGACCCGATGACGCGTGAGGCGCGCCTCGTGGCAGCGGCCGAGCGCGCGCGGCGCGAGCTGAGCGAAAAGGACAGCACGGTCTTCGCGCTCACCCTGGGCGAGCATCGGCTCGAGGCCGAGGTCACGGCCGAGGAATTCGAGGCGCATGCGCAAGGGCTGCTCGCCCGGTTGCGCGATCCGGTCCTGCGTTCGCTGCGCGACAGCAATATCCGCATCGACACGCTCAGCGATATCGTGCTCGTCGGCGGCGGTACGCGCATGCCGGTGGTGCGGCGTGCGATCACGCGCATGTTCGGCCGCTTCCCCAACAGCAACGTCCATCCCGATCTCGCCGTCGGGCTCGGCGCGGCGGTACAGGCCGGATTGCTCGCGCGCGACGCGGCGCTCGACGAGATCCGCCTGACCGACGTCTGCCCGTTCACCCTGGGCGTCGAGGCGATGGAGCGCGACGCCCGCGGCCAGCTGCGCGGTGGGCTGTTCTCGCCGATCATCGAGCGCAACACGCCGATCCCCGCCAGCCGCGTCGAGACCTATCGCACGGTCTCGAACCAGCAGCGCGAGCTCAAGTTCGACATCTATCAAGGCGAGGCGCGTGAGGTGAAGGGTAATGTGCTGCTCGGCTCGCTGCGCGTGCCGGTGCCGCCGCTGCCGGCCGGGCATGCCTCGGCCGAATGCCGCTTCAGCTACGATACGAGCGGGCTGCTCGAGGTCGATGTCTATGTCCCGGGCAACGACATGTCGCACAACCTGGTGCTGCTCGAAGGTGCCGACGAACTGCCCGAGGAGGAGATGACCCGCCGCCGCGAAGTACTCGCGGCGCTCAAGAAGCACCCGCGCGAGGATGCGCACAACCAGGCGGTCCTGGCGCGCGCCGAACGCTGTTTCGAGAGCTTCATCGGCGAGAATCGCGACATGATCGGACGCTGGATCCTCGCATTCGAGGGCGCGCTGGGAAGCCAGGACAAAAGGGTGATCGAGCCTGCCCGCGCCGAACTGATCGCCCAGCTCGATGCGCTCGAAGGCGAGCGCTATCTGTGAACGGGCGCGGCAATATCTGGCAGTTGCTCGGAATCGCGCCGACGGGCGATGTCGGTGCGATCCGTCGCGCCTATGCGACCAGACTCAAGGCGCTGGATCCGGATAGCGATCCCGAAGGCTTCATGGCGCTTCGCCAGGCACGCGACCATGCGCTCGATCTGGCGCGGCAGGGCATGATCCACGCCGGAGAAGCCCCGGAGGCACCGTCCGATGCGGTGCCGGATGCGGAAGCCCCGTCTCCCCTGGCTGCGACCAATCCGTTCGTGCCGCCGCGGATCGAAGGCGCCCCCGAGGGCACCATTGCCGTCGATCCCGTGATCGAAACCGGTCCCTACCGGATCACTGATCCCGATCTGCTGCGGCAGGATGCAGCGACGTTGCCGCCGCCTGCGCGGCTCGCCGCGACTGGAGATGCATTCGCGACGCCGCGCATGGAGGGTCGCGAGGGGCAGGGCGCGGTCCGCGCCTTCGCCCGATCCGAGGACCCGCGCGCGGCGATCGTCGCGATCCTCAATCGCGATCGCGGCGGGAACGCGCGGCTCGCGGTCGAGGAAGAAGCCGCGCTGCTCGACCATTTCCGTGCCGCGGTCGCCGATCCGCGGATGCAACAGCTCGACTTCTACGGCGATTCCGAACGCTGGTTCGCCGCGGTGATCTTCGAGATGCGCCCGGTCGCCGACATATTACTCGAACCCGCGATCGAGTTCTTCGGCTGGGCAGCGCGATCCGCGCAGCTCGACAGTTCGCCCGCCATTCCCGCGCTGCTCCAATATCGCGAGGAATTGCTGTTCATCGAGCGCGTGCGCGAGCGGGGCCATCCCTTGCGGCTGGCGTTCGCCGAGCTGTCGACTACGCGGGCATCGAAGGGCGTTGTCGGTTCGCGCGCGACGGCAGACAAGGTGCACGATCTGCTCGACATCGTGCGCCGCGATTATCCCGGTGTGGAGCGCTATTTCGATCCGCAGCGCGTCGCGCGCTGGGAGCAGAAGCTCTACAAGCGCGCGGTGAATGGTGGCGGCGGAGGCAATGGCACTCCGGGCTGGGCCGGATCGGCCGGGATGGTGGTGCTGTTCCTGGTGAGCATACTCTCCCATGTCTTTTCCGACCGCACGACCCCGGTCCCGACCGTTCCAGCGCCGGCCGTCGTAATGCCGACAGATCTGGCGAGCGTACGCGACGACGCGCTCCGCGCATATGGCGGGGACGATTTCACCTATCCCGCGCTCAAGACGGCGAATCCCAGGCTCGCATCGCTGCTCGATACCAATCTCAAGATGGCGCAGGAGAACGGCACGTCGGACCGCACCTTTATCGGTTCGATCATGGCGATGCTCGACGCCAATTTCGACAACGCCCGCCACCGCGCGGACTATCAGTTGATGGCGGGCTATCAGCGCGCCCGGACGAAGATCGCCGCCGCGATCAAGCGCAGTGATCCGGCGCTGTGCGATCGCTATTTCGAAGGCTCGATCGGCGTCGCCCCGGTTTCACGCGCGCTGCTCGAAGAAGAGCGCAACTGGCGGATCCGCATCCTGCTGGCGACCGACGGCAGCCTGCCGGCGCGGCCGTTTCCCACGCAATTCATGGTGCCCGGCAAGGTGGTCGATACGATCGGGAAGCAGCTCAAGCTCGAACGCTTGGCACTTGAGGCCGCGCTCCAGGACAAGGGGCCGACCGGCACGAAATGCGCGCTCGAGATCGCGCTACGCGACGCCGTACTCGCGCTCCCGGTCAAGGAGGCGCTGCCGCTGCTTCACGCGATGTGAGGGAATGGAGCGGGTGAAGGGAATCGAACCCTCGTCGTAAGCTTGGGAAGCTTCTGCTCTACCATTGAGCTACACCCGCCCG
>Ga0065165_1001318_pt1 | contig 27669 bp, 32 predicted proteins | sample AraplaMF_Cvi_mMF_FD_63813 | JGI IMG/M metagenome (GOLD analysis project Ga0065165, IMG submission 63813) | Arabidopsis root microbial communities from the University of North Carolina, USA - plate scrape MF_Cvi_mMF (version 2) (version 3) | ecosystem: Host-associated > Plants > Roots >... | reverse complement strand
TTCGCGGCGACTTCGGTCGCAACGCCCGAGCCGATCGAGTTCCCGATGACGACGACGCAGCGCGGGGCGGTCCCGCGCCGTTCGAGCCATGCCAGCGCGGCGCGCCCGTCGCGATACAGGCCCTGCTCGTCCGGGTGGCCGGGGTTTCCCGCATAGCCCCGATACTCGACCAGAAACACGCCGTGCCCGGCCGCCGCGAGCGCACGAGTCGCATCGGCGGCGCCCGCCAGGCTGTCGCCATTGCCGTGGAAGAACAGGATCACGGGAAGGGCTTCGCCACCGGCGCGCCACGCCGCCGCGAGCTGCAGGCCATCCTCGGTCTTCAGCCGGACTGCCGCGAACCCTGCGGGCGGCGCGGCAGTCGCGTCATGCGGGGCGGGATACAGCAGCGCGCGCTGCGTCAGAATGAGTGCGAGCAGTAGCGCAAGGTACAGCGCCGATACCGCCAACACGATGCACAAGGCTGCTTTGCGGGCCATGGTGGAGCTTCGTTCATCGGCGTCAGAGACACCAAAGAAAAAGGGAGGCCGGTTTCCCGACCTCCCCAATTCTTTGCCGTTCCGAAGAACCAGCGTGGATTACTGACCCGAACCCGGGCCGTACATGATCTCCACGCGGCGGTTCTGCAGCTCGCGGACGCCGTCGGCGGTCTCGACGCGCGGGCGGCTTTCGCCGAACGCTTCGGTCGAGATGACACCGTCGGAGATGCCACGGCCAGCCAGATAGGCCTTAACCGAGTCAGCGCGACGCTGCGACAGACCGACGTTGTAGCTCGCCGAGCCCGAACGGTCGGCGTGGCCGGCCAGCATGACCTGCGTGTTCTGGCAGTTCGCATAGTTGCTGATGGCGTTGTCGAGGATGCTCGCTGCTTCCGGCGTGATGTCCGACTTATCCCAGTCGAAGAACACGATGTACGGTCCGGGGGTGCACTGCAGCACTTCCGGAGCCGGGGCCGGAGCCGGCGGCGGGGTTTCGATCGGAGCCGGAGCAGGCGCCGGAGCCGGAGCCTCGACGACTTCGGGAGCACCGAAGTTGAAGGTCAGGCCGCCCATGATGCTGTGCGACCGGAAACGGCCGTACCACTGACGACCCGCGATATCGACGAGCTCGACACCCGGCGCGTTGAAGAAGCGATACTTCAGCGACACGTCGATGTTGTCCGAGATCGGCGCGCGGACGCCTGCGATCGCCTGCCAGGCAACCACGGTGTCCGAATCGTCCACTGCGTCGCCGCGGGTGGTGAGGCCGAGACGGCTCTTCACGCGAGCGACACCGAGGCCGGGGCCGACAAAGCCCTGGACGCCGTCGTCATCGCCGAAGTCCCAGAGCGCGTTGACCATGAAGCTGAGCGCCGACGTGCGGCCACCCGCATAGTCATAGGTGCCAGCCGGCGCGAACGCCGTACCGCCTGCAGCGGTCACCACCGGGATCGTGCTGGTCGAGCGAAGGCCCGTCACGTTCGCGGCGCGATAGCCGACTTCCGCCTCGAGGCGGACGACACCGAGGTCGTAGCCGACGGTTCCGCCGACGTCGTAGCCGGCACGGTGGTCGACGGTGGTGCTGTCGATCGCAGCGCCGACGTCCCAATCGATGTCTTCGACCAGCATGGCGCCGCCCTCGACACCCACGTACCATGCATCATCGCGTGCAAGTGCGGGCGTGCTGAGCGCGGTCGTCGCAAGTGCCAGAGTTACGGCAAGCTTCCGCATAAAAATCCCCTTTCAAAGTTGTCACTACGGACAGCGACAAACTCACTACCGAAACGAAAGTTTCTGCGCAAGCACACAAAACCGGGGACTGTTGCATGAACGTCACAGGTTCAACTCTCGATCAAACCATGTGCACGCAATGCTTCCAGCACCGAAACAATCGCTGCCCGCGCTTCGGCATCAACCGTCATCCCTCCCAAGGGTTCCGCGATCGGTTCACCGCGCGTGCCAACCACTTGGTCTCCCTCGACAAAAACTTTTCCATGGGTCACGCCGAGGTGCCAGGCGCCCGCCCAGAAGCGCGCAATCCCCTGTTCCGGCCCCATCCAGAACTGCATGCCATCTCGCGGCACCACGAATATCCAGCCCGCGCTCGTCCAGCCGGCGATCTCGCCCGCATGCCCCGCCCAGGCCCCGCTCGGCGAAGCGCCGACCAGCCAGCAGGCGCCGGCTGCCGGGCTCGCCGGCGGCGCGTCGACGCTCGCTCCGGCCACCGCGCCCTGCACGACCAGATCGAGCTGCGCCAAAGCGAGGTTGTGGAACATCTCCTTCTGCGCCTGCCCCGGCTGGAGCAGCGGCAGCGCGAGGCGCGGCGTGGTCTCTTCGAACATCAGACTTCTCCCAGTTCCAGCGCCAGGGTCGCGGGCAGCGAGAGCCCGTTCGCACCGATCTGGCGCACTGCAGCGGACAAAGTCGCCAGCCGCTCCTCCGCACCCAGCACGATCCGGGGCACGTCGCTTTCGATCACGCGCTCGCCGCCGCCGACAAGGTTGAGGACGATCCGGTAGCGCTCGCTTTCCTCGGCCAGCGGCGCATCCACGCCGTCGATCCAGTCCCAGCCGCTTCTGCTGCGGCGCACCCAGCGTAACGCCGTCGATCCATCGGGCAAGGCATCGGCGCGCAGATGCACCGGGGCAGGTGGCATCAGCGAAGCGCCCTGGATGCCCGCGCTCGCCTCCACCGCCGCCGCGTCCGTCGTACCCTGCGCGAGGACCCGCGCCGTCGCGCCGATCGTCGGCGCCGGCAGGTCGAGCGTGACCAGCGACTCGGTCTCCACCAGCACGAAGCGATCGCCCGCCGCCTGGCTACCGATCGCCTGCTCGGTACCGCGACGTCCGCGCCACAGCCGCTCGAGCCGCCAGCGCCGTCCGCCGAGCGGCACCGCTCGCCCGAACTGGAGCAGTTCGTCGCCGGCCATTGCGAGGTTCGCTCCACTCGCCAGCGCGGCGGCATCGGCATCGTGGAGCAGCATCGCCCCGTTCGCCAGCTCGACGACCAGGCTGTTGATCCGATCGGGCAGCGTCGCCGGGGCCGCACCCGGCGGCGTACTCACCCATCCGAGCACCGCCGGCATCGGCGTCGCGCCGGCCGGGGTCCAGCTCGCGCCGTCGTCGGTGCTGAGGAGCAGTGCCGCGCCGCGCCAGCCCGGCCCGGTCCCGCCCGCCGTGATCGCCAGCCGCGGCGAGGTCGCCAGCGCCCCCAGCAACGGAAGCTCGAAAGCGTGGACGATCGTCTCTCCCAAAGCGAGATCGGGCGCCGGCAGCACGCGGCCGCCGCTCGCCGGGCTGACGGGCGCACCGGGAGCGACCGCGACGCATTCGAGCAGCACCGCCATTGCTTCCAGCCGCCAGCGATCGACGCGCCACGTGCCGGGCGCGCCGGCGATCGTCACCCGCTCGCCGGGCCGCGTCGCCAGGGCGCTCCACGGCAGCGCCAGCGTCCGGCGCTCGCGCTCGATATCGAGCCGCATCAACGCGGCCTGCGCCAGCGACCGCGCCGCCGTCGCGTCGATCGCCGCGGCAAGTTCCATCCGCGCCTCGCGCAGCCCCGCGCCCGGCCGCGTCGCGCGCTGCACGCCCGCCTGATAGTCGCGCGCCGGTTCGTAATAGGTCAAGGTCAAGGTCCGCGGCGCGGCCTCGGCCGCAGCGATGTCGCGTCGTCCCCGCGCGCCATGTGCCTCGCCGGCCCCGGCATCATGCAGCGCATGCGCCGCGCCCTCGCCGCGCAGCAGGGTCAGCGCCTCGCTCTCGGCGCGGAACCAGCCGCCCGCGGCCCCGGCCAGCGTTTCCACCGCCGCGCGCACGCTCGCCCCCGATGCGGCAAAGCCGGCCAGCGCGACCGTGTCGTCCGGGCTCGCCAGCAGCCCCTCGCCCAGCTCGGCGGCGATCGCGCCTGCCTGCCGCGCGTCGGGATCGGCGATGACTTCGAAGCTGAGCGACGGAATGCGATTGCCGAAATCGGCGAGCTCGAGGTCCTCGAACACGGCATAGGCGATCCCGCGATGCGCCGGCGCCATGCCGGCGCCTTCCGCAGCCGCGATCAGCGGGTCGGGCGCCTGATCCTCGCTGCCGGGGTGGAAGCGGAAGCCGGTGCGCACCTTGAGGTCACCCGCGGCGCCGCGGAGCAGCTTGCCGTCGGCCCAGATCCGCCCGATCTCCAGGATCGGACGCGACGAAAGCGCGACCGCGAACGAAGCGGTATAGCTGTAATTGGTGACGCTCGGCCGCCCCTTGCCGCCGCTTTGCTTGGCGCGGTGCTCGACCAGGTCGGTCGCCCAGATCACCGATCCGGCGACACGCATCGTGCCGAACAGCCTGGGGATCTGGGTCCCGTAGGAAGACGTCTGGACCCGAAGCTCGGTCAGCCTCGGGCCTTCGCGGCCCTTGGGCTTGAACAAAACCTCGCGGTCGATGACATTGCCGATCATCCCGCCGATCGCGCCGCCCACCGGCCCGCCGACCAGCGTGCCCGCCGCCGTCAATATCACCGTCGCCATGTCAGTCCCCTTGCAGGCGCCAGCGGCCGATCACCGGCCATGGCAGGTCACACCGCTCGACCACCCGCCGCAGCGTCGCATCGGCGTGGATCATCCCGGTGTCGCTCTGGATCGCGAAGTGCAGTTGTCCCGGGCCCGCCTCGAACAGCAGCAGGTCGCCGGTCCGCGGCGCCTCTGCGCGCACGAGCCCGGCCGCCTCGATCGCCGCCACGACGCGGCCGACATCGCCACTGCGCAGCGCATAGCCGGTCGGCACCTCCAGCCGCGCGCCCGCCGCGCGCAGCGCCAGCGCCGCCAGCCCCACGCAGTCGAGCCCCGTCGCCGGGTCGCGCCCGTGCAGCCGGAACCGCACGCCGATCGCCGATCGCGCCGCCGCCACGGCGCATGCGGCCGCGGTCATCCGCCCGGATAGCGCGTCAGCAGGTCGATCCCCGGCAGCCAAGGCTCGCCGCGGAAATTGACGGCATTGCCGAACCGCGACGCGCAGGTCGCCGGCGTCTTGTCGCAGCCCTCGATCAACTCGACCAGCGCCCCCGTAGCGGCGAAGCGCGGCGGCCGGCGCAGCGTCACCGTCACGCTGTCCGATCGGGCGATCGCATCCTCGATGCCCGAATTGGCGCCGCCGAACCAGCGCAGGCGTCCGCCGCCATAGGCGTCCGGCAGCGGCTCGGCCGTGTCGAGCGTGAGCACGCTGCCCGCCACCCCCGTCGCTCGCGCGAACCGCCGCCGCCCCGCCATCTGCACGCGGCACCGCCGGTCGCCGAGTTCGGCGCGGCAATCGGGCGACGTCTCCTCGGCCACCGGCCGCTCGAGCGCCGCCGACAGTCCGCGCAGCTCCGCGGTCAGCATGCCGCCGCGCGTCTCGACGGCGCCGATCGTGCCTTCGCCGAGCGACACCTTCTCTCCCGGCGCCATCCAGTCGGTCGCGAACAGTGCCACCCGCGCGCCGTCCCAGCGTCCGGCGAGCAGGTCCGCCTCGCCGATCGCCACGCTGCTGAGCGCGCCGGTCACGTCCATGCTGTCCGCATCCAGGTCGGCGCTGCGGCTGATCGCGCTCGGCGTCATCCCCGGTGCGGCACGATAGACCAGCCCGTCCAGTTCAAGATCGCGATCATGCGCGGTGATCCCGATGGTCACCCCGTCGCGCCGTTCGATCCGCCAGCACAAGGCCAGCGTGGTGAGATCGCCGTCGAGCCAGCTCATTCGCGCACCTCGACCAGCGGCACCGACGCCGCCGCCCCCGCCAGCCAGGTCGCCCGGCTGACGCTCAGCCGGTCCTCGGCGAACCGCACCGGCACGTCGAAGTCGAAGCGCGCGGTGACCACCGCGCCCGCCGCCGGCGGTTCGTCGAGCGTGACCCAGCCGCCGTCCTCGATCGTGAAGCCGGCCGTCTCGAGCCCGTCGACTGCAACGTGCACGCTGCCGCTGACCGGCCGGGTGATCCGCCGCACCACTGTGCCATAGCGCCGCACCAGCTGGAACCCTGCCTCGCTGCCGTCGCCGGTGCCCAGCACCTCGTCCTCGCCGCAATGGTCGAACGGGTCGCGCAGCCGGAACCCGCGCGCCGGCCCCATCCGCGCGCGAAAGAAGCCGAGCAGCGCAGCGATGTCGGCTTCGGAGCGCACCCCCGGCCCGACATCGTAGCGCATCCGCGCCTCGGCCCATTCGGCATTGCGGTTCTCGCGCCCGCCGGCGCTGGTGACGATCGCCGTCGAGACCTCGGGCGCCACTTCGGCCTCGCGCCCCAGCGCGAGCGGAAACAGCACGTCGTCGAACGCGTCCATGTCGTCCTCTCCCTGATCGAAGTGCACGAAGCCGTCGCGCAGCACCTGCGGCAGCGCCCAGACGAAAGTCGCGGCGACGCCGCGCGCGCGCCCTCGCGCCGCCGCTGCGGCGATCGGCCGCCACTGCGCCTTGTCCTCGCCATGCAGCACGAACCCGGCCAGATAATGCTGGTCCGCCGCCGCATAGCCGAGCCGCGCCTCGGCCCGCGCGACGCCCTTCGCGCTCGCCGCCGCATTGCCCGCCGCCGCCCAGTCATAATCCTCGAGCTGGAGCACATCGAACGCCGGCGCGGCCCAGCCGAGCGGCAGGTTCGCGCGCTGGAGCTCGGGCATCGTCCGGTCGAGCACCGTCGGCAGATAGGCAAGCAGCAGCACCTCGGCGCCCGGCGCCCAGCGCACCACGTCGCGCAGTGCCAGGGTCGACGCCGCAAGCAGCGCCCCGGCCGCGTCGAGCACCGCAGTGTCGACCGTCCCGCGAACATTCTGCTCGGGCGGATTGCCCAGCGCCTCCCGCGCCGCCGCATCGTGGATGCACAGCCGCCCGTCGGGCATCACCCACCACCACGGCTCGCCGATCTGGAACCGTACCGCCAGCCCGGCCGCCTGCGCGATCGCGACGAACGCCAGCGCGACGACGCGCAGATAATACATCGCCCCAGCATGGCCCGGCGACAGCAGTGCCGAAGGCGGGCTCCACCCGGTCAATCCCGGCGATCCGTCGGCGGCGCGCTGCTTCCAGTCGTTCCAGCAATGCTGGTCGAGCAGCTCGTACGACAGCGACCAGATCACATCATAATCGAGCGCCCGGGCCCGCCGCGCGAAGTCGGCATGCCATGCCGCGCACGCCACGTTGAGCGTCCCCCCGGCAAGGCTGGCATAATAGCCGCCCGAATTGGGCTCGAGCCGGAAATAATGGCTCATCCCGACATAATGCAGGATGCCCCCGCGATAGCCGAGCTGGAGCATGTTGCGCAGCACCCGCGCCGGCGTCAGATGGTAGCAATCGTCATAGCCATTGGCGATCTGCAGCCCGTGCGCGGGCACCACGACATCGCCGATCGCCAGCACCGCGCCCGGCCCCTCGCAGGCGATTCCGCTGATCTCGACCCACGCCTCGACCGGCGCCGCCAGCGCCGCGTCGCTCCCCGAATAACCCTGCGGCACCAACGAGACGAACATCCGGTCGACGTCCCCGGCGAACACCGGGTCCGCCTCGCCCGGCAGCAGGAACCCGCCCTGCACCTGCGCGAAGTCGATCGAGATCACCGCATCCTCGGGCGTCCCGCTCGCATAGTTCCACAGCCGCACATACCAGGCCCGCGGCGCCCCCGCGGCGTCGCGCCCCTCGATCGTCAGCACCGGTCCGCTGACCGCGTCGAGCGCCACCACCCCGAACGACCGCCAGCGAAAGCGCAGCCGACACCCGCGAAAGTCGCGATCGGTATCGTAGCGCAGCAGCGGATGATCGTGCCCGTCCTGGGCGTCCCAGATCAGCCCGGCGAGATCGTCCTGCCGATAGAACACCGCATCGACGCGCAGCGCGTCGGGCGCGGTGGTCGTCACCGCCGCCATCATCGGCCGCGGGAAGTTGACGGTCCAGTAAACCGGGTCGAAGCGTGAGATCACGCCTTCCACCTGCCCGCGCCGTGCATCGGCCAGCCACCACCCCATGTCGCTCTCCCAAGATGCGCTTGTCCGCGCCCGCCGGATCGGGCAGCTTCCGATCCATGCCGATCCACCTTCGCACCGCAGCCGCATGCCTGGCGGCCCCGCTCCTGCTGTCGGGCTGCTCGGCGCCCGAGATCGCGCTCACTGCCAGGGTCGTGAACGGGCAGATCGTCGTCGACCTGAGCCAGGATTGGGGGATGCTGTTCTCCGAGAAGAAAGCCCCCTGCATCCGCGACGCGACGCTCTATGAGGGTACCGAGGAGTCCGACCCGGTGGTCTGGCAGATCCAGTTCGCCGGCAAAGTCAATTGCGGCGACCTGGGCACGCTGACCATCGGACGCGCACCCCCCGGCTTCGCGCAGACCACGCCACTATCCGGACCGCCCACAGGCGTCCGCAAGCTCGTGGTCTATGGCGTCGGATGGGGCGAGATCCTGTTGACGCCCTGACCGGCGTCGGCGCGACCGATCAATCCACCCCCGCCAGCGCCGCCTTGACCGCGCGTGCCACTTGCCGGCTCGATTGCGCCAATGCCCGCGGCGCCTCGCCCGGCCCGGCGTTGACCGTGATCGCCACGCGCACCTCGCGCGCCGAACCCGCGCCCGCCACTGCGACCTGCCCGGCGCTCGTCGGCACGAACAATTCGGGTCCGCGCTCGCCCACCCAATAGGGCCGCCCGGGACTGACCGGTCCGCCGGTCGCCCGCCCGGGCGATCCGGCGAGCATCCCGACGATCGCGGCGAGCAGCTGGCCCTCGGCGCTGCCGCCGCCCCCCGATCCGCCGCCGCCCAGCGCCTTCATGCCTTCGCGCAGCGCCGCCGCGGCGATCTCGCCGAGCACCGCCAACGCCGTCGTCCGCAGATCCTCGAAGCCCAGCTTGCCCGTGCGCACCGCGCGCAGCAGCGCGCCTTCGATCGCGCGTCCGGCACGGTCGGCGCCGGCTTCCAGCGGCCCCTCGATCGTCCCGCGCATCTCCGCCACGTCGCGCGCGAAGCCCCGCGTGTCGGCGCGGATGCCGATGACCCATTGTTCGATCTCTTCATCCATCGGGAAAAAGCTCCTTCAGCCGCGCGATCTCGCCGGCGCCGGGCGGCGCCGGAACGTCGCCGGCCAGCGCCTGCACCAGCGCGGCCAGCTCGGCCGGCGTCGCGTTCCAGAAAGTCTCGGGCGTCCAGCCGAAGGCCAGCCCCGCCGCCCCGGCGAGCCGGGCCGCCGCCGCCGCGAACGCCGCCATCACCGCCCCGCCAGAATCTGCCCGAGCAGCAGCTTGAGCACCGGCATGTTCGCGGACAGTCCGCGCGCGGTCACCGCCTCGCCGAAGCCGTCGCGGGTCATCCCCGCGGGCCGCTCGCGCAAGCAGTGCCAGAACAGCGCCACCATCTCGCTCAGCCCGAGCCGCCCCTCGGCCGCCCGCTCGACCAAGGCGAACAGGGGTCCCAGCTCGCTTTCGGCCGCGACCAAGGCCGCGAAGCTCGGCCGCAGCACCAGCGCCTCGCCGGCGATGCGCAGTTCGGCCTCGCCGCGCGCCGCATTCGCCGCGCTCATGCGCTCACCACCTGGCCCGAGCTCTCGAGGCTCAGCGTGTAGCTCCGCTCGCCGTTGAAATCCCCGGCATAATCGAGCCGCGTCACCAGGAAGCGCCCGGTCATGCTCTCGCCGCTCTCGAAGCTCAGCCGATAGTCGTCGATCACCCCGGACAGCGCGTTCGCCTTGACTCGGGCTTCCGCCGCCGAGCCGGTGAACACGCCCGCGCCCGACACGCTGACCGAGCGTACCCCCGCCCCCGACAGCAATTCGCGCCACCCGCCCGAATCCTTCGACGTGATCACCACTGCCTCGCCATTGACGCTCAACTGCGTCGTCCGCAGCCCCGCCACCGTGGTGAAGCTCACCGGCGATCCGCCATTGCCCACCTTGAGCAGGAACGCGCTACCCTTCTCCGCCGCCATCTTCTTTCTCCTCGAAAGTTCCTCCCCGAGCTCGTCTCGGGGAGGGGGACCGCCGCGCAGCGGTGGTGGAGGGGCGCCGTCGTAGACGGCGGACTACGTCCGCCGCCCCTCCACCAGCCTGCGGCTGGTCCCCCTCCCGGAGCAAAGCTCGGGGAGGAATGATCCTCAATTCGCCTGAAGCATCCGCACCCGGAACTCGACCACCGCCGCGCACAGCCCCGGTCCTTCGCGAAAGATCCGGCTGCGCACGAAGGCGAGGCTGGCGATGCGCCACCCTTCGCCGAGGTCGCGCGGCAGGCCGGGGATCGCCGCGGCGACCCGATCGGCGATCCCGCGCAGCCGCTTGCGGTCCTCGCCGCCGAACACCACCACCGAAAGCCTGCCTTCGCGGCCGATCATGTCCTTGGTGCCCCAGTCGACCAGCACCGCGTCGTCGATCACGGCATAGGGCCGCACCGCCCGCTGCGGCGGCGAATCGAACACGCCGTTGATCACCACGCGCAGGTCCGCGTCGCCGCCGAGCAGCGCCTCGACCGCATCGGCCAGCATCGCATGCGCGCTCATCGTAGCCACCCTCCCGGCCAGCGCAGCGCCGCGTCGCGCAGCCAGCGCCGCCATAGCCCGCGCCCCGAAATCACCACCCGGCCCGGCTCGGTCTCGACCGAAAGCCCCGGCAGCGCCGCGGGCGCCGCATCGCCCAGCCGCACCGTTGCCCGCGCCACCGCGCGTTCGCCCGCCGCCCTGGCGCGTGCCTCGAGCCCGTTCATGCCGTCCGCCGCACGGTCTCGAGCCGCACCCGCCGCCACGGCCGCCACAAGGCCGCCACCGCCGCCGGCGGCGCTCCGCCGGTCGCGCGCGCCTCGAACAAATGGCCGGTGAGCAGCACCACGCCCTGCGCCAGCGGCGGCGGCAGCGCCGCCCAGTCGCCGGCAAGCCCCGCCGAATAGCCGATGCGGATCCGCCCCGCCGCGATCGCGGCAGTGCCGCGCACCCAGCCCTCGCCGCTGGCATCGATGTCGACGGCATACGCGTCGACCGGCAGCGCGAAGCCGTTGCCCGCGGCGCTCAGCCCCTCGACGGTGCCGATCGCGGATACCGGCGCCGCGGGCAGCCGCTGCCACGCGCCGTGCGCCGGCAACACCGCTTCCCAGCCGCGCACGATCAGCGCCTGGCCGGTAAATGCCTCGCACAGAGCGAGCGCCGTCGCTGCGTGCGTCTCGAGCAGCGCATCCTCGGCGGTGCCGCCGACGCGCAGATGAAGCCGGGCAGCATCGCGCGCAGCCGCGATCGCCGCCGCCGGAAAAGGCGGAGCAAGCATGTGTGTCTCCCTGCAATTCTGGATCCTCCCTCGCGCAGCGGGGGAGGTGGCGCCGAAGGCGACGGAGGGGGCATCGCCACCAGCTTTGCCCTTGCGGCCAAGCCCCCTCCGTCACGCTGGCGCGTGCCACCTCCCCCGCTTGCGCGAGGGAGGATTATTCGCCTCAAGAAACCGCGAACTTGAGCAGCTTGATCGCCTCGGAATTGCTCACCATCCCGCCGACCCGCTTGGTCGCGTAGAAGTGCACGAACGGCTTGTTGCTGTACGGATCGCGCAGGATCGCGGTCTCGCCGCGCTCGGCGATCAGGTACCCCGCCTTGAAGTTGCCGAACGCGATCGACAGGCTGTTCGCGGCGATGTCGGGCATGTCCTCGGCCTCGACCACCGGATAGCCGAGCAGCGTCGCCGGCTGCCCCACCGCCAGCCCCGGCGTCCACAGGAACGCGCCGTCGGCGGTCTTGAACTTGCGGATCTTCGCCAGGGTCGCGCTGTTCATCACCCAGCTCGCCCCCTGCCGGTACGGCGCGCGCAGGCTCTGCACCAGGTCGATCAATTTCTCCTCGGGGCTGGCCGCGAACGCCCCCGCGGCGCCGCTCGCCAGATATTGCAGCGTGCCGAATGCCCGCGTCGCGTCGCCGGTCGCCGCGGTCGGCGCGGCGAGAAAGCCCTTGGGCTTGTTGGTACCGTTGCCGCTCACGAATGCCGACCCCTCGGCCGCGGCGAACTCGCGCGCGATCTCCTGCGCCAGCCATTCCTCGACGTCGAACATCGCATCGTCGAGCATCGCCTGGCTCGCCGCCGGATTGGCGTAGAGGTCGCCGCTCGGCGGGGCGACTTCGTTGAAGCTCGGCGTCGCGGTCTCGGGCCGCGCCGCGGTCTCCGCCGCCCAGCCCGAGGCGATCCCGCCGCTCGTCACCAATTTCCGGTATCCGCTGGTCCCCACCTTCACGACATTGGCGATCCCGCGGATCGGCGACACCGATTTGAGCGTCGCGTCGATCCGCGCGTCGATTTCCTCGGGCACGGCATAGCCGCCGGTCGCATCGCTGGTCCCCGACAGCGCCTTCATCTCGACGCCGCCGCCGCCCGATCGCAGGAACCCCTCGAACGCCGCGCTGCCCAGCGGCCGCCCACCCGCCAGCATCGGCCGTACCGGCGGCAACCCCGCTTGCTCCACCGCCGCGAAGCTGGCCTCGAGCGCATTCGTCACTTCGTCCATGTCCGTCTCCCGTCCACGCAAAAAGCCCGACGGGAGGTCCCGCCGGGCTGGAATATTCCGATGCTGTCGATGTGCCGGCGCTTGGCCGGCGGCGATTGGCCTAGTTGGGCGGCGTGCCGCGCATGCAGGCTTCGATCGCCTCGCGCAGCGTCTCGGCGAAGAGATCGTCCTCCGCTTCGTCCTGTTTCTCGTCTTCAAGGTCGTCGGCGATCGCCTGCAGTGCCGGCAGCAGCGACGGATCGGCGACCCAGGCGGCCGCTTCGAGCGTCATCGAATCGATCGTGTCCTCATCGAGCCGCGCCGCCACGCGTGGCAGTGCCAGCGCAGGATCGCGCATCGCCACACCGATCGTCGCCTCCAGCGCCGCCTCGTGATGATCGTCGTCCATGCCGTGCACCAACGCGGCCAGCGCCTCGGGCGTCTCGAGCTCCGATTGCGACAGCAGCAGCAATGCCCAGTCGCGATTGGCGCCGTCGGCATCCCGTGTCAGCGCGATCAGCTGCGCCGCCCGCGCATCCTCGGCCGCGCCGCCGGTGAGTGCAGCCTCATCGTCGCGGATCAGCGCCTGGAGGAATGCCGAGGGCGGAAGATAGTCGGGATGGGTCATCCGCCGATTGTGCCAGCTTCGCGCTGCTCAAAAAAGAGTGGCCCGGGGCCGGCGCAGGCGGTTATGCCCCGCCGCATGCCCGCCCACCCCATCCACTTCACCGATCTCGGCCTCTCCCCGGTCGCACTCGACCTCGGCTTCTTCCAGCTCAAATGGTACGCGCTCAGCTACCTCGCGATGCTCGGCCTCGGCTGGTGGTACCTGCGCCGCCTCGTCGACCGGCCCGGCGCCCCGATGACGCGCGCACAGGTCGACGACGCACTCACTTATGTCGGCCTCGGCGTGATCCTCGGCGGGCGGCTCGGCTATTGCCTGTTCTACCAGCCGGAGATCTGGCGCCAGCCGTGGAAGGTGCTCGCGCTGTGGAATGGCGGCATGTCGTTCCATGGCGGACTGATCGGCGTGCTCGTCGCGCTCTGGCTGTTCGCCCGCGCGCAACGCCTCGATCTGGTGCGGGTGCTCGATTACGTCGCCTGCGCCGCGCCCTTCGGGCTGTTCCTCGTGCGGCTGGCCAATTTCGTCAACGGCGAGCTCTGGGGCCGCCCGTCCAGCCTTCCCTGGGCGATGGTCTTCCCCGGCAGCGGCGACGGCGTCCCCCGCCATCCCAGCCAGCTCTACGAGGCGTTTTTCGAGGGCGCGTTCCTGATGCTGCTCCTCAGCTGGCTGTTCTGGCGCACCGATGCCCGCCATCGCCGCGGCCGCCTCGCTGGCACCGGCCTGCTCTATTACGGCACGGTGCGCTTCTTCCTCGAACTCACCCGCCAGCCCGATCGCGGGCTCGAGCATCTCGCCTGGGGGCTCACCATGGGGCAGACGCTGTGCGTACCGATGATCATCGGCGGGCTGTGGCTGCTGCTGCGCCCGGCGCCACCGCATGCACCCGCGCCAGTGGCTGCATCGGGCTCGCAACCAGGCTGATCTCGAGCAGGTCGAGCGCCTTGATCTCGCGCCGCGCGTTGCCGCGCGCCTCGGTCACGCGATAGCCGAACGATAGCCCGGTCACCGCGCCCTGGGCGAGCGCCGCGGCGAGTTCGGGCGTCTCGACCCGCCCGATCACCCGCAGCCCCCGCTTATCCTCCGCCAGCGCCTCGATCGTGCCGACCGGCGCGCCGGCATGCTGCCACAGCAGGGGCACCGGGCCCGCCCGCCGGAACGCCCCGCGCCGCACTACGTCGCCGCCGCGATCGGGCACGTCGAACACCGCGGCATAGCCGGCGAAGCGCACGCTCACTTCAGCCATCCGGGAAAGCCGAGCTTCACCGCCAGCCCGACCAGCAGCAGCGCCGCGCCCATCCGCCCGAGCCACGAAAAGGCGGCCTTGAACACCGAGCGCTTGGCGTCGCGCCACGCCCCCAGCAATTCGCGCAGCTCGGCCATGTCCTTCGCCGCGCCGACATCCTCGAGCCCCAGCCGGGCCAGCGCGCGCTGTGCGCTCGCCGCCCCGGCCTCCTCGGCGATCGCGCGCAGGGTCGCGATGTCGGCGCCGTCGTCCTTCGCCTGCTCGATCAATTGCGCGAGCAGTGTTTCGTTACGCATGTCACTCTCCCGATAGCCCCCGCCCCGAATCCGTCAGTCCAGCCCCAGCATCGCCCGTTTCTCGTCGTCGCTCAGGAAGCCGGCGGCGCTCACCTGGCCCCACAGCCGCTCGCGGTCCTCGGCAAGCGCCGGCACCCGGTCGAGGTCGATCGCCAGCGCCGCATCGGCGAACCAGCCGCGCAGCGCGCCCGCCAGCCCGGTCAGGATCGTGTCGGCGACCGGCAGCACCGCCTGGCGCCACAGCGCGCGATTGGCCTCGCGGTAATTGGCATAGGCATTGTCCCCCGGCAGCCCCATCAGCATCGGCGGCACCCCGAAGGCGAGCGCGATCTCGCGCGCCGCCGCGGCCTTCAGCCCGACGAAATCCATGTCGGCGGGGCTCATGCTCATCGCCTGCCATTTGAGCCCGCCCTCGAGCAGCATCGGCCGCCCGGCATTGGCCGCGCCGGCGAACCCCGCCTCGAGCTCGGACTTGACCCGGGCGAACTGGTCGGGGCTCAGCGCCCCGCCGTCACCGACATCGTAGACCAAGGCCCCTGAAGGCCGCGCGGCATTGTCGAGCAGCGCCTTGTTCCAGCGCGTCGCGGCGTTGTGGATCGCCACCGCCCCCGCCGCCGCGCCGAGGCAGCCGAGCCCATAATGGTCGTCGAGCGGATGGAATGCCCGGATATGCACCACTGCCGGCCGCCCGCTCGCATCCTCCGCCGAGAGCCGGCTGACATGCGCGCCGACCCGGTAGCGATACGCCACCGGCCAGCCCCCGGCATCGGCCTCGATCGTCACCCGCTCGGGCCGCAGCGCGAACAATTCGCGCACCGCATGGTTGCTGTCGGTGAGGATCTGCACCCAGGCATTGCCGTGGAGCAGCAATTGCGCCGCCACCGTCTCAATCAGCACCTGCCCGCCCGAGCGCGCGGTGACCAAAGCCGCCAGCGCCGGGTCGCTCGTCTTGAGCGGCGCCGAGGCCAAGGCCTCGCTCACCAGCTTGACCGCGCGCTGCGCCACCGGATTGTGGCAAAAGCCCTCGCGGACCTGCGCCTCGTAGCTGCGCGGCCATTCGCCGAGGCTGGCGATGCCGCCGCCCCGCGCCAGCGCCGGCCGCACGCCTTCGCGCGCGGACTTGCGTCCGAACCATTTCATGGCTTTCTCCTGAATGTTCTTACTCCCCTCCCTGCAAGGGAGGGGCCGGGGGTGGGTGCGAGCCGGAGGCGAGCCCATCAAGCTGCAGGGAATAAAGAAAAGGCCGGGCATCGAGCCCGGCCTTTCCTACCCGCCGCTAGCCCCTCCCCAGGGAGGGGAACAGCGCTACCGCCGCGTCCCGAACCAGATCACGTGCCGCGGTCCCTTGCCGTTGCTGCGCGCCTTGACGCCCACCTCTTCCACCGCGAACCCGGCATCCTTCATCCGCCGCGCGAATTTCGCGTCGGGCGCCGCCGACCACACCGCGAGGATCCCCCCGATGCGCAGCGCCGCGCGCGCCGCCGCCAGCCCGCGGTCCGAATAGAGTCCGTCATTGCCCGGTCGGGTCAGCCCGTCGGGGCCGTTGTCGACGTCGAGCAGGATCGCGTCATAGCCGCCGCGCCCGCCCCGGATCATCGCCCCGACATCGTCGAGCACCACCGTCACTCGCCGGTCGTCGAGGCATCCCGCCGCCAGCGCGGCCATCGGCCCCTTCGCCCAGTCGATGATCTTGGGCACCAGCTCGCTCACCGTCACCCGCGCATCCGCGTCGAGCCGGCGCAGCGCCGCGCGCAAGGTGAACCCCATCCCGTAGCCGCCGATCAGCAGGTGCGGCGCCGGCACCCGCAGCCGGTCGATCGTCATCTCGGCGAGCGCCTCTTCCGAACCGCTCATCCGGCTGTTCATCAGTTCGTTGCGGTCGAGCACGATCATGAAATCGTCCCCCCGCCGGAACAGCCGCAGCGGATCGCCGCCGGGCACTTCTGCAATGTCGATCAGTTCGCGCGGGACCATGCCGCCCTATCGACCCTCGCCGCCGCGCGCACAAGCACAACGCTTGACTTCATTTAGACGATTAGCTAATCGTCGAATCATGACCTCGGTATTCAAGGCCCTGTCCGATCCCACCCGCCGCCGCGTGCTGCAATTGCTGCGCGCCGGGCCGATGAGCGCGGGCGACCTCTCCGACCATTTCCAGGTCTCGAAACCTACCATGTCGGCGCATTTCGCCGTGCTCAAGGATGCCGACCTCGTCCATGCCGAAAAGTCCGGCAAGTCGGTCGTCTATCACCTCAAGCTGTCGGTGCTCGAAGAGGCGCTGCTCGGCTTCGCCCATTCCTTCGGCCTCGGCGCCGAGAATTCGCCTCCTGCCAAGATGGAGACCCAGAAATGAACCCCACGCTCAAGCAAGTGCTCCCCGACCTCGCCTGCGGCGGCGCGATCGTCGTCCTCGCATTGGTCGCCAGCTTCGCCCGCCAGCAGGGCGTGATCGACCAGGACACCGTGCTCCGGCTCGTCATCGGCGCCAACGGGCTGATGATCGCCTGGTTCGGCAATCGCCTGCCCAAGACGGTCGCGCCCAGCGCCTGCGCCGCCCAGGTCGCGCGCTTCACCGGCTGGTCGCTGGTGCTCAGCGGCCTGGTCTATACCGGGCTGTGGATCTTCGCCCCGATCCAGACCGCAGTCATCCTCGGCACCGCAGCGGTCGCCGCCGGCATCCTCGCGACCCTGGCCTATTGCCTCCGCCTCCGCGCCCGCGCCCAGGCCGCGAAGTAGCGCCACGCGCGTCTCGCCAACCCGGCATTGCAGAAATGCGTGCCGCGCTTATCCTGGCCGACCATGCGGAAGGCAAGCGTCGGCACCTTCGCGACCCTGGCAATGCTCCTCCTGCTCAGCGGGTGCCCGGGCCCGATCTACGAATCCGCGCGGCTGAAGGCGGTCGCCGCGGAAGCCCGCAGCCTCGCGGCGACGCATCCGATCGACCCGTCCAAAGGCTGGGCCGAAGTGCCGTGGCACGAATGGCCGCCGGCCATTGCGAGCCTCAGGCCGGCAATGGTGATCCTTCACGCGCACAACGTGCTCATCTTCATCGTGCCGTTCTTCGACGGCGGCTGGGGCTACGAAATTCCTCTGGGCGAGGCGCAGCCGGGGATGCCGCTCGAATGCTACGAGCAACCCTATCAAGGCGTGTTCTGGCATGGTCCCTGTTGAAGGGCCCGGAACCCGCGCGGAAACCCGCTGGCCGGGCGGCTGGGGCATCCGCGTCTTTCTGTCGCTGCTGCTCGTCGTCATCGCCGCCGTTTGCGGTTTCCTCGGAGTCCTCCTGCCGATCGAGCTGGCCTCCGAATCCGATAAGGACCGCGCTTACTATCGCCAATTCCAAAGCGCCGCCGCCTATGTCGATCGGACGGGCCGGCTCCCGCCGGAGCCGGTACCGGGCGCCGCGCAATCGCCGGATGCGGAGCGTTCCGTTCAATTCCAGCTGATCGAGGCATCCGAATGTGACGATGCCGCCTTCACCAAGGGCGAGACCGATCGGATCGTCCTCACCTTCTGGCGCGGCGCATGGGCCGAATGCTATGCCTATTCCTCGGGCCGGACCACGCTGCATTTGTCGCTCGGCGCCTATCTGCGCGCGGGGTGGTGGCAGGCCATCGCCGCGTTTGGCACGATCTTCGTCCTGGCGATCGCAGGCACGATCGGGCTGGTTCGCCAGCTCCGCCGCCTGCGCGCGCCTATGCCATCGTAACCGGCGCCGCCCCGCGCTTGCCCAGCATCAGCTCGGTCGCTGCCCACACGGCGCGAGCGCCGGTGTCGGCGTCAACTACCGCCCCAATTGCGGACCGCGGTTTGATCACGCTACCTTGGCGCCATGACATCGGAACAGTTAGAGGCACTCGCAGCGCTTGAGCGATCGGCGTCATCCGGCCCATGGTATGTTCGCAGGCTCGATGATGAGTTGTGCATGGGGGCCTATGCCGTCGCCACCACGCCGGACACCGGCGCAAATGAGAGTATGAGATCAGGTGCTTGGCCGAGTGCGGACGTGGTCGCGGCATGCCTGATCCAGTCGCCGCCGTACGTCGTGCCTGCCGACGATCGACATGAGGAAAACGCGAAACTGATCGCCGCTGTGCGTACAGCGCTTCCGGAACTGATACGTCTTGCAAGAATAGGCTTGCAGCGTTGACTGGCGGCAGCCTTCCACCCGATCCAGGACATTCGCACCCCCAGTCCGGACGCCAAAAACGGCCTGGCGGCAAACGCCCGAATTTCGGACGGTCGCGGGTTGGGCGATGATGCACTGATGTTGGCGAAGCACGCCTCGCCAGCCCTTTACTGCGGCGCGCAGGTCATCGGCGTGACTGCTCTCATGGCCATCGTCACTTTCATCGCGGTCTGGCTGGATGCGCCTCCAAATCCTTGGAACGCGATCTGGATGACGGGTCCGCCCCTCATCCTTGGTTTAGCGCTGAACCGAGGAACAGCGCGGATTGTGATGGCTGGATTGCTGTTCACTGCAACGTGGGCCGTTATAGGGGTTGTGGGCACCGCGATGGGCGGAATGTGAAGCAGAACGGCAGCTAACCAATCGCACCCTCTCCTATACCACCGTAACCCGCGCTGCCCCCCGCTTGCCCAGCATCAGTTCGGTCGCCGCCCAAACCAGCGCGTCCGCCCGGTCGGGCGAGCGGCCCGGCCCCTCATAGCCGCCACCCGCCTGCAGCCCGCACAATTCGTCCTCCAGCGCGGCGAACGCGCGCGCATGCCGCATCTTGCCGGCCTCGTAGAGCATCGCCACCGGCTCGGCCCGCGCGCTCTTGCCGCGCGAGGCATGGACCAGCCGCACCGGCAGCCCGCTATCCGCACCGCGCAGCACGCTCGCCACCATGTCGCCGCCCTGGTTCTTCTCGGCGACCACCCTATCGGCATCGTGCCGCGCCGCGCACGCCGCCACCGCCCGCGCCCAGCCCTCGGGCGACACGCCGGACACCGTCGCATCCTCCAGCACATAGCCGCGCAGGTCGCGTCCCAGCCCGATCGCGACGATCCCGCAGGCATCGCCCTCGGCGCTCGCCGGCGGATCGACCCCGACCACCACGCGCACCAGTTCGGGCACCGCGTCGATCCGCGCCCGCTCGATGAGCCCGCGCGTCCACAGCGCGCCGGCGACATCCTCGAGCAATTCGCCGTCGAGCTCCTGCCGCCCCAGCCGCGTTCCCGCATAGGCCGCGACCATCGCCTCGACGAAGGTCGCCGGCAGATTGGGATTGTCCTGCGTCCGCCCGGCGATCAACGCCTGGCACCGCGCCGCCCATTGCTCCACTTCACGCATCAGCGCCGTCGATCGCGGCGTCGTCGTCACCAGCACCCGCGGCTTCTCCCCCTGACGCAGCCCGAACATCATATTGTCCCAGGCGAACTGCCCGCCTTTCCCCCATTTGCCGACTTCGTCGCACCACGCCGCCATATGCTCGGGTCCGCGCAGCCCCTCGGCCGCCGCCGCGGAATAGACATGGCCGACGGCGCCGGAGGCGAAGCGCACTTCGCCGCGATCGCGCACCCAGGTGATCGCCTCGCCGTCGCGGGCGACCGCGAGCAGACCGCTCGGCCCCTCGATCATCACGCGCTGCACATCGTCGCGCGTCGCACCGATCAGGGCGAACCGGCCATCGGGGTGCTCCCGCGCCATCGCGCTCACCCACTCCGCACCCGCGCGCGTCTTGCCGAAGCCGCGCCCGGCCCGGATCAGCCACACCAGCGGATCGCCGCCCGGGTCGAGCTGCCCGTCATGCGCCCAGATCGAGAAGCGCTCGGCCAGCTCGATGCTGTGCGCGTCGGTCAGCCGGGCCAGCACCCGCGGCCATTCGCGCGCCGGCAGCGCGATCAGCATGCGCAGCAGTGCGATGTCGCCGGCCTGCACCGCGTCACCCGCCATCCCGACCCTCCAGCCGCTTCTTCGCCGCGCCGATCGCCTTGATCAGCGCGGCATTGGTCTCCTCGCGCGTCGCGCGGCGCGGCAGCGAACCCGACCGCCGGCCGGGAAGATCGTGCCGTTGCTTGCGATACAAAGCGAGCACCCGCAGCGCCCGCTCGAAGTCGAACGGCGGCGGCGCGTTGACGTCGCCGGTATCGACCCGGTCCGGATCGGCCGGTTCCAGGGCGACGCCGGCACCGCCATGTTCGAGCACCAGCGTCTCCAGCCGGTCGTATCCCACCGCAAGCGCCTCCTGCCATTGCCGCGCGAATTGCGGATCGCGCGCGCGGCAATAATAGGGCGTGACCCGATGCACGCCGGCATAGGCGGCGGACGCGTTGATGTTGCAGGTCAGCGCCAGCGCATCGAGAAAGCGCTGCCGCTTGCGCGCCGAAAACCCGTTCGGGCGCGTGCGGCGCTGCCGCTGTCCGGTTCGTTCGCAAAGGGTGATGTCGTCCACGACGTTGCTCCCGCAATCAGAAAAGGCCGGCGCACCCCACGGTGCTCCGGCCCATCGAGGGGCCCGAAGGCCCCGACTCGCAATTCTTCAGCGTTCCTGATTGGTACCTTATCAACGTTGCGATGTCAAGTATTTTGTACCTATATGGTTTGTCATAGCCGCGCGTCGACGCAGTGCGTCGGGCTCGCACCCACCCATGATCAGGTGAACAGCCCGCTGCTCAGGCCGTGCTGCGAGCATGGCCGGCCCGATCCTCCTCCCTTGCAGGGAGGGGAATCCTGATCTGGACGCTCGCCTCGCGCTTGTCCTTCGCCCGCCTCTCATGCGATCCGACCCGCATGCCCCGCCTGCTCCGCCTCGCCTTCTGGCTCGCGCTCGCCTTCACCTTCGTCATGGCGACGCTCCCCCATCCGCCGCAGCTCCCCGGCCAGCCGGTCGACAAGGTCCAGCACATCCTCGCCTTCACCGTGCTCACCGCGCTCGCCGCGGCGGGCTGGCCCGGCGCGTCGCCGCTGCGCCTGCTGCTCGCTCTGTCGGGCTTCGGCGTGGCGATCGAGCTGGTCCAGGCGATCCCCGCGCTCCACCGCAGCTGCGACTGGCGCGACTGGGTCGCCGACACGCTCGCGATCCTCGTCGTCCTCGCGCTCGCCGCCATGCTTCGCCGCTGGCGCACGCGCGCGGCGCACACCGCACCGTGATTGATAATCACTTGCAATAACCACCCCTGCGCGGTAGGCGCCGCGCCGTTTCCATAGGGGTATCCATGCGCATCCGGGTCCGTTCGCTGCTCGCCGTCTCTTCGCTCGCCCTCGCCGCGCCGGCGCTCGCGCAGCAGGCCCCGGACGAGACCCCGGCCGAGGATTCGAGCGAGATCGTCGTCACCGGCGCGCGCACCATCCTTCCCGCCAATGCGCTGCCGCTCACCATCGACGTGATCGACAAGGCCGCGCTCGACCAGCAGGTCGCGATCGCCGGCTCGGTGGTCGATGCGGTCGCCAACCTGACTCCCAGCTTCTCGCCCACCCGCCAGAAATTGTCGGGCGCCGGCGAGACGCTGCGCGGCCGCTCGCCGCTCTACGCGATCAACGGCATCCCGCAGTCGACGCCCTTGCGCGACGGCGCCCGCGACGGCTTCACCATCGATCCGTTCTTCATCGACCGCGTCGAGCTGATCTACGGCTCGAACGCGCTGCAGGGGATCGGCGGCACCGGCGGCATCGTCAACCAGGTTACCGTCGCGCCGCCGCGCGCCGACGGGCTCAGCGGCCGCGGCCTCGTCCAGGGCAGCGCCGACACCGGCTTCCACGCCGACGGCATGGGCGGCAAGGTCGCCGGGCTGCTCGCCTGGAAGTCGGGCCGCTTCGATGCGATGGTCGGCGGCGCCTATGAGAAGCGCGGCGCCTTTTACGACGGCCATGGCAACCGCGTCGGCACCGATCTGACGCAAGGCGAGACCCAGGATTCGCAGAGCTGGTCGCTGTTCGCGCGATTGGGCTATGCGCTCGGCGACACGATGCGGCTCGACCTGATCGGCAGCCGCTTCGAGCTGAAGGGCGACGGCGACTATGTCGCGGTCAACGGCGACTATCGCATCGACCTGCCGACCAGCTCGGTGCGCGGCACCCCGCCCGGCGTGCCCGCGACCAGCCGCACCGAGAGCGTCGCCTTGTCGCTCACCGATCCGGACCTGTGGGGCGGCAATCTGGTGAGCCAGGTCTTCTGGAATCGCTCGCGCGACACCTATGGCGGCGAGATCGCCCCGATCGCCACCTTCCAGGACGTCCGCCTCGCGCCGATCGGCACGCTGTTCGACCAGTCGCAGAACCGCTCGCGGAAATTCGGCGGCAAGTTGAGCTACGAGCGCGCGATCCCCGGCTTCGAGGCGCTCACCGCGACGCTCGGCTTCGATGCATTGTTCGACAAGACCGAGCAGCGCCTGATCGCCACGAACCGCGTCTGGGTGCCGCCCGCCGAGTTCCGTAGCCTCGCGCCCTTCGCCCAGGCCAATCTGGCGCTGTTCGACAAGAAGCTGCGCCTCGCCGGCGGCGTCCGCTACGAGAGCGTCAAGATCACGATCGACGATTACACCGCGCTCGCATCCTATAATCCGGCAAACAATCCGCCCAAGCCGGGGGGCGAGCCGGGCTTTTTCGTATCCGGCGGAACCCCGGAATTCAGCGACACGCTGTGGAACGGCGGCGTGATCGTCGAGCCGCTTCCCGGCATCCGCGCTTACGCCAGCTATGCGGAGGGCTATACCGTGCCCGATGTCGGGCGCATCGCCCGCGCGGTCGGCAAGCCGGGCCAAGACATCGACACCATGCTCGATATCAGCCCGATCGTCTCGAACAATCGCGAAGTCGGATTCGAGCTCAAGCGCGGCCCGCTCGACGCCAGCGCGAGCTATTTCTGGTCCAGCAGCGACCAGGGCTCGCTGCTCGTTCTCATCGGCGGATCGTATGAGGTCCAGCGCCAGCGCGTCGAGATCCAGGGGCTCGAGCTCAATCTGTCGGTGCGTACCCCGCTGCCCGGACTCAGCGTGACCACCGGTTATGCCCATCTGCTCGGCCGCACCGATTCGAACGGCGACGGCACCGTCGATCAGGATCTGGACGGCGCCAACATTTCGCCCGATCGCTTCAATCTCGCCATCGCCTACGCCGCCGGCCCGGTCTCGGCGCGGGTGCAGAACCAATTCTATCTTTCGCGCCGCTATGCCGGGCTGGCCCGCGCCTTCGATTTCGGCGGATACAGCGTCACCGATGCGAGCCTGCGCTACCAGACCGGCTTTGGCGGACTGACGCTCAGCGTCCAGAACCTGTTCGACGCCTTCTACGTGGATTATTATTCGGACACGGTCCGCCCCACGGACAACGCCCATTTCTTCTCCGGCCGCGGGCGCAACTTCACCCTTGGCTGGGATCTGCGGTTCTAGGCCATGAAGACGCTCGACCTGCTCCACCGCTGGACCGGCGGGCTGATCGGGCTGCTCCTCGCCCTGATGGGGCTGTCCGGCGCGATCCTGATCCACCGTGACGCGTGGGTCATGCTGCCCCATGCCGGCGACGCGCAGATCCAGTCGACCGAGGCGATCGCCGCGGTCACCGAACGGCTGTTCGCCGATCCCGCCGCGCGCCCGCAGAGCCTCACCTTCGCCAGCGCCAATTTCGGGCTCGACCGTCTCGCCACCAAGGGGGACGGCGGCGCCTATACCGATCAGGCCGGCAATCTGGTGCTCGGCTGGAGCAGCCAGTGGCAGCGCCCCGAGCTCTGGCTGTTCGATTTCCACCACCATCTCTTCGCCGGCGACACCGGCGAGACGGTGATCGGCTTGGCCGCGCTGATCGGGCTGTTCTTCGTGATCTCGGGGCTGATCCTGTGGTGGCGCACGCGAAAGACCTTCGCCTTCCGCCTGTGGCCCGCGCGGATGACCCGGCCCGCGATCGTCCGCCAGCACCGCGACCTCGGCGTGGTGATGGCGCCGCTGCTCGCTTTGTCGCTGGTCACCGGCGCGACCCTGGTGTTCCGCCCGCTCACGGCGGTGCTGTTCGGCCCCTCCGCTCCCGCGACGATCGACAAGGCGATGAAGGGACCGCCGCCGCGCCCCGCCAGGCTCGCCGACCGGCTCGACTGGCGCGCGATGATCGTCACCGCGCGCACGCTCTATCCGGACGCCGAGTTCCGCAGCCTCGCCATGCCGCGCGGCAAGAGCGGCACGATCACGCTGCGGATGCGCAGCCCCCAGGAATGGCTGCCCAACGGCCGCACCACCTTGTGGTTCGCTGCCGACACCGGCGCGCTGGTCGCCCACCGCGACGATTCGCGGCTCCCCCAGGTCGTGAAGGCGTACAACACGATCTACCCGCTCCACGCCGCCAAGGTCGGCGGGCTCGCCTATCGCCTGGTGATGACGCTGTCCGGCCTGACGCTCGCCACGCTCGGCAGCTTCGCGGTGTGGAGCTTCTGGTTCCGCCGGCCCAGGCCCGCGCGCCGGGTCAGCCCAGCGCCGCGCCCCTGAACGGGATGTCGCGCCGCCAGAAGGTCAGCGCGCGCCACACATATTCGATCGGCCCATAGCGGAAGCGCCGCAGCCACCAGCCCGCCACCACCAATTGCGCCGCGATCGCGCCGAGCCCGACCCACAAACGAGTCAGCTGGTTCCAGTCGTCGTGCAGCCCCAGCCCGAAGCCGTAGAACACCGGCACGAACACCAGCGACTGCAGGATATAGAGCGTCAGCGTCACCCGACCCACCCCCGCCAGCGGTCGCAGCCATGCGCGCACGGGGCTCTGGTACAAAGCGAGCAGCAGCAGGAACCACACCGCCGTCCCCGCCAGCTCGAACCAGCTGCCGAGCAGATAGGAGACAAGCCGGTCCGACGCCTCGCCATGATGCTGCGCGGCGAACCAGGCCTTGGCCGGATCGCGCGTGACATACAGCGCCACCGCCACCACTGCCGCGACCGCCAGCGCGATCCCCCGCGCCCGCGCGAAGTCGCCGAGCCGCGTGAAGAAGCCGACACGCCCGAGCACCATCCCGACCAGATAGAGGCCGAGGATCTGCACCATCCGCCCCGATTCGACCATGAACCACCATTTGGGCAGCTGCCCCGTCCACAGGTTCGCGCGGATGTGCGCGACCCAGTCGCCGTGCAGATAGACCGCCATCGCCGGGTCGACGAAATGGTTCGGCGGCTGGTTGGCCCAGGCCGATCCCGCCATCGCCGCCCAGAGCTGGACCAGCATCACCGGGCTGGTGAAACAGAAGGCGGCGACGCCGAGCAGCACGCGATTGTCCCGCACCCGGTGGAAGGCGAGCAGCGCGAATCCCATCAGCGCGAGCAGCTGGATGATGTCGCCGCGATAGATCATCGCATGGACGAAGCCGATGCCGAACAGCACGGTCAGCCGCCACGCGAAGCGCGCAGTGAAATCCACCCCGCGCCGCGCCGCGCGGTCCATCAGGATGAAGAAGCTGAACCCGAAGCACAGCGCGAGCAGCGAGAAGCTCTTGCCCATGAACAGCAGATAGACGGTGTCGGAGACCGGCCCATTCTTCGGGTCGGCCCAGTACAGCTCATAGCTCTCGATCATGTGGACGAGGAACAGCGCCATCAGCGCGAAGCCCCGTACGATATCGACCGATTCCAACCTCTGGTCACTGGCAGCGTGCCTCTCGGCCGTTGCTTCTGGCAATGCGCGTCTCCCATTATGCGCGCACCCCTAGGAGCCGGTCCCGGCGAAATCCAGCATGTCGAAATCCGGCACGGCCGGCCGCGATCTTTACCGGTTGTTCGTCATGCTGCCGTAGCACCGGTGCATGGCCGGGGGGTTGATCAGGCTGATACTGGCGTTCGCCGGCGGCATCGCGCTGCTCTGCGGCGCCCCGGCTCATGCGCAGAAGGGCGTCGCCGGCCGGCCGCTTGGCGTCTGCGTGCTGCGCGACACCGGCGGGATGGACCCCGCTGCGCTCGTCCGCGATCCCGCCCGCTTCGACTGCACCACGCCGCAGCACAAGCTCGGCCCCGGCAGTTACTGGGCGATCTCGGAAGACATCGACCAGCGCTCGCGCTCGCGCAGCCCGCTCAACGTCCGCGTCGCCAGCCTGTGGCAGCAGGGCCTGACGCTCCACGTCCTCTATGCCGACGGCAGTATCGCCACCCAGACCACCGATGCGCGGGGAGTCACCCCGCTGATCCAGCTCGGCGCGATCGTCGAGCAGCCGCTGCCGCGTGGCCCCACCAACGTCGTCCGCCTGCTCTGGCATGTCGAAGGCGCCACCAATCTGCGCGGCATCCTGCTCGGCGCACGTCTATCGACCGCCAAGGAGAGCGAGCATGCCAATCTGGCGATGGCCGCGCTCTATGCCGGGTTCGCCGGGCTCGCGATTGCGCTGATCATCTACAATCTCGCGCTCTGGGGCGCGCTGCGCCACCGCTTCCAGCTTTATTACTGCCTGATGGTCGCGCTGCTGCTCGGCTACACCTTCTCCTCCTCGGGCGCGCTCGCCTGGGCGTGGCCCGAGATCGCCAACAACAGCCGGCTGCGGCTCAACTTCCTCCTGCTCGGCAGCACCGGCACCGCGGCCTTGATCTTCGCGCGCAGCTTCTTCGAGCCGCGCGTCTTCGCCGGCTGGCTCGGCCGCTACGCCACCGTGGTGGGCTGCGCGATGAGCGGCATCGGCCTGTTCTATTTCTGCACCGCCCCGTTCGCGATCAAATGGGTCGACCTCGCCTTCACCTGCTCGTTCGTCGCGCTCTCCGCCGCCGTCGTGCCGATGCTGTGGCGCGCGTGGCGGCTGCGCAGCAACTATCTCTGGCTGTTCGCGATCGCCTGGGGGGCGCCGATCCTCACCGCCGCGCTCCGTGCCCTTTCCAACCTCCATGTCATCCCGTGGAGCTTCTGGATCGACAATTCGACGATCCTCGCGATGATGGTCGAGGCGATCGTCTCGTCGCTCGCGGTCGCCTACCGGATCAAGCTGCTCCGCGACGAGCGTGACGACGCGATCGAGCGCGAAGTGATGATGCGCCGCCTTGCCGACACCGATCCGCTGACCGGCCTGCTCAATCGCCGCGCTTTCCTTCAGCAGGCGATCGGCCGCACCGGCGAGCAATTGCTGCTGATCATCGACCTCGACCATTTCAAGCGCGTCAACGAGACGCTCGGCCATGACGGCGGCGACGAGGTCCTCCGCGTCTTCGCG
>Ga0065165_1001316_pt1 | contig 27718 bp, 27 predicted proteins | sample AraplaMF_Cvi_mMF_FD_63813 | JGI IMG/M metagenome (GOLD analysis project Ga0065165, IMG submission 63813) | Arabidopsis root microbial communities from the University of North Carolina, USA - plate scrape MF_Cvi_mMF (version 2) (version 3) | ecosystem: Host-associated > Plants > Roots >... | reverse complement strand
GCAGGTGCTGTGGCCGGACCATTGCGTGCAGGGCACCGACGGCGCGGCGCTGTCGAAGGACCTTGCGATCCCGCATGCCGAACTCATCATCCGCAAGGGCTTTCACAAGGACGTCGACAGCTACTCGGCCTTCCTCGAAGCCGACGGCAAGACCTCGACCGGCCTCGCCGGCTATCTCAAGGGGCGCAAGATCAAGCGCGTCTTCGTCGTGGGCCTGGCGACGGATTTCTGCGTCGCCTGGACCGCGCTCGACGCGCGCAAGGCTGGCTTCGAGGTCTATGTGGTGGAAGACGCCTGCCGCGGCATCGACGCGCAGGGATCGCTGGCCAAGGCCTGGGCCGATATGGCCAAGGCCGGCGTGAAGCGGATTCAGTCGAGCGATATCGCGAGCGCGTAACGCGCTCGCTTTTCCTCAGTTCACTTCGTTGCTGTTGGCCGCAGGCGCGGGCTTCGCGCCGCCCTTGGCGACACCGACCAGGGCCGGGCGCAGCACGCGCTCGCCGATGGTGTAGCCCGCCTGCATGACCTGCACGACGGTGCCTGACGGCACCGACGCATCCGGCACCTCGTACATCGCCTGATGAAAGTTCGGATCGAACTTCTGGCCCTGCGGATCGAGCTTCTTCACGCCGTGCTTTTCCAGCGCGCTGAGCAGCGAGCGCTCGGTGAGCTCGACGCCCTCGATCAGCGCGGTCAGGCCGGGATCGGCCGCCGCCCGCGCTTCGGCCGGAACGGCATCGAGCGCGCGCTGAAGATTGTCGGCGATGTCGAGCACGTCACGCGCAAAGCCGGTGATGCCGTAGAGCTTGGAGTCGGCGACCTCCTTGGCGGTCCGCTTGCGCAGGTTCTCCATCTCGGCCAGCGTCCGCAGCGTGCGGTCGCGCGCCTCGGCAACTTCCTTCTGCAACACCTCGACCGAACCCGGCTCGGGATCGTCGGGCATGATGTAGGGCTTCGACACCACGGGCTCGCCGGTCGGCGGGGTCGCGTCGTCGGGTTGCCGGTCTCGATCGGTCATCGGCTCAAATCTCGAATTCGTTTCCAGGGATTGTTGGCCCGGATATCGTGCCTAAGCGCGCGAAAATCAAGCGCCTGTGATCGGCGGGAACGCCGGTCAGCCCCCCAGAAGGCGGCTGACGATGCGGGCGGCGTAGTCCACGGTGGGGATCACGCGGGCATAATTCAGCCGCGTCGGCCCGATCACGCCGAGAACGCCGACGATGTGACCGGCGGCATCCCGATAGGGCGAGATGATCGTGGACGAGCCGGACAGCGAAAACAGCTTGTTCTCGCTGCCGATGAAGATGCGCACGCCTTCGGCGGTCTCAGCCCGGCCGAGCAGGTCGATCACGCCGCGCTTGGTCTCGAGATCGTCGAACAACAGGCGAACGCGCTCCAGATCCTCCAGCGCGTGCAGATCCTCCAGCAGATTGGCGTGGCCGCGGACGATGAGCTGGCGGTCTTCATTCTCGCCGCCCGACCAGCTCGCGATGCCGGCTGAGATGACCTTCTGCGCGAGCTGATCGAGCTCGGCGCGGGCTTCACCGAGCGCGGTCTCGAGCTCGAGCCGCGCTTCGGCCAGCGTCCGGCCGCGGATGCGCGCATTGAGGAAATTGCCGGCCTCGGTGATGGCCGAGGAGGGAACTCCGGGCGGCAGCGTCAGCACGCGGTTTTCGACCTGACCGTCCTCGCCGACAAGGATCACCAGCGCCTTTTCCGGTTCCAGCCGGACGAATTCGATGTGCTTCAGCCGCGCATTGGATTTCGGCGTCAGAACCACGGCCGCGGCGCGGGTCAGGCCCGACAGCCGCGTCAGCGCCTGATCCAGCGCCGCCTCGACCGATTGCGCCTGACCAACAGACGTAAGCTGGCTCTGGATCGACTGCCGCTCGGCATCATTGAGGTCGCCGACCTGCATCAGGGCATCGACGAAGAAGCGCAGGCCGAGTTCCGTCGGCAATCGGCCCGCCGAGGTGTGTGGCGCGTAGATCAGGCCGAGCTGTTCCAGATCGGCCATGACGTTGCGGACCGAGGCCGGCGACAGCGGCATGGCGATCAGCCGCGAGATATTGCGCGAACCAACGGGCTCGCCGGTCGCGAGATAGCTTTCGACAATTTGACGAAAGATGTCGCGGGAACGCTCGTTGAGCTGGGCAAGGCCTGCGCGCGGCGCGATCAGATGGATCGGATCGTGATGGGCCACAGACGGTAACTCCTCTCAGATGCTCATAATTTGTCCATCCGGATGGGTTCTGACAAGCGTGGCGTTTGCGGGGTGGAAAACCGGGGGTGAAAAAACCTTGTTCTCCCCACGCGCCCCCCCTACAAGCAGCCGCGAACAGCCCATTTCCGAGATTTTCTGGAGGATTTCCCATGCGGCCAAGCCGCCGTGCGCCCGATGAATTGCGCCCCGTGACGCTCGAGCGCGGCGTGGTCAAATATGCGGAAGGCTCCTGCCTCGTGAAATTCGGCGACACCCATGTGCTGGTCACCGCCACCCTGGAAGACCGCCTGCCGCCGTGGCTGAAGGGCCAGGGCCGCGGTTGGGTCACCGCCGAATACGGCATGCTGCCGCGCGCGACCTCGGAACGCACCCGCCGCGAGGCCTCCGCCGGCAAGCAGAGCGGACGCACCGTCGAGATCCAGCGCCTGATCGGCCGTTCGCTTCGCACCATCGTCGATCTCGAAGCGCTCGGTGAGCGCCAGATCACGGTCGATTGCGACGTGCTCCAGGCCGATGGCGGCACCCGCACGGCCTCGATCACCGGTGCCTGGGTCGCGCTCGCCGATTGCATCAACTGGATGAAGGCGCGCAACATGATCAAGGCCAACGTGATGCGCGACAACGTCGCCGCGATCTCGTGCGGCATCTACAACGGCACGCCGGTGCTCGATCTCGACTATGCCGAAGACTCCGAAGCCGAGACCGACGCCAATTTCGTCATGACCGGCGATGGCCGCATCATCGAGGTGCAGGGCACAGCGGAGCGCGAGCCGTTCACCCAGGACGAGTTCCTGAAGCTGATCGGACTTGCGCAGAAGGGCATCGCGCGCCTGGTGGACTTGCAGAAGCTGGCCGTCGCGTAGTCAATAAGCCATGCACCGCCGAATCACCGGAAAGCTCGTCATCGCGACCCACAATCCCGGCAAGCTCGCCGAGATGAAGGAGCTGCTCGCGCCTTACGGCATCGAGGCGGTGTCGGCCGGTGAGCTCGGCCTGCCCGAGCCCGAGGAGACCGGCAACGATTTCCGCAGCAACGCCGCGATCAAGGCGATCGCGGCGGCGCAGGCGACCGGGCTGCCGTCCTTCGCCGACGATTCCGGCATCGTGGTCGACGCGCTCGACGGCGCGCCCGGCATCTACAGCGCGCGCTGGGCCGGACCGTCGAAGGATTTCGCCGCGGCGATGGCGCAGATCGAGCGCCTGCTGCAGGAGCGCGGCGCCACCACGCCCGACAAGCGCAAGTCGCATTTCGTCTCGGCGCTCTGCGTCGCCTGGCCCGACGATCATCGCGAAGAGGTCGAGGCGCGCGTCGACGGCACCATGGTGTGGCCGCCGCGCGGCACGGCCGGCTTCGGCTACGATCCGATGTTCCTGCCTGACGGCTACGACCGCACCTTCGGCGAGATGACCAGCATCGAGAAGCACGGCCTGCCGCCGCTTGGGCTCGGCCTGTCGCATCGCGCCCGCGCCTTCGTGAAACTGGCGGAGATCTGCCTTGAGCAGCACTAAGGAAGCCTTTGGCGTCTACGTGCACTGGCCGTTCTGCCTGTCGAAGTGCCCCTATTGCGACTTCAACAGCCATGTCCGCCACGCCACGATCGACGAGGCGCGCTTTGCTTCCGCATTCGCGCAGGAGATCGCCACGACGGCCGAGCGTTCGCCCGGTCGCGAGGTCTCTTCGATTTTCCTCGGCGGCGGCACGCCGTCGCTGATGCAGCCCGCGACTGTCGGCGCGGTGCTCGATGCGATCGGCAAGCACTGGACCGTCGCCAAGGACGTCGAGGTCACGTTGGAAGCGAACCCGACCAGCGTCGAGGCCACGCGCTTCGCCGGCTATCGCTCAGCCGGTGTCAACCGCGTCTCGCTCGGCGTGCAGGCGCTGGACGACGCGTCGCTGAAAGCGCTCGGCCGCATGCACAGCGCGCGCGAGGCGCTCGATGCGGTCGCCATCGCGCGCCGCTCGTTCGAGCGCTACTCGTTTGATCTGATCTACGCCCGCCCCGACCAGACGCCGGCGATGTGGACCGACGAGCTGCGTCTCGCCATCGACGAAGCGGCCGAGCATCTCTCGCTCTATCAGCTCACCATCGAGGAAGGCACACCGTTCTTCGGCCTGCACCAGGCCGGCAAGCTGAAGACGCCGGACGAAGCCGTCGCGCGCGCGCTCTACGACGTGACGCAGGAGACCTGCGACAAGCTCGGGCTGCCCGCCTACGAGATTTCAAATCACGCGCGGCGCGGCGCCGAGTGCCGGCACAATCTGGTGTACTGGCGCGGCGAGGAATATGCGGGCATCGGTCCCGGCGCGCACGGCCGCCTGGACATCGACGGTATCAGGCACGCGACGGCGACGGAGAAACGTCCCGAAGCGTGGCTGATGCGCGTCGAGACCAACGGCCACGGCGTCGTCACCGACGATCTCCTCAACAGCGAGGAGCGCGCCGACGAATTTCTGCTGATGGGGCTGCGTCTCGCCGAGGGCATCGATCCCGCGCGTTACAAGGCGCTGTCCGGCCGCGAGCTCGACCCCAAGCGCATCGCGCTGCTGCGCGAAGAAGGCGCGATTACCGTGGATGCGACGGGACGGCTGCGCGTCACGAGCAGCGGTTTTCCGGTGCTGGACGCGGTGGTCGCGGATCTCGCGGCGTAATTGACGGCGCATGGGGCACATTTTCGAACGGGGAGTTTGACGTGGCGCAGCTAGTTACCGGCGTTTACCGGCTGATCACGATTCCATCGGTCTATAAAGCATTGATGTCCGCGCTCGGCGCGGATGCCAGCATTACGAGATATGTCAACGAAGTCATGCAGCCTCTCGCCGGCATCAAGATGCTGGATGTCGGGTGCGGACCAGCCAACGTTTTGGCCTATCTGCCTCCGCTCGATTACACCGGCATCGATCTGAACGAGAAGCACATTGCCTTTGCGCGGGAGCGATATGGATCGCGCGGGCGCTTTCTCGTCGGGAGTGCAGGCGAGGATTTGAGGCAGGAGGAAAACAGCTTCGATCTGATCAACGTTTCGGCGCTGCTCCACCATCTCGATGATTCCGAAGCGATCCGTCTTTTCGCCTCGCTGAAGCGCCTCCTGAAGCAGGGCGGCAGGATCGTTACGATCGACAATGTCTGGCTGCCCAACCAGCGCGCCATCGTCAAGCTCATCAACCGGCTCGACTCAGGCCTCAACATCAGAACGCCCGCGGGCTATCTCAAATTGCTGGAAGGCGAGGGCTTCGACATTCAGACCCGCATCTTCCATGATCTGCTTCGGATTCCCTACGATCATTTCACGATGGTCGTCCGCCCTCACTTGGGCTGACCTACCTTACGAAACCATCACGCCCCAAAACTCTTCGGCGAACCCGCGACAGCCACACCGCCGCCCGTCGTCACCTTCATCACCGCAAGCCCGCGTTCGTTGGTGCCGTCCGAGCGGAAGCGGAACAGGCCGTCGATGCCGGCGAAGCCGGAGGGGTTGGTGAGGACATCGGGCGAGAAGCGCGTGGTGCCCTGCGTGCGCGCGAGCGCGGCGACGAGTGCGACGGCGTCATAGGCCAGCGTCGCGGTGCGAATCGGCTCGGCGCCGTATTTGGTGCGATAGCGGCCGGAGAACGCGCGGAAGCCGGCCGGATCAGGCGCGGCGTAGAGACCACCTTGCAGGCTCGGGTTGGCGTAGACCCGCGGATTGTCCCACAGGCCGGTGCCGAGCAGCTGGATGTTGCGCAGATTCGCGCCCGCCGCCGTCATCGCATCCGCCACCGCAACCACGGCATCGCCGTCGTCGGCGATGAACAGCGCGTCCGCGCTGCCGAGCTGTTGCGCGACGGTCCGCGCCGGCGTCGCGCGATCGGCGCCGTATTTCTCGAACGCGACGATGCGCCCGCCGCGCCGCGGCACCGCCGCCTTCACCGAAGCTTCGACCACGTTGCCATAGGCATTGTCGGGCACGAGCACGGCGACGGAGCGCTTTCCGATGCTGGCGGAATATTCGACGATGCGGTTGACGTCCGACTCCGGCAGGAAGCTGAGCAGATAGACGCCGCGTCCGGCAATGCTGGAGTCGGTCGAGAACGCGATCACCGAGATGCCGCGCGTGCGTGCGACCTGGGCCACCGCAGGCACCGACTGCGCGAACAGCGGCCCGAGGATGATCTCGGCACCTTCGTCCACCGCCTGCTGGGCCCCCTGCTGCGCGCCCTGTGGACTGCCGTTGTCGTCCTTGATCAGCAGCTGGATGTTCGGGTTCTGGAACTCGGCCAGCGCCATCTCGGCGGCGTTGCGCATCGACTGCGCGGCAAGACCGGCATTGCCGGCGGCCGAGAGCGGCAGGATCACCGCAACCTTGACCCCGCCGGTGCCGGCGGTCGTGGCCTGCTGCGGCGGGCCGGCCGGCTGGGCCGGGGGCGGCGAGGAACTCGAGAACGGATTGGAGAACTGGCTCAGGCTCTGCTGCACACCGGCGCAGGCAGACAGCAGCGGCGTGCCTAGCAACAGGCCGAGCGCACTCCGCCGGGTCGCCCCCTGAAACAGGGGCCCCTGAACGGGAGACTTTGGATCACGCGGGCCCATGGCAGCTTCTCTTCCGACCAGCCGTCGCCGGACGGTCATCACAACTCTTTCCACGACAGAAGCCGCGGATTCAGGCATATTGTCGGCAAATAGTTAACTAAAACAAAAGGATAATGACCGCTTAACGCAGCCGCACCTTCACGTCCTGCTAGCTGTCCACCCTCACCCAGCATCAGGGCGGCGTTTCCGCCGCGAATATGGCGCTGATGCTGCATTCCCTGGGGAATGTGATGCCGGACGGATCACATTCCAGTCCTGATCACCCCACACCGCCGCACGATCTTTTTCAGGGGACCGGTTCCCAGCCCCGGGGATCATGCCTAAGTTCGATTCATTATGCGCGCAAAGCCGGCCCCGATAAATACGCCTGAAGGCACAGACACCGCCCCGCGCGGTTTCTCCATCGACGCCCATCGGCTGCCGGCCCCGAAGGCGGCGCCGGGGCTGCATCTGGTCGCGACCCCGATCGGCAATCTCGGCGACATCACCCTGCGGGCGCTGCAGACCCTGGCCGGCGTCGACACCATCGCCTGCGAGGACACCCGCATCACGCGGCGCCTGACCGAGCGCTACGATATCTCGGCACAGCTCAGGCAGTATCACGAGCACAACGCCGAAGCCGCGCGGCCAAAGATCCTGGAGGCGCTCGCGGCGGGCGGCTCGATCGCGCTGGTGTCGGACGCCGGCACGCCGCTGATCTCCGACCCCGGCTACAAGCTGGTGCGCGAGGTCTGCGCCGCAGGCCACGCCGTCTATGCCCTGCCCGGCCCGTCCTCGGTACTGGCCGCGCTGTCGGTTGCGGCACTGCCGACCGATCGCTTCTTCTTCGAAGGCTTTCTGCCGGCGAAATCGGCCGCGCGAATATCGCGCCTGACTGAACTGGCCCGCATCGATGCGACGCTGGTGATGTTCGAGTCCGGCAATCGCGTCCAGGACACGCTGGCCGAGCTCGCCGGGATCATGGGTTCGCGCGAGGCCGCCATCTGCCGCGAGTTGACGAAGCTGCACGAGGAGATCTCGCGCGCGACGCTGCTCGAGCTGGCGCGCGATGCCGATGGGCTGGAGACACGCGGCGAGTTCGTGCTGGTGATCGCTCCGCCAGCGGCCGATGCCGAGGTGCTGACCCCGGATGCGCTGGACGATCTGCTGCGCGCGCAGCTCGCCGCGCACAGCGTCAAGGATGCCGTCGCGCATGCGGTCGCACTCTCAGGCCGCCCGCGCCGCGAGGTCTATGCCCGTGCGCTCGAGCTCTCCAGGGATTTGCGGGGCGGCGATGGCGAGGACTAAGGCGCCGGCTGAACCAAAGATCGCCTCGCCCGAACGCGTCGCCGCGTTCCGCACCGGCATTTCCGCCGAGAGCCGCGCAGCCGCCTATCTGATGGCGAAGGGCTACCGCATCCTGGCGAAACGCTTCCGCACGCCACATGGCGAGATCGACATCGTGGCACGCCGCCGCAACCTGATCGCCTTCGTCGAGGTCAAGGCCCGCGCGACGCTGGACGATGCCGCCTACGCCGTCACCCCGCGCCAGCAGCAGCGCATCATCGATGCCGCGCAAGGCTGGCTCGCAGCGCATCCCGAGCATGCGGAATTCGACTTGCGATTCGACGCCATGCTGATTGCGCCGCGCTCACTTCCACGCCATGTGTTGGCGGCATTCGACGCCTCGACCTGAAAGGCAGACCATGAAACTCAACGTCGCCGTCCAGATGGACCCCATCGCCCGTATCAACATCAAGGGCGATTCCACCTTCGCGCTGCTCCTGGAGGCGCAGAAGCGCGGCCATGGCCTGTCCTATTACACCCCCGACAAGCTCTCGATGGTCGGCGACGAGATCGTCGCACCCGTCCAGCTGCTGACGGTGCGCGACGAGCCCGGCAATCACTTCACCCTCGGCGAACCCAGGCGCGAGGCGCTGAACGGCTTCGACGTGGTGCTGCTGCGCCAGGACCCGCCGTTCGACCTCGCCTACATCACCTCGACGCATTTCCTCGAACGCATCCATCCGAAGACGCTGGTCGTCAACGACCCCGCCTCGGTGCGCAACGCGCCGGAAAAGCTGTTCGTGATGAACTTTCCGCAGCTGATGCCGCCGACGCTGATCTCGCGCGACCTCGACGAGATCAACGCCTTCCGCGACAAGCACGGCGCCGTCGTCATGAAGCCGCTGCACGGCCATGGCGGCGCCGCAGTGTTTCGCGTGATGCCGCAGGACATGAATTTCGGCTCCTTGTTCGACATGTTCTCGGTCACCTTCAAGGAGCCCTGGGTGATCCAGCAGTTCATCCCCGAGGTGAAGCACGGCGACAAGCGCATCATCCTGGTCAACGGCGAATTCGCCGGCGCCGTGAACCGCGTGCCGGCCGCGGACGACCTCCGCTCCAACATGGTGCGCGGCGGCGCGGCGCAGGAAACCGAGCTGACGCCACGCGAGCGCGAGATCTGCGCAACCGTCGGCCCGGCCCTGCGCGAGCGCGGCCTGCTGTTCGTCGGCATCGACGTCATCAACGGCAATCTCACCGAGATCAACGTGACATCGCCCACGGGCATCCGCGCCATCGCGCGGCTTGGTGGGCCGGATGTTGCGGCGAAGGTGTGGGATGTGATCGAGCAGAAGCGGAAGAAGTAGGGCCGTTACTGCGTAGCCAATCCATCACTGTCACCCCCGCGCAATGGCGAAACCATGGTCGCTGGAAGCGGCCGCTTCTTCAGCGGCCCTCGAAGGGCGACGTCCTGGCTGCATCCCGGCCGTTCATCCTTCGAGGCTCAGCTCGCGATGCGTTGCATCGCAAGCCTCGCACCTCAGGATGACGGAGCGGCATCGTCATCGCGCGCGGCCAATCGTTGGCATCACTAACCACCCGTTCACCATGACGCCCCGCGCATCGTTCGAACGCACGAACCACCGCGCGTGAATCTACGGGGCCACTGGCCGACCGGCTAACGCACCGTTCACCATCTGCCGAGAACACGCGCCGTCGCCGGCCGTCACACTCCGCCTCGCAACACCCCTTATACTTTTACAACCTACTCATCGACGCGAGGGGAACCCGCCAGGTGCGGTCCGAGTACCCCCGCGTAAGAGTAGAAGCGTATGAACACCGCACGCATTGTCGTTCTCGTCATCGCGCTGGGCGCCGGCGGCGTCGCTGCGTATCTGGCGAGCGGCTATCAGAACGCACCCGCGCTTCCGATCCCCGTCGCCGAGAAGCTGCCGACGGTCGAGGTCCTGATCGCGAAGAGCGACATCCAGCTCGGCCAGGCCGTGAAGCCCGACGACCTCGTCTGGCAATCCTGGCCGGCCGCGACTGCCAGCAGCGCCTTCATCCGCCGCGACAGCAGGCCCGACGCGCAGACCCAGATCGCCGGCTCGATCGCCCGCGTTCCCCTGATGCAGGGCGAACCGATCCGCGAGCAGAAATTGGTCAAGGCCGATGGCTCCGGCTTCATGGCCGCGATCTTGCCCTCCGGCATGCGCGCCGTCTCCACCGAGATTTCCGCCGAGACCGGCGCCGGCGGCTTCATCCTGCCGAATGACCGCGTCGACATCGTCCTGACCCGCCGCTTGAAGAATCCCGACAGCGCCAACGGCCAGACCAGCGGCAACGACCTGGTCCTGTCCGAGGTCCTCCTGACCAATATCCGCGTGCTCGCGATCGACCAGGCGCCGAAAGAGAAGGACGGCCAGAACGCCGTCGTCGGCAAGACCGTCACGCTCGAGCTCAAGCCTGACCAGGTTGCCACGCTTTCGGCCGCGCGCCAGGGCGGCACGCTGACGCTGGCGCTGCGCAGCATCGTCGATGCCAACGCGGTCGACGGCGCGCCTGAAGAGGCGGTCAAGCGTCCGGGCGGCGTGAACGTGATCCGATACGGCGTGCAGGCAAGGCAACTGACGTCACAGAAGTGATGATGGGGATAGCATGAAGGACGGGGACAATCGGACGGGCGTGCGCCTTCGGGGGAAGCGCACGCAGCCGTTCTGGGCAGGGGCGATGCTGATGCTGGGGCTGGTCGCAGCCCCCACCTTCGTCGGTGCCGCGGATGCGCCGGTCGGCGACCAGGCGCCGATGCAGGCGCCCGATCTCGGCGTCTCGCCGGTGTCGACCATCGCGCCGGCGCGGATGCGCTCGCTGTCGCTCGGCGTCGGCAAGTCCGTCGTCATCGACCTGCCGCGCGAGGTCAAGGACGTGCTGGTGGCCGATCCCAAGATCGCCAATGCGGTGATCCGCTCGTCGCAGCGCGCCTATATCATCGGCGGGCAGGTCGGCCAGACCAACGTCGTGTTCTTCAGCGCCGATGGCCAGCAGGTCGCGTCCTACGACATCGCGGTGAAGCGCGACCTCAACGGTATGCGCACGGCGCTGCGCCAGGCGCTGCCCGGCGTGAATATCGAGGGCGTCGGTGACAGCGTGATGCTGACGGGTTCGGTGTCGAGCCCGGTCGAAGCGCAACAGGCCGGCGACGTCGCCGCGAAACTCGTCGGCGGCTCGGACAAGGTCGTCAACAACATCGTCGTGCGCGGCCGTGACCAGGTCATGCTCAAGGTCGTCGTCGGCGAAGTCCGCCGCGACATCGTCAAGCAGCTCGGCGTCGATCTCAGCGCGAGCCTCAATGCCGGCACCGCGGTCGTCAATTTCAACAACTCCAATCCGTTCTCGGTCAGCGGCGGCCCGATCGTCGGCAGCAACGGCCTGGGCGGGGCCGGCATGGCCAAGGGTGTCGCCACCGTCAGCGCCACAATGCGCGCGATGGAAAGCGCCGGCGTCATGCGTACGCTGGCCGAACCGAGCCTGACCGCGATCTCGGGCGAATCCGCCACCTTCATCGCCGGCGGCGAGTTTCCGATTCCCGCAGGCTATTCCTGCGATCCCGTTACCCACGTCTGTACGACGCAGGTGACCTACAAGAAGTTCGGCATCTCCCTGAACTTCACCCCGGTCGTGCTCAGCGAAGGCCGCATCAGCCTGCGCGTCATGACCGAGGTCTCGGAGCTGTCGAACACCAACTCGATCACGCTGACACAGGCGGTGTCTTCGACCTCGAGCAACTCGATCACCATTCCCTCGGTCCAGACCCGCCGCGCCGAAACCACGCTGGAAATTCCCTCCGGCGGCTCGATGGCGATGGCCGGCCTGATCCAGCAGCAGACCAAGCAGGCGATCAACGGCCTGCCCGGCGTCGACCAGGTGCCGATCATCGGCGCGCTGTTCCGCAGCCAGGACTTCGTCAACAACGAGACCGAGCTGATGGTCATCGTGACGCCCTATGTGGTGCGCGCGGTCGCCCAGAAGGAATTGTCGCGCCCCGACGACGGCTTTGCGCCGGCTTCGGATGCGCAGACGGCGCTGCTCGGCCGCATGAACCGCCTTTACGGCATCGCGCGCAAGGTCGATCCGATCGAAGGCACGAGCGGCGATTTCGGCTTCATCATCGACTGAGGCGCACGGTTTGGGGACCGGAGCAGGACACGGGGCAAGAGGGGACCAGCCGATGACGACACCATCAGCCGATCGACGCCGCAACATGCGGATCGCGCTGGCCATGACGGGGCTTTCCGTCATGCTCGGTGCCTGCAACACGACAGGCGAGATCGTGACCCAGACGGTGCCGACCGACTACCGCCTGCGTCACCCGATTGCGGTGCAGGAAGGCAAGAAGTCGATCGTGATCTTCGTCGGCAAGGCCCGTGGCGGCCTCTCGGCGCCGCAGCGCGCCGACGTCGCCGGCGTCGCGCGGGACTGGGTGCGTGAGGGCACCGGCTCCGTCGTGGTCGACGTCCCGGTCGAGACCGCGAATTCGCGTGCCGCGTCGGCGACCTATCAGGATATCCGCTCCGTGCTCGCGGCCGGCGGCGTGCCCTCGCGCGCCATCGTCCAGCATCCCTATCGGCCCGAGGATCCCGGCCTGCTGCCCACGATCCGCTTGAGCTATTCCAGGATCGCCGCGGTCGCCGGCCCCTGTGGGCTGTGGCCGGAAGACGTGGGTCCGAGCATCCTCGACCCCGGCTACAACGAGAACCGGCCGTACTTCAATCTCGGCTGCGCCAGCCAGCGCAATCTCGCTGCGATGATCGACAATCCTGCCGACCTCGAGCAGCCCAGGGCCGAGACGCCCGCCTACACCGCACGGCGCGACATCGCCTTCGACCGCTATCGCAAGGGTGCGACGACGGCGACCCCCTATCCCGAGGCCGACAAGGCCAAACTCAGCGACACCGGCAAATGACACAGCTTCACGACGACGACGAAGCGGACCAGCCGCGCCACCCCGAGGAACACATTGCGCCGGTTCCGCGCATCTCGGTGCAGGCCTTTTGCGAGACCGAGCAGACGCTTGCCGCCATCACCGCGGCCGGCCAGGATCGCCGTCTCGCCAAGGCCCATCTCACCGCCAAGAGCGGCGGCCTCGCCGCGGCGATTGAAGTCTATGACACGATGCCGACGCCGAACGTCATCGTCATCGAATCCGACGGCACGCGCGACATCCTCGAAGGCCTCGACGATCTCGCCGGTGTCTGCGATCCCGGCACCCGCGTCGTGGTGATCGGCAATCCCAACGACACCGCGCCCTATCGCGAGCTGGTGCGCCGCGGCGTCAACGACTACGTGGTCGGCCCGGTCGAAACGCTCGACGTGGTCCGCTCGATCTGCAGCCTGTTCTCGGCGTCCGAGGCCATCATCACCGGACGCGTCATCGCGGTGGTCGGTGCCAAGGGCGGCGTCGGCGCGTCCACCGTCGCGCACAACGTGGCCTGGACCATCGCGCGCGACCTCGCGCTCGATTCCGTCGTGATCGATCTCGACCTCGCCTTCGGCACCGCCGGTCTCGACTACAACCAGGATCCCGTGCAGGGCATCGCCAATGCGGTGCTGTCGCAGGACCGTCCCGACACCGCGCTGATGGAGCGCCTGCTCGCCAAATGCACCGAGCGCCTCAGCCTCCTTGCTGCGCCTGCCACGCTTGACCGCGTCTATGATTTCGGCGCCGAAGCGTTCGACGCGATCTTCGACACGCTGCGCATGACCACACCCTGCATCGTGCTCGACGTGCCGCACCAATGGTCGGGCTGGACGCGCCGCGCGCTGGTCAATGCCGACGACATCGTCATCGTCGCCGAGCCCGATCTCGCGAATCTGCGCAACACCAAGAACATGCTGAGCGTGCTGAAGGCCGCGCGCCCGAACGACCGGCCGCCGCTGTACTGCATCAACCAGGTCGGCATGCACAAGCGCGCGGAAATCGAGGTCAAGGCCTTCGCCAAGACCATGGAGAGCCAGCCGATCGCGGTGATCCCGTTCGACTCGAAGCTGTTCTCGACCGCAGCCAACAACGGCCAGATGATCGCGGAAGTCTCCAAAAGCCACCGCACCACCGAGCTGTTCCAGAACATGGCCAACCGTCTCGCCGGACGCGGCGAAGTGAAGAAGCCGAAGCGCTCGCTGTTCGGTCCGCTGCTGAAGAAGCTGAAGGGTCGATCGGGCCGCAGCTCGGCGCCGCACCGCAAGGCGTCTTAAAAGGCGTCTTAACAAGCCGAGCGAGTGGACGGATTACTTGTCCGCCCGCTGCTGCTTCTTCGCCAGCACCTGTCGCAGCGCCGCGACTTTCGCCGCCGCCTGGTCCGGCGGCAGATCCGCCTTCACCAAAATCTCGGCCTCGGATTCGCGGCCCTGCAATCCGAGCACGAGCGCCAGATTGGCCCGGATCCGCGCATCGTTCTGATTGCGCTGATAGGCGCGGCCGAGCACTTGTTCGGCCTTCGACAGATTGTTTTGCAGCATGTAGGACAGGCCGAGATTGGACAGCACCTGCGGCTCGTCCGGCACGATCTTCAGCGCGGTCGCATAATATTGCTGCGCCTCCTCGTTGCGGCCGAGCTGGTCGAGCGCCGCACCTTGCGCCGACAGGATGCGCCAGTCGGGATCCTCTGGCGAATGCGCGCGGCTGAGCACGTCGAAGGCCCGCTGGAAATCGCCGTTGTCGGCGAGCGCACGGCCGTAACCGGCGAGCAGCGCCTTGTTGTTGGGGTGGGCGAGCACGGCCTGCTCCATCACCGCCACCGCCTGGGCGTGCTGGCCGCTCGCGCGCAGCGCCTTGCCGTATTCGAGGGCGAGGTTGGGATCACCGGGCTTGGCGCGATAGCGCTCGCGGAGGGCGTCCATGTCCGACCTGGTCTCGGCCTTGGCTGAGGTTTCCGACTTGCCGCCGAGCGCGCCGGTGACGTCCTCGATGCCCACGGTCTGGCAGCCGCCGAGGGCGAGGACCAGGAGCGCGGGCAGCAGGAATTTCGCCGGTTGAGAGGCAACGGACAAACGCTTGGGCATACTCTGATCACTCGGCAACTGATCAGAGACGCTGACCCATTAACGCTAAAGTCCCGTTAAGGGAACCGCGCCGGCGCTGCCGTTTAAGGATGATCTTTGCGGATCAGGCTCGCTCAATCGGTGAATTCGGCACCGAATTCGCAACCGATGCGCCAGCGCAGGCGGCATTGGCGGGAATAATCAGGGGCGAAAATGATGGTGAACTGCGGCGGCACTTCAAGGAATTCCGCCACCACCTTCACGCCGCCATCCGAAATATCCGTGATCGTGCAGTCCCTGGGCAGCGAGCCCGCCCCGAAGTGAATCTTGGCGAGCCGGCTGCACACCCGACGTTCGCTTCTCCGGCGATTTGCAAGCATTTCGATTGTTCACTTGTTAGATCACGGCACATCCCGCACCCCCATCAATAGCGATCATTCGTTGGGATGTGCTGAGCGGAGCTGCTTGCATTCGAAGCGTTGTGTCGTCTTCGTGTTTACGGCTTGTTAGGGTCCGTTAAAACTTCGTGAAGCGGCACGTGCCTGCCGCGCGCAGGCATCGCCACATCATCGTCGATTGACGGCGTTTTGGATCCGGCGCGGCGAAGTCACCGGTTGGCGCGCGCATGCATGATGAATTCGACCTTCATGGCCGGATCCGTCAGCTTCGCAAAAAAGCACGCGCGCGACGGCGGCGTAATGTCGCTGACCCATGCATCCCACAACGCGTTGAACGCCTGCAGATACCGTTCGTCCGACAGGATGATCTGGACGAAGAGCAGGTCCTCCTTGCTCGATCCGAACTGCGCCAGCCGCTCTTCGACCCGTGCGAAGATCTGCCGGGCCTGGGGCTCGATGCTGTCGGACATGTCCAGCGGACGGTCGGGCGTCGCGGCAAAATAGGCAACGCCGTTGTAGATGGAGATCTTGCTGTAGCGCTTCTCCGTCAGCATTCGTTCGATCTTCATGGCGAATTCCCTTATTCAAAGCGCTTGTGGCTGAATGCGTGGTGCGGCTCGGAGCTCCGGCCGTGCACGATGTCATCGACGATCTTCGCCGTGCCGGCGGCCCCGCTCATGCCCCAATGGCTGTGGCCGAACGCCATCACGACGTCCCCTTCCTCGGTCGCACGTCCGATCACCGGCAGGCTGTCGGGCAGCGACGGCCGGTATCCGGACCAGAGCATCGGCTCGTCATGAGTGATGTTCGGAAACAGTTCGGCCGCGTGTTTGACGAGGCGCTGGGCCCTGTTCATATCAGGCGGCGTGTCGAGACCGGAGAATTCGACCGTCCCGGCGATACGAAGTCCGCTGCGCATCGGCGTGACCGAGAAGCCGCGATCCTTGAACGAGATCGAATGGGCCAGCCGCACATTGTGATTCGGCAGCGTCGCGTGATAGCCGCGCTCGGCTTCGAGCGGCACGCGAATGCCGAGCGGCGCCAGCAGCCGGCCAGACCAGATCCCGGCGGCCACAATGAGCTGCGAGCACTGGATGGGATGCAGATTGGTCGCGAGCGAGATCCGGCCCGGCGCGTCACGCTGGATGCGCTCGACGGACCGGTGCATGATCTGGCCGCCCAGACGCTGGAGCTTGTCGGCGAGATAGGCCGTGAGTTCGGCTGGATCGAGCGTATAGCCGGCCTTGTGGATCAGCAGGCCCGAGGTCAGCGCCGATGTCACGTCGGGCGCCAGCTCGCGAACGCGTTCCGTCGACAGCATTTCGGCTTCGATCCCGTAGCGCTTGCGGATTTCGGCGCCGAGTGCCGCAGCCTTCGTGGTCCCTTGCCCGGACCACAATTGCAGGCCGCCGTCGAACTTCATGTTCGCGGCGAGGAATTCCTTGCCGACCAGATGCTGCCAATCCTCGACACAGTCGCGATGGAGATAGTGCATCGCGCCGGCGATCTTGCGCACCTGATCGGGCGTGCCCGCATGGATGTAGCGCAGCAGCCACGGCAGCAGTCGCGGGAAATATCCGGGCGAGATGAACAGCGGCCCGAGCGGATCTGTCAGCCAGCCCGGCACCTTGCGAAGCACGCCGGGCCCGGCCATCGGCATGATGCTCGCGGGGCTGATGATGCCTGCGTTTCCGAACGAGGTGCGGCTACCGGGCGGCAGCGGGTCCAGCACGACGACTTTTCGTCCGGCGCTGGTCAATCGCACGGCGATGGCGAGGCCGACGACGCCCGCGCCGACAATGACGATTTCATCACGAAGCTGCATGATCTTACCGGAAATATTTCTCGTGGAACTTCTTCTCGAAGTATTCCGCGGCCAGCGTGAGCGGCACGATGGTCACGACGAAAAGGATGGCGACGGCCGTGAGCAGCTCCAGCGGCCGGAACGTCCGGATGCTGACCTGCTGGCCGAGATAGAGCAGCTCGGGCACGGCGACATAGCCCGCGAGCGTGGTGTTCTTCAGAACCAGGATGCACTGATTGACGAGCGGCGGAAAAATGCGCTGGAACGCGAGCGGCGCAACGATCCGTTGAAACGTCTGGCGGCGCGTCATGCCGACCGAGTGGGCGGCCTCGATATGCCCGCGATCGATCGACTGGATGCCGCCGCGGAAGATCTCCGCGAAGAAGGCGGAGCTGTAGATCGACAGGGCGATGATGACGGTCGTGTAGCCGTCGAGCTTCAACCCCGTGATGATCGGCAGGCAGTAATACATCCACACCAGCAGCACGAGCACCGGCACGGCCCTCGTCAGCGAGATGAACGTCGAGATCGTGGGATAGACGAAGGGAATTTTACTGTTGCGGACCAGCGCGAGAATCAGCCCGAGGATCATGCTCGCGATGATCGTGATGATGGCCAGCACGACGGTGTGGAGCAATCCCGCCAGCAGAACCGCGCGGTAGTCCCACACTACCGAGAAATTCCATTCGTATTGCATTTAGGTGCCCGTCCTCATCATGCGCGCTCAGCCGCGGCAAACATCAGCCGTGGTAATTGCCGACGAATTCCCGTGTCCTCGGATTGGCCTCCGGACCGAAGATATGCGAGGGCGGCCCGGCATCCGCGATCTCGCCGTGCTCGAGAAACACGACGCGATCGCAGACCGTCCGGGCGAACCGCATCTCGTGCGTCACGATGATCAGCGTCATGCCGTCATTGGCGAGCCCCTGGATCACGGCCAGGACCTCGTTGACGAGTTCGGGATCGAGCGCCGACGTCGGTTCGTCGAACAGGATGATCCGGGGCTCCAGCGCGAGTGCGCGCGCGATGCCGACGCGTTGCTGCTGCCCGCCGGACAGCCGGCTCGGATAGGCATCGGCTTTCTCGGCAAGGCCGACACGTTTCAGCGCCGCCATCGCCTTGGTCCGCGCCGTCTGCGGATCGATCTTCTGGACGACGACCGGGCCCTCCATGACGTTTTCCAGCGCGGTCTTGTGAGGCCACAGATTGAAGTGCTGGAAAACCATCGCCATCTTGCGGCGCTGCAGGCTGAGCTCGGCGGACGAACGTGCGACGAGCCTGTCGCCGACGCGCTTGACGCCGACCGTCTCGCCCTCCAGCTCCACCTCGCCCTGGGTCGGGACCTCCATGTGATTGATACATCGCAGCAGGGTCGACTTGCCCGAGCCGCTGGCCCCGATGAACCCCAGGATCTCGCCTGCCTCGACCGTGAGATTGATCCCCTTGAGGACTTCAAGCGAACCGTAAGTCTTGTGCAGATTGCGAATCGTCAGAAGTGACAAGATGCTCTCTCTGGTGGATCGGCGATTTCAGGCACCCGTCACGCGGGACGGATGCCGATCGTCACGCGTCATTTCGAGGCGTTGAGCCATTTGGCCCTGATGCCGGGGATCGTGCCGTCGGCGATGAGCGCACCGATCGAGATGTTCATCCATTCCTGCAGGTCGCGCTCGCCTTTGCGCAGCGCGAAGGTCGAGTTCTGTCCGATCTCCGGCTTCGGATAGCTGAGGAGCACGTTCTTCCGCGCCTGGGCGTAGCGCGACAGGCTCGACTCCGTGGATGCGAAATAATCGACACGGCCGCTCTCGAGCTCCAGGATCGCCGCCTCTTCAGTCTTCACCGCGGTATAGGTCGCCTTGGGCAGCAGGCGCTGCACCATGCGGGTCGTTGCCGAACCGTCGGCCAGTGAAATGCGAATCTCCGGCTTGTTCAGGTCCGACCAGTTCGCGGCGGCCGCCTGCTTCTCTGCACTCGTGGCCGCCAGCCCGACGGCGACGCGCGCGACCGGCACGGTGAAGCCAACGGCAAGCGCACGTTCCGGCGTCGCCGAATAGCCGCCGATGATGTCGAAGCGACCGGACTGCAAGCCGGCGGCAGCGGTGCCCCATTCGGTCGGCACGTACTCGACCTTGACGCCGATCGCACCGAACAGCGCCTCGACCGTCTCCGGGAAGATGCCTTCCCATTTGCCGCTCGCCAGATCCTGACGGTAGGAGGGGAACGCCTCGACGGCGCCGACGCGCACCACCTTCTGAGACAGGATCCGGGCAAAATCCTTGTTCGCCTCCTGCGCGAAGGCGGGCGAGATCGATGATGCGACCACTGCTGCGATCACGAGTTTTCCGATAGAACGGAGCATGCTGGTCTTCCCTCTGGGCCTGACTTGCCTTGATGCAATGGGGCGGCGGAGCGAGTGCGCGGCAAGCGGCTTGCTGGCTGCGCTGGACAGATCGCCGCACCGGCGTCGTTTCGCCGCGAACGCATCGGAGATGAGCAAAGGTCGCAAGATCAATACTGTCTAAGCCGGCCCGATGGGTCGCAGATCAATTTTCGTTGCGCGAATACTTGCCGCCGCCAGACAGGCTGTCTAGCGCCACTTAGGTTATGATCCCCATGGTTTGGTTATGGTCGTGCCGCAGGCCTGTTTGCCCGCGGAGGCGTCAGTTGCACAGGATCTAGCGGCCGCGCGCGAAGTCCTTCAAATGAGTGCGCATGGTCGTGCGCATCGCGACCATGAGCTTTTGGGTATCGCGCGGCAGCCTCGGGCCACCGATCCAGATCGCGTGATATTCGAAGCTCATCTCGGGCTTGAAGTCGCGCAGGACGAGTTTCTGTCCGAGCCACGGCCGCGCTGAAAACGGATCGGCGAAGGTGATGCCGACACCCGCGCGGGCCATCGCCGCGGCACCCGTGATCAACGGCATCTCCGCGACTTCCTTGGGATGCACGCCGGCCTCTGCGAGAACGCGGTCGATCTGCAATTGCTGGCCTTCGTGACGGGAGATCGAGATGTAGGGCCGATTGTGCAGATCGGCCGGCGTGATCACCGCCTTCCGCGCCAGCGGATGATCAGAGCGCATCGCGCACATGATGCGGCTGCGCGCGATCAGCTGGCTGCGAATGCCGGGCGTCCGCCGAAACCCCATGACGAACCCGATATTGGCATTGCGCGACGTCACCATTGCCAGCACGCCGCCGGCGTCGCGAGTCGTGACGAAGAGCTGCGCGTCAACCGTATCCAGCCAGCCGGCCGCGGCCTGCGGCAGGATCTCCTGCGCGATCATCGGAATGGCCGAGACGACGGTGCGCGGCGGGCCGTTGCTGCGCAGCCGCTGCACCAGCCGCTTGATCTCTTCCATGCCGACGAACAGCCGCTCGGATTCCTCGAACAGCCGGGACGCGCGCTCGGTCGGGACCAGCCGGTTCTGGACCCGGTTGAACAGGGCGAAGCCGCAAAGATCCTCAGTCTGCGCGATGATCTTGCTGGCGCCGGGCTGCGTGATCCGGAGCAGATGGGCAGCCGCCGTGATGCTGCCGGTCCGCATGACCGCCCTGAAAACCTCGAGATGCCGGTGCTTCATGGTTTGCTCGACTGTGCCGGCCGCTCGGCTGGACCGATCGACAACGGCATCTGGCCACATCAGCCCGGTCTGGGGAGGATGCCCCTGTCATAGCAGCAAACGCCGGCGCAGCACGAGCGACGGCTTGCCGTTCATGTTCATGTATTGTTCTTGCGCGGAGGGCCGCTCTCTGCTACCCCTAATTGTGCAAAGAGGGCAGGCATGGTTCAGCGGGTTTCTACCGTCGCCTTTGAGGGGATCGAGGCGCGCGCGGTCGACGTGCAGGTGCAGGTCGCGCCCGGTCTGCCGGCGTTTGCCATCGTCGGCCTGCCGGACAAGGCCGTGTCGGAGGCGCGCGAGCGGGTGCGCTCGGCGCTGATTGCCTCGGGGCTGGCGCTGCCGGCGCGGCGGATCATCGTCAATCTCGCGCCGGCCGATCTTCCCAAGGAAGGCAGCCATTACGACCTGCCGATCGCGCTCGGGCTGATGGCCGCGATCGGCGCGATCCCGCCGGATGCGCTGACCGGTTTCACCGTGCTCGGCGAGCTCGGCCTCGACGGCTCGATTGCGCCGGTCGCGGGTGTCCTGCCGGCGGCGATCGGCGCCAACGTGCGCGAGGAAGGATTGATCTGCCCGGCATCCTGCGGCTCGGAGGCGGCGTGGGCGAGCCCCGACATCCAGATCATCGCCGCGCATTCGCTGATCCAGATTGCCAACCACTTCAAGGGCACGCAGGTGCTGTCGCGCCCCACGCCGAAAGTGCACGAGGCGGCGGCCTCCACGCTCGACCTGCGCGACATCAAGGGCCAGGAGAGCGCCAAGCGCGCGCTGGAGATCGCGGCCGCCGGCGGACATCATCTGTTGATGATCGGCGCGCCCGGCGCCGGCAAGTCGATGCTGGCAGCGCGGCTGCCGTCCATTCTGCCGCCGCTGTCGCCGGGCGAGCTGCTCGAAGTCTCGATGATCGCCTCCGTCGCCGGCGAGATCGAGGGCGGCGCACTGACGGCGCGGCGGCCGTTTCGTTCGCCGCATCATTCCGCCAGCATGGCAGCCCTCACCGGCGGCGGCATGCGCGCCAGGCCAGGCGAGATCTCGCTCGCGCATCAGGGCGTGCTGTTCCTCGACGAGTTGCCGGAGTTCGATCCGCGCGTGCTGGATTCGCTGCGTCAACCGCTGGAGAACGGCGAAGTCGCGGTGTCCCGCGCCAATCATCGCGTGACGTATCCGGCGCGCTTCATGCTGGTCGCCGCGATGAATCCCTGCCGTTGCGGCAACGCGTTCGAACCCGGCTATGCCTGCAAGCGCGGCCGCATCGACCGCTGCACCGGGGACTACCAGGCGCGCATCTCCGGCCCGCTGATGGATCGCATCGATCTACGCATCGAGGTGCCCGCCGTCACGGCGGCCGACCTGATCCTGCCGCCGCCGGCGGAAGGCTCGGCCGAAGTCGCCGCACGCGTGGCCGCCGCGCGCGACATCCAGCTCGCGCGTTATGCGGACGCCGGCCTGCCCCAAATCCGCACCAATGCGGAGGCGCCCGCCTCCGCGCTGGAGGAGATCGCAAAGCCCGACGCGCAAGGCCAGAAACTGCTGCGCGATGCCGCCGAGACCATGCGGCTGTCGGCGCGCGGCTATCATCGCGTGCTGCGGGTGGCGCGCACGCTCGCCGACCTCGACGGCGCCGAGAAGATCGGCCGGCTGCATCTGGCCGAAGCGCTGTCCTACCGCGCGCTCGCCGAGGATGTGCGCCAGCTCGCCTGATCATTGCGCGCATCAACCCGGCGGTAACGAGTTTCCTTTACGCTCTGCAAACCATAAGGCCCAACAAGTTCCCGTACCGGGCCTGGCGAGTAGCGTGTCATGTTGCGTTTCAAGATCCTGGCCTCGGTTGTTCCCCTGTTGGCAGCGGCGGTGTTTGCCCGCGGCGAGATCACATCGGTCTCGCATCCCTGCATCGCCGTCGGCGACACCTCGGTCGAGCTGACCTCGCTGTTCTGGACCGCCGGCATCCATGTCGCCTTCACCGACGATCAGTCGCGCGCCACGGTGCGGGTCCGGATCACCGACGACGCCAACGACGCGGACTTCACGGTCGTGGACGACGGTCTCGGCTCCGAGACAGATTCCTGCGAGGCGCACCCCGCGAACCGCCTCGTCACCATCGCGGCGCAGCCGGTCGACGGCGGCCCGGTGATCTACCTCTCCAACGATGGTCCGGCCGACTACCGCATCTATGTGCGCTCGAAGACGTTCTCGCAGCGCGAGGCCGCGGCGCTCATCGTCGGCGCCCATGGCGGCCAGCGCCCGCTCCCGCTGCATTCCGCCTCGCTTTAACATTTCGCTAACCCTGTTTTGAGGCCGAACCAGAGCCTCAAGCTGTTCGCAAGGTCGGCGCGACATCGTCACGCGCGGCGGTGGGGTTTCGGACAAGAGTCGGGGTCGGTCACGATGGGTCGGACGTTCCGGATCAAGGTACGCTTGCGCCGTTTCAGGCGGCAGCATCCCCGCATCGCCTTCGCGATCCGCTCCGTCATGATCTTCTCGGCAACGTTCGGCGGCGCCTATGGCTTCGTCACCGGCAGCCGGTCCGAGACGTCAGGCTACGATCCCCATGCCTTCGCGATCGGCGCCAGCTTCCTGTTCGCGCTCGCCTGCCTCGGCCTCGCCACGCTCAGCATGCGGCTGCGCTTCGTCAACAAGCGGATGCGCACGCTCGCCGCCCATAACGAGAAGCTGATCGATCGAAACTGGGAGCTGAAGGAAGCCGAGGAGCGCGCCCGCAGCCTGTTCGAGCAGCAGGGCGACCTGATCGTGTTGCGCGACCATCAGGGCCGCATCACTTTCGCCAACGAGGCCTATTGTGCGCTCGCGGGACAGGCGCGCGGCGCACTGGTCGGCACGCGCTTCGATTTCGACGTGATCGAGCAGGGCGACAGCGCCCGCGAAAGCAACGGCACGCGCATTCACGACCAGAAGATCACCACCCCGCTCGGTGCGCGCTGGATCGCCTGGCGCGAGGGCTATGTCCGGCTCGATGCCGGTCAGCCCGCCGAATTGCAGAGCGTCGGACGCGACGTCACCGACCGCACCGAGACCGAGCGCGCCCTCTCCGACGCGCGCGACCAGGCCGACGCCGCCAACCGCGCCAAGTCGCGATTTCTCGCGATGGCCTCGCACGAGATCCGCACGCCGCTCAACGGCATCATCGGCATGGGCGGGCTGCTGCTCGACACCCATCTGACCCCCGAGCAGACCACCTACGCTCGCGCGGTGAAGACATCAGGCGAAGCCTTGATGGCGTTGATCGAGGAACTGCTCGACTATTCCAAGATCGAGGCCGGCAAGCTCGACCTCGAGCAGCGTCCCTTCGCGCTCTCGACCTTGATCGAGGAGATTACCGAGCTGCTGGCGCCGCGCGCGCAGGCCAAGAAACTCGAGATCGCCGCCTATGTCGATGAGCGCCTGCCGCTTGAGGTGGTCGGCGATGCCGCGCGGCTGCGCCAGGTGCTGCTCAATCTCGCCGGCAACGCCATCAAATTCACCGCGACCGGCGGCGTGGCGCTGATCGTCGAGCCCGGCATCTGGCCGAACGAGATCAGCTTCCTGGTGCGCGACACCGGCATCGGCATCGCGCTGGACGCACAGCAGCGCATTTTCCGCGAATTCGAGCAGGCCGACGAGCGCGTTGCGCGCACCTATGGCGGCACCGGGCTTGGGCTCGCCATCAGCGAACGCATCGTCAAGCGCATGGGTGGCCGCATCGTGCTGGAGAGCGAACCGGGCAGGGGCTCGACCTTCGAGGTCGCGATCCCGCTCGCGCCGTCGCCAGCAGGCGCTGGACAGACGGCATTCCCGAGTCCTGACCTCTCGGGCAAATCGATCCTTCTGATCGCCGACGGCATCGAGGCCTCGCTGATCGCGCGCCGGCTGGAGCGTTGGGGCGGGCAGACCTGCCTTGTCGCTGACGCGGCGGTGGCGGAGGCCCTGCTGCCGGAGCGATCATGGCATGCGGTCCTGGTCGATCGCGCGATCGGTGCCACCGTTGCCGATCACCTCGGCGAGACCGCCTGCAAGCACGCGCTGCAGCGGCTGGTGCTGCTGACGTCGAGTTCGCGCCACGAAACAATTTCGTCGGCCTTCACTGGCTTCCTGGTGAAGCCGCTGCGCGCAGCCTCGCTCGCCGCCCGCCTCGCGCTGACGCCGGAGATCGCTTCGCCCGATCTGGCGCCGGAGCCGCCGGCTGACACCAACGCGGGCGCAGCGCCTGCGAAGGGCCTGTCGATCCTCGTCGCCGAAGACAACGAGATCAACGCGCTTCTGATGCGCTCGCTGCTCACCAAGCTCGGCCACCGCGTCGTCATCGCTATCCATGGCGAGGCCGCACTGGAATCCTGGCTCGCCGCGAATTCCGCCGGCACGCCTTACGATCTCGTGCTGATGGATATCCAGATGCCGCAGCTCGACGGCATCGAAGCGACCAAGCGCATCCGCGCGCACGAGGCCGCCACCGGCGGCCGCCACACGCCGATCCTGGCGCTCACCGCCAACACGCTGGTGGAAGATCGCTATGCCTGTTTCGAGGCGGGCATGAACGGCTTCCTGATCAAGCCGCTCGATCGCGAGAAGCTGGAAGAAGCACTGGCCGGGCTCGCGGCGGCGCGGCATCTGGCGGTGTAGCCCGCGCTCGCAATGACGATGGGGGTGAAGACGGTGCCCCAAACGCAAGGCCGTAGGGTGGGTTAGCCCTGCAGATGAGCGAAGCGCATCTGCTTGGCGTAACCCACCACTGTCTGTCTCCGCTGAAACAGAAGAGGTGGGTTACGCCTTCGGCCAACCCACCCTACAAGACCACCGCCCTTACAGCCGTCGCAGCGCCACGCTTTCCACCGTGTGATCCGCGCCCTTCTTCAGGATCAGCGTCGCGCGGGGGCGGGTGGGGAGAATGTTGTCCTCGAGATTGGCGAGGTTGGTACGTTCCCAGATCGCGATCGCGGTGGCGGTCGCCTCCTCGTCCGACAGCAATGCGTAGCGGTTGAAGTAGGACTTTGGATTGGTGAACGCGGTGTCGCGCAGCGCCAGGAAGCGCTTGATATACCATTGCCGCAGCGGGGCTTCGTCGGCGTCGATATAGACCGAGAAATCGAAGAAGTCGGAGACGACAGGCACCGCTTTGCCGTCACGCGGCAGCTTGCCGGTCTGCAGCACGTTGACGCCCTCCACGATCAGGATGTCGGGCTGATCGACCTCGGCCCACTGGCCCGGCACGATGTCGTAGGTGAGATGCGAATAGACCGGCGCACGTACATGGCGGCGTCCGGACTTGATGTCGGACAGGAAACTCAGCAGCAGCGGCAGGTCGTAGCTTTCAGGGAAGCCCTTCTTCTGCATGATGCCCTGACGGTCGAGCACCGCGTTGGGGTAGAGAAACCCGTCGGTGGTGATCAGCTCGACCTTCGGACGCGGCGACCAGCGCGCCAGCAGCGCCTGGAGCACGCGGGCCGTGGTCGACTTTCCGACCGCGACCGAACCGGCGACGCCGATGATGTAGGGCACCTTGCGGTCGCGGATGTTGAGGAACTGGCGCTCCGCATAATACAGGCGCTGCATCGCATCGACGTAAATCGAGAGCAGTCGCGACAGCGGAAGATAGATGTCCTCGACTTCCTTGAGGTCGAGGCGATCGTGCAGCGAGCGCAAGCGATCGAACTCGCCCGGTTCCAGCGTCATCGGCGTGTCGTCGCGCAGACGCGCCCATTCTTCGCGCGTGTAGACGCGGTACGGATTATATTGCTGCTCGGGTGCGCGGATATCCATGACGCGACCTTTCCGTTAAGAGCCCGGCTTAGCCGCCGCTTTTACGAGACGCTTTCTCTTCCAACCCTGACATATTGGTACGCTTGTCGAGCGCGGCTTCAACCTCGTCCAGCTTTACGCCGCGGGATTTGAGCAGCACAAGGAAGTGATAGAGCAGGTCGGCGCTCTCGGCGATCAGATGCGCGCGATCGTTTTCGACTGCTGCAATTACGGTTTCGACTGCTTCCTCACCGAACTTCTTGGCGCAATGCTCGGCGCCCTTGTCGAGAAGCTTGCGGGTATAGGAAGCCTCGCCACCGGACGCCGCACGGGCGTCGATGGTCTCGGCGAGATCGTGGATCGTGAAACGCGACATCGGAACTACTCAACACCCATCCGGCAAGAGGCCTTTAAACGCCAGCCTATCCCGCCGGCCTGTGTAGCATTTTTATGAATGGGAGTCGTCAGGCATCCAGGCGCATAGGTAGCCCGCGCCGGGACATGTGCTCCTTGGCTTCACGAATGGTGAATTCCCCGAAATGGAAGATAGAGGCGGCCAGCACGGCGGTGGCGTGCCCGTCGCGGATACCGTCGACGAGGTGGTCGAGATTGCCCACGCCGCCCGAGGCGATCACGGGAACGGGAACGCTGTCGGCGATCGCCCGGGTCAGCGGGATGTCAAAACCCTGCCTTGTGCCGTCGCGGTCCATCGAGGTGAGCAGCAGCTCGCCGGCGCCGAGCGATACCACCTCCTGGGCGTATTCGATGGCGTCGATGCCGGTCGAGTTGCGGCCGCCGTGGGTGAAGATCTCCCAGCGCTCGCCGCCGCCGGCGCGCTTGACCCGCTTGGCATCGATCGCGACAACGACGCATTGCTCGCCGAATTTTTCGGCAGCTTCCTTGACGAATTCGCGCCGCGACACCGCGGCGCTGTTGATCGAGACCTTGTCCGCGCCGGCGCGCAGCAGCGTCTTGATATCCTCCACCTTGCGCACGCCGCCGCCGACGGTGACGGGCATGAAGCAGGCCTCGGCGGTGCGCCGGACCACGTCGAGCATGATGCCACGGTT
>Ga0065165_1001315_pt1 | contig 27750 bp, 24 predicted proteins | sample AraplaMF_Cvi_mMF_FD_63813 | JGI IMG/M metagenome (GOLD analysis project Ga0065165, IMG submission 63813) | Arabidopsis root microbial communities from the University of North Carolina, USA - plate scrape MF_Cvi_mMF (version 2) (version 3) | ecosystem: Host-associated > Plants > Roots >... | reverse complement strand
CATCGCCGACTTCGAAGTCGCCGAGGAGATGATCAAGTACTTCATCCGCAAGGTTCACAACCGCAAGGGCTTCGTGAACCCCAAGGTGATCGTGTGCGTGCCGTCGGGCGCCACCGCCGTGGAACGCCGCGCCATCAACGACAGCTGCCTGAACGCCTCGGCCCGTCGCGTCGGCCTGATCGACGAGCCGATGGCCGCCGCGATCGGCGCCGGCCTGCCCATCCACGAGCCGACCGGCTCGATGGTCGTCGACATCGGCGGCGGCACCACCGAGGTGGCCGTGCTGTCGCTGTCGGGCATCGTCTATTCGCGCAGCGTCCGCGTCGGCGGCGACAAGATGGACGAGGCGATCATCAGCTACATGCGCCGCCACCATAACCTCCTGATCGGCGAGACCACCGCTGAGCGCATCAAGAAGGAGATCGGCACCGCCCGCGCGCCGGCCGACGGCGAAGGCCTGTCGATCGACGTCAAGGGCCGCGACCTGATGCAAGGCGTGCCGCGCGAAGTCCGCATCAGCGAAAAGCAGGCCGCCGACGCCCTGGCCGAACCGGTCGGGCAGATCGTCGAGGCCGTGAAGGTGGCCCTGGAAGCCACCCCGCCGGAACTGGCCAGCGACATCGCCGACAAGGGCATCATGCTGACTGGCGGCGGCGCCCTGCTGCGCGGCCTGGACGCCGAGATCCGCGACCACACCGGCCTGCCGGTCACCGTGGCCGACGATCCGTTGTCGTGCGTGGCCCTGGGCTGCGGCAAGGTGCTCGAGCATCCCAAGTGGATGAAGGGCGTTCTTGAATCGACTCTCGCCTAGGGCGCGATCGCCGAAGTGGCTGCCGGTTCGGCGATAAATCGCGCTCCAGGTTTCAATCCGACGTCTTTTTCTTTTGAAAAAGACTGAGGGCGTCTCATCTAAGTCGGACGCCGCGGGGGGCGTCGGGAGAAAGCGTTCGTGCCCTTTCGCGAAGGTCCGCTCGGCGACCTGAAAGTGCCGCTTACCTGGACGGCGGCCGTGGCGTTGATCGTCGCGGTCGTGATCGCGGTCGCGTTCCTGCTGGCCGATCGGCGCGAGACCCTCCAGCAGCAGGCCTATGGCGTCACCCGCCAGACGGTCGACACGGTGTCCAAGCCGGTCAGCGGCGTGATCGCCGCCCCGGGACGCTGGACCGGCCTGGGCGTCGACTTCGTCAGCAGCTACTTCTTCACCGCGTCGGAGAACCGCCGGTTGAAGGCCGAGCTGAAGGAGATGCGCGGCTATCGCGACATGTACCTGGCCGAGGTCGACAAGAACCAGAGCTACCGCTCGCTGCTGGGCCTGCGCACCGATCCGCCGATCCCGATGGTCGCCGCCCGCGTGGTCGCCGACACCCGCGGCCCGTTCGCCAACACCCGCCTGGCCGACTCCGGCTCGGAAAAGGGCGTGGTGGTCGGCAATCCGGTGATGAACGAGCGCGGCCTGGTCGGCCGGGTGGTCGGCGTCGCCAACGGGGCCAGCCGGGTGCTGCTGTTGACCGACATCGCCTCGCGCACGCCGGTGATGATCGACCGCACCAACGCCCGCGCCATCCTGACCGGCGACGGCGGACCCAACCCGAAGCTGGAATACCTACGCGGCGTCGATCCGATCAAGGAAGGCGACCGGGTCGTCACCTCCGGCGACGGCGGCGTGGTGCCGCGCGGCCTGCCGGTGGGCGCGGCCGTCAAGGGCCTGGATGGCCGCTGGCGGGTGGTGCTGTTCGCCGACGACGCCGCCATCGATTATGTCCGCATCCTGCTGTTCAAGGACTTCGCCCAGCTGGCCGACCAGAAGGCCCTGCTGACCCGCAGCTTGCCGCCGGTCACCACCGAGGATCCCGACGTCTCGATCCTGGGCCCGGCCGCCACCGCCTCCACGCCGCCCGCCCAGGCCGGCGCGACGCCGGCGGTTTCCGGCGCGGCGCCGACGACCGCGGGGGGAACCCCAGCGACCCCAGCGGCGACGCCGCCCAAGCCGGCCGCCACGACGCCGCCCGCCGCCAAGCCGGCGACGGCCACGCCCGCCCCGAAGCCCGTGACGTCCAAACCGGCGACGCCCAAACCTGCGACACCCAAGCCCGTGACGCCCGCGGCGGCCCAGCCGGCCGGCGGGGAGGTCTAGCGTGGGCGGCGCGCGGCCCCTGCACCCGGGCCTCTGGCTGGGCGTGCCCGCCTTGCTGTGCGTGCTGGCGACGATCGTCTTCGCCGCGCCGATCCGCATCTACGGCCTGCAGCTGCCCGAGCCGGTGTTCGCCATGGTTCCGGCCTTCGCCTGGGCGCTGATCCGGCCGTCGATCCTGGCGCCGTTCGCCCTGCTGGCGCTGGGCCTGTTCCTGGACGTGTTCTGGGGCGGGCCGACCGGCCTGTGGGGTCTGTCGCTGCTGGTCGCCTACGCCACCGCCCTGGCCGGCCGCAGCATGATGACCGGCCAGAGCCGGCCGATGATGTGGGTCTGGTTCGCCGGCGTCACCGCCGTGGCCATGGCCGGCGGCTTCCTGTTCAGCATGCTGGACAGCCTAGCCATGCCCAGCCTGCTGGCGGTATTCTGGCAGTTCCTGGTGACGACCCTGTTGTTCCCGTTCGCCCACCGGCTGATCGACCGGTTCGAGGACGCGGACGTTCGGTTCCGGTGACGCCATGAGCGAACCGTCCATCATGTTCTTCGAGGTGAACGAGCGGCAAGGGGTGTTCCACCGCCGCGCGTTCCTGATGGGCGGCCTGGCTGGCGGCGGCCTGCTGGCCCTGGGCGGACGCCTGGCCCAGCTGCAGCTGGTCGAGGCTCAGCGCTACCAGAAGCTTTCGGCCGGCAACCAGTTCAATTACCGCCTGACGCCGCCGCCGCGCGGCCTGATCCTGGACCGCAACGGCGTGTCCCTGGCCTCCAACCGCCCGAACTTCCGGCTGATGGTCAGCAAGGACTCCAAGGACTTCGACGTCGAGGCCACGCTCGACGACCTGGCCCTGCTGGTGCCGATCGACGCCGCCCGCCGCGCCCGCCTGATCAAGGACATCGCCCGCGCGCCCAAGAAGGCCCCGGTGGCGGTGATGGAGGACATGACCTGGGAGGAGTTCTCCCGCGTCAACATCCGCGCCCCGGAGCTGCCGGGCGTCACCGCCGACATGGGCGAGGTGCGGGTCTATCCGTTCGGCGGGGCCTTCGCCCACGTGATCGGCTATGTGGCCAAGGTCTCGGACCGCGACCTGGAGAAGGCCAAGGACGACCCCACCCAGGACCAGGACCTGCTTCATCATCCGGGTTTCCGGATCGGCAAGGCCGGCATCGAAAAGTCCCTGGACCGGGATCTGCGCGGCCGCCCCGGCGCCACCAAGGCCGAGGTCGACGCCCAGGGCCGCGTGGTGCGCCTGGACCCCGAGGGCGACATCCCGGCCACGCCCGGCAAGGAAGTACGCCTGACCCTGGACGCCGACATCCAGAACCGCGCGCTCGAGGTGATGGGCGACGAAAGCGGCGCCATCGTCGTGATGGACGTGCGCAACGGCGACCTGCTGGCCATGGTCTCGGCCCCCAGCTTCGACGCCAACCGCTTCGTCAAGGGCCTGTCGGGTCCCGAGTACAAGGCCCTGGCCGAGTACGAGCGCAAGCCGCTGCTGGACAAGGTGCTGAACGGCACCTTCCCGCCGGGCTCGACCTTCAAGCCGACCGTCGGCCTGGCCGCCCTGACCGCCGGGGTCGATCCCGAGGTCCGCGTCAGCTGCAGCGGCAGCTGGTACTACGGCGGCCGGACCTGGCGGTGCTGGCAGAAGGGCGGCCACGGCTCGCAGAACCTGCACGAGGCGATCAAGAACTCGTGCGACATCTATTTCTACCAGACCTCGCTGAAGATCGGCCCCGACGCCATCGCCAGCGCCGCGCGGGCCATGGGCTTCGGCAGCACGTTCGACATCGGCATTCCAGGCCAGAAGAAGGGCCTGGTTCCCGATCGCGAATGGAAGAAGCGGGCCTTCAAGAAGAATCCGGCCAACCAGATCTGGTTTCCGGGCGAGACCCCCAGCTACGGGATCGGGCAGGGGGCGCTCAGCGTCAACGCCCTGCAGCTGGCGGTGATGACCTCGCGCCTGGCCAACGGCAGGAAGGCGCTCAATCCGCGCCTGATCAAGTCCGTCGGCGGGGTCGAGCAGCCCAGCGGCGCGGCCGTGCCCGACCTGCCGTTCTCGATGGAGCACCTGGCCTATGTGCGCGGCGGCATGGAGGCCGTGGCCAACGACGTGCGCGGCACCGCTTATCGCCAGAGCCAGCTGGGCCTGGGCGACGTGAAGATGGCCGGCAAGACCGGCACGGCCCAGGTGCGCAGCTACGACAAGGTCGCCAGCCGCAAGAGCGACAGCGTCGCTTGGAAGCTCAAGGACCATAACCTGTTCGTGGCCTTCGCGCCCTATGACGACCCGCGCTACGCCGTGGCCGTCATCGTCGAGCACGGCGGCCTGGGCGGCGCCACCGCCGGCGCCCCGCGGGCCCGCGAGGTGATGCGCGTGGCGCTGCTGAAGGATCCCGAGGTCCGGGCCCGCATCGAGCGGCCCATGCCCCTGCCCGAGGAGCCGGTCGAGGCCGCGCCCGATGGCTCGGTCGAGGGCGCCGCCCCCGAGGATCCGACCGTGGGCGCCCCGCCGCCCACCCCGACCGTTCCCGCGCCCGCCGCCCCCGGAGCTCCCCGATGACCCTCAGCGGCGGCCTCAGCCGGCCCGGCGAACGCGACCGGCCGATCATCAAGTTCATGGAGATCGACTGGACGCTGTGCCTGGTCCTGTGCCTGATCGCGGGCACCGGGGCGCTGATGCTGTTCTCGATCGCCGGGGCCTCGTGGGAGCCGTGGGCCGACAAGCACCTGCTGCGCTTCGGCATCTATTTCGTGCTCATGATCTTCCTGGCCATGGTGGACCTGCGCGTCTGGTTCACCATGGCCTATCCGATCTACGGCATAGCCCTGCTGCTGCTGGTGGCGGTTGAGGCGGTCGGCGACGTGTCGCTGGGCGCCCAGCGCTGGCTGGCCATCGGGCCGCTGCGGTTCCAGCCGTCCGAGATCATGAAGATCGGCGTCGTCCTGGCCCTGGCCCGCTACTATCACGGCCTGTCGGCCGACAGCGCCCGGCTGTCCTGGAAGCTGCTGATCCCCCTGGCCCTGATCGGCGCGCCGACCCTGCTGGTCGCCCACCAGCCCGACCTGGGCACCGCCGTGCTGATCGCCCTGCCGGGCCTGGCGGTGATGGTGCTGGCCGGCCTGTCGCTGCGCCTGATCGTCGCCGGGATCGTGGCCGGCCTGGCCGCCCTGCCGCCGTTCATCTTCTTCGTGCTGCACGACTATCAGCGCAACCGGATCCTGACCTTCATGGACCCGGAAAAGGACCCGTCCGGCAACGGCTACCACATCATGCAGTCCAAGATCGCCCTGGGCTCGGGCGGGCTGATGGGCAAGGGCTTCGGCCTGGGCTCGCAGAGCCAGTTGAACTTCCTGCCGGAAAAGCAGACCGACTTCATCTTCGCCACCCTGGCCGAGGAGTTCGGCTTCATCGGCTGTTTCAGCGTGCTGTTCCTGTACGGCGTGGCGATCTTCATGGCCCTGCGCATCGCCTCGATCAGCCACAGCCACTTCGGACGGCTGTCGGCGGCCGGCGTCACCGCCACCTTCGCCCTTTACGTGCTGATCAACGGCGCGATGGTGATGGGCATGGCCCCGGTGGTGGGCGTGCCGATGCCGATGCTGTCGTACGGCGGCACCGTCATGCTGACGGTCATGGTGGGCTTCGGGCTGGTGCAGGCCGTGCGGGTGCACCGCTATACCGAGGTGACCAGCGGCAAGGGCTCGCTGATGTAGGATTTGAATCCTTCTCCCCTTGCGGGAGAAGGAAGATTTCACTTCCCCTTCAGCGCCCTTCCGGTCACCACCGCGCCCGCTCCGTACTTCCCCCGCAGCCCGTCGATCACCGTCTCGCTCTTCAGCGCCTTGCGCTCGTCGCCGGCGAAGAAGTCGTCGGCCGCGCCCTCGGCGGGAACGAAGTCGGTCAGGCCCGCGCCGATCAGGCGGTAGTGCAGGCCTTTCGGTTCGGCCGCCAGCAGCTCGCGGGCCACCTGGAACAGGGTGCGGGCGGTCTGGGTCGGGACGGCCAGGGTGCGGCGGCGGGTGTGGATCTTGAAGTCGGGCGTGCGCAGCTTCAGGGTCGCCACCCGGCCCGCCACGCCGCCGGCCCGGGCCTGGCGGGCGACTTTCTCGCACAGCGGCCACAGCTCGTCCTCCAGGTCCTCGGCCTTGTAGAGGTCGTCGTTGAACGTGGTCTCGGCGCTGATCGTCTTGCGCTCCTGTTCGGGATCCACCGCCCGGGCGTCGCGGCCATGGGCCAGGTGGTGCAGCCGCAGGCCGCCCGAGCCCAGCACCTTGACCAGCCACTTCAGGTCCGCCGAAGCGATGTCGCCGACCGTGCGCAGGCCTTCCGAGGCCAGGGCCGCGACAGTGGCGGGGCCGACGCCGGGCAGGATCGACACCGGCCGGGGCGCCAGGAACGCGGCGATCCCGACCGCCCCGATCACCGAGAAGCCGCGCGGCTTGTCCAGCTCCGAGGCGATCTTGGCCAGGAACTTGTTGGGGGCCAGGCCGATCGAGACGGTGATGCCGACCTCGGCCTCGATCTCCTTCTGCACCCGGGCCAGCATCACCGCCGGCGGGGCGCCGTGCAGGCGTTCGGTCCCGGCAAGATCGATCCAGGCTTCGTCCAGCGACAGCGGCTGCACCAGCGGCGTCAGGGCGTCCAGCTTGGCCATGATCCGCCGGCTCTCGGCCCTGTACTTGGCGAAGTTGGGCTTGATGACCACGGCGTCGGGGCACAGCTTCAGCGCCTTGTACATCGGCATGGCCGAGCGCGGGCCGCTCATGCGGGCGATGTAGCAGGCGGTGGTCACCACCCCGCGCTTGCCGCCGCCGACGATCACCGGCTTGTCGCGCAGGGACGGATCGTCGCGCTTCTCGACCGAGGCGTAGAAGGCGTCGCAGTCCATGTGGGCCATGCTGAGCTGGCCCAGTTCCTCATGGAAGACCACCCGCGGCGAACCGCAGGCGAGACAGCGCGAGACCTTGGCCTCGCCCGTCGCCAGGCAGTCGCGGCACAGGCTCCTCATCGGAACAGCTTGCGCTCGATGGCCGTCTTCAGGTCCGGCCACAGGTCGATGCGGGCGTGCCGTTCGGGATCGGAGGGCGCCAGGGGACGCAGGCGCTCGTCGGCCACCATCTGGAAGCGGCCGACCCGCGGCGCGCTTTCCGCCACCGAGTTCAGCTGCGGCAGCAGGTCGTCGACGAACACCGACGGCGAGGCCGTGCGCTCGGACAGGTGCGCCGCCGACGGCCCCTTGGGGCCGCTGTTGATCACCAGCGGATAGTCGAAGCCGTGGGCCTTCAGCCAGCGGGCGCGGGACTGGCGGCCGTGTTCGGGGGCGTTGGTCAGGATCACCACGTCGGCCCGGGTCGACAGGTCGGCCAGGGCGTCGGCCGCGCCCTCGGCGGGCAACAGGTCGTCGGCCCCGTCTCGGAAGAAGTCGTCGAACAGCGCCCGGCCGGCGATCAGGTCCACGTGCTCGGTCTCGCCCGGGCGATAGATGTTCTGAAACAGGGCGAAGCGGTCGACCCGCAGCTCGAATCCATGGCGCCCGATGAACGTTCCAAAGCCATGCATGAAGCGCGCGAGAACCTCGTCGACATCGACGATGACCAGCGGCGTATCAGCGCGCACGGTGCAGGCCTGAAGGTCGGAAAAACAGGGTTCCATGATCTGCGATTGGCCGAGGGTAAACGCGATTAGCGCGGGCTTAAGGATATTCGTGCGATCTGGAATCCAGAAGCGACGCGAATCCCTCATGCATCGCCACGGACCGGAATGGTCGGGGTCAGGATGACGAAGAAGGTCCTCATCGTCGAGGATAACGAGCTGAACATGAAACTCTTTCATGACCTGCTCGAAGCCCAGGGCTATGAGACCCTGCAGACCCGCGAGGGCCTGCAGGCGCTGTCGATCGCCCGCGAGCACCGTCCGGACCTGATCCTGATGGATATCCAGCTGCCCGAGATCTCGGGCCTCGAAGTCACCAAGTGGCTGAAAGAGGACGACGATCTGTCACATATCCCCGTCGTCGCCGTTACGGCATTCGCTATGAAGGGCGACGAAGAGCGGATTCGCGAAGGCGGCTGCGAGGCCTATATTTCCAAGCCCATCTCGGTGTCGCACTTCCTGGACACCATTCGCCGGTTGCTGGAGAGGTAGGCCCGTGAGCGCGCGCATCCTGGTCGTCGACGACATCGAGGCCAATGTCCGCCTGCTCGAGGCCAAGCTGTCGGCCGAATATTATCAGGTCTCCGTGGCCTATGACGGCCCCACCGCCCTGGCCCTGGCGGCGGCCGAACTGCCCGACGTCATCCTGCTGGACGTGATGATGCCCGGCATGGACGGCTTCACCGTCTGTCGCAAGCTCAAGGAAGACCCCGCCACCCGCCACATCCCCGTGGTGCTGGTCACGGCCCTGGACGGTCGCGCCGACCGAATCCAGGGGCTGGAGGCCGGGGCCTCGGACTTCCTGACCAAGCCGATCGACGACGTCATGCTGTTCGCCCGGGTGCGCAGCCTGACCCGCTTCAAGCTGGTGATCGACGAACTGCGCCAGCGCGAGGCCTCGGGCCGGCGCATGGGCGTGATCGCCGGCGCCGCCTCGCGCCTGGACGGCCTGGGCGGCCGGGTGCTGGTGGTCGACGACAACGAGCGCCAGGCCCAGCGCGTGGCCGCCGAACTGGCGGTCGAGCATCGCCCGGTCATCGAATCCGATCCGGCCAAGGCCCAGATCAGCGCCGGCGGCCCGGTCGACCTGGTGATCATCAACGCCGCCGCCAAGGGCTTCGACGGCCTGCGCTTCGCCGCCAGCCTGCGGTCGGACGAGCGCACCCGTCACCTGCCGATCCTGGCCATGGTCGATCCCGACGAGCGCCAGCGCCTGGTCAAGGCGCTGGAGATCGGCATCAACGACATCCTGCCGCGGCCGATCGACCCGCAGGAGCTGGCCGCCCGGGTCAAGACCCAGATCCAGCGCAAGCGCTATACCGACTACCTGCGCCAGAACCTCGACCACAGCCTGGAGCTGGCGGTCACCGACCAGCTGACCGGCCTGCACAATCGCCGCTACATGTCCGGCCAGCTCGACTCGCTGGCCAAGCGCGCGGGCCTGGGCGGCGACCCGGTCGCGGCCCTGCTGATCGACATCGACCACTTCAAGAAGATCAACGACGGCTTCGGCCACGACGTCGGCGACGAGGTACTGCGCGAGTTCGCCCTGCGCCTGGCCTCAAACGTCCGCGCCATCGACCTGCCTTGCCGCTACGGCGGCGAGGAGTTCACGGTGATCATGCCCGACACCCAGCTGACCGACGCCCTGCGCATCGCCGAGCGGATTCGCATGCACGTCTCCGGCTCGCCGTTCCGCGTGGCCCACGGCAGCGAGCTGCTGACCGTGACCATCTCGATCGGCGTCTCGGCCACCAGCGGCCCCAACGACACCCCCGAGGCCCTGCTCAAGCGCGCCGACGAGGCGGTGTACGAGGCCAAGAAGTCCGGGCGCAACGCGGTGGTGGGGAAGGCGGCTTAGGGCTGCTATTTCCCGAATTCCGAATTCTGTCATCCCGGACAAGCGCGTAGCGCGCCGATCCGGGATCGACGCGTGAACTCAGAGCTTCCGGCGGTCCCGGGTCTTCGCTTCGCTACGCCCGGGATGACAATCGTCAGTGAGGTTTGGGAACGAGCCTGATCTCATACAGCCGCGGCCACAGCTTGCCGGTCACGATCAGTCGGTCCGCCTTGGCGTCGTAGGCGATGCCGTTCAGCACGTCGGCGCGGGCGCGATCCTCGACGGGCAGCAGGCCGGTCAGGTCGATCCAGCTCTTCACCTTGCCGGTCGCCGGGTCGATGCGGGCGATGCGGTCGGTCTGCCAGATGTTGGCGTAGATCTCGCCCTTGACCCATTCCAGCTCGTTCAGCTGGTCGACCGGCTTGCCCTCGTCGGTGACGGTGATCCCGCCGGTCTCCTTCAGCGTCTCGGGATCCAGGAACCGCAGGCGCGGGGTTCCGTCGCTCATGATGATCCGCTTGTCGTCGCGGGTCAGGGCCCAGCCCTCGCCCGGATAGCTGAACTCGCCCTTCGTCTCGAAGTCGTCGATCCCGTAGACGAAGCCGACCTGGGTCTTCCAGGTCAGCTGGATCAGCCGGTCCTTCCAGTCGATGATCCCCTCGCCGAAGAACTGGCTGGAGATCGAGCGCTCGTTCTCGACGCTCCCGGTCTCCAGCACGGTCTTGCGGATCGACGAGGCACCCTCCAGCCCCGTGCTCTCGTACAGGAAGCCGTCGCGCAGGAAGAGGCCCTCGGTGAAGGCGTTGGGGTCGTGGGGATAGGTGCGGACCACCTGGTAGCCATAGACCGGCGTGGCGGCGTGGCCGCGCGGGGCGCAGGCCGCCAGCAGGCTCACGAGGGCGATCAGGACGGTCCGGCGCATCATCCGCAAACCCTTAGCCCGCCTCATGTGCGGAAAGAATGGCGCCCAAAGAAAAACGCCCGGCTTGGCGGCCGGGCGTCTTGTCGCATCACGAAGGGTCGGCAGACCTACTTGATCTTGCCTTCGCGGAATTCGACGTGCTTGCGGATGACCGGATCGTACTTCTTCAGCACCATCTTTTCGGTCTTGGTGCGGGCGTTCTTCTTGGTCACGTAGAAGAAGCCGGTGTCCGCCGTCGAGTTCAGGCGGATCTTGATGGAAGCCGGTTTGGCCATGGTCGAATCCCTGCGATGGTCGCGCAGGTCCCTACGCGGTCGAATTAAGAGGCGCGGAACATACTCACCGGCGGCGCAAAGTCAATTGCCGGTCGCGCATCGTTTGTAGGGGAAATCGACGGCCCTGGCCTGGCCGCCGATCTGGCCCTCGATCCGGCCGGTCACGGCGTCGGGTCCCAGCCGGCGATAGATCACCCGCTGGGGAAAGTCGTGCGCCGGGTTCTCGAACACCGCCTCGTCCGCCGTCAAGCTCTTGAGCGGGAAGGCGGCCTTCTCCTGGCCCGAGGGCTCGGCGACATAGGCCAGCGAGCCGTCGGCCTCGACGATGCGGACAAATTCGTACTCGCGCAGCTTGCCGTCGCGGACCGTGCGGCCCAGGCCCAGCATCACGCCGCCGCCGGGGGCCATCCACAGCTCCTCGACCGCGCCGTCGGGCCTGGCCTGCACCCAGCAGCCCTTCAGCCAGGCCATCTGGTCGATCTTGGCCGGCGGACCGGCCAGCTGGGCGGCGAGGATCAGGGCGAGCATGGCGGCCTCGTGGGGCGCTCTACAGATAACTCAACTGCCGCGCCCCGCGCAGGAAGCGCATGAACGGGGCCGGACGTCCAGGGTCGGCCAGGCGCTGGGCCGCCTCGTGGACGACGAAGCGGGTGATGTTGGGCAGGTCCAGCGCGCGCGCCTGGTCCAGGTCGAACCAGCCGATCTCGTCCAGCTCGCCGCAGTCGGGCTGGCGCTCCAGGCTCAGCAGGGCGCTGGCGGGGGCCATGAAGAAGCGGGCGTCGAAGCGGCGGGTGCGGTAGGGCGGGGTGATGGCCCGGGCCACGAAGGCCAGCGACGCCAGGTCGGGCAGGGCGCCCTGGGCCAGGAACGGCCGCCAGGCGCCGGCCCCCGGTCTGACCGGCGCGGCCCGGGCCAGCAGCAGGCCGGTCTCCTCGAAGGTCTCGCGCACCGCCGCCAGGGCCAGGGCGCGGGCCAGGCGGGCGGGGCTGGGATGGCGCGGCTCCAGGGCCAGGCGCGCGGCGACCTCGGATGACAGCTCGCTGGCCGAGGGGGCGGCGTAGTCGCCTCGGTCGACCCGGCCGCCGGGGAACACCCACTTGTCGGCCATGAAGGCCAGGCCCCGGTTGCGGCGGCCCATCAGGATCCGCGGCTTGGGACCGTCGTTCCGGACGACGATCAGGGTGGCGGCGTGGCGCGGCTTCAGCACCGCGGCGTCGGGATCGCGGACGTCGCCGTCGTTGCGGGTGTCGAACTGGGCTTCGATCGGCTCGTCCATGGCGGCAGCTTAGACTGGATGCGGACGAGCGCCAGCCGTCCGTAGGGTAAGTGGTCCGAGCTCACCAACCGTCGTCATCCCGGAAAGCGCGCAGCGCTTGTCCGGAATCCAGGGGACTGGGCGACCGCACCGCATTCGCCCAGTCCCCTGGATCCCGGACAGCCTCTGCGAGGCTTCCGGGATGACAACCGTTTTGGGGGAGGGGGCCGCCTTGGTGGCCTCCGCGCCTTGACCCCCATCGACCGCCCGCCCAAGCTCCGCCCGGGGATTTGAGGAATCGAGGGACGGCATGTTCGCAAGGGTTTCCGGGCTGGCTCTGGCCGCCGCGCTGCTGGCCGGACCGGCGCTGGCCGCGCCCTCCACCGCCCAGGTGGCGGCCGCCGCCAAGGCCGTCCAGCCCAAGGTCGTGGCCTGGCGGCGCGACATCCACGAGCATCCCGAGCTGGGCAACCAGGAGGTCCGCACCGCCGCCCTGGTGGCCAAGGAGCTGCGCGCCCTGGGCTTCGAGGTCCGCGAGGGCGTCGGCCGCACTGGCGTGGTCGGCGTGCTGAAGGGCGGCAAGCCCGGCAAGGTGGTGGCCCTGCGCGCCGACATGGACGCCCTGCCGGTCGAGGAGAAGACCGACCTGCCGTTCGCCTCCAAGGTCACCGCCCAGTGGGAAGGCCGGACCCTGCCCGTCATGCACGCCTGCGGCCACGACACCCACGTGGCCATGCTGCTGGGGGCGGCGACCGTGCTGGCCGGGATGAAGGCCCAGATCCCTGGCACGGTGGTGGTGCTGTTCCAGCCGGCCGAGGAAGGCTCCCAGGCCGGCGAGGAGGGCGGGGCGGGCCTGATGATCCGCGACGGCGCCCTGGACAACCCCAAGGTCGACGCCATCTTCGGCCTGCACATCGGCCCCGGCGACGCCCACGCCCTGAACTACCGGGCCGGCGGCTTCTATGCCGGCTCGGACCGCCTGACGATCACCGTCAAGGGCAAGCAGACCCACGGGGCGCGGCCCTGGGCCGGGATCGACATGGCCAGCGTGGCGGCCGACATCGTCCAGGCCTTCAACCAGCTGTCGGCCCGCCAGGTCGACGTCGGCGCCTCGCCCACCGTGCTGACCGTGGCGACCATCAACATGGGGGTGCGCAACAACATCATCCCCGAAGACCTGACCATGACCGGCACCCTGCGCACCTTCAATCCCGAGCGCCGGGCCGAGGTGATCGACAAGGTCCAGAAAACGGTGGCCGCGATCGGCGACCGCTACGGCGCGAAAGCCCAGGCGGTGTTCACCCAGCCCTATCCGGTCACCCGCAACGACCCGGCCCTGTCGGCCTGGGTCAGGCCGGTGCTGGAGCAGGCCTCGCCGGGCAAGGTCGACGACCAGGCGGCCCTGGTCACCGGGGCCGAGGACTTCTCGCGCTACGGCGAGAAGATCCCCGCCGTGTTCATCCAGCTGGGCGGCCGCCCGGCCAACGTGCCCGCCGCCACCGCCCCGGCCAACCACTCGCCCTATTTCGACGTCGACGAGGCGGTGTTCGAGACCGGGGTGAAGGCCGAGGTCTTGCTGGCGCTGGACTATTTGGCCAAGAAGTAGCGCGTCCCCGCGCCTAGAGGAGACCTGCTTGCGATCGTTGTTTCTCGCCGCCGTCGCGGCCCTGGCCCTGTCGAGCCCGGCGGCGGCCGAGACCGCCCTGACGCCGAACATCGGCGGCCGGGTCGTGCCCCTGCCGAAGGGGGCGGCGGAGTTCGGCTGGCCCGGCGTCTATTTCGAAGGGCGTTTCACGGGTCCGTCGGTCGAGGTGGCCGTCGATCCGCAGGCGGAGCATCTGGCGATCAGCATCGACGGCCAGGTGCGCACCGAGCTGGCCAAGCCGGGCGTCACGCGCCTGGCCTTCAAGGACCTGGGACCCGGCGAGCACGTCGTGCGACTGGACAAGCTGACCGAGAGCCAGTCCGGCTCGGCCCGGTTCCTGGGCTTCTTCGTCGGGGCGGACGGCCAGGCCCTGCCGCCGACCCGCCGTCCGCACCGGATCGAGTTCATCGGCGACTCCCACACGGTGGGCTACGGCGTGCGCGCCACCAAGCACGACTGCACCGAGGCCGAGATCCACGACCTGACCGACACCAGCCTGACCTTCGGCCCGATCCTGTCGCGCCGACTGGACGCGGACTACCGGATCGTCGCCTTCTCGGGGCGGGGCGTGGTGCGCAACTACGGCGGTTCCTCGCCCGGCCAGCCCCTGCCAGCGCTCTATCCGCGGCTGATCCCCGGCGAGGCGACGCCCAGCGTCGACCCGGCCGAGCCCTGGCGGCCCGACCTGATCGTCATCGGCCTGGGCACCAACGATTTCTCGACGCCGCTCGCCCCGGGCGAGCCTTGGGCCGACGAGGCCGCCCTGCACGCCGACTATCGCCAGACCTACGCCGGCTTCATCCGCGACCTGGCCCGCCGCCAGCCCCAGGCGCGGTTCCTGCTGATCGCCGGCGACAGCTTCGCGGCAGACGTCGAACAGGTGGTCCAGACGGTCGACGCCGAGACGCCCGGCCTGGCCACTCCGGTGCGGATCACCGGCATGGAGCTGGCCGCCTGCAACTGGCACCCGTCGACGGCGGACCAGCGGATGATGGCCGACAAGCTGGAGGCGGCGGCGCGGATGATCCTCCACTGACGCCCTCTCCCATGGGGAGAGGGAGGGGCCCGCGCGAAGCGTGGGAGGGTGAGGGGGTTCTGAGTCCGACGGCGTGCCGGCAGGGCGTGAACGCGACGGGGGACATGTTCATGTGCACGTCCTCATTCAGAGGCAGGGCGTTCGTGTGAAAACGGTGAGGGTGTAATCCCTCACCCTCCCACGCTCTTCGAGCGCGGGCCCCTCCCTCTCCCGCCGGGAGAGGGCGCTACCGCCGCTTCCCGCGCCGTACGCCCTTCGGCAGGCCGCCGCGCGGCTTGACCGGCGTCCGGGCCCGCACGCCCAGCCTTGGCCTCGGGGCCTTGGGATCCGCCGGCAAGGCGTCGGTCAGCATCTCGAACAGCAGGCCGCCGGTCACCGGCGTGGCCTCGCGCAGCTTCACCTCGACCGCCAGGCCCAGGGGGAAGCGCTTGCCCGTGCGCTCGCCGACCAGGGCGTGCATGCGGTCGTCGTGGACGAAATATTCCTCGCCCAGGGTCGAGACCGGAACCAGGCCGTCGGCCCCCGTCTCGTCCAGCTTCACGAACAGGCCGAAGCGGGTGACGCCGGTGATCCGTCCACTGAACGTCGCGCCCACCCGGTCGGCCAAAAAGGCGGCGATGTAGCGGTCGGTGGCGTCGCGCTCGGCGGCCATGGCCCGCCGCTCGGCGTGGGTGATGACCTCGGCGGTGTCCTTGATCTGGGCGATGTCCTGGTCGGTCAGGCCGTCGGTCCCCAGGTTCAGGGCGCGGATCAGGGCCCGGTGGACGATCAGGTCAGCGTAGCGGCGGATCGGGCTGGTGAAGTGGGCGTAGCGGGCCAGGTTCAGCCCGAAGTGGCCCAGGTTGTCGCTGGAATAGTGGGCCTGCATCTGGGTGCGCAGGACCACCTCGTTGATGATCGCCGCGTGCGGGCTCTCGCGCGTGTCGTCCAGCAGCTTGTTGAAGCGCGCCGTGGTCGGGGCCTCGCCCTTGGACCACTTCACCTCCAGGGTCTGCAGGAACTCGACCAGGCTCATGACCTTTTCCTGGCTGGGCGTGTCGTGCACCCGGTAGATCAGCGGCAGGCGCTTGGCTTCCAGGGTCTCGGCGGCGCAGACGTTGGCCTGGATCATCATCTCCTCGATCAGCTTGTGGGCCTCGAGGCTGGCGCGGCGGGTGATCGACTGGATCTCGCCCTCGCGGATGATGATGCGGCGCTCGTCGCTCTCGATGGCCAGGGGCGAGCGGACCTCGCGGCCCTTGCCCATCAGGCGGAAGGCGGCCCACAGGGGCTTGAGGATCGGGTCCAGCAGCGGCCCGGCCTTGTCGGCGTCCTGGCCGTCGGGCGGGGCGACGCCGTCGATGGCGGCCTGGGCCTGCTCGTACGACAGCTTGGCGGCGCTGCGCATCAGGCCGCGCACGAACTTGTGGCTCTTCTTGCGGCCGGCGGCGTCGAACACCATCCGCACGGCCAGGGTCGCGCGGTTCTCGCCTTCGCGTAAGGAACACAGGCCGTTGGACAGGGTCTCGGGCAGCATCGGCTCCACCCGGTCGGGGAAGTAGACGCTGTTGCCCTTCTCGCGGGCGTCGCGGTCCAGGGCCGAACCGGGGCGCACATAGGCGGCGACGTCGGCGATGGCCACCCAGACCACCCAGCCGCCCACATTGCCGGCGTCCGGATCGGGATGGGCGTAGACGGCGTCGTCGTGGTCGCGGGCGTCGACGGGATCGATGGTGACGAACGGCAGGTCGCGCAGGTCGTCGCGGCCTTCCAGGGTCGGCGGCTGGGCCGCGCCCGCCTCGGCCTCGGCCTCTTCCGAGAAGCCGGTGGGGATGCCGTGGCTGTGGATGGCGATCAGCGAGGCGGCGCGCGGGTCGTCCTCGCTGCCCAGCACCTCCAGGATCTTGCCGAACTTGGGTCCGTAGCGCGCGCCGGACCCGCTGACCTGGGCCAGCACCAGATCGCCCTCCTTCAGGTCCTCGGCGGCCTGATTGTCGATCAGCAGGCTTTCCTTGGACTTGCGGTCGACCGGCTCGACGCGGGTCTCGCGCCGGTGCTTGCGGATCACCCCCAGCAGCTTGTGGGCGCTCTGGCCCAGCCGCTTGATCAGCCGAGCCTCGGTCTCGCCGCTCTCCAGCTGCTCGAACCGGACCAGCAGGCGGTCGCCCAGGCCCGGCGCGCCGCCGGCCGCCTCGCCCTTGCCGGGGGCCAGGCGCACCTGGGGCGTGTCTTCCGAATCCTTGGTCAGGCGGACATAGAGGTCGCCGTCGGCGTCGCGCTCGACCACGTCGACCACGCCGACGGGGGGCAGGGCGCCGGCCTGCGCGAAGCCCCGGCGCCCGCGCTTGCCCAGGCTGCCGTCGGCTTCCATGGCCCGCAGCATCTCGCGCAGGGCCCGGCGGTCGGCGCCCTTCAGGCCGAAATGGCGGGCGATGTCGGCCTTGCCGCTCTCGCCGGCGTCGCGCAGGAAGGCCAGCAGGGTCTCGCGATCCGGCAAGCCGGCGGGCGGCTTGGCTCCTACGGCCTTCGAGGCGGCGGGGAATTTTGACGATTTGGGCGAGCGCGGTTTGGCCATGCCCTGGCTTAACCCGGCAAGGGGGCGGATGGCCAAGGGAAACACGCCGGAACGCCGAAAGCTGGGTTGACTGGTAAAATTACGTGCGTAATCTTCAAAGAGATTACAAATGTAATTGGATTTGAAGCCATGATCTGTCGTGCGAAGTTCCTCTGCGGCCTCTCGGCCTGCGTCTCCCTCATCCTGGCCAGCCCGGCCGTCGCCAGTTCGCCGCCTGCCGCAAGTCCCTACGCGATCACCATGCCGAACGGGGTCGATGAGGAAGACTTCGTCGAGATCGGCGGGATCCGGCAGTGGGTGACGATCCGGGGCGAGGACCGGGCCAACCCCGTGCTGCTGATCGTCGGCGGGACCCAGGTCGACGGCCCGGGCGCGATCCTCAGCCCCTATGTCCGGACCTTCCAGCCCTGGGAGAAGGGCTTCACCATCGTCCAGTGGGACCCGCGCGGCGCAGGCAAGACCTTCGTCGCGGCCGGCGGAACGATCGGTCCCGACCTGACGATCGAGCGATTGGTTCAGGACGGCCTGGAGCTGACGGACCATCTGCGTCATCGCCTCGGCAAGGCGAAGATTGTGCTGCTGGGCGTCAATTTCGGTTCGACCCTGGGCGTGAAGATGGTCATGGCCCGCCCCGAGCTGTTTTCGGCCTATGTGGGCGCGGGTCAGATCGTCAAGTCCCGCGCCGAACGCGAGCGCTTCGGCTACGCGCGTCTGCTGCGGCTGGCGACGGCGGCCGGCGACCAGGCGGCGCTGGCCGACCTGAAGGTCAGCGGGCCCGATCCGTTTCGCGAGCCCCGCGATCCGGCCCGGGTCGCCGCCTTCCAAAGGGCGTTCGTCAGGTATCGCGGTCCCGTGCCCGCCAATCCGATGCAGGAGGCGCTCAGCGCGCCGCACTGGACGGTGGCCGACCTCACCGCCGCCCAGGCCGCTGCGGCGCGCAACGAGCAGGTCCTGGGACGCGCCTGGGGCGAAAGCTTCGACTATGCGTCGCTGGGACCGCGCCTGTCCGTGCCCGTGTTCGTGATCCAGGGCGAGGAGGGGACCAGCGCGCCCGCGCCGATGGCCAAGACCTGGCTGGATGGCCTGACGGCGCCGAAGAAGCTGTTCGTCACCATACCGGGCGCGGGCAACCACGCCCTTGAGACCCACGCGGCCGCCTATCTGGCGCTGCTCAACCAGTACGTCCGGCCAGTCGCGCTCGCCGCGGAACGGCGACTGGGACGCTGAGCCTCGCCGGGGTCACGAAGACGGCCTTGCCTAGTTCCGACTGAAGGTTCGTCCGAACATGTAGATTCGCGTCAGATCGGCGCCCCAGGGCGCGCAGAGCACCGACTCGGCGTGGCCGTCGTCGTATTTGAGCACCAGGCTCAACCCTTCCAGCCGATAGCTTCCGCGCTGGCTGGCGCCGTCGTCGGATCGCGACCGCGACCCGGCGAACACGCCCGCCGTTCCGCCGCCCGCCGAGGCGCGGGACCCCTCGCCGTCGGAATAGCCCGCGCCGCTGGCCGTGAAGCCGGAGGCCGCCGCCATCGAGCCCGAGCCGGACTGCTTGTAGCCGATCACCTCGAAGCGACCGTCGCCGGAGAACTTGTAGGCGGTGGAGCTGTAGGTCCCGCCCAGGGCCAGGCTGCCGTAGAAGGCCTGGGCGGTGTAGGTGGCGTCCAGGCGCTGGTTGGGCTTCCAGGTGGCGACCAGATGGCCGGCCTGGTCGGCCCAGTCGCCGTCGGGGCGGCCGAAATCGTCCTGGCGGAGGATCTGGAAGCCGTCGCCCTTGGCGCGCCAGCGGGCCCAGAGTTGCGGCTCCAGCTTGCGCGACTTGGCGACGTCCAGCGCGTTGGGGGCGACCGAATGTCCCAGATAGGCCGTACCGTCCTTGAGCAGCAGGAAGATGTCCTCGCGGAACTCATAGCCGTTGGCGCCGGTCGCGCCGTAGCTGTTGTGCAGCAGGCCATGGACCTGGGCGGGCGCGAGGCCGGCGCCGGGCGCGGCCGTGATCTGCGCCGCCTCCACGTCCATCCGGTAGAGGCCGGGCTCCGACGGCAGGGGCGAGGGCTTCAGGCCCGCGCCGTCCACGATGCGGGTTTCCTTGAAAAAGACCAGGCCGCTGGGAAGCTCCTGCATCGCGCCTTCGACCGTGATCGTCCGCCCCGCGAACGGCGCCAGCTCCCGGTCCGACAGGTCCGTGGCGACCGGCCATTTGGAGCGGAAGGTCCCGTCGTTGGTTTCCAGGAAATAGGTGTCGCCGCGGGCCATGACCCGGCCTTGAATATAAAGGCGACCGGCCTGGTCCAGCATCCGGCTCGCGCGGTCGTGGTCCCGCGCCGGGCCCCACCAGGAAGCGACCAGGGCCTTCAGCTGGGCAGGCGTGTAGTACACGCCGCCCGTGGTCGCTGTCGCCAGCGGGGCCGCGGCTCGCGTCGCGGGGACTGTGGTCGATCCAACGGCCGGCAGGTCGGCATAGAGCGCGGGATAGGCTGTCCGCGTGACGAACGGGCCCTCCTTCAGCCAGCCGGCGATCTGGGGGCAGGCGGCCTGGGGCGGACCCATCTGCTTGAGCTTGCCGACGGCCTTGGTCGCCACCGAGCCCATGACCCCGCGCAGCTGGCTTAGCTTGTCCGGGCCCAGCGCCTGCGAGACCTGGGGCAGCAGGGCGTCCTCGCGCCAGGCCAGCCACTGGGGACGAAGACCCGACGCGGCCTCGGGCGCGGCCTGCTCGCAATAGCCGATCATCGCCTCGGCGGACATGTCCAGCCCGATGACCGAGGCCACCGCCTCCAGCCGTTCATTCTCGGTCTGGGCCAGGGCGGGGGCGGTCGCGGCGCAGGCGACGAGCAGGACGAGGCAGGGCCAGGACTTCATGCGGAGCCTTCGAGCATGGCGGGACCACGGTTGCGGGGGCTATCCTTGTCACGCTTGTGTCGGGGCCGCGCGCTAGGGAAAACCCTAGTACAGGTCCTCGATCCGCTGCGGCGGGGCCTGGGGCGGCGGTTCCGGCTTCTTTTCCGGCTCGGCCGGCGCGGCGGGCGGGGTCTCGACGACCGGCGCGGCGGCGACGGGGGCCTCCTCGACCTCTTCGACCGGCTTGGGCTTGGGAGCCTCGACCGGCGGGGGCGGGGCGACCTCGGCGACGACCGGCGCGGCCTCGCGCACCGGCACGCCCGAAACCTCGGCCAGCGGCGCGGTCGAGGCCGCCTCGTGGTCGGTCTTCAGCAGGGCGTTCTTCAGGCCGAACGCGAAGCCGGCGACGCTGATCGCCGACAGGATCACGACCACGATAGGCAACGGCAGGGGGCGTTCAAGCGACGTCATGCTGCTAGCCTACCCCCACCGCCGAGGCGCGTCACGCCTCGGCTTTGGCCTTTGTCGCGGCGGGCTTTTTCGCCGCCGTTTTCTTGGCCGGAGCCTTCTTGGCCGGGGCTTTCTTCGCCGCCGCCGCGCCGTCGGTCGCCGCGGCGGCCTTGGTCTTGGCGGGGGCTTTCTTGGCCGCGGCGGCCTTCTTGACCGGCTTCTTGCCGCCGCCGCCCTTGGCGACCCGCTCGGCGATCAGAGCCACGGCCTCATCCAGGGTCAGGGCCGCGGGATCCGCGCCCTTGGGCACGTTGGCGTTGGTGTCGCCGTGCTTGATGTAGGGCCCGAAGCGGCCCGACAGCACGCGGATCGGCTTGCCGTCCTCGGGGTGGTTGCCCAGTTCGGCCAGGGCCGCGGCCTGGCCGCGTTGCGGACGCCCGCCGCCGGCCCGCTTGTCAGCCAGCAGAGCCACCGCGCGGTTCAGGCCGATGTCGAAGACGTCTTCCGGGTTCTCCAGGTTGGCGTAGGTGCCGTCGTGCAGCACGAACGGCCCGAAGCGGCCCAGGCCCGCGGTAATGGTCTTGCCGTCGTCGGGGTGGGCGCCGACCTCGCGGGGCAGGGACAGCAGGCGCAGGGCCTTTTCCAGGTCGACCGCCGCCGCCGTCCAGCCCTTGGGCAGGCTGGAGCGCTTGGGCTTGTCGCTGCTGCCCTCCGCCGCCAGTTCCTCGACATAGGGGCCAAAGCGCCCGTTCTTCAGCCAGACCGCGCGGCCGGTCGCCGGGTTGATTCCCAGCTCCTTGTCGGCGGCTTCCGCCTCGCCGTCGCCCTCGGCCGTGGCCAACTGGCGGGTGAAGCGGCATTCGGGATAGTTCGAGCAGCCAATGAAGGCCCCGAACTTGCCGGTCTTCAGGGAGAGCTGGCCCGTGCCGCAGGTCGGGCAGGTGCGGGGATTGGAGCCGTCGCCCTTGTCCGGGAAGATGTGCGGGCCCAGGGCCTCGTTCAGGGCGTCCAGGACGTTGGTGGTGCGCAGCTCGGCGATCTCGCCGACCGCGGCGTGGAAGTCGCGCCAGAAGTCGCGCAGGAACTGCTTCCAATCCAGCTTGCCGTCCGACACCAGGTCCAGCTGCTCTTCCAGGGCGGCGGTGAAGTCGTACTCCACGTAGCGGCGGAAGAACTGCTCCAGGAACGCCGTGACCAGCCGGCCCTTGTCCTCGGGGATGAAGCGCTGCTTCTCCATGCGGACATAGGCGCGGTCGCGCAGCACGGTCAGCACCGAGGCGTAGGTCGAGGGGCGGCCGATGCCCAGCTCTTCCATCTTCTTGACCAGGCTGGCTTCCGAATAGCGCGGCGGCGGCTCGGTGAAGTGCTGGTCGGCGCGGGCGTCCAGCACCTTGGCGCTGGCGCCTTCCTCGATCATCGGCAGGCGGGCGCTGTCCTCGTCGCCCTCGTCGTCGCGGCCTTCCTCGTAGACGGCTAGGTAGCCGGGGAACAGCACCACCTGGCCGGTGGCGCGCATCCCGGTCTGGCCGTCGGCGCTCTCCAGGTCGACCGTGGTGCGCTCGATGCGGGCGCTTTCCATCTGCGAGGCGATCATCCGCTTCCAGATCAGCTCGTACAGCCGCCCCAGGTCCGGCTCCAGGCGCAGCGAGCCGGGATTGCGGCGCAGGCTGGTCGGGCGGATGGCTTCGTGGGCCTCCTGGGCGTTCTTGGCCTTGGCCTTGTAGTAGCGCGGGGTCTCGGGGACGTAGGTCTCGCCGTAGACGTTGCCGATCACGCTGCGCGCCTCGGCGATGCCTTCCGGCTCGACCGACACGCCGTCGGTCCGCATGTAGGTGATCAGGCCGACGGTCTCGCCGCCGATGTCGATGCCTTCGTACAGCTTCTGGGCGGCCTGCATGGTGCGTTGGGCGGAAAAGCCCAGCTTGCGGGCGGCTTCCTGCTGCAGGGTCGAGGTGGTGAAGGGCGGGGCGGGCGAGCGCTTGCCGGGCTTCTTCTCGACGGCCGCGACCTTGAACACGGCCTTCTGCACGGCGGCCTTGGCGGCCAGGGCCGAGGTCTCGTTGGCGAGGTCGAACTTGGTGAGCTTCTTGTTCTCGTGCTTGACTAGGCGGGCCAGGAACGGCTCGGCGCCGGCCGTGACGTCGGCCTCGACGGTCCAGTATTCCTGGGTCTTGAAGCGCTCGATCTCCAGCTCGCGGTCGACGATCAGCCGCAGGCAGACCGACTGCACGCGGCCGGCCGAGCGCGAGCCCGGCAGCTTGCGCCACAGCACCGGCGACAGGGTGAAGCCGACCAGGTAGTCCAGGGCGCGGCGGGCCAGATAGGCCTCGACCAGCTCCATGTCGATGTCGCGCGGATTGGCCATGGCCTCCAGCACGCTCGACTTGGTGATGGCGTTGAAGGTGACCCGCTGGACGGTCTTGTCCTTGATCGCCTTCTTCTTCTGCAGCACCTCCAGCACGTGCCAGCTGATGGCCTCCCCCTCGCGGTCGGGGTCGGTGGCCAGGATCAGGCGGTCGGCGCCCTTCAGAGCGTCGACGATGTCGGACACCCGCTTGGTGGCCTTGCCGTCGACTTCCCAGCTCATGGCGAAGTCGTTGTCCGGCTCGACCGACCCGTCCTTCGACGGCAAGTCGCGGATGTGACCGTACGAGGCGAGAACCTTGTAGTCGGACCCGAGATACTTGTTGATGGTCTTGGCCTTGGCCGGGCTCTCGACGACGACGACGTTCATTAGGACCTTGATGCCTGGGAATTGGGTTCGTCCCCAAGGCGAACCAAGGCGGCGAGGGCCGGAAAGTGGGGGCGGCGCCAGGGGTCTGTCAACGGCGGCTGTCGCGGACGGCGTATTTGGTTCCCGGCTCTCTCTTAAGAGAGAGGAATATTTCGCCCCGTATCGCTGTCGGGCGCCTAGGGCTTCGGCGGCGCTTGGCGGGCCGCCTGAACCACCGATCGGACGGCGTCGACCACGACCTGGGGCGCGTCGTCCTGGATACCATGCCGGGAGCCCGGGACCAGCTGGAACCGGCCCTGCGTCGAGCGCGCCGCCAGTTCCCGGTCCAGGCGGTGCTTGATCGCCGTGCCTTCGTCCCAGCCCGGGGGAGGGCTGGGCGGCTTGGTCGGATCGGACACCAGCACGATCAGCGGCAGGGCGCCGAAGTCGCGCTGCCTTGGCCCGGCCTGGCGCCCATCGACGCTGTCGCCGGCCTCGTCGGCCAGCATGCTGCGCATTTCCGAGATGTTGGCGGCGATGTACTTGGCCTTGCCCCAGCGCCGGTTCAGTTCGTCGTGGAAGGCCGGGTCGCGGCCCGGCGGGTCCTCCAGGCAGTCGGCGGGACCATTGGCCGGCGTCAGGTCGGCCTTGCGCGCGGCCGCCAGGCAGGTCTCGCCGTCGGCGATCGATTGGGCGTAGGCCTTCCGGCCGTGGTCCCACAGCGCCCCATAGGCCCGGCCGTCGCCCGGCTGGGACGGGTCCAGCAACACCAGGCCCGCGACGCGGCCGGGGTGCAGGTTGGTGAAGTGGGTGGCGTAGAGCCCGCCCAGCGAATGGCCGACCAGCACGACGGGGTCGTCGATCGGCGCCGTGTCCAGCAGCAGGGCCAGGTCGTCCACGGTGTTGTCGGCGTCCGACGCCCGCCGCGCCGCGTCGCTGAGTCCGTAGCCGGCGCGGTCGTAGGCGCAGGTGCGGGTGATGGCCGCCAGGCCGGCGTGGACCTTCCGCCAGGCCAGGCTGTCGTCGCCCATGCCCGCTTCCAGGATGACGGTCGGCGCGCCTCGGCCCAGGCAGACGAGGTTCAGGTGACGGCCGGGCTCGACCTCAATCGCTTGGTGGGCGGCGGCGTAGAAGTCCGGCCCGAGACCCTGGGGAAGTGCGTTGCTGGCCGTCTGGGCCAAGGCGGAGGAATTCAGGGCCGTCAGCGCCAGGGCCGAGACCAGTCCAAGACGCCGCATGCCGTTTCCCCCGAAATCAATTCAACATTGTGGTTGTATCGGCTCCCCGTCCACCCCCAGGCCCAAGCCGGATCAAACCCCCGTCACCATCCCGCCCGGCAGCAGCTCCGCCCGTTCGGCCAGGGCCAGCTCCACCAGGGCCGCCATCACCGCCGAGGTCGGGGCGTGGGTGGCGCGGACCAGCTCGTCGCGCGACACCGGGGTGGGCGAGAGGAGGGCGGCGACGGCTTGGCGCAGGGCGTCGTGGTCGAGATCGGCGCCGTCGTCCTCGGCGACGTAGGGCCGTTCGCGCTCGCGCAGGTGGGCCTGGCCCGACAGCGCGCGCAGCACGTCCTCGACGCCCTCGCACAGGATCGCGCCCTGGCGGATCAGGTCGTTGGGTCCCTTGGCGCGCGGATCCAGCGGCGAGCCGGGCACGGCGAAGACGTCGCGGCCCTGCTCGGCGGCCAGGCGGGCGGTGATCAGCGAGCCGGACTTCAGCTCGGCCTCGACCACGATCACCCCCAGCGCCAGGCCCGAGATGATGCGGTTGCGGCGGGGGAAGTCCTTGGCGATCGCCCGGCGGTCGGGGGCGCTCTCGCTGACGATGCAGCCGCCTTCGCCGGCGATGCGGGCGTGCAGCCCGGCGTGCTCGGGCGGATAGATGTCCGACACCCCGCCGCCCAGCACCGCGATGGTCCCGGTCGCCAGGGCGCCCTCGTGGGCCGCGCCGTCGACGCCGCGCGCCAGGCCCGACACCACCACATAGCCGTGCCGGCCCAGCTCCGCGGCCAGCTGGCGGGCGAAGCGCTGGCCGCCGGCCGAGGCGATCCGCGCCCCGACGACGGCCAGGCTGGGCTGGGACAGCAGCTCGGCGTGGCCCAGGGCCCACAGCACCGGCGGCGGCGGATCCAGGACGGCCAGGCGCGGGGGATAGTCCGGCTCGCAGGCGCAGATCAGCCGCGCGCCCAGGCGCCGGCCGCAGTCCAGCTCCCGCAGGACCTCGTCCTCGGGCGGCGGGCGCAGGGGCGAGGCGCGGCCGGCGCGGCGGGCCAGGTCGGGCAGGGCCTGCAAAGCGCGTTCGGCGGAGCCGAACCTCTGCAAAAGATGGTCGAAGGCGACCGGGCCGACCGTCTCGGTGCGCGCCAGCCTCAGCCAGGCCAGGCGCTCGCTGTCCGAGAGGCGGCGCGGGGTCAAGCGGCGCCGATCTTGTCGTTGGAAGGCGGCGTCTCGGCCGTCTTCTTCTTGCCGATGCGGGGCTCCTGGCCCTTCAGCAACCGGCTGATGTTGTCCTTGTGGCGGATGAAGATCAGCACCGCCATGAACAGGCAAAGGCCCAGGAAGGCGGCGTCCTGGTCGGTGGCCAGGGCGAACGGCGCGGCGAAGGCGGCGGCGACCAGGGCGGCCAGCGAGCTGATGCGGAACAGGGCGGCCACGGCCAGCCAGGTGACGGCGGCCAGCAGGCCCACCGGCCAGCAGGCGGCCAGCAGCACGCCGTAGAAGGTGGCCACCCCCTTGCCGCCCTTGAACTTCAGCCAGACGGGGAACAGGTGGCCGGTGAAGGCCGCGCCGCCGGCCAGGGCGATGACGAACGGGTTGCCGTGGCTCAGCCAGCGGGCCAGCAGCACCGCCACCACGCCCTTGCCGGCGTCGCCCAGCAGGGTGATGGCCGCCAGGTCCTTGCGGCCCGAGCGCAGCACGTTGGTCGCGCCGATATTGCCCGAGCCGATCTGCCGGATGTCGCCGGCCCCGCCCAGCCGCGTGGCGATCAGGCCGAACGGAATCGAGCCCAGCAGATAGCCGCCGAGCAGGGCGAGGCCGAGGGACAGGTAGACGGCTTGGGCGAGATCTTGCACGGAATGCGACCTATGGATGTGGCGAAGCTGCCCGGCGCGCCGGGCCCATGGCAAGCGCGAAAACGCCGGTTTTGGCTTTTATAGCCGCGCCGCCGGTCGAGACTCTACCGATTTCCCAGCTTTCGCCGGACGGGCGAAGAGGGCGGCCGGTTCCGATCGTCAGAACGATTCGAGGTACAGGCCGACGAAGTCGAACCGTGCGACGACGGTGGTGCAGGACACGCCGTCGGCGCTGAAACGGACCGTGACGCTGCGGCCCGTCGACTGCGCGGTCATCGCCGCCGCCAGGGCCGCCTCGCGATTGGGATCGGTCGGGGTCAGCACCGCGGCGGGGCCGTTCGCCAGGAAAATGTAGACATGTCCGCCATCGCCCACCCAGATTCGCGACACCTTGGCCTGGCATTCGGTGGAGGCCGAGGCTGTGGCGGGAAGCGCCATCACCGCGGCCGTCGCGATCGCCGCCAATGCGGCGCTACGGATCATACCCATTCGAACTATCCCCAAGCCCCGCCGGCGCCGATCGCCGACCTGTCGAGGGCGATCCATAGCATGGTGAAGCTTGGGGGCGACAGGGCTCCGCATGCAATTGGAACGGTAGTTCGGTGGGCAAGAGCGTTCTTCTTTCCAACGCTCATTCCAAGAGCGCGTTGCTTCGCCTTCAGGGCTCCAGATACACGCCCTCGACGTCAAAGTGGGCTCCGGCGCAGCTGGCGCCGTCCGGCGTGTAGCGCGCTGTGATCTTCCGGGACGTGGTCATGGCGGTTATGGCCAGGCTGAGCACCGCCTCGCGATTGGGATTGGTCGGCGTCATGACGACGGCGCCCGCGGTATTGCCGGTCGTGGTCATGTAATCGATGAACACGTGCCCGTTGTCGCCGGCCCAGATGCGGGTCACCGTCGCCGTGCAATGGGTGTAGGCCGAGGCTGTGGCGGGAAGCGCCATCACCGCGGCCGTCGCGATCGCCGCCAATGCGGCGCTACGGATCATACCCATTCGAACTATCCCCAAACTCCGCCGGCGCCGATCGCCGACCTGACGAGGGCGATTCATAGCATGGTGAAGCTTGGGGGTGACAGGGCTCCGCATGCAATTACAACGGTAGCTTAATGGGCCGGAGTATTCCTCCGTGGGGATGGAGCAGCGCCAATCCCCGCCGGAGGCGGAAGAAACCCAAGCGATCCCAACGTCTTGCAAATAGATGAGCGTCACATCCCCTCGGCGCTGAAACCGCCCGTACACTCATAAGCACCTCGACGCGGGGAAAGGGCGCATGGCCAGCGACCGATGCGGCGGCGGGGGGCGATCGAGCGGGACTGGGCTGGAGGGGGTTACTCCAGCGTGTCCGGGGCCTTCCATCGTTGGGGAG
>Ga0065165_1001314_pt1 | contig 27751 bp, 23 predicted proteins | sample AraplaMF_Cvi_mMF_FD_63813 | JGI IMG/M metagenome (GOLD analysis project Ga0065165, IMG submission 63813) | Arabidopsis root microbial communities from the University of North Carolina, USA - plate scrape MF_Cvi_mMF (version 2) (version 3) | ecosystem: Host-associated > Plants > Roots >... | reverse complement strand
TTAAATCGAATGAGGCCTATATCAGATATGTCTTTGCGCTATGGATCTCAAACAGCTCGAGTACTTCGTCGTCGTGGTCGAGAAAGGCAGCTTCAGCCGCGCCGCGGCCGCCCTGAACCTCGCGCAGCCGAGCATCAGCCGGCAGGTCGCATTGCTCGAGCAGGAGCTCGGCCAGCGCCTGCTGGAGCGCACGGGCCGTGGCGTCACGCCCACACAGGCGGGCCATGCGCTGCAGGCCCACGCCCGCGTCATGCTCAACGCGGCCGCGCAGGCCCTGTTCGAGATCAAGGAGATGAGCGACGAGCCCGCTGGCAAGGTGGTGGTGGGGCTGCCGAACCGGGTGGCCAGCGGCCTGTGCGTGCCGCTCGTGCGGGAGTTTCGCGAACGGCTGCCCAATGCGATGCTGTCGGTGGTGGAAGGCCTGAGTCTTTCGCTTCGGGAGGGGATGCTCGCCGGCCGCATCGATGTCGGCGTCCTCTTCGACCCCCCGCCGACGCCGCTGCTGAGCTACGAGCCCCTGATGCGCGAGCGGCTGCTGCTCGTTACGCCCGAAGGTTATCGGCTGCCCGAGCGCGTCTCGCTGGCATCCCTTGCCGATTTCCCGCTGATCCTGCCTGCCGTGCCGAACCCCATCCGAAGCCTGGTCGACGCGGTGATGCTGCCGCGCAAGATCAACCTGAACATCGTGGCCGAAGTGGGGGCCGTGCACACGGCGCTGACGGTGGTAGAAGAGGGAATGGCCTGCTCCATCCTGCCCGAGAGCGCGCTCAATCTCAGTACGCGCCGCGCCAAGGTGCGGGCCGCTCCCATCGGCCCCCCGGCCATGTGGAACAGCCTGGTACTGGCGATGCCGACCGCGCGGCCCGCCAGCCGCCTCATCCAGGAGACCGCGAAGCTGCTGCGCGCACTGGACTTCCGCGCCTATCGGCCGGCGGCGCCGATGCCAGCCGGCGAAGAGTGAGTCTTAGAAGTCGATACGGATGCCCGCATCCTTGACGGCTTTGCCGATCTTGGCGAGGTCGTCCGCGATCAGTTGCCTGAACTGTGCGGGGCTGGACTTCACGGGTACGAATGACAGCTCGGCGAACTTGGCCTTCAACGAGGGCGCATCGACTGCCTTGGCAATCTCGCTGTTGAGCCGGTTCGTGATGTCCGCAGGAAGGTCCGCAGGGCCCCAGATGCCGTACCACGACAGCAGCTCGAAGCCGGGCATGCTGGCCTCCGACAGCGTCGGCACATCCGGCATGGACGGAACACGCACCTTGCTGGTCACCGCGAGCGGGCGCAGGCGGCCGCCCTGCACGAACGGAGCGACGCCGGGCATCGGCGAAATTGCGGCCGAGACGTGGCCTCCGATCACGTCGGTCAGCTGCGGCACGGCGCCCTTGTAGGCAACGATCTCCATCTGCAGGCCCAGTGCGCGGTTGACCATCTCTTCGCTCAGGTGGCTCGTGGTGCCGAGGCCTGAGGTCGCCCAGGTGTATTTGTTCGGATTGGCCTTGGCCAGCTGCACGAACTCGCCCATGGTCTTGGCGGGCACGTCGTTGTTGACTGCGACGATCAGCGGCACGTAGCCGATCTGCCCCACGGGCGTGAAGTCGCGCTGCGCGTCATAGGTCTTCTTCGCGACGACCAACGGAAGGTAGGCCTGGCTCGAGGCATTGAACAGCAGCGTGTAGCCGTCGGGCTTGGCTTTCTTGACGTGCATTGCGCCAACGAAGCCGGAGGCGCCCGGAGCGTTGTCGATCACGATGGGCTGCCCGAGCTGGCGCTGCAGCTGGTCGGCCACGAGGCGTCCGACGGTGTCGATCGAGCCGCCAGGCGTGTAGGGAATGACCATGCGTATCGGCTTGTTTGGATAGCCCTGCGCATGAGCGAAGGCGCCCATGAGCAGCGCCGCACCGGCGAACGCCAGCTTCAGGGTGGAAAGGCTGTGCTTCTTGACCATGTTGTCTCCTGGTGTGTTCATGCAAATCCATCCACCGCCACGCCTGTGGCGGCGGCCTGATCCGTGCGCCGGGACCGGCACCGCGCGCCGTTCCGTTGCGCTACGCGCCAGCGAGCGAGCCGTAGACGCGGCGCGCAAATGCCGAGATCGCATCGGCCATCGCGCGAGGCTGCTCCGGTGCCATCGCGTGACCCGCGTCGCGGATCACCTGCACTGTGACCCGGTCGCCCAGGTAAGGCTTCATGACGCCGGGAATCACCACCGCGTCGTGCTCGGCCTGCAGGTCGAGGATGGGCACGTGCCGGCCCGCGGAGAAGTAGTCGTCGACCGGCGTCACGCGCCGGGCATGGCTTTGGGCCTCGTGCGTCTCGATGCTCCAGCCGTCCAGCCAGACGCGCGGATCATGGCCGGGGGCGAAGAAGGCGCGCCGCAGGCAGTCGATGCGCTGCTCTTCCGAAAGGCTGGGGTCGCTGGCGCCGTCGATCGCGTCGCGCAGGCGGCTGTAGGGCTGTTCCTGCGATCCCGGCGGGAGCTTGCCCGCCGAGGCGGCCGCCATCACCACGCCGCACACAAGGTCCGGACGATCCGCGGCCAGCGTGCGCGCGGGCTGACTGCCCCACGCATGGCCCACCACCACGAGCGGGCCTGTGCGCTCGTGGTCCAGCACGGCGGCAACGTCGGCGGCGAAATCGTGCATGTCAAGCGACTGCATCGGCCCCTGGCTGCGGCCAATGCCGCGCGGCTCCGGGCGCAGCACGCGAAAGCCCTCGTGCGTCAGCATGGCCGCGACCTCGTCGTAGTCGCGCCCGGAACGCGCGAGCGACGGAAGGATGCAGATCGCGGGGCCCTCGCCTTCGTCAGCGTACTCGATGTGGATCAGCGTGCCCTCGCGCGCCGAGGGATAGGTGATCAGCTTGCGCGATACGGGGGCGTGCGGCGCAGCTTGTGCGGTTGAATCTTTTGTCTCCATGCCCGCAGTCTTTCAGGCAAGCCGGTCAAGGGTAAGCACATGGCTCCTATAGCAGATATGTTTTTCGGCTATTGGCCTCTGTGTTGGCGACGAAGCGGCAGCCGCAAGGCCATGGCGGCCGGCGGACGCTCAGGCCGCCAGCCCCTGAAGGCCTTCGGCCTTGTCCAGCGACCAGATGTTGCGCAGCAGGGCCTGCGCACGCTCGGCGCCGATCACGGGTGCCGCGAGCTCCAGGAATTTGTCATCGAGCTCTGCGTCCGACAGCGGCAACTCCGGGTCGCCCTTGCGGTCTGGCTGCAGCCAGACGTAGTGCTGGCCGTCGTTCGTCTCGATCTCGACGCGGGCCGAGCGCCGGCCCGGGAAGGCCGCATCGATCTCCGGGTCGACCACGGCCGTGATGCGCGCCATCATCGCGCGCGTATCGGCATCCGCCAGGCGCTCGGGCGTGTACGCCGCCAGGCGCACGCTGCCGTGCACCAGCGCGGTCGCCACTACGAAGCGCATGCTGAAGCGGGCCTCGTTCTCGGTGCGCGGGTCTTCGTAGCAGGCGATGTCCAGCGCCGGGCCGTAGGTGGCCACGTGGACGCGGCGGATGTCCGCAACCCGCAGGCCGTGCCGGCGCGCCAACTCCAGGGCCCCGTCGATGGCGGCGAAGGTGTGGCCGCAGCCGATGTGGTTTTTGAAGGTCAGCCGCTTGATGTGGAAGTCGCGCCCCAGCGTGTCGCCCACCGTCGACCAGTCTGGGCCGTCGCTCATGGCGCGGCCGAAGCCGGCCTCGCCGTCGAGAACGTCGAGCGAGCCGGTCACGCCCTGCGCGGCCAGCTGTGCGGCGAGCACGCCGCCTTCGGCGGCCCGGCCCGCGTGCAGGGGCTTGGACATCGAATCCATGCGGAAAGCCTGCTGCAGCCCCGCCGCGAAGGTCGCGGCCGTAGCGAGCGCATGGGCGAAGGGCACGCCGTGCAGCCCGAGGAGGCCGGCGGCGGAAGCGGCTGCGCCGAAGGTGCCCACGGTGCCGGTGTTGTGCCAGTGGCGATAGTGGGCCCGCCCCATCGCCACGCCGATCCGCGTGGAGACCTCGTAGCCGAGCACCACTCCGCGCAGGAAGTCCAGCCCGCTGGCGCCGCGGTCCTGTGCGATGGCCAGCGAAGCCGCTACGGTGGCCGCGCCCGGATGGTACATGGCGTCGCGGAAGCTGTCGTCCACCTCAGCCGCGTGGGCCGCGGTGCCGTTGAGCAGCGCGGCCGCGCGGGCAGGTGCGAGGCGGCCATCGGGCAGGCGCGCACGGCCGCGGCCGATGTCGTCTGCCAGCAGCGCGCGCAGCTGCGGCATGGGCGCGACATCGAGCCCGGGGAAAACCGCGGCATGCCAGTCGATCACGGCGCGCTTGGCGTGGTGAAGCACCTCCTCGTCGAGCCGGGCCTGGCGGAATTCGGTGGCGTAGCGGGCGAATGTTTCGGTCGCGTGCATGGGGGATGTCCGATCGATGATGAGAAAACAGCAGATGAGAGAAGCGGCGGTGCGTGCGTGGGCAGGCCCCGTGAAGCCGGGTTGCGGACTACTCGGCAATGATGCCGTTGGCCTTGATCAGCTGGCGCCACTTCGCTTCTTCGGCGCGCTGGATGCGCAATGCCTCGGCGGCGCCGTCAAGCGTGAGCACCAGGCCTTCGGCTTCGGCCCTGCGCTGGAAGCCCTCTGTGCGGCTGGCCTTGCGCACGGCGGCACCCAGCCTTTCGATGGCCGAGGCGGGCGTGCCGCCCGTGACGAACACGCCGTACAGCACGTCGGCCGAATAGCCCGGCGCACCCGACTCGGCGAAGGTGGGCACATCGGGGAACAGCGGCGAGCGCTTCGCGCCGGTCACGCCGAGCGCGCGGACCTTCTCGCTCTTGATGAAGGGCGCCACGCTTGGCAGCGTGCCAAACATGAGGTCGACCTGCCCCGCGAGCACATCGGTGATCGCTGGCGTCGCGCCGCGATACGGTACGTGCGTCATCGACAGGCCCGTGCTGCTCTTGAGCAGCTCGGCCGCCAGGTGCGTGGTGGTGCCGTTGCCGGCGGAGGCATAGCTCAGGCGCCCTGGCTCCGCGCGCAGCCGCTGCAGCAGGTCGCTGGCGGAGCGCAGCGGGCTCTCGGCGCGCACCACCGCCACGTTGGGCGCCACGCCCAGCAACAGCACCGGGACCAGTGCTGTCTCCGCTGCATAAGGCAGCTTGGGATACAGGCTCGGCACGATTGCGATGGCGCTCGTGGTCAAAAGCAGCGTGTGGCCGTCCGGCACGCTCTTGGCAACCACGTCGTTACCGATCACCGTTCCTGCGCCCGCCTTGTTGTCGACGATCACCGGCTGGCCGAGTTCGCGCGACAGGCTTTCGCCGAGCGCCCGCGCGAGCACGTCGGTGCCGCCACCCGCCGGAAAGGGCACCACCAGCCTGAGCGGCCTGTTCGGAAAGCCCTGCTGCGCGCGCGCGGCAGTACACAGGCCCAACGTCGTCAGGCCGGCAGTGACGGCCCATTGGCCCAGAAGTCTTCGTTGCATTGCGTGTCTCCTCATTCGACCAGCCCGCGAAGGCTGCCTCGTGGCTCAGGCGGCCTTCGCCGTTGCAGAGTCCAGGAACATGCGCAGCACGCGGTTGAAGCGCCCGGGCTGCTCGATGCAGGTCATGTGCGCCGCATCGGCGATCACCGCCAGCGTGGACTCGGGCAGGTGCCGGTGCATCTCCAGAGACGCCGCCAGCGGCGTCCCGACGTCGTGCTCGCCCACGATCACCAGTGCCGGACAGACGATCCGGTGTAGTTCGTTCGTGGTGTGCACGGCGGCTATGGCTGTGCAGCAGCCGGCCCATCCATCGACGCTGGTGGAGGCGATGACCCGGGCGACGCCTTCGACGACGCTGGGTTGCTTCTCCCTGAAGCCCGCCGTGAACCAGCGCCCGATGGCCGGCTGCACCAGCGGCTGCACGCCCTGCTCGCGCGCCACGCGGATGCGTTCGTCCCACACCGACTGCGGCGTGGCACCGTGCTCGCTGGTGGTGTCCGCCAGCACGAGTGCCTGAACGCGTTGCGGATACTTCAGCGCGAACGTTTGGCCGATCATTCCGCCCATGGAGAAGCCGATCCAGATGGCCTGCGCGATGCCCAGGTGATCCATCAAATCTGCCGTATCGTCGGCCAGCGTGTCCAGGGTGAAAGGTCCCTCGCCGACGCCGCTGCGGCCGTGTCCGCGCGTGTCATAGCGCAGGACGCGGTAGCGCTCGACCAGTGCCGGCATCTGCGCGTTCCACATCGAGATGTCGCAGCCCAGCGAGTGCGACATCACGAGCCAAGGGCCCTGCGTGCCGTCAATGGCGTAGTGGATGGCGCCACCCTCGGCGCGTTCGAGAAGGTTCATGGTGTCTCTCACAGCGGCGCCATGCCAGCGGCCTTGGCGATGCGCTTGTACTTGGCCACCTCGGCCTCGATCAGCCTGCCGAATTCGGAGGAAGTGCCGGCCGACACGTTCACACCCATCGCCTCGAGCTGCTTCTTCACCTGGGGCAGGCTCAGGATGCCGGTGATGTCCTTGTTGAGCTGCGCCACGACCGCAGCCGGCGTCCTGACGGAAGCCAGCAGGCCGTACCAGAAGCTCCATTCGTAGCCGGGGACCCCGGCCTCGGCCGCGGTGGGCACGTCGGGCATCTCAGCGATGCGCCGAGGGCTCGTCACGGCGAGCGCGCGCACCCTGCCCTCCTTCACCATGCCCATCGCCGAGACGTACGGCGCGATGTGGAACTGCACGCGTCCGGCGACGGTCTCGGTCATGGCTTCGCCCACGCTCTTGTACGGGATGTTCACGCCCTCGATGCCGGCCTGCTGGCACAGCAGCGCGGCCGCGAAGTGCGAGCTGCTGCCGACGCCGGCCGAGGAATAGCTCAGCGAGCCGGGGCGAGACCTGGCCTGCGCGAGCATTTCGGCGAGGTTCGCGGCTGGCAGGTTCTTCGGTACGACGACGAGCGCCGGCCCGTCGCCGATCATGGTGACGGGCGCGAAGTCGCGAAGCGTGTCGTAGCCTGGGTTGGCGAAGACGGCGGGGGCCGTGGCATGGGCCGGCGACACGCTCAGCAGCGTGCTGCCGTCGGCGGGTGACGCCAGCACGGCCTTGGCCGCCAGCGTGCCGCCCACACCGGTCTTGTTCTCGACTATGGCGGGCAGCTTCCAGCGCTCCGACATGGTGGCCGCGATCAGGCGCGCGGCCGCATCCGGCACGCCGCCCGCGCCGAAGCCGACGATGAAACGGTAGCTCGACAAGGCTGGCGCGGCCATCTCGCCCCCGGCGCCCTGGCCTTGGGCCCACGACGGAAGGGCCGCGCAGGCCGCACCGGCGGGCAGCCAGCGCAGCAGCGCACGGCGTGACGAAACGTGCTCAGCAAGCAGATGCATGAATGTCTCCTGTTGTTCGCTGCCTCTATTCGAGCTGGGCAGTCTGGGTTCGGATGCGGAACGCCGTCCGCCCCGGCCCGGCGAACGGCAAGGCGCCTGCCTTGCCGGTTGTGCAATCGAGGGCGCCGCTCAGGCCAGCACCACCACCCCATCGGCAGCGCGCACGCCCTGCCCCTGCGGCAGCACGAAGACGGGGTTGATCTCGGCCTCGACCAGGCGCTCGCCGAGCCGAGCGGCCATGCCCGAGAACGCGACGATCGCGTCGACCAGCGCCTCGACGTCGGCCTTCGGCCGGCCGCGGAAGCCGTCGAGCAGCGGCCAAGTCTTGAGATCCTGCGCCATCGACAGCGCCTCGGCATGGCTCAGCGGCTTCAGGCCCTGTGCATCCTGCACGAGCAGCCGCATGGTGGTGTCCTTGAAGAGCTCCGCCGTCACGCCGCCCATGCCCAGCAGGATGGCCGTGCCCAGTGCATCGCGGTGCATGCCCAGGATCAGCTCCGTGCCGCCCGCCACCATCTCCTGCACCAGGAAGCGCTGTACATCCGTGCCGGTGCGGCTCTTCACCTCGCTCGCCATGCGGCCGATACGCTCGCCAATGGTGTCGGCGCTCAAGCCGACGGCAACGCCGCCCACGTCGCTCTTGTGCGTGATCTGCGACGACAGGATCTTGAGCACCACGCGCCCGCCCAGCTCGCGCGCGGCGGCTTCGGCCTCGGCCGGCGAAGCGACCACGCGTTCCGCGGCGCAGGGCACGCCGAAGCGCGAGAACAGCTGCTTGGCTTGGGCCTCGTCGAGCGAGCCGGAGGGCAAGTCGCCGGCCTCGACCAGCGGCAGCGCCGCGTCGTCTTGTGCAGGCGCGACGAAGCGCTGCACGCGCAGCATGCCGGCCAGCGCGGCCGTGCAGCTCTCGGCGGCGGTGAAGGCCGGCACGCCGCGCCGCGTGAGCAGTGCGCCCACTTCGGGCGCATGCGGGCTCACATAGGCCATCACCGGCTTGTCGGAGTTCGGCAGGCATTCCTGGATGGCGCCGGCCAGCAGCTCGGGCATCGCCAAGCTCGAGGAGCCGACGATGATCACCAGCGCGTCGTAGCTCGGGCTCGCCAGCAGCGCGTTGATGGCGCCGCGCAGCAGGTCGGGGCGCAGGCCCGCGAGCGTCACGTCGATGGGGTTGCGGTCGAGCACGGCTTCGCTGCCGCTTTGCAGGGCGCGCAGCGCATTGGCGGTGGCCTCGTCGGGCGCGGGCGTACCGAAGCCCGCCACCCCCAGGTCGTCCGACACCAGCGTGCCGGCTCCGCCCGTGGAAGTGAGGATGGCGACGCGCTCGCCGCGCAGCTTGCGGCCAGTGGACAGCGCGACGGGAATGTCCAGCAGATCCGAGAAGCTCTGCGCCCGGATCACGCCGACCTGCCTGAACAGCGCGTCGTACATGCTGTCGGCGCCGGCCATGGCGCCGGTGTGGGACACAGCGGCCTTTGCGCCCGCCTCCGAGCGGCCGATCTTGAAGGCCACCACCGGCTTACCCATGCGCGCGGCCTTCAGGCAGGCGGCGCGGAACCTGGCGGGGTTGCGCACGGTCTCGACGTACAGCGCGATCACCTTGGTGGCCGGGTCTTCGGCGAGATGATCGATGAAATCGGCCAGTTCCAGGTCGACCTCGTTGCTCGTGGAAATCAGCTTCGACAGGCCGATGCCGCGCGCCGCGGCACGTGACAGCAGCGAGCCCAGGATGCCGCCGCTCTGCGATACCACGCCGATGCCGCCGGCCTGGAACTCGTCCATCTCCAGCGCGCCGGACGGCGACAGGACGATGTTGTCCGTGAGGTTGACGAGGCCGATGGTGTTCGGCCCCAGGATGCGCATCGCGCCGGCCGCCTCCACCAGCTGCTGCTGGCGCCGCGCGCCCTCCTCGCCGGTCTCGGTGTAGCCGCTGGCCAGCACGATGGCGGCGGCGCAGCCGCGCTGCGAGAGCTCCTTCACGGCCATGTGCGCACGCTCCGCGCCCAGCAGCACGACGGCGACGTCGGGCACTTCGGGCAGCGACGCGATGTCGGGGTAGCACGGCAGCTCGCCGATGCGCTCTACCTTCGGGTTCACCGGCATGATGCGCCCCGCGAAGCCGTGCTTCTGCAGATAGGCCACCGGCCGGCCCGTGGTCTTCTTGGGATCGGCCGAGGCGCCGATGACGGCGACGCTGCGCGGTGAAAGCAGCCTGGAGATCGCTTCGTTCATGGCGTCACTCCTTCGAAGCCGTCTTGGCCAGGAAGGCCTCCACCGAGGCGCGGTGCTCGCTGCTGGTGTAGCAGATGCCCTGCGCCTGGCTGCCCTGCGCGAACACGTCGTGCGAGGAAAGCTCGAAGCTCTGATTGAGGATGGTCTTCGTCAGCGCCAGTGCGGTGGAGGACGCAGAAGACAGCTCGCGCGCCCATGCCTGCGCGTCGGCCACAAGGGTCTCCGCGCTGGTCTTGCGATCGACGATGCCGAGCGCGAGGGCTTCGTCCACTTTGACCTGGCGGCCGGTGAAGATCAATTCCTTGGCCTTGGGCAGACCCACGCGGCGCGGCAGGAAGTACATGCCGCCGCCGTCGGGAATGATGCCGCGCAGCACATAGCTCCAGGTGAAGCTGGCCCACTCGCTGGCGATGACGAAGTCGCACGCCATCGCGGTGTCGGCGCCCAGCCCCGAGGCGGCGCCGTTGACGGCCGCGATCACCGGCTTGGGCATGGTGTGAAGCAGGGCCTGCACATGGTGCACGCGCTGCTGGCGGTGCCAGCCGTTGAAGCCCACCTCTCCCGCAGGCGCGTTCATGCGCTTCTGCATCCCGCTGATGTCGCCGCCCGCGCAGAAGCCCTTGCCCGCGCCAGTGAGCACCATCGCCCGGATGCCCTTGTCGGCGGTCACGCGCTCCAGCACGTCGATGAATTCGGTGCGCATGTCGTCGCTCATGGCGTTGCGCTTGTCCGGGCGGTTGAATGTGACGGTCGCGATGGCGTCCGTCACCTGATAGTCGATGAGGGTGTAGGTCATGTTCTTCTTCCTGGGGCGGGCCGGTGGCCGCCGTTCAATCGGCCTTGATGCCGTTTTCCTTGATGACGCGCGCCCAGCGTTCTTCCTCGGCTCGCACATAGGTGTCCAGCTCCGTCGGCGGGCCGGCATTGATGACGAGGCCTTCGTGCTCGATCTTTCGCACGAAGTCGGGCGCGCGCGCCGCCTTGCGGGCCGCGGCGTTGAGCCGCTCGATGACGGCCGCCGGCGTGCCGGCGGGCACGTACAGGCCATACCAGCTCTCCACCACATAGCCCGGCACGCTGGCGGCGATGGCTGGCACGCCCTTGAGCGCCGGCGAGGGCTCGGCCGTGGTCACGCCGAGCGCGCGCAGCTTGCCGCTGTCGACGAAGTTGGAGACCGCTGCGGCGGTGGCGAACATCATGTCGACCTGGCCGCCGAGCAGGTCGGTCAGCGCCGGACCGGCACCGCGGTAGGGAATGTGCGAGAGCTTGACCTTCGCGAGGTTGGCGAACATCTCGCCGGCCAGGTGGGCGGAGGTGCCTGCCCCCTGCGACGCGAAGGTCAGCTTGGCCGGATTGGCCTTGGCCGCGGCGACCAGGTCGGCCACCGACTTGTAGGGGCTGTCGGGTCGCACCACCAGCACGTTGGGGCCGCGCCCGATGAGGATGACCGGCGCGAAGGCCTTGTTGCTGCCGTACGGAAGCTTGGGCTGCAGCGCCGGATTGACGGCATGGGCGAACGAGGCGACCACCACGCTGTAGCCGTCCGGTGCGCTCTTGGCCACGTTGTCCGTGCCGATCAGCGTTCCGGCGCCTGGCTTGTTATCGACGATCACGGGCTGCCCGAGATCCTTGGACATTTCGACGCCCAAGGTGCGGGCGATGATGTCGGTGCCTCCGCCCGGAGCGAACGGCACGACGAAGCGGATGGGCTTGTCGGGGTAGGCGGCGAACGCCGCGCTGAAGGCCATGAAGCCGAGAAAGAAAAGGAAGAGCGCGCGCAACCCGCGCAAGCCATGAGCAGCCATGATCTGTTTGTCTCCAGAACCAAGTAGTGAATCCCCGGCAATCGCGAACGTTCTTGGCTACGTCGCATAGGGGTGCACTGACTTTAGGAGGAAGCGCTCGGCTTCGGGGGATGCAATTCCACTGCTTGGAATTTCCCTGCGATGATCACCCGACCTTTGGACACTCACCGTGGAGCGCCATGACCGATCCAGCCCGCTTCTTTCTCGACCACAAGCCGGGGCGCTCGCCCGCCAACCGCTCGCTGGAGCGCGGCATCGAGATCCTTCGTGCGTTCCGTCCCGGTTCGGAGTTGCTGGGCAACGGCGAACTGGCCGAGCGCACGGGCCTGTCGAAGGCCACGGTCAGCAGGCTCACGCAAACCCTGGTGGGCAGCGGGATGCTGCAACTGGACAAGGCCGAGCGCGCCTACCGGCTCGCACCGGCGGTCCTGAGCCTCTCGCATGCCATGCGCACCGCGTCGCGCGTCTTGCAGGCCGCGGCCCCGCGCATGCTCGAGCTGGCGCGGCGGCGACACATCAACGTAGGACTGGCGGCGCCCGACCGCGACGAGATGGTCTACCTCGAATCCATCCGCTACGCGAAACGCGCCGCGCTGCGCCACGTGGTCTCCGGCCAGCGCGTGCCGATGGAACTCACCTCGCTCGGACGCGCCTACCTTGCTGCGCTCGCGCCGCAGCGCCGGGCGCAGCTCATGCAGCTTCTTTCACGGCGCCGCATGCGCTGGAAGGCGATCGAGTCGGAGATCAAACAAGCCTGCATCGACGTGCGATCGAAGGGTTTCTGCGCTGCGGCGTGGCAGCCCGAGGTCGTCGCGCTGGCCACCCCGCTGGAGGTAGAGGGCACGATCTACGCGCTGAACGTCAGCCTCTCGACGCAGGAGTCGATCACCGCCATCGCGCAGGAACTCGGGCCTTCGTTGCTCGGCCTGGCACAGGCCGTGCGCCACGAGCTCACAGTGCGAGAGCCGAGGTCTGGTTGAACTGACGCCCGCGCGATCGCAGAGAGCCGCACAAAACCGAGGAAAAGGATAGCGAAGTCTATTGACAAACCGACGCTTCGGCCTATTCGGTACCGAGCTCGCCCCGGTTGTACTGCCCCTTCCGCAGATCAGATTGGTCAACAGGGTGTGTTTCTTGGCCGCATCACACCGTCCGATGTCGCCACTGCGGGTGTTCTGGTGACCATCTCGTTACTCCAACTTTGCGGTTTAGCCGGTCAAGATTGCATCGGCTTAAGATGCACGCCTATTTCTCAAAGACGAGTCGCGGCTGCATTTTCCGACCAATCTTTCGAATGTCGCGGCGCATGGCGGAACTCAGGCCGCGAACCACCGGCGAAACGATCATCCGACTGGGCCAATCGATCTTGTTGCGAGTCACAAGCCAGGATGCCGAATCCGTTGTACAACGATTGAGCATGAGCCCGGCAAGAGTTCGTCCGTTGCTAGTGCCTAGTGGCATCCCGTGACCCCAGCATCCATTTGCATAGCCTATTCGATCATCGGCAAGCAAACCCACATGTGGAATAAAGTCCCGCGTTGTCGAGATCGGCCCTCCCCAACTCTGCACTGTCCTGAGGTCTGACAGGGCGGGAAAAAAGGATGCCAGATGGCGAGGGCCCTCTGTGAGAAAGTCCTTGCTGATGTCTAGCGACATTTCGTTGCCCTGTGGGACTCTCGCGTAGTAGCCACCAACGTAAAGTAACCGGCCGTCGCGAGTCGGCGCAAAAGAATAGAACAGCTTCGACATGAGGTTGACGCCCGCTCTGCGTGGCCAGTTCAAGGCCCCCCATTGCGACTTCGACAAGGGTTCGGTCACATTGGCGTAGACGAAAACAGGCGATTGAGACCGAATCATTCCCAGATCTTCAAGCCCGGGAAGAAGGTGTGAATATGCGTTCGTTGCAACCACCAGCTTCTGGCATCGCAAGGTGCCTCTTCCGGTGCGCAGGGAGATGCAACTCGGCTCGCGCTCTATACACACCACCGGACTGTTCTCGTGAACCTGCACCCCGAACCTCTGTACGACGAACTTAAGCTCTCGCAGGTACTTCAGTGGATTGAACTGACCGCCGCGCCGATCAAAGACGGCTTTGCCAAAGTATGGGCTTTGAAAGGACCGCGCCACCTGCGCCTCCGAGATCGGTTCGAGGAACGAGTCCTGACCGATTCCTCGGCAAAACGCCAGATACTCGTCAAGCGTTTCACTCCCATCGGCTCTGAGCCCCATTTCGAAGTAACCCGTTTGCTCATAATCGCAAGCGATGTCGTGCTCGTTTATCAGATCTTCGATCGTCGAGATACCTTCGTGAATGTAGGTGTACGCCTCTCGTAACTTCGCCGCGCCATGGCGTCTCATTTGCGCCTTGAAGTCGCTCTCGCCGAACGCAACAATCAACTGCCCCGCATTTCGCCCGCTCGCACCAAATCCCACCACCTCGCTCTCGAGCAGGGCGACAGAGGCATGCTGGTCCAGCTTTTTCAGGTGATACGCAGTCGAGAGGCCGGTAACGCCACCACCCACTACGCAAACATCGACGTTAAGAACGCCCTCCAACGGTGCACTGGGTGCGTACGGTTCGGCAGAGTGAAACCAGTGGGATCGGCTTCGATGTAGCAAGTGCGTCCTCGGTGGAGTTGGTGTGGGTGGGTTTATCGGGGTTTGCAGGGGGACGCTACCCTACAGAGCCTTGGTCTGATCTTTATTCCGAACCATCGTGTCACAAGGTCCACGAACAAGCGTTCTCATCGGCGCGATGCCGCCCGACGAAGGGCGCGGCTTTCTGGAACTGCAGATTTGATGAAGGTGAAGAACTAGCTCAGGTTGAGGGCCCGAATCAGGGCGTCTGGCGACATGTGCCGGTCGCCTCCTCTTTCAGCGACGTGTATCAGTTCGCATATCGCTTTGTTCGTTTCCGCAGTTCCCCCGTACTGGGCCGCGAGGCGAACCACTGCGCCATTCAGATCGTCGACTTCCGTCAATCTTCCTGCTTCCAGGTCTTCCCACATCGACGACCTCGCTTGCGGATCCATGGCGGAGATCGCGGGAACGGCGGTCAGATACTGCTGATCTTCCAGGCAGAGCAGACCCGGAATTTTTTCGCATGGAAGTCCGCCGACCGCCGCAGGCTTGATCGAGGCAGCATCCAGCGCCATCAAGGCCTCCTCGACGAGTGCGGCCAACACGCGTCGATAGCCACGGGTAGATAGCTGCGCGCGGAGCGGCTCGCCCGACAAAGCGTTGATCGGATTATTGAGGTTGAGGAGGAGTTTTCCCCATTGCACCTCGACAAAGTCGGTCCTGAGAGTCAACGGAAGCCGCGCAGTTGAGAACAGCGAAAGCCAGGGATGCCATGCTTCGTGACTTTCCACCATCAATTCACCGAGTGTCGCGCGGTGCAAGCGACCGTCAGGAAGTTGCACGACATTGAAGGGAATCATTGCTCCCACAACGATTTGATTCGGAAGCGCGTCTCGAAGCTTCTGGACGTTGCCGACCCCGTTCTGGAAGCTTGCCACTATCGAGCCCGGCTTCGCGAGGCGTCCGATGTCCGGCAGCACACCATCCGTATCGGCGCTTTTCACTGCGACGATCAAGAGATCGCTCGGAGGGACTCCTGCGATGCTATCCGAGAATTGGACGGATTCGGCAGGAATCGAGGCGTCCCAGCCGTGGAGATCGGAGACATGCAATCCATGCTTCTTGATCCGCTGCCCCATGGCGCTGCGACCGATGAAGCGAACATCGGCGCCGGCGTTAAGTAATGCTCCGCCGACAAAGGCGCCGATCGAGCCCGCGCCAAGAATGGTGATAGTCGATGCCAAGGCGCCCTCCTTCAGGCAGAGTAGCCTGGATCGAGTCGATCGAGCTTGCGCAAAAGCGACGGCCAAACGAACTCCCCTGCCATCCCTGCGGTTTGCACCTTCATTGCGTGAGCCACTCCCGTGATGATCTTGGGGTCTACTTGTACGAGCTCACTACCTCCCGATTGAGCCGCAATCTGGATTTGACAGGTAGTCTCGAACGTATACATCGCGAGGAAGGCATCGGCAATGGTCCTTCCACAGGTCAAAAGACCATGGTTACGCAATAGAAGAAAGTTTGCGCTCCCCAGGTCCGCCTGCAGACGCGACTTCTCATCGTCGTGAATCGCGACTCCTTCATAGTCATGGTAAGCAAGCGATGAGAGTACGAAAGTCGCCTGCTGGCTGATAGGCAAGATGCCGTTCTTCTGAGCGCTGACGGCAATGCCCGAGCGCGTATGCGTGTGAAGAACGCACTGAATGTCCTCGCGCACGGCATGCACCGCGCTGTGAATCACGAAGCCGGCTGGATTCACCGGATACGGCGAATCGATAATCTTCTTGCAGTTCTGGTCCACCTTGATCAAGTTCGATGCTGTGACCTCGTCGAACATTAACCCGTAGGGGTTGATCAAGAAATGATGTTCCGGTCCTGGGATACGTGCGCTGATATGGGTGAAGACCAGATCGCTCCAGCCATGAAGGGCGACCAAGCGATAGCAAGCCGCGAGATTGACTCGAAGTTGCCACTCCTCATCGGAAACGAGACGTTGCACTTCAGATTGCACGGATTTGTTCATGAACCTTTCCTTTTTATTAGGCACTGATATTTGATTGGAGCGATATGCAATCCCGCCGGAGTCACACAGCGGAGGTCTCTGGATTCAGAACTCTGGTCAGGTGAACAGGTGCGGCCGCTGACGCAGCCTTCGACTGGCAGGAGGCCGGCAATTCCGAGTCCAAGAGGCTTCACGCGTCTGCGGACGCCTTCCGAAGCAGCGCACGAATAGCCTCAAGAGACTCGGGTTCGTCGAGGAGCGGCGGGTGCCCACGGCCCTTCACCGTTGTGAGCACCGTGTCCGAGTGGCGTTCGAGCATGCGCTCGACAGTGTCGACCGTAAGAAAGTCGGAATGCTCACCACGTAACAGCGCGATGGGCACCCCGCGCGTAGCGAGATATGCGTCCCACGCATCTGGGCTCTCACGTCCCATCCGAGCAGCGTCTGCCAGAACGAGCAGATCGAAGTCGCGGGCATACCGTCCAGGGGTCATCTCGCGATAGGCTCGAAGCATCAGCTTTACCCATTGATCTTCTTTTAGATCGGGGTACTGGGCGCCGAAGTGATCCTTCACCCGCGCTAATGCGACATCGAAGCTGTAGTCTGCATCTTCGGCGTGCCCGGCGGATCTTTTCACGGACGCCGAGCCGATCTCGGCCCCGATGTCATTGAGAACGATCCCACGCACACGCGCAGGAGCCTCTCCCGCCATGTTCAAACCTATGAGTCCTCCTAATGCGATGCCCAGAACCGCGACACGGTGGACGGCGACATGGTCAAGGAGGCTCCAGACGTCTTGCACGAGAAGATCAAAGTGATACTCCTTGACATCCGTGTACCGAGCAGAGAAGCCTCTGCCCCGCAAGTCCGGAGCAATCACTCGAACGCCCGATTCAGCAAGAACTCGCCCCAATTCCTCGAAATCGCGCGAGTTGCGCATGAAACCGTGCAGGCATAAGAGCGGGACACCCCCCCCTGTGCTGGTCTGAGGCACGAAGTCTCTGTAGAAGATGCTCGCTCCAGAGCGCGAAACAAACCGATTCTCGGTAATTCGGATCTCATTCTTGGCCATCAGGGAACTCCTGTGAGTGAAAAGTTGGCGCGACTGGCGCGACCATCGAGGTGAGCCTCGAGCGGTGTCACTGTATCATTAATCCGATGTTAGTCAACTTTGAGGTAGACTCGTGTTGCGCGCATATGCGCTCCACATTCACAAACCAAGCGAAGACATGAGTGACACGAACATCGTCATTGGCGCCGGCATCACGGGCCTGACCGCAGCCATCACCCTTCAGAACGCAGGCAAAAAGGTGGTCGTTGTCGAGGCATCAGAGCGGCCGGGCGGCAGGCTGGTGAGAATTGAACGAAACGGCGACGCAGCTGAGGCAGGCGGCCAGGGAATTCACTCAAACTACCGCGATATGCTCGGACTCATCCGAGCCGAAGGCCTTGGCGGTGATCTCATGCCGCAGTTAAATCATCAAGCCGGCCACCTGAGTCGGCAAGGAGCTCTTTGCTATCCCAAGGGGAACTTAGGCTTGGCCAAATTGATGGGCCCACGAGGTACGCGAGACTTGGCTTGGTTCGTCACGCGATATCTTATGCTGTCGAAAAAATTCGACTTATTTGAGTCGTCTGTCGATATTCCAGCTTACGACAATGCGACCGCCGCTGAAGCGTTCAGTTGGGCCGGAGAAGGGTTTCGAGACTATGTTTTGCGCCCCGCGGCACATGCCATGTCGAACACGACGCCAGAATTCACAAATTTTTACTTTTTGTTGAATTTGATGAAGCTGGTAGCTACCACAAAGGTAATGACGCTACGCCGGGGAAATGCATCCATTGCAGAACATCTGGCAAAAAAACTGGATGTTCGATATGGCGTTGGAGCCAAGAAAATCTTGACGAAAAAAGGCGACACTGAAGCGGTGCTTCTCGAAGATGGGAAAACACTCAAAGCAAGCCACGTAATCTTGACTGCTCCAATGGATCGCGCAGCAGAAATCATTCCGGATGATCTAATTGCTGAGCGGGAATTTTTTTCTAAATTCCCGAACTCTCCTTTTGTTTTGGTTTACTTCTTTCTTGATCGCCCCCTCCCAACTGAAGCGTTTGTATACGTCGGACATGCCTTTCGCGACGTTGCCTTCAACATGGCGATCAACCACACAGTGAAGACTCCCCACTTGGTAAAGAGCGGCAAGGCGATCATCTCTGCATGGTCCAGTTTCCCCAGATCCGCTGAACTCATCCGAAAGCCCGACAGCGAAGTCATCAAACAGGCACTGAACGAAATCGAAGTCTTCTTTCCAGGTATCACTGGATGGGTAGAGGAGGCACGCGTCCAGCGGCACAACTGGGGAATCGCGCGCCTCTCCCCTGGCCAACACGGTAAAATCCTTAAATTCAAGAAAAATGTCGAAGCGCTAAGCGGGATTTCGTTCGCAGGAAACGATTACGACGGTGTTCATATGGAATCCGGCGTGCGAGGGGGCTTACGTGCAGCACAACGTGCTCTGAAGCATAAATAATTCCCCCGCTATAGCGTGTCGATGCCCCGCCATCTATTCGAGTCATGCGAAAATAGGGCCCTAGTGAAATGAGCGACGAAATTCCGGACACGAGCCCGGCGCCATCTGTGCGACCGAAAGCCTCCCACCGCAAAGGACGTACGGCCGAGACCACTCGAACGCCTCGCATTCCGACGCAGGAACGGAGCAAGGCACGCTATCAGGCAATCATCAAGGCTGCCGAGGAACTGTTAGAAAGATCCAATATTGAGGATCTCAGTCTTTACGATATTGCAAAACAATCCGGCATTGCACCGGCTTCCGTGCATTATCTCTTTAGCACAATTACAGCGGTCCACCTCGAATTGCATCGACTACATAATGACAAGCTCACCGAGCGTGTGATCTCGAGCACGGCGCCTCTGATTGCTCAAAAAAATCCCAGCTGGCAAGACTGGATAAAAACGGGCATGAAAGAAGCACGTGACGCGTTAAACAGCAGTCGCCCCATGTCGGAGGTAATGCTCGGTCCGATCATGCATAGGCAAACCCGTTTGACGAATCTTGAGACCAATTTTTCGCTTGGCCGAAAGGCCGTCGAACATTTGCATGCTGTTTTTATAATCCCCGACATTCCGCATCTTGATCGCTATTACGGCTATTCCGCCGAGTTCAGCGACGCGTTGTGGGCCGGAGCCTACTCAGCGCATGGCCGAATAGACGACGAGACATTCGCCGAGTCGGTCAGGGCGACAGTTGCGTACCTCCGCTGCTTCCTCCCAGAGACCTTGCATCTCCGAACAGCGAAACCGTAGCTTCAGTTTGAAGACTTCGGGCCCCAAAACTCGATGTAAACCGAATACATAAGGCCGAGCCCCCAGGGTAACCGAAGTCTCTCGTCAGCGCTGCTTTGGGGACTGCATCTACTTCACGTCTCCCACGACGCCACGCTTCGAAAGCAAGATCCACCGCCGCTCATCGGTGGCCAAAGCCGCAGTCAGCGAGTCGCCTGACGGGCGGACAGCAACCGAGAAGGTCCGTCCACCGTCCCGACTATGAGCTTGCAAGCCATCGAGCCCGATGACCAGGACGTCATCTCCATTGACCGATATGGCAGTTACCGAGCTTTTGCTTTGAAGGTCGATCAACTGCCATTGTTGAGTGGTTTCATTGCGGCGCATCAAAGTGCCGCGCTGGCCTCCCACGAGCAATGTGCCGTCAGGAAGCGCAGCGCCTGCCCAGAGCGACCCTTTGTAGCCCGTATCAAGATAAGTCCATGTATGCCCCTGGTCCGCCGATCGCAGAACCTGGCCCCGCTCTGCCGTTGCATAGATGGTTCCCTGCTTATCCGCGAACAGACCCAGTAGATTTAGATCCGCTTTCTTGCCTCCCGGAGGCGGCGCCATGTTCTGGGGCGCCCACGTCTTGCCCCCGTCGTCCGTCGTCAGCACGAGAGACCACAAGCCGACAGCAACGCCATGCGTGGAATCAAAGAAGTGGACGGCAAAGAGGGGCCGATCTTCGTCGGTCGAGAGCCTCTGGATCTTCCAATTCTCACCGCCATCGGCCGTGGAAAGCACAACGCCCCAATGCCCCACAGCCCAACCATGAGCCGCGTCTGAAAAGCTCACGCTTGTGAGCGTCGAACTGACCGGGACCTCATGCGCCTGGCGAAAGGTTGATCCCTGATCATCGGACAGGAGCACAACGCCGTTTGCCCCGACGGATACAGCGCGCTTTCCACTCCAGGCAGCCCCAAGCATCATCGCCTGGGTCGCGATTGGCGTCCGTATCGCCGACGTGGGGCGGAGTGCGGGAGCCTCGGTCGCTTGTACTACCACAACGCCGATGGCAAGACCGACCGCTGCAGCGGCGCGAAAAATACATTTCATATCTGACTCTTTGCTCAATGTGCCAGTGCTCCAACCGTACGCACCGGCCTGCGTCGGGGGAAAATCCGTTCCAGCCAGACCGCAAACGCCGGCAGCACCGTGATCGCCATCACCATGTTGACGATGAACATGAAAGCCAGCAGCTTGCCCATGTCGGCCTGGAACTTCAGAGAAGAGAACGACCACGTCACGACACCAGCAGCCAAGGTGATCGCGGTGAAGATCGTGGCAGTACCAACCTCCAGAATTGCGTGCTCGAACGCTTCGACGATTCCGAGTCCTTTCGCAAGATGCAACTGCAGGCGGTTGTAGATATAGAACGCGTAATCCACGCCTATACCGACGGCCAGCACCATCACGGGGAGGGTCGCGACGGTCAGTCCGATATCGAGCTCCTTCATGAACCAGTAGCCGATAAAGGTGCCGATCGTCAGAGGAAGGCAGCACGCGAGTACCGCACGAAGATCCCGATAGGCAGCGAACACGAGCAACACGATCGTCGCGTAGACATACAGCATCATCGGCAGTTCGCTGTGCTCGATCTCGTCATTGATCGCCGCCAACACCCCTGCATTGCCGGACGCGAGACGGATCTTTACGCCATCCATCGGGTATCTCGCGCGGAAATCCTTTACCGCTGCGATGACTCCATTGATAGTGGTCGCCTTGTGGTCGGCCAAATAGATGTGAGCCGCGGTCATGCTGCAGTCCTTGCGCATGGTTCCGGGAATCCGGCTTATCTCTACAGCGAGCGCAGAGTAGTTCCCGGAATCGATCGGCACCACGGACATCTTCGGATTCCCTTCGTTGTAGCCCTCGTTGTATTGCCGCAGAAGGGAAGAAAACGATACGACCGAAAGGACGCCCGGGACCGGCTGCATCCACCAGGCAAACCGTTCCTGGTAAGACCCGATGGCGACGTTGTCGCAGGAATCCGGCGGCGCTTCGAAAGCGACGCTGAGCCAGTCCAACCCGACGTCGTAGCTCGCGCCGATCGATTGCGCATCACGATTGAAGCGCGCGTCCGGCCGCAGTTCCGGAGCGCCGGCTTGCAGCGTTCCTATGACGCGGTCCCTGCTCTCCCAGGCTGAAGCCACCAAAACGACCGAGGCCGAGAGCAGAACCACCAAGGCAACCCGAGGCTCGGCCACGCGGGTGACAAACCGAAGCCAGCGGGCCCGCTCCGCGCCCTTGCGTTCGGCTCCAGCGGCATACGCCTGGTCTACCTGAATCAGGGAAGCGGCGATGGGCAGCATCACCAAGTTCGTGACGATCTTGTAGGCGACGCCAAGCGATGCCGTCACCGCGAGTTCGCGCACCATCGGAATGGGGACCAGAAGCAGCGTGATGAACGATACGAATGCCGTCACCAGGGCGAGCGTCCCTGGTACGAGCAAGCCTCGAAAGCTTGACCTCGCCGCCTGTTCGGTCGTCTTGCCTTGCGATATTTCGCGAACGATGAAGTTGATCTGCTGAACACCGTGTGATACGCCGATCGCGAATACGAGGAACGGCACCAGGACTCCGAGTGGGTCAAGGCCATAGCCCAGAAGATGCAGCGTCGCAAACTGCCAGACCAGAGACGTCAGTGAACATGCGATCGGCAGCAGCGTGAGCTTGATCGAGCGGCAGTACCAGTACACCGCTGCCGCGGTCAGAAGGAGAGCTAACCCGCAAAACTCGAGGACAGATGATGCCCCCTCTGCGATGTCACCGATCTGCTTGGCGAAGCCGATGATCTGGATCTCGTAGTTCCGATCTTCGAACTTGGAGCGAAGCTCGGATTCGAGCAGGCGGCCGAAAGAGACATAGTCGATCCGCTGGCCTTGGGCATCGAACTCGTTGAGGTCGGCGGTGATCATCGCGCTGGTCTGGTCGCGCGACACAAGGCTGCCGATGTAGCCGCCCTGGGCCGTCGACCGTTTGATCGCCTCGACGGCACCGGCATCAAGCCGGTCCGGCGTGACGGTCCCCGGAATGATGGGATCGGCGCGAAACCCGTCCTCGGTGATCTCGTTGACGAACGAATTCGGCGTCCACAGCGATTGCACGCTGCTTCGAGAGATGTACGGCAAGAACGTGAGAGCCTGAGTGACGTCGCTGAGCTTCTTCAGCCCTTCGGGCGACCAGATGGATCCCGCTCTTGCTTTGACCACGACGGTCAGGCGGTTCGCTCCCAGGAAGTCGTTGCGGTAGGTATTGAAGGTTTGGACATATTCATGTCCCACCGGTAACTGCTTCTCAAAGCCTGCATCCATCCTCAACTTGAGGGCGAAGAAGCCCATGATCACTGTAAAGACGGCCAGCCCGATCAGGACGGCGCGGCGGTGAGCGAACAGTATGGCTTCGATCCTTGCAAGGAACCGCTGCGACGCGGTGGCTCCACCGGGAGCCATTGCACTTGTCTCTTTCACGTCGGGCCTAGAAGTTGCGGGAAACAACGATGCCGAAGAAATCACGATCGCGTACGGGGTTGTCGAGCAACGTGCGTCCACCCATGAAGCGCGTGTAGTTGGCGCTGACCTGCCAGGTCGCGGGATTCTGAATGAAGTTCACGTAGTAATTCACCGCTGTGACACCCTTCATGAACTGGGAAGAAATCCCGGGGGTTCGACCGAACAGGCCTCTTCGAATGTAGATACCCGGATTGACCTGCCAGCCCTTGATCAGGGAGCCGTCGTACACCCAGTTGAAATCCACGTTGATCCCGCCCGAGTACTTGGTACCTACGGACGAGCCGGGGGTGACCAGAGCACCGGTTTGAACCACATCGTTCAGTTCATTGCCCCACAGCAGCCCTCCCGAAGCAATCGGAGAGCCTGCGTAACTGGACTTGAGATTTGGATAGCCAATGACAACCGTCTCGGTCGTCAGCGTCGCGGTATCCGCTTTGAGAAGGCTGAGAATCGGACCGGCGTTGCCAGGCTGAAGTGCGAGAAGCGATGTCAGATGCCACTGATAGCGCTCGGTATCCGCCCAGCATTTGCCCCCTTGGGCCACGCACCCGCTTGCGGGATTCAGAGGCACCGCGTCTTTCGGCCGGTACGACAGCTCGGTGCCGATGGCCCAGTCCCCCACCGGAAAGTTCGCACTCAGGCCGAACATGCGGCGATTCTCCGGGTAGCGATAGATGGTCGCGCCTTCAGGACTCAGAGACGTCTGGGGCAGCTTGTCGTGATAGTTCATCACATAGGCGCCGAGATTCAGGTCGGTCCCTTTTGGCTGGTAGCGCAGCGCGAGTCCCCATTGACCGGAATCTTTTGCCCGGGTAGTCGTCACGCCGTAGGCGTTGCTTCCGACGCCGACGACGGAGGTCGAGAAGTAGCTGCCCACAGGCGGCAAGTAGCTCTTGTTCCAGCCCACCTGCACATAGCCCTCCACGTTCACCCCCCCGCCCAGGCCAGCAGCGACGCTCACCATGGGGGCTGGCAGCACGAACTCTTTGACCTGCGCCCCTGGCTGAGCGGCCCGGTTGACGTCGATTGCGTTCGTGGCGTTGATGCCGCCGATCTCGTAGAGGCTCTCGCCCCAACTGATGACCTGGTTGCCTGCACGAACCCGGACCTGCTGCCCCGCCACGTCGAAGGTCTTGCTGACCCAGAGGTCAAGGAGGCGCGCCTTGAACCGCAGGTCTCTGCGCGCATCTGCGGAGAGACCACCCTGGATGTTGGGCGGCACAGCAGACACAAAGTCCTGACCGCTCACCGCGCCCGTCGTGTGGGTCGCGGAGAAGTCTCGAGCCCATGCAGCACGCGCCATAAAAGATAGGCCCTCCGAAGGCATCTTGAGCAGAAGCTCATGGGTGCCCTTGAGGTACGTTGTGAACGGCCTGCCCTCCTTGTAATTGATGTTCCCCTGGTCACTGAGGCCGCTGAATTGCCCCATGATGCCTCCGCCCGTGCGCGCGAAGGTCGTACTGTCGTACGTAGGAGAGACCAGAGAGTTGCTCGGGGATTCGGTTCGAATGCCGGTTCCGATCGAAACGGTTGAATCGAAGCTGCCCTGGATCGACCCGTCGGCGTTTTTGAAGGTTGCCGCCTGCGCGGCACCTGTTGCCAAGGCAATCGCCGCCAACTGATAGCGAACGACTCGCGTCGAGCGGCTCGAGGAGCGAAGGATGATGTTGTTCATTGCTTTTACTCCGCTCGAATCAACGCTCACTCCGCGCGCGCAGACTCTCGGCAGAGTAATAGTCAGGCTTCATCCGGGCGTTGCCCGTGCCGTCGACGACCCATTTCATGTCGGTGCCGTTGGCGAGGGCGGCGCCGTCAATGAGGTAGCGGCCTTCCGCCAAGTTGTGCTGGACGAAAGCGACCGAGTCGCAAGACCCGGTTTCGTAGACAGGAATGACAAACCCTTCTCGAACCTTCCAGGCTTTGCCTTGCGCGTCATAGTCGACTGCGCCCACGAAGGTCCAGCTGTCCTCGTCGATGTAGAACTCCCGCTTCGGCGCGGAGTGGCGCAATCCTGGTTTGACGGTGGCCTCCACAACCCAGACGCGGTGCATCTCGTACCGACGATGCGTGGGGGAGATGAAGTCCGGCTTCAACACGTCATCGGCCTTGGCCTTGAAGTCGTATGGACCGAAGGCGTTGTAAGGAATCACCATCTCCTTCTTTCCAACAAGCTTCCAGTCGAATCGGTCTAGTGCGCCGTTGAACACATAGCCTTCATCGATGTTGTACTGGTTCTCGTAGCCGATCTGAGGCGCATCGTAGGCATAGGCCGGCATCCGGCGCGTGCGCCGCTGGCCAGGAAAATAGTAGAACGCTTCCGAAGCTTTATTGGCCGGCAGTACGAAGACCGCGCCTTGTCCCGCCAGTGCCGTCGGCGATTGATAACTCATCGTGTAGTACGACTCGATCTGATCGGCCTTTGCGAAGGTCGTACTGCTCTTTTCCGCCCACGGCAAGTAGGTGAAGCTGTCAGCAGTTACCTTGATCCATTCGCTGCTGCCCTTGCGCGGAGACACATACACGATCTGGTTCACCATTTCGATGCCCACGCCGCGGTAGTGCACCTTCGCATTGATCATGACTTCCGCCCCACTCTTCGGCACCGGAAATGGAATGCCAGGAACGAACGCGTCCGCGAGACTCAGTCCATCCGGACTCAGCTTCGCAAAGCCGATGTTCTTCTTTGTGTTTTCTGCCACGACGCTCGGTGCGCCACACGTGCGACGGCTAGGATAGACATCCATGCTGTAGCCCTTGGTGGACTTGATCAGAGCCACCTGACCTGCATTCAGCTTGTCTGCATACTTGTCGACATTGGTGGCGTCGATGGTGTAAAGGGGCTTATCCGACTTGTATTTGAAGAAGTCGGAGCGCAGCGCGCCGAACGTCCAACCTTGACCTACTGCACCGGGCGGCGTCCATTCAGGGATTCCGCTGGCGGTGCCCGCCTTTTCCGCCCCCAGGGGCGTGAGTTCCGTGCCGAGCTTGCCTGCGTCGCCGCTCTGGGCGATCGCGATGGTTCCCCCCCCCGCCAAGGCAAGAGTCAACATCACCGTGCCTGATAGGTTTGCAAGCCCTGCGGCGTGGTTAGGAAGAATCGATTTGGACCTCATGAGATATCTCCAGTTGTGAAGGTTGACGTTGTCTGCGGCGAGCACGGACCGCCGCTTGCAGAGGCTGCCTTCGCATGCAGCAAGCTGACTAAAAACGGGTTTTCAGTTTTGCGGACACGATAAGCAGGAGTTGTGCCCGGCCTTCCAGAGGCCAGCATCGACACGTTCCACGGCCTCATATCTGACTAACGTCGATTTTCTATCGGAACGAAGTCGAGACAATAGGGTTAACCTCACCTCGGGGGTCGAGCTATCCCAGCGCTTTATGAGCAATGATGCACACTCCTTGTGCATCGCCGCACCATATGCGTCATCTCGCCGTAGATAATTTGGGCAAGATCAAGAAACGTCCGCCACGAGGATCCTCGGATGGAGGTTTGCTGTCAGCCTTCTAAGCTGATTAATATCTATTAAATGGAAGAGGTTGGCGGCGAACCGATGGGCTCGCCGCTCAGCAGCGAGCTCTACAGGCCGATTGCCTGCAAAGCCGTCGACGGATAGCGCGCAAGCGCTGTGTGCCACCCGTCCGGCTTAAACGACAGCACAGCGGCGTCAACCGATGCCCAGGCTCCGCACAAACAGGGCGGGACCTGGCGCGTTCTCTGCGCTACGGCGACGCCGTTGCCTCAGATTGACGTCCAACATTGCTGGCGAGCTGCCCTCAGCATTCGTAAGCGCGCGGTGATCCCGTCTTGAGCTTGGCCGCGGTGTCTATGACGATGGTGTCCACCAAGGATTTAGGTGGGCACCTATGGACGACTCCAAGCGCGTGGGCCGGCGGCGCCACGCGGCCGATTTGGAGCGGCAAGTGTTGGCGGCGTGCGCAGAGCCCGGTGCGTCTGTGGCTCAGGTGGCGCCGGCGCATGGCCTCAACGCCAACCTCGTTCACAAGTGGCGCCGCATGGTCGACGCGAGAGGCATCACCCTCGAAGGCTGGCTACCCGCAAGCCCAGTTCGTCTCGCTCACGTTGGCGCCAGGCCCTTCGTAGATGACATTCACGTTGAGCTTCGCCCAGCATTCAACGATGTTTACGCCCAGAGATGACTTTGTCCCAGGCAACATAGCGAGCGCCGTCGCCATGCATGGCCATGCGCGCTGCGTTGATCGCCTTGACCGATGCGAGCATCTGCGCGATCCCTCCCACAGGGTCGCAGGTTAAGCCCAAGCGCGCTCCGCTCTCAGCGGCTGTAAGCAACGTCGAAAAACAAATGGCGAAGAAGCTGCTGGCATTAAATGCGAACTGGTTCAAGACCTCGGTACGACAGGCTACAGTCGGCTAGGACGGGCCATTCTCACCGACCTCCCACTTTTCACGAGAGCACAACTTTATGAAGAGCCGCATCATGTACATTGAAGCGAAGTCGGGTGGTCTGACAGGACCAGCTCGCATCGGCCGACTTACCTGCTCGAAGTCCGGGGCGACGCTGTACTACGTAGGCCAGGCTTTTTCGTAGCCGCAAGGGGAACGGATTCAAGTCGAATTACTTCGACGTTGAGCCAGGCGAGCACTACTGGATCTCCGGCCCCGAAGAGACGGCAAGGATGCTCTATACGCCACGTACAGCACATCTGCATCAAGGCTAGGCGGCTGTGGTCGCCCAACTGTAGAGCCTCACCACTTCACCCGAACACCCACCGACCCGTTGATCGAGCTCTTCACCCTGGCGTCGCCGCCGCTCGCCCAGAGCTTGCCGATTTCGCCGTAGAGGCTGGTCGACGGGCCCAGCGCGAGCGTGAAGCCGCCCGCGAGTTCGGTGCTCGTGCCGCCCGTCGGCGCCGCGATGTCGGTGGTGGTGGCGCCGTTCACGAAGCGCGCGATGTCCGCGCCG
>Ga0065165_1001313_pt1 | contig 27754 bp, 29 predicted proteins | sample AraplaMF_Cvi_mMF_FD_63813 | JGI IMG/M metagenome (GOLD analysis project Ga0065165, IMG submission 63813) | Arabidopsis root microbial communities from the University of North Carolina, USA - plate scrape MF_Cvi_mMF (version 2) (version 3) | ecosystem: Host-associated > Plants > Roots >... | reverse complement strand
ACGCTGGTGATGTTGCCATGCTTGTAGCCGAAGCTCGTTATTTCAAAGGTGACTTCAAGGGAGCTACTGACGATTACCAAAAGTATTTTGACAATACGGCCAAGGCCGACGCCGGGTTATACTTCCGGGCGGGGTATGCGAACTATGTTTCGGGTAATGCCGAACGCGGTATTGAGTACCTTGACAAGGCTGCAGCCAGTAAGGATACTGTGAGCTATTATGCTTCGTATTACCTTGGTATTTTGCACCTTAAGCAAGGTAACCGTCCATTGGCGTTGAATGCGTTTGATTATGCGCGCAAGAACCCGACGGATAAGAAGCTTGCCGAGGAGAGTTCATTCCAGTACGGAAAGATCTCTTATGACGCGGGCAAATCGGATCAGGCTATTGCCGAGTTCGAGCGTTTTCTTAAGACTTACCCCTCGAGCGCGCATGGAGTGGAGGTTAAGGAGTTGCTGGCGCAGTGCTATGTGAATGGTAACAATTTTGCTCAGGCGATTTCTTATATCGAGGCTTTGCCTTCGCGGAATAATTCAATCAATCAGGCTTATCAGAAGGCTTCTTATTTAAAGGGCTCGGACCTGTTCAATAAGGAGGATTATGCTCAATCGCTGGTTTATTTTGGCAAGTCGTTAGAGTATCCGATTGATCCGAAGTATGTGGCGTTGGCCAGTTTCTGGAGTGGCGAGGCTTACTCTACGGGGCGCCAGTATGCTGAGGCTGTTCCGCACTATCAGCGTGTTGTAGGACTTGGTGGTGGTGTTGATGCTGATGTGTTGTTGAAGACGCGCTATGGCCTGGGCTATGCGCATTATAACCAGCAGGCGTATGACAAGGCGCTTTTCAGTTTTAAGGAGTTTGTGAATAAGGCGAACAAGAATACACCGAATTATGCGGATGGTTTGATTCGCCTGGCGGACTGTTATTATGTGAGCAAGCAATATAGTGATGCGTTGGCCACGTATGCCAAGGCTAAGGCGGCGGGTTCGCCGGACAACGATTATGTGCTTTTGCAGGCTGGTATGATTGCGGCGGTGCAGCGCAAGTACGCTGAGGCCCGTGGGCATTTCAGCGAATTGATCAAGAACTATCCGCAGTCGCCGTACCGGAATGAGGCGCTTTATCAGCGTGCGCAGTTTGATATTGAGCAAGGTAATTATCAAGGAGCCGTAGACGGGCTTTCGCAGTTAATTCGGGAAGGTTCGGGGTCTCCGTTCATACCGTATGCGTATATGCGTCGTGCGGCATCATATTTCAATTTGAAGCAGTATGACCGTACGATTACGGATTACTCATCGGTTATACAGCAGTTTCCGAAGCACGCGGCAGCACAGGAGGCTTTGTTGCCGTTGCAGGAGGCTCTAAACCTGGCTGGACGTTCGGGGGATTTTGAGAAGTATTTAACGCAGGTTGAACAGGCTAACCCGGATAACAAGGGGCTTGAGAACCTGAAGTTCGAGACGGCGAAGAATCTGTATTTTGATCAGCAATATGAGAAGGCTATCAGCAGTCTGAGCAGTTTTATGACGTTGTATCCGCAGAGTGCCAGTGTCCAGGATGCTAAGTATTTTACAGCTGAGTCGCACTACCGGTTGCGGCAGTATGACAAGGCGTTGGCGTTTTACAATGAGTTGACGGCAGATCGTAATTATGGTCAGGGTAGTAAGGTTGTTGCCCGTATTGCCGAGATCGAGTATAAGCAAGGCCAGTATAATAAATCTGTTACAAGCTTCCACCGTCTGGAGCGAGTGGCGTCCAGCAAGAAGGAGAAGTACAATGCCTGGTCAGGTTTGATGGAGTCGTTCTATTTGCTAGCGCAATATGATTCTGTAGACGCGTATGCGAAGCTTATTCTTGAGCAGGGCAACGTTAATGCAAACGCTCAGAACAAGGCATCGCTGTATCTTGGTAAGTCGGCGTTGGCACGTGGGGATTTTGAAGGTGCGAAGGACGAGTTTTTGAATACGCTTAATACGGCTCAGGACGAGTTTGGCGCGGAGGCGAAGTACTTGCTCGCGCAGATTTTCTATAACCAGAAGGATTACAAGCAATGCTATGAGACGTTGATCAGTCTGAATAATGATTTTCCGACTTACCAGGAATGGATCGGTAAGTCTTTCCTGTTGCTGTCGGATAACTTCCTTGCACAGAAGGATGTGTTTCAGGCGCGGGCGACGCTTCAGTCGCTTATTGATAAGTTCCCGCTGGCTTCTGTAAAGGACGAGGCGCGTAAGAAGCTTCAGTTGCTGGAGCAGCAGCAGGAGATAGAGAAGCAGAAGCAACAGGCTGCAGATACAATAGAAAACTAATCGTTCTTATTTTTTGCGATGAAAGACATTAAGATGTATACACAACGTTTGCTTCGGCCCACTCTGGCGGGCGGCTTGTTTATGATTTGTTTGGCCTCTACCGGCGTTATGGCCCAGGCTCAGCCGCCGGTACAGCGGCAGGGCGGGGAGCTCGAAAATGTTGAAATTGAGATCGTTAAAGACCGGGAGCTTAAATTGCCGAAGGCGGAGCGGAATTTTGAAAAGATACCACCGCGTCCGGTAGAATCGATTCGTCCGAATTTTCAATATGATTTTCAATCGTTCAATTTTCAGGCACCACAGCTTACGCCTCAGGCGAAGCCATTAAAGCTGAAGGCCGAGAATTCGTCTGATGTGTTTGGTGGTTTTTTACGGGCGGGCTATGGTAATTATGCATCGCCATTGCTTGAAGCTTATGTTAATAACCGGAAGGATAAGAACAAACTTCTTGGTGCTCACCTGTACCACAACAGCTCAGGTAAAGGGCCTGTTGATGGTAAAAATTCCGGAAGCGGGACGACATCTCTTTCGTTGTTCGGCAAGTCGTTCAGCGAGTCGCTGGCGTTGTCGGGGAATGTTGAGGCGGAAAACCGTACGTCTCATTTCTATGGTTATCCTCCTGGGACGATTGCCGATAAGAAGGCTATAAAACAATCGTATAGCCGTTTCAAGCTTGGCGGTGAGTTATCGAACGCGAAGAATTCTGATTTTGCTTATAAGTTGGGTGCAGGCTTTAGTTTCCTGGGAGATAAATATGATGCGCGTGAAACGGAGTTCGACGCCGACTTTGCTTCATCGTATGAGATGGATGCAGATTCAAAGATCAATCTTCGAGCGAACTTCGCCTATATCAATCGTAAGGATGCCGAGGTTACCGCGAAGGGGCGGAGTTTGTTTACGGTAGCGCCGAGCTATGCGTTCTCTCCTGTTGATGATTTGAAGTTGAGTGTGGGAGCGGTTGCCGCGTTCGAGAATGATTCGATCGATTCGAAGAATGTGCACCTGTATCCCGATGTGCGGGCGAGCTATCCGGTGAGTCCGTCGGTTGATTTCGTGGCGTCTTTAACCGGTGGTATCGAGAAGGTATCGCTTCAGACTTTATCAACTGAGAATATATGGTTAGGTCCTAATGTGCCTATTTTCCATACGAATAAGGCTATCGACCTCCAGTTGGGTATCAATGCAAAGATTGGTAACAAGGTGTCTGCCCACACGGGGATATCTGTTGCCAGTCTAAAGAACTGGTATTTCTTCCGTAATCGTGCTACGGATGTTTCGAAGTTCGATGTGTTGTATGATGATGGGGCTACGAAGCGGACGAATTTTTACGCCGCTTTGAGCTATGCTCAAACGGAGACGGCCAAGTTTCTGTTACGCGGAGACGTCTATAGCTACAGCACGGATGTTGTTGCCGAGGCCTGGCACCGGCCGACGTATAAGCTTACGGCTAACACGTCGTTCAATGTATACCAGAAGCTTTTGTTCAATGTGGACCTGATTACGCAAGGTGGTATGAAGGCTCAGAATCCTGTTACGTCGGAGGTTGTGAAGCTTAAGGGCGCTTTTGATCTGAATTTCAAGGCAGAATATCTGTTTTCAGAGACCTTCTCCGCGTTCTTACAATTCAATAATGTGACGTCAAACAAGTATCCGGTATTTCTGAATTACCCTGTGCGCGGGTTTCAGATGATGGCCGGTATAACCTGGAGTTTTTAGGGCTGCGACAAGCATCAGCGTGAGGACGAGCGCGAGCGGCGAGGCGAAGGGAGTGGGAATTAGGTGTGGGGGTGAGGGTGAAGGAGCGTGAGCGCGGGGTCGGCTGAAACGGCTGTGTCGGGTAGTTGTTTACCGTTTGTCTCCCCCGGGCAGGACCGTATGGTGTGTTCGGGGGAGGTTTGTTTTTGGGGAGTACGATTCCCGGGTGATTTGTATGGGGAGAATTTTAGCTTATTTTTGTATAATTGCCTGGTTTTTTATACCCTTATACATCTAAAGAGTAACATGGCTAGAAGAAAAAAGCAAACGGACGAGACTGCACAGGATAACGTAACGAATGACGCGGATGATAATTTTGGACTTCCTGAGATCGAGTATGAGCCGTTGAAGCGTGAGGAAGAGCCAGTAGCGGATGAGCCGGAGCCTGTTCGTGAGGAGACGACGACTACCACGACGACTACGACTACGACGACTTCTTATGAGCCTGAGCCTACTCCTGAGGTTGAGTCTGAGTTGCCACCATTGGAGGAAGAGCCGGCGCCTCTTGAAGAGGATATCATACCGGAGGAGGACGATCAGTATGCGTCACGTTATGCTGCTGAGGAAGTTGAGCCGTCGTCGGTATGGCCGAAGATACTGGGTGTAATCCTGTTGCTATTGGTTGTTGGTGGAGGATTGTATTATTACTTCATGGTATATAAACCCCAACACGATCGTGAGCTTGCCGAGGCGGCTGAGCGCGAACGGGTTGCCCGTGAGGAGGCGTCGCGTCGTGACGCCGAGCGTCTGGCTGAAGAGAAGCGTCTTGAGGATGAGCGTCGCCGTGCGGATTCACTGGCAAATGCCAAGCCTGCTGTTGGCGCTATTGAACGTCTTACCGAGCGTACAGGTCGGTATTATGTTGTTGTAGCGAGCGGTATAGACGATGATCTTCTTATGGATTTTGCGAATAAACTAATCCGGAAGGGATATAGTTGTATGCTTATACCCCGTCATGGCAAGGTTAATTTTAACCGTCTGGCGATCGAGGTGAAGGATTCGTATTCAGACGCCCAGACGACCGCCGATGGTTTGAAGGGTGGAGATTTTGGGAATGATATTTGGGTAGTACGCTACTAATATTTGAACAACGACATTTATGACCCAGGAAGAAAAGAACAAAAACAGGATCGTAGCGGCGTCGATGACGGCCGGTATAACCGGTCTTTTGTTCTTGCTTGTGGTTATGATTGTTTGGGGCGAGCCGAATCCTCCTCTTGAAGGACGGGATGGAGTTGAGCTTAATTTCGGTCTTGACGACGCGGGATATGGAGAGGTGCAACCGGAGGAGCCTGTTGGCTCCGGCGGTAAGCAGCCGGTTGAACCTCAGCGTACCGAGGTGCCTCCACCCGCAGAGACGCGTCAGCCTGAGCCAGAGAAACCGTCTGAGCAATTGACGGCTGACGATGAGGAGAGCCCTGCGCTTGTAAAGGAAAAGGAAGATAAGAAGAAGGAGGAGAAGCCTAAGGAGCCGGAAAAAACACCGGAAAAGGTCATTACTCCGACAAAGAAGGAACCTGTTGTAACTCAGACTCCACAAAAGGCTGATCCTAAAGCTGTTTATGATCCGAGTGCTTCGAACAGCGCATCTGCAAACAAGACTGGTGACGGCAAAGCCGGCAAGCCAGGAAATCATGGTGACGACCCTGGGAAAGTTGGCGATAAGGGGAACCCTCAGGGAAGTCTTGATGCGAAGGCATTGTATGGTACTCCAGGTAATGGTTCCGGTGGTGGTGGCGGTTCCAGTCTAGATCTTTCTGGTTGGACGTGGGATGCGAAGCCGAATCCCAATGTGCCTAATAATGAATCGGGGCGTCTTGTTTTTGAGATTAAGGTGGACGAGAACGGTGATATTATTTCGATCAAGACGTTGGAGCGCAGCGTAAGCACGGAGGCCGAGCAAATTTGTCGAAAGGCTGTTGAGAAGCTGACTTTCAGTAAGTTAGGATCAAGTGTGCCGTCTGTCTCCACGGGTAGGATTACATTTGTTGTTCGCGCCCGTTGAGGCCGGCGATGTCACGTCATGCGCCTTTTCTGCGTTTGTATTAATACTTTTTATCTTGTTCGCTCTGTTGAATATTTCAATGGATATGCCTTTGGAATGTTGGCCGCGAGGACTGAAATTTGTCGTGCATGTTTTCATCGTATCAGGAGGCCCTGGATTATCTGTATTCCAGCTTACCCGTTTTTCACCGGGTAGGAGCGTCGGCTTACAAGAAGGATTTAACGAACACCCTGGCGCTGTGCGCTTTTTTAGGGAATCCACAGCATGCTTTTCGTTCTATCCATGTAGCTGGTACTAACGGAAAGGGTAGTACATCGCACATGTTAGCTGCAGTCTTGCAGTCTGCCGGCTATACGACCGGTTTATATACTTCGCCACATCTTAAGGATTTTACGGAGCGGATCCGCATTAACGGTGCGGGTATATCGCACGATTTTGTTGTTGATTTTGTGAACCGGATACGTCCGGTTGTTGATGAGATTCAGCCGTCATTTTTCGAGACAACGGTTGGGATGGCGTTCGATTACTTTGTTAAACATCCGATCGACATTGCTGTGATAGAGGTCGGTTTGGGCGGGCGCCTGGATTCGACGAATGTTATTACGCCGGAGCTTTCGGTTATCACGAATATAAGCTGGGACCACAAGGATATTTTGGGGGATACGCTTGAGAAGATTGCTTTAGAGAAGGCCGGTATTATTAAGCCTGGAGTGCCGGCTGTGGTGAGTGAACGGCAGCCTGCCGTGGCTGGTGTGTTTGAACGGGAGGCGCAGGATCGAGGTACTTCGCTGATGTTTGCCGCTGACCGGTACCGGATGGTGCGCGCGGGGGCGGGCTTTGACGTTTTGCGTGATGGTGTTTCTATGTTATCGGTGGATTCATTTCCACTGCAAGGGAATTATCAGCGTCACAATGTGCCTGGCGTTATTGCCGCAGTGGAGATCTTACGGACTCGTGGTTTCGATATTTCCGACGACGCTCTGGTGCGCGGTTTACGCGAGGTTACGGCTTTGACGGGATTAAAGGGACGTTGGCAGGTATTGAGCCAGCGGCCGTTTACGGTTTGTGATACGGGACATAACGAGGACGGTATACGCGAGCTTGTATTGCAAATTTCGGCACAATCGTTCCGGAGGTTGCGTATGGTGTGGGGGTGTGTGGGTGATAAGGATGTGTCGACGATTCTGGGATTATTGCCGAAAGATGCGGATTACTATTTTTGTCAGGCTAATTTGCCGCGGGCACTGGATGCCTACACGCTTTCGGAACAGGCGGGTGCTATTGGTTTACGCGGGGTGGTTATACCGGATGTTAACGAGGCATTACGCCGGGCACGTGCCGAGGCGAGCGAAGACGATATGATTTTTATTGGCGGCAGCACTTTTGTGGTTGCTGAACTGGATGATTTATGAAACGAAAGCAGGAACGATTTAGGATTATTGAGGAACGGGCGAATGTGATTGAGCCTACGAAGCCGAGTTATGAGAAGATAAAGGGTAAGTGGCACGCCGATCATTTTGGCAATATGAAGCCGATTACGGTTGAGCTGGCGTGCGGGCGTGGTGAGTATTCGGTTGGTATGGGTAAGCTGTTTCCGGATAAGAACTTTATTGGTGTTGACATCAAGGGGGAGCGGATCTGGAAGGGAAGTACTTTAGCGGTTGAGCAGAACCTTACCAATGTAGCTTTTTTGCGGACTCAGATTCAGATGATCGAGAATTTTTTTGAACCTGGAGAGATTGATGAGTTGTGGCTTACGTTTCCTGATCCACGTCCGCGTAAGCGTGATGTAAAGCGTCGGCTTACGAGTCCGCGTTTTCTCGATTTGTACAAGGGGCTTTTACGTCCCGGGAGTTATTTCCGATTTAAGACGGATAATACGCCTTTGTACGAGTACACGCTGGAGGGCATTTTGGGCCGGGACGATATTGCCGAGTTGCAGTATACGGATGATCTGTACGAGTCACCTTTACGGCCGGAGTGTTATGATATCAAGACGCGCTATGAGGAGCATTTCGCGGCGCAAGGTGAACGGATCAAGTATATACGCTTTGTTTTTAAGGGATGAACTTTTAACGGTGTACGCCTATGAATTACTTTGAATTGGAAGAGCGTTTTCAGGATGCAGATCGCTTGATTAATGAAGGTCAGATCAGTGCGGCAGCGAGTGTTCTTGAGGAGATTCTGGAGGAGGCCCCTGACTTTGGGAAGGCTCATAATCACTTCGGGTGGTTGTATGATGCGAAGTTCAAGAATTATACGAAGGCGGAGGAGCACTACCGTCTTGCGATAAAGTTCTCGCCGGAGTACCCGGCGGCTTATTATAATTATTCGTATCTTCTATCGACGCTTCGGCGGTATGAGGATCTTGAGCGGTTGTTGGATATCGCTATCAAGGTTCCTGGTATAAGCTATCCGACGCTGTATAACGAGTATGCCCTTATGCACGAAGTGCAGGGGCGGTATCCGGATGCGATTCATTATTTTAAGTTGTATATACAGAACTCATATGACAGTAAGATGATTGAAACGGCAGCGGAGTCTATTCGCCGTTGTGAGCGTAAGCTTGAATTGTTGGGTGGCGGCCAGTAATTGGTAAAGGAAGTATAACAAATTGATAATACGGGGAATGGTGTAAGAAGGGTATTGCGAAGGTAGTTTTGCGGAGAAACTTCTTCATAGGTCATGATTCCCCGGGAGATGTTTGGGTTTCCGGGGAATTTTTTTTTGTATCGATGGGAAAGAAAAAAAAGCGGGCGGTAGAGCTCGTGATATTATCTGATATTCACCTCGGAACGTATGGTTGCCATGCGCAGGAACTTCTCCGTTATCTGAAGACTATCAAGCCGAAGCGCATTATTCTAAACGGCGACATCATCGATATGTGGCAGTTTAGTAAACGTTACTGGCCGACGACTCACATGCAGGTTATACGCTATATTACGGGGATGCTGGCCAAGAATACGAAGATCGTATACCTTACTGGTAACCATGATGAGATGTTGCGCAAATTTTCGGGCTTTCGGTTGGGATCGTTTCTTATTGAGGATAAGGTTGTGGTGAAGCTCAACGGTAAACAGGCCTGGGTTTTTCACGGGGACGTGTTTGATGTTACGATGCAATATTCGAAGTGGCTGGCCAAGGCGGGGGCCGTTGGTTACGACACGCTGATTTTAATCAATACGTTTGTGAACTGGATTCTCACCCGTTTTGGCCGTGAGAAGATTTCGTTGTCTAAACGGGTTAAGGACAGTGTGAAGTCGGCGGTTAAGTTCATCAATGATTTCGAGAAGACGGCGGCGGATATTGCTATTGAAAACGGCTATGATTATGTGATATGCGGTCATATACATCATCCTGAGATGAAGACTATCCGCACGGATAAGGGTGAGGTGATGTATCTGAACTCGGGGGACTGGATTGAGAATCTGACTGCCCTGGAGTATAACGGTGGAGAATGGAGTATTTACCGGTACTCGGAAGATACGGTTGCCCAGTCGGTCAAGTTGCCGAAGCGATTACGTGGGGACAAGCTGGATAATGACGAAATCTTCCGCGACCTTGTGAATGAATTTTTAACGGTTAAGAAGTGAAAATACTTTTTGCGATTCAGGGTACTGGTAATGGACACCTAGCCCGTGCCGAGGATGTGATACCCCATTTGCGTGAGTACGGAGACCTGGATTTATTTGTGAGTGGTGCTCAGGCTGATATTAAACTGGCTTACCCGGTGAAGTATACTTCGAAGGGGCTAAGTTTCTATTTTGGTAAGAGTGGTGGTATAGATTTTCTGAAGACTTTCAAACGTAATAGCTCGAAGGACGTTTACAAGGAGATCCGGAAGTTCCCGATCGACAAGTACGACCTTGTGATTAACGATTTTGAGCCGATATCTTCATGGGCTTGCCGGAAGCGGGGTATACCTTGTATTGCGTTGAGCCATCAGTCGTCGTTGTTGTCTGATAATGTTCCGCGGCCGAAGAAGATCGATCCAGTCGGCGAGTGGGTTCTTCACAATTACGCTCCGGCGGATGCGCATGTTGCGTTCCATTTTGAGCGCTATGACAAGAATATTTTTACGCCGGTGATCCGGTCGGCCGTGCGTGAGAGTAATGTCGAGACGAAGGACCATTATACGGTTTATCTACCGGCGTACGACGATAAGAAGCTGGTGCCGTTGCTGGCAAAAATACCTCAGGTGCGCTGGCATATTTTTTCGAAGCATGCGAGCAAGCCTTATCACATTGGGAAGCTCTCGGTGTTTCCGGTGAATAAGGATGATTTTGCCACGAGCATGACGAGTTCTCAGGGTGTTTTGTGTGGTGCTGGATTTGAAACGCCGGCGGAGGCGCTTTACCTGGGTAAAAAACTTATGGTTGTACCTATGAAGTCGCAGTTGGAGCAACATTACAATGCGGCCTCGCTTCGGAAGCTGGGTGTACCCGTGATGAAGCGAATGCGTCGGAAAAACCTGGAGAAGATCCTGGATTGGATTGAAACGGACAATCGTGTAACGGTGCAGTACGACAATGTTACAGCTGATGCTGTGGCGATGGCGGTTAAGCTTGGTAAGGAGCATCGCAAATAGAATGGGTGAATGGGCATACCCAGAATGGTAGGTGAGTGCCTATTTTTTGACGTGTTGTTCTGTGCGGTTTTCAAGATGTTTCTGGCAGCAACGGTGGTGTTATGTGTGAATTATGGTAATGGGGCTGTTTGAACGGTAATCTTCATGGGTTTATAACGGGCCTTTAAAGTTGGGGTAACGGTAGCACTGTATCTTGACTTGCGCTATGGGTAATAAGAAACCGTTCCGTGTGTTGGTTATCGACGACGACCGGGACATTCTAGATCTTCTGGAATACAATCTTCAAAAGGAGGGGTTTGCGGTGCAGACGTTGGAGGATAGCCGTCATGCGATAGGTTTAGCCAAAGACTTTTTACCGGACCTGATTATCCTTGATATTATGATGCCTCATCCGAACGGGATTGAGGTTTGCCGCGAGCTGCGGAGTATGAGTCGTTTTGAGAGTACGTACATTTTCTTTCTTACGGCAAAATCTGACCATTACTACCAGCAGGCTGCCCTAGATACGGGCGGGGACGATTATATTGAGAAAGTTGTGGGATTGCGAGCGTTGACGTATAAGGTTAATACGGTTTTGAAGCGACGTTTTGTGATCAGGAAGAGTATTCCGGAGTTGCATGTTGGCAATTTATGGATTAACCGGAAGTCGAGTTCGGTGAAGAAGGATGGCCATGAGGTAGTGTTAAGCAAGCCAGAGTTTGAGTTGTTGTTTTTTCTGGCGCAGAATCCGAAGAAGGCTATCTCGCAGGAGAATTTACTTCAAAATATCTGGGGATCAGAGATTTATCTTTTCGATACTTCGATTGATGTGTATATTCAGAATTTGCGTCACAAGCTTGGGCTTGAGTTGATTCTGCGGACGGATGATAACCGGTACCGGCTGGAGTGCTAGTTGGTGTTACCTATCGGCCGGAAATTCCAGGACTACATCTGCGGCAAAGGGATGCGCGACGCATGTGAGTATACGACCGCGAGCAAGTTCTTTTTCCAGAAGGACTTCGTTGTATGACATCCAGATGTTGCCTTCGGTGCAGGTGGCGGCACATGTACCACATTTACCGGCTTCGCAGCTATAGGGGAGGTCGACGCCGCTCTGTTGTGCGGCACGCAGGATGGTAGTGGGGTATTGTACGGTAAATTGATGTTGTTTGCCTTCGTATCTTATGGTGACCTGGTGTGGATTCTGATCGGGAGGTAGTTCTTTGACCTGAGGTTTTTCGGTGTTGAAGATTTCTCTGCGGATGTTGTTGTGAGGAACGCCTTCGCTTAGTAATGTGATGAGCGCCATTTGCATGTAGTCTTCAGGGCCGCACATGAAGAAATGGGTATTTGTCGTGTCGACGTTGAGCGTTTCGATGTATTGGGCGAGAATGAGTTTACTGAGGCGCGCCTTCATGAGGTTTCGGGCATTGCTGTTGAGGTAGACAATGTTGAAGTTTTCGGGGAATTGTTGTTGCAACGTGGCTAACTGATTGGCGAATATGGTGACTTCGGGGGATCTGTTTGAGTAGAGGAGGTCAATGCGCCGCCCGGGGTATTGGACGAGTGCTGTTTTGATGAGTGGGAGGATGGGTGTTATTCCGCTGCCGGCGGCGAGGAAGAACAGTCGAGACTGCGTGTTGTCTTTGGGTAGTGTGAAGAGCCCGGAGGCGCCTATGGTGAGCAGCTGAGTTCCTACGGTACATGTATCGAAGAGGAAGCGTGAGAACTCTCCGTTGTCAATGCGCTTGACCGTAATCGTTAACGGTTCGTTGAATGCTGGTGTCGAGGATATGGAGTATGACCGGCGTTCTTCAGCGTGTTTTTTAGGGAACACGAGGGTGAGAAACTGGCCCGGAATGTATGTTATTGGTGGTCCCTGAAGTTGTTGGAGTGTGAAAGACCTTGTATCCAGTGACTCGATTGTTATATCTGTTATTTTCAGGGGTATATAGTTGGCCATTGATGTTTAGACGTATGGTGTTGGAGGTGTAAGATTACGATAAGGATATGATAATTTCGTATGTGTTTTAAGCGTGTAAAAAGGTGCGCATGCGATTTCATTTGAATCCTTTTTTAGAACCATGCTAAATAACGGAATTTCCCTCTGAATAGGTCCCTGCTTACGGGTTATCGTCCTATATTTGGTTCAACAATTAAGCCGAATTCAATTTGAAGCGGTTAAGCTATATCGTACTTGCTACATTTCTTTTTGTATGCACCTCGGGTTATCGATGGATGAACAGGGTGTCTGCGGACAGTAGTGATTTTTCTACGATCAAGCCTTGGGTTTCATCGTTTGACAGTGCTGATTTCGCGCAAGTTGACGTTGATGGTTACGTATCGTTACTTCCTGTGGTTGGTGAAATCGTATCACCGTGTTTCGGGTCAGGTACACAGGGTCTGTTTTCCATGTTTCTTTTTACTTCAGTAAACATTAATGCGCCCTGATTGAAAAATCGGTGAAAAGTGCACTTCCGGATTAGTGATTTCGGAAAGTTTTTTATTCGTTTGCGAAGAATTCTAAAAAAGGACTACAACGTCTTGTTTTAACAACATTATGGACAATACAAGTTTAATGGAGTATGCGCCTATCGTTTTAATGTTTTTGTTTGCGATGGGGTTTGTGAGCGTTACGATGGTGGCAACCCATGTTATGGGGCCTAAGCGTAAGTCTCAGACGAAGCTGGATACTTTTGAGTGCGGTATTGAGGCAAAGGGGAACGCGCGTGTTCCATTCAATATCAAGTACTTTCTAGTAGCAATTCTCTTTGTGTTGTTCGATGTAGAGGTTATATTCATGTACCCCTGGGCTGTTAATTTCAAGGATCTGGGTGTAATGGGGTTCGTGGAGATGATTCTATTCATCGGATTTCTACTTGTGGGATTTTTCTATATTTTGAAGAAGGGTGCGTTAAAGTGGGAAGATTAAGCCAACGATTATGACAACATCAACGGGTTCAATAACATCAAACGTAACGATCGGCGAGAAGCCGGATGGTTATGAGGGCGCGGGCTTTTTTGCTACGAGCCTAGACAAGGTAGTGGGTATGGCGCGGGCGAATTCTATCTGGCCGTTGCCGTTTGCGACATCGTGTTGTGGCATTGAGTTCATGGCGACGATGGGATCTCATTATGATCTCGGGCGTTTTGGTTCTGAGCGTTTGAGTTTTTCTCCACGCCAGGCTGATTTGCTGATGGTTATGGGTACGATTGCCAAGAAGATGGGGCCGATCCTACGTCAGGTTTACGAGCAGATGGCTGAGCCCCGGTGGGTTATTTCTGTAGGGGCATGTGCGTGCAGTGGTGGTATTTTCGATACTTACAGTGTTTTGCAAGGGATAGACCGTATTATACCGGTAGATGTTTACGTTCCTGGATGCCCTCCGCGTCCGGAGCAGATCCTCGACGGTATTCTGAAGATACAACATCTTGTGGAGACGGAATCGCGTCGTCGCCGGGAGTCGCCTGAGTATAAAGCGATGCTAAACACTTACGGAATAGAATAAATAGAGGCGGAATTCCGGAGACGTGCTACGTTTGCGGGATTCTGTTTTTCACTAGCTAAATACACTATGGAAGGAACCGATCAGGAAAAGATCATATCGGCATTAAAGGAGAAGTTCGAGGGTGAAATTCTTCACGCGGAGATGTTATATGATTTTTTGACCATCACGCTGAAGAAAGACCAGATCATATCCATTATCCGGCATTTGTACGACCATCCGGATACACAGTTTCAGTATCTGACAACTCTTTGTGGTATTCATTATCCGGATGTGAACCAGATCGCGGTGATGTATCAACTCCATAGTCTTCAAAAGAATTACCGTATTCGTCTTAAGATTTACCTTCCCGTGGAGAGTCCGGTAACCCCTACGTTAACGACGATATTCCCTGCGGCCAACTGGCTTGAGCGTGAGACGTTCGACTTTTTCGGGGTTATATTCGAGGGACATCCGAATCTGAAGCGCATATTGAACGTGGAGGATATGATCATATTTCCGTTGCGGAAGGAGTATCCGCTGGAAGATCAGACACGTGAGGACAAGAACGATACCATGTTTGGACGATAAGAACAATGGAAGCAAAACACGAGTTTACCGATCAATTACCTCCGGAAGAGAAGCAGTACAGCTATCTTAACCTGGGGCCCACGCACCCGGCTACGCACGGCATTTTTCAGAACGTTCTGAAGATGGACGGGGAGATTATTGTAGAGGCAGAGCCGACAATCGGATATATACACCGGGCATTTGAAAAGCTGGCAGAGCGCCGGCCTTTTTACCAGATTACGCCGTTGACTGACCGCATGAACTACTGCTCGTCGCCCATTAACAATATGGGTTGGCACATGACGGTGGAAAAGCTTCTAAATATTGAATTACCTAAGCGTGTTCAGTATATACGGATTGTTATTATGGAGCTTTCGCGTATTGCGGATCACATTATCTGTAATACAATTATTGGTCAGGATACCGGTGCTACCACGGGTTTCCTTTACCTGTTTCAGATGCGTGAGCGGATCTATGAGATTTTTGAAGAGATCTGTGGTGCCCGTTTGACAACAAACATTGGCCGGATAGGCGGTATGGAGCGTAATATTCCGAAGCGTGCCTGGGAGAAGATCGATGCTTTTATGGTTGATTTTCCGCCAGCGCTGCAAGAGTTTACGAACCTGCTGGAACGTAACCGGATCTTTATGGACCGGACGATCAACTGCGGTTCTATTTCTGCTGAACGCGCTTTGGCGTATAGCTTCTCCGGTCCGAATCTTCGCGCCGCAGGTGTTGACTACGATGTGCGGGTGATGACCCCTTACAGTTCGTATGAGGAATTCGATTTTATTATTCCTGTAGGTACGAATGGGGATACCTACGACCGCTTCATGGTTCGTCAGAGCGAGATGTGGGAGAGTATGAAGATCATTCGTCAGGCTCTTGAGAAGATCAAGAAGGAGCCTGCTCATATTTACAAGGCCGATGTTCCTGAGTTTGTGCTACCTCCGAAGGAAGAAGTTTACAATAACATGGAAGCCCTGATCTACCAGTTCAAGATTGTGATGGGAGAGACGGATGTTCCGAAGGGAGAGGTTTATCACTGTGTAGAAGGTGGTAACGGAGAATTGGGCTTTTACCTAATTAGCGATGGCGGCCGCACGCCTTTCCGTCTGCATTTCAGAAGACCATGTTTTATATACTACCAAGCATATCCGGAGATGATTAAAGGTTCGATGCTTTCGGATGCGATTTTGACGATGAGTAGTATGAACGTAATCGCGGGGGAACTTGACGCATAATTAAGATGGAAGATTCGAAGACGATACAATTTTCTGCTGATGCCCTTACTGTGGCGCAGAACATTATTAAGCGTTACCCTGAAGGGAAGCAAAAGTCAGCGCTTTTGCCGCTTCTTCACCTGGCGCAAGCCGAGTTTGGTGGCTGGTTGAGCCCGGAGGTGATGGACTATGTTGCTTCGCTGTTGGCTATTAAGCCGATCGAGGTTTATGAAGTGGCGAGTTTTTATACGATGTACAACCTTCAGCCTGTTGGTAACTGCCTTATCGAGGTATGTCGTACAGGGCCGTGCTGGTTGCGTGGTGCTGACGATATTGTTGAGCATATCGAGAAGAAGCTTGGCATTAAGGACGGTGAGACAACGGCGGACGGTATGTTTACGCTGAAGACTGTTGAGTGTCTGGGATCGTGCGGGACAGCGCCGATGTTGCAGTGTGGTGCAGATTATTATGAGAATCTAACTCCTGAGAAGGTGGATACGATGCTCGATAAACTGCGTGCCTCCGGTAAGCGCAGCAACTATCTGACTTCGAATAAACAAGAGATTTAAGGTTCCCTTTATAAAGCAAGAGATTATGGGAAGAAAGGTTCTATTACAACACATCGACGTTCCGGGGATCAACACTTTTGAGGTGTATCGCAAGCAAGGCGGTTATGCTTCTGTTGAGAAGGCATTGAAGAGCATGACTCCGGACGAGGTGACTGAGGAGGTTAAGAAATCAGGCTTACGTGGTCGTGGTGGTGCAGGTTTTCCTGCCGGTATGAAGTGGAGCTTTCTTGACCGTAAGTCTGACAAACCCCGTTACCTGGTTTGTAATGCTGACGAGAGTGAGCCAGGGACATTCAAGGACCGTTACCTGATGGAGCGTATTCCGCACCTTTTGGTAGAAGGTATGATCACCGCTAGCTATGCTCTTGGCGCGAAGAGTTCGTACATCTACATCCGCGGTGAGTATATGTACATTGTTCGAATTCTTGAGAAGGCTATTCAAGAGGCTTATGCCGCAGGATTCCTTGGTAAAAATATTTTAGGCAGCGATTACTCTCTGGATCTTTATGTGCATCCGGGAGCCGGTGCTTATATCTGTGGTGAAGAGACAGCTTTGCTGGAGTCTCTGGAAGGTAAGCGTGGTAACCCACGTTTGAAGCCACCATTCCCTGCAGTAGCTGGTCTGTATGCATCGCCGACGGTTGTTAACAACGTGGAGACTATTGCCGCAGTTGGGCCGATCGTTATGATGGGCGGTGACGAGTATGCGAAGATAGGTATCGGTAAGAGTGCTGGCACGAAGCTGATTTCAGCCAGCGGCCATATTAATAAACCTGGTGTTTATGAGATCGAGATGGGAATTTCTGTAGAGGAGTTTCTTTATTCGGACGAATACTGTGGTGGTATCTGGAAGGGACGTAAGCTTAAGGCTGTTGTAGCCGGAGGATCGTCGGTGCCTATTCTGCCTGCCGATTTGATTTTGAAGACGGCGAAGGGTGAGCAGCGTTTGATGTCTTACGAATCGCTTTCTGACGGTGGATTTGCTAGTGGTACGATGCTGGGTTCGGGCGGATTCATTGCGATGGATGAGACGGCTTGTATTGTTCGCAACCTGTGGACGTTTACCCGTTTTTATCACCATGAATCTTGTGGTCAATGCAGTCCTTGCCGTGAGGGTACGGGCTGGATGGAGAAGGTTCTTCACCGGATTGAGCACGGCCATGGTCACAGCGGTGATATCGATCTGCTGGTGGACGTAGCGAAGAAGATTGAAGGTAATACGATTTGTCCTTTGGGCGACGCTGCGGCGTGGCCGGTAGCGAGTGCGATACGCCACTTCCGCGAGGAGTTCGAGTATCACGTGAAGTACCCGGAAAAAGTAAAAAATCCTAAGCACTTTGAGGTAGAACCTTTTGTGTCTGAGCGGCTAGTTGCTGCTGTTTAACTTAGATAAGCTATAACGGAACGCGAAATACAATGGCAAAAGTAACGATAGACGGTATCGAGGTAGAGGTTCCCGACGGAACAACGATATTGAATGCTGCGCGGCAGATAGGTGGAAATGTTGTACCTCCGGCGATGTGCTATTACTCGTCGCTGAAGGATAGTGGAGGAAAGTGCCGTGTGTGTCTGGTTAAGGTAACGCAGGGTTCTGAGAAGGATCCGCGGCCGATGCCGAAGCTGGTAGCTTCGTGCCGGACTCCAGTTATGGATGGTATGGTTGTTCAGAATATCACTTCGCCCGAGGTTCTTGAGGCCCGTAAGGGTGTTGTTGAGTTCCTGTTGATCAATCACCCGCTGGATTGCCCTGTGTGCGACCAGGCCGGTGAGTGCGATCTTCAGAATCTGGCTTATGAGCACGGTGCATCGACTACCCGGTATGAGGAAGATCGTCGTACATTCGAGAAGCGCGATATTGGAGACAAGATCAAGCTGCACATGACGCGTTGTATTCTTTGCTACCGCTGTACGTTTGTGGCGAATCAGCTTACGGATAACCGTGTTCACGGCGTGTTGAATCGTGGCGATGCTTCTGAGATCAGCACGTATATTGAGAAGGCTGTTGATAACGATTTCTCGGGTAATATGATTGATGTATGTCCGGTTGGTGCCCTTACGGACAAGACTTTTCGTTTCAAGAGCCGCGTATGGTTCACGAAGCCTATGGATGCACACCGTGACTGTGACAAGTGCTGTGGAAAGGTTGTGCTGTGGACCAAGGGAGATGATGTTCTTCGTGTTTCGGCGCGTAAGGATCAGTACGGTGAGGTTAAGGAGTATATCTGTAACGAGTGCCGTTATGACCACAAGAATGTTAAAGACTGGACTATTGAAGGTCCTCGTCATATCGATAGTCACTCGGTTATTGGTCAGAACCATTACGAGCGTGTAGACCTGTTGAAGTTGAAGAAGGAGGTTGAGCGCCAGATCGAGTTTCAAAAAGGAAAGCCATTACCTGAATCTAACCCGTCGCTTACAGCATGATATTAACTGATTATTTTATATACAAGCTTATTCTTACGGGCTCGGTTTTCGGGATCACGTTGTTTGTGGCGGCGTATTCGACGTATGCCGAGCGTAAGGTGGCTGCATTTTTACAGGACCGTTTGGGGCCGGATCGTGCGGGACCATTCGGGATTCTGCAGCCGCTGGCTGACGGTTTGAAGATGATCATGAAGGAGGAGATTATTCCTGTGGTTTCTAACAAGCTTTTATTTGTTATGGGGCCAAGTATAGCGATGCTGACGGCTCTTATGGCGGGCGTTGTTATTCCGTGGGGTAATACTCTGATTCTGGATGGTGTTGAGTATTCGCTTCAGATTGCCGATCTGAACATCGGTGTTCTTTACGTGTTTGCGGTGGTTTCTATCGGTGTTTACGGTATTATGATCGGTGGCTGGGCTTCGAATAATAAGTTTTCGCTTCTGGGTGCTATCCGTGCTTCGGCGCAGATGATTAGCTACGAGGTTGCGATGGGACTTGCTATTATTGCGCTTGTTGTGACGACAGGTACATTGAGCTTACGTGAGATCAGCGCGATGCAGTCTGGCGGTGTAGGTGGTGACTGGAATTTCTGGAATGTTGTTCACCAACCTTTAGGCTTTTTGATTTTTCTGGTTTGCGCGTTTGCCGAGTGTAACCGTACGCCATTTGACCTGCCTGAGTGCGAGACTGAGCTTGTAGGTGGTTATCACACTGAGTATAGCAGTATGAAGCTTGGCTTCTATCTGTTTGCTGAGTACATCAACATGTTTGTTTCGTCAGCGGTTATTTCGACGCTTTACTTTGGCGGGTATAATTTCCCGTTCATGAACGACCTAGGGTTAGATCACAACGTGATCACTATTCTTGGGACGTTGGCATTCTTTGCGAAGATCGTATTCTTCATATTCTTCTATATGTGGATACGCTGGACGATTCCGCGCTTCCGCTATGACCAGCTGATGAATCTGGGATGGAAGATTTTGATCCCGCTGGCGATCTTCAACATTTTTGTGACGGCATTAGTGTCGCTTTTTTGGAAGTAGTACCGGATAACGCATAATTACTATACGATGCAATTAACGAACCGATCGAAGACAGTAGTAAATAAGGAGATGACCTTTTGGGAGCGTATGTATCTTCCAGCGGTTATCAGCGGCGTAACGATAACGATCAAGCATTTGTTTCGCAAGAAGGCGACTATACGTTATCCTGAAACGAAGCGTGAGATTGCGGCTGTATGGCGTGGTCAGCACGTTTTAAAGCGTGACGATAAGGGAGCTGAGCGTTGCACGGCCTGTGGTCTGTGTGCTGTGGCCTGTCCTGCGGAGGCGATTACGATGGTTGCCGCCGAGCGTAAGAAGGGGGAGGAGAACCTGTACCGCGAGGAGAAGTATGCCGCTACGTACGAGATCAATATGCTTCGCTGCATTTTCTGCGGTTTATGCGAGGAGGCTTGTCCGAAAGAGGCGATATTCCTGACCGACCGAATTGTTTCGACTGATTACGGCCGTAATGGTTTTGTTTATGGCAAGGATAAGCTTGTGGAGAAGGTTGATGAGCGTATCGATGTGACGAAGCGCCAGACGGAAAGTGTACTTGCTTTCAAGCAACAGAAGAAACTCAGTCATAACAAATAACTTATTCAGCGTGACTCTTAATTTGTTTTATTTTCTATCCTTTTTAGCGGTTTTATCTGCTTTGCTGGTGGTTTTTTCGAAGAATCCGGTGCATAGTGTTTTGTATCTGATTATTACATTCTTTTCCATCGGCGGACATTATTTATTACTTAACGCTGAATTTTTATTTGTAGTTCACATTATCGTGTATGCGGGGGCGATCATGGTATTGTTCCTGTATGTTATTATGCTTTTGAATTTGAATAGGGAGAGTGAACCTCATAAGAGCAATCTGGTTAAGGTTGCAGCGACTATCAGCGCGGGTCTTCTTCTTATTATTCTGGTAGGCTCGCTTAAAGGCGCGGAATCGATGATGCAGGTTGAGAACAGCAGCATTGGTTATGTGAAGAGCCTCGGTAAGGTTCTGTTCAATGAGTTTATGCTTCCTTTCGAGATCACGTCGGTATTGCTGTTGGCAGCGATGGTTGGCGCGGTAATGCTGGGGAAATCTGAAAAGCGAAGCGTTAATTAAGACTATCCGTACGTATTATGGTCCCAATAGAATATTATCTCTGGCTTAGTGCCGTATTGTTTACGATCGGGGTACTGGGGGTTTTATACCGCCGGAATGCGATTATTATTTTCATGTGCATCGAGCTTATGCTTAACGCAGTGAACCTTGTTATGGTGGCGTTTTCGAACTATCTGAATGATAGCTCGGGGCAGGTGTTTGTGTTTTTTATTATGGCGGTTGCTGCTGCTGAGGTAGCTGTAGGGCTGGCGATTCTGGTGGTGATGTACCGCAACACAAAGACAACGGATATAGATATTTTGAATCAGTTAAAATGGTAAATATGGATATGCTGGTAAGCCTGGTTCCTTTGTTGCCCTTGCTAGGCTTTTTAATTATTGGTTTGAACAGCCGGAGATTGTCTCACGGCGTAACCGTAGCAGTGGCATGCGGATCTGTTTTGGCTGCATTTGTTATTGCTGTGGTATTATTTTGTCAGTTATCGAGTCTGCCAGCAGATGCTCGATTTATTTCGGTAACTGTATTCAACTGGATTTCGGCAGGAAGTTTTTCGGCAAGCCTTGGGTTTCTGGTAGACCCATTGTCTGCGCTGATGCTGCTTATTATTACCGGTGTTGGTTTCCTGATCCACTTGTATTCTGTGGGTTACATGCACGATGATGAGGGCTTTAACCGGTTCTTCTCGTATCTGAACCTGTTTGTGTTCTTCATGCTGTTGCTTGTAATGGGCTCGAACTACCTCGTGATGTTTGTGGGTTGGGAAGGAGTTGGTTTATGCTCTTATCTGTTGATTGGTTTCTGGTTTAAAAACCGCGACTATACGAATGCCGCGAATAAGGCCTTTATTATGAACCGGATTGGTGACCTTGGGCTTTTGCTTGGCGTTATTCTGATCTTTGTTCACTTCGGCAGCATTCAATACAATGAGGTGCTTGCAAAGGCGACGACTATTGACAAGGGTACGCTGACTTTGATTACGATGCTACTGTTTGTGGGCGCAATGGGTAAGAGTGCCCAGATACCGCTTTACACGTGGCTTCCTGACGCGATGGCGGGGCCGACACCAGTGTCGGCACTTATTCACGCGGCAACGATGGTTACCGCCGGGATTTATATGATTGCCCGTAATAACGTTTTGTATACGCTTTCTGAGCCTACTCAGCATGTTATTATGATTGTAGGACTTGCCACCGCATTGTTTGCCGCGACTATTGCTCTGGTTCAAAACGATATCAAGAAGGTTCTGGCTTATTCTACGGTTAGCCAGTTAGGTTTGATGTTTCTCGCGCTTGGTCTTGGAGCTTATACCAGCGGTATTTTTCACATGGCGACACACGCTTTCTTCAAGGCGCTGTTGTTCCTTGGTGCGGGTAGTGTTATCCACGCGTTACAGGGTGAACAAGATATCCGGAATATGGGTGGTTTGCGGAAGCATCTGCCGATTACTTCTGTGACGTTCTTTATTGCTGTACTGGCGATTTCGGGTATTTTTCCTTTTGCCGGTTTCTTTTCAAAGGATGAAATTCTGGCAGCAGCCTATGCACAAGACAAGGTTGTATGGGCAATTGCTCTGTTTGCATCGCTTCTGACATCGTTCTATATGTTCCGTTTGTTCTTCCTGACTTTCTCGGGTAAGGTACGCGCGAGTGAGCATACGATGCATCATATTCATGAGTCGCCGAAGAGTATGACTCTGCCGCTTGTTGTGCTGGCGGTGTTGTCTGTTGCTGGTGGCTTTATGGGTGTGCCCGAAGCGCTTCATGGATCGCACTGGTTAAATGGTTTCCTGGCTCCGGTTTTTGCACCTTCGGCCAGTTTAGCTCATCATGCTGAACATCTTAGTCATAGCACGGAGTATATGCTTATGGGGGTTGTTACTGTTCTGACACTTGTTATGATAGCTATTGCTTATGTGCAGTATGTGAGCAAGAACCAAGTTCCTGCGGCTGAAGGTGTTTCAACGAGTCCATTCCATCGCCTGCTTTACAACAAATACTATGTGGACGAATTGTATGATGCGATTATAGTTAAGCCCTTGTTCTGGTTATCGGTTCAGTTTGATGCGATTATCGAGCGGCTTGGTATCGATAACCTGGTTAATACATTCGGTAGCAGTGTTGTATGGGGAAGCCGTGCAGCTCGCCGATTACAGACGGGTAGTATCGGGTTTTACATTTTTGTGATGGTTATCAGCATCATGGTGCTTTTGGCCACGGCGTTTGTCCTGTAAGGCAGGGCTAGATGAATATGACAACCGAGGAATAAACGAATACACGATTCATGGAGTTCATTACATTATTTCTGATATTTTTTCCGCTGCTCGTATCGCTGCTGCTGTTTGCGCTGAGGCCGGCACAGGCGAAAGTTATTGCGCTGGGAGCATCGTTGGTGGAACTGGTAGTATCGCTCGTGGCGGTGGCTGCGTTTGAGAAGACTGCTGCTGTGCAGTTTTCGGTTTCAGTGCCCTGGATAGCCTCGGCGGGGATTAGCTTTGCCGTTGGTATAGATGGTATAAGCTTGTTGCTGGTGTTGCTTACCACGGTTCTTGTTCCGTTCATTATTCTTTCGTCGTTCGGTCACACTTACGATAAACCCTGGACTTTTTATGGCTTGATCCTGATGATGCAGATGGCCCTTGTTGGTGTGTTTACCGCGCTGGATGGCTTTCTGTTTTATGTGTTCTGGGAGATGGCGCTTATTCCGATCTACTTTATCTGTCTGATCTGGGGAGGGGCTGACCGTGGCCGTATTACGTTTAAGTTCTTTGTTTATACGCTTGGCGGTAGCTTATTCATGTTGGTAGGGCTGGTGTATTTATACCTCCAGACTCCGAATCATTCGTTTTCTATTGAGGCGCTTTACAGCGCTGGCCGGGCATTGCCTGAGTTTGAGCAAGGGTTGATTTTCTGGGCTATGTTTTTAGCGTTTGCTATTAAGATGCCTGTATTTCCTTTTCACACCTGGCAGCCGGACACGTATACGGTGGCTCCGACTCAGGGGACGATGTTGTTATCGGGCATTATGCTGAAGATGGGTATCTATGGTTTGCTGCGCTGGCTCCTGCCCGTGGTGCCGCTGGGTGTTCAAGCCTGGGGATATACTGCGGTGGTGCTGTCGGTGATCGGTATTCTGTATGCTTCGTGCATTGCTATAATGCAGAAGGATTTCAAGCGATTGATCGCTTATTCATCGATTGCTCACGTGGGGTTGATCTCTGCCGGTATGCTTACGCTTAATCCTATTGGTGTTCAGGGGGCGATGATCCAGATGCTTAGCCACGGTATTATTGTATTCGCGCTGTTCTATATTATCGACATTATTTCGAGCCGGACACAGACGCGTACGCTTGCCGAGCTTGGCGGTATACGTCAGGCGGCACCTATCCTGACAACGGTGTTTGTGGTTGTGATGCTGGGCAGTGTGGCGTTACCGTTTACCAGCGGTTTTGTTGGCGAGTTTCTTTTGTTGAACTCGTTATTCCAGTACCAGGCTGTTTTGGGCGCACTGGCTGGTTTGACTATTATTCTCGGTGCTGTTTATATGCTCCGAAGTTTTCAGCAGTCGATGTTGGGCGAACTGACAGCAAAGACTACCGGTTTTGCTGATCTGACCGGTTTGGAGAAGGCTGTTTTGTACCCCGTGGTGGTGCTTATTGTGGTGATCGGTGTTTACCCGACTCCGCTGCTTGCCTTGTCGGAATCTGCTGTAAATAATTTATTGGTATTATTTTCTGGTTATACTGCTTCGAATTAAGATATGAACGCACTACTGGTCATTTGTGGTTTAGGTGTTGTATCGCTATTGGCAGAGGTTGTGAATGCCAAGCGTTGGCTCACGACGGTAATCGTCCTTGGATTGATTGCTGCTGCTGGTTTGGTAACACTTGATTGGGGTACATCGCGCCATCATTATTATGATATGATGGTGTTCGATAATTTTTCTATTGCGTTCACTGCGTTGATAGCCGTTGTTGCCGTTTTCTGGTTCTGGATGTCGGCTGATTACTTCAAGGATGCATCGAATCGTACGGATCGTTCTGCGCTAGTGGTGTTCTCGGTTTCGGGAGCCGCCATCATGGTGTCGTTTAATAACATGGCGATGTTGTTTCTAGGGATCGAGATTTTGTCTATTTCGCTGTACGTTCTCGCGGGAAGTCGTAAAGACAGCCTGTTTTCGAACGAGGCAGCCTTTAAGTATTTTCTGATGGGATCGTTCGCTACCGGTTTTTTGCTGATGGGTATTGCCCTGGTGTACGGCGCTACCGGTTCGTTCGATATTACGGTTATCGGGCAGAAGGTTGCCGGAAATCCTGAAGGGCTTCCTTCGTTCTTCTATGCTGGTGTGTTAATGATGTTGATTGGTATGGCATTTAAGATGTCAGCTGTTCCTTTTCACTTCTGGGCTCCGGATGTTTATGAGGGTTCGCCATCGTCTGTAACAGCGTTTATGTCGACGGTTGTTAAGATTGCCGCATTTGCATCGTTTTATCGTGTATTCTCGACCTGTTTTTCATCGGTACAGTCGACATGGCTTATGGTGGTTCAGGTGATTGCTGTACTGACGCTGGTTCTGGCTAACGTTACGGCGGTTTACCAGAGTAGTGTTAAGCGTATGCTTGCTTACTCAAGTGTGGGGCATGTGGGTTATATTCTCCTGGCTTTCTTTTCTGACGACAAGGCATCTGCCACTACGATATTCTATTATCTGACCGCGTATTCTGTAGCCTCTTTGGCGGCTTTTGGTGTTGTGATGACGCTTGAGCGGTCCGGGGTTCCTGCTACCGTGGATAACTTTGCGGGCCTTTTCAAACGCAATCCATTACTGGCCGTTGGGATGACTGTAGCGATGTTGTCACTGGCTGGTATTCCTCCACTGGGTGGTTTCTTTGGTAAGTACCTGGTGTTTACTCTGGCCATCAATAACGGATATACTGCCCTTGTAATTGTTGCGATTTTGACGTCGCTAATTGGGGTTTACTACTATTTCCGAGTTATCATCGCGATGTTTTTTGGGGTTGCTCAGTCCGAGATTGAGTTTTCGATTTCGACATCGCAGAAGGTGTTCATTCTTCTTTTGATTCTTATCAGCATTGTTCTTGGGGTATTCCCGGACTGTTTGTTATCGCTTTCGCTGGTTTAAGAAGCTTAGGATTTTCTTACGTATAATTAGGATGCCCATCCCTGGAAACAGCGATGGGCATTTTTTCGTTGTTTTTCTGCGACTAAATTGTTACCTTCAATTAGGTTGCTTATTATTTTAATTATGGGAAAAGTCCGGAATATACTCGAATCGAAGGAAGGCGGTGTATTTTCAGTACCGCCGACCATAACTGTCTATCAGGCTATCGAACTTATGTGCGATAAGAATATTGGTGGACTTCTGATTGTTGAGAACGACGGAAGTCTTGCTGGTATTTTTACGGAACGTGATTATGCACGGAAGCTTATTCTTAAGGGGCGGTCCTCAAAAGATACGCTCATACGGGATCTTATGACTACTAAACTTATTACGGTGACACCGGAGAACAGTGTAGAGGATTGTATGCGGATAATGACGGACAAGCATATCCGCCATTTGCCTGTACTTGAAGATGGTGTTCTGATTGGCATTGTGTCTATTGGTGACGTAGTGCGTTCGGTGATCGACGAGCAGAAAGGAATTATTGAACACCTGGAACATTATATCACAGGACAAAACGTTTGACGGTGTAATTTTATCAGGATAACTTTTACCATGTATTTACAGGGCCCTTGTTTCTTGTTGAAGCGGGGGCTTTTTTGTTTGTCGTGGTAAAAGGCTATTCTTACGTCTTAGGGAGAGGAGGCCTTATATTTATATGCGGCATACTTTAATTTATTTATATTGATCTGTTAAATCAGTTTTTGTATGAGAAAAATGGGTATTATCGGAGCAGTCATGTTCCTTTTGTTATCGTCGTTTGTTCCTATGGCAAAGAAGAAGGTGGTTTTTTTTGGTGACTCTATTACGGAGGCCGGGGCCAAGCCTGGTGGGTATATTACCAGGATCGGTGATTTAGCCGCTAAAGAGAATAAGGCAAACGATTTTGATTTCGCCGGCGCAGGAATTGGAGGGAACAAAGTTTATGATTTGTATTTGCGGATGGACGACGATGTGTTGGCCAAGAATCCCGATGTTGTATTGATCTATGTTGGTGTTAATGATGTTTGGCATAAGCGCACGTCTGGAACGGGCACTGACGAGAGCAAGTTCGAGAAGTTCTATACCGCTATTATCAAGAAGCTTCAAGCTCGTAATGTGAAGGTGGTATTGTGTACCCCGGCCGTTATTGGTGAGCGTACGGATTCGAGTAATGAGCAAGACGGTGATCTAAATCGTTATAGTTTTATTATTCGTGAGCTTGCGCGAAAGAACTCTTTGCCCTTGGTAGATCTTCGAAAAATCTTTATTGACTATGATCGTCAATTCAATACTGAGAATAAGGATTCAGGTATTTTAACGACGGATCGCGTTCACTTGAATGAGAAGGGGAATCAGCTTGTAGCCGAGGAAATGTGGAAAGTGATCAAAGGGCTTTAAGATAGATATTGTCTTTATACGATAAAGCGCCTTGTGTGTAAGTCACACAAGGCGCTTTATTTTGTGCGCCCGGCACGGGCGCGAACTTTAGGGTGTAAGTCCCGAACGCACCTTGATAGTGGGAAGCGTTAACCAAAGGCA
>Ga0065165_1001312_pt1 | contig 27760 bp, 26 predicted proteins | sample AraplaMF_Cvi_mMF_FD_63813 | JGI IMG/M metagenome (GOLD analysis project Ga0065165, IMG submission 63813) | Arabidopsis root microbial communities from the University of North Carolina, USA - plate scrape MF_Cvi_mMF (version 2) (version 3) | ecosystem: Host-associated > Plants > Roots >... | reverse complement strand
ATAACCTTCTTCATACAGAATCAATTTTATGAACTACAATATCCCCATTCACCTCCTCCCAAAACCCCAACCCCCACCACCTTAAAAAATGATACCTAATTCCTGCTCCACCATGGGTCAGCCTCTGACTGACGTACCATCCGCACCCGCAGATACCTCAATGTCCTCATCCGGAACATCTCAAAATCCTGTTCAATCTGTATTCCTAAATCCTGATTCTGGAAATCTTACGAATCTTGGTCAGACATCCCTTGCGCAATCAATCAGTTGCGCATATATTTGCAATCAATTGATTGCATATTAAATGAGACGAGACCCCTTCCAGGCCATAGCAGACCCAACCCGAAGAGCAATACTCAGCCTGTTGGCGCTCCACGCCATGACCCCAAACGCTGTAGCCGAACACTTCGACAGCAGCCGGCAGGCCATCAGCAAACACATCAAAATTCTGACAGAGTGTGAACTCGTAAGCCAGAAACAATCCGGCAGAGAAATCTACTATCACTTCAACCCACGTAAAATGAAAGAAGTTGATGACTGGATGCTCCAGTTCCGCTCTCAATGGAACGATAAATTCGACCAACTCGATAACATCCTCAAAAAGAAAAAGAAGCCTTAACGATAGGTTATCGACACCACACTCCCGCACCCGTTGCATTTATCCCGATGATCATTGACATCTAACCAATCCTGTTCATGACTAAAAATCAAGCACTCTTCTCCAAAAACCTCGCAACAAAAACACTCCATGTTGAACGCGCATTCGATGCCCCACTCGACGAAGTCTGGGACGCATGGACAAAAAGCGACATCCTCGATCAATGGTGGGCACCACGCCCCTATAAAGCAGTAACATCGAAGATGGACTTCCGCGCCGGAGGCCAATGGCTATACGCGATGAAAGGTCCTGAAGGCGACACCAATTACTGCCGCGTAGACTTCAAAACCGTAGACCACAAGAAGTCCATTACCACAGCCGTCATGTTCTGTGACGAAGCCGGCAACATAAACACAGACTTTCCAACCATGTACTGGAAGAAAGTATTCAAAGCCACAGCCACCGGCACACTCGTAAACATCGAAATCACCTTCGACAAAGAAGCAGACATGGAAACCATTATCGGCATGGGCTTCCAGGACGGCTTCACCGCAGGCCTCAACAACCTCGACGAAGTACTCGCTGCATAGCCAAACCACAACCGTGGTATTATTTTTTAATCGTAGAGCGTATAGCATCTCAGAAGCCTATGCCCTCTACGGTTATTGCTGCTACATTCTATGATCAGAACGCACGAACCCTCCGCGTAACCTACGTCTCCGGCCTCGTGTACATATACAAAGACGTACCCGCCGAAGTCTACGATAACATGCGTAAAGCCTTCTCCAAAGGCCGTTTCCTGAACCAGTTCATCAAAGGCCACTACGCCTTCGAACGGGTGATAGAATAACATTTCACACAATCCCATTTTCTTTCATATCTTTTACTTGCAAATAAAAAGATATGAAGCAACTACTGATCATACTGATAGCAGCAACGACCGTGTCTTGCACACCACGCAAAACCCCCGAAATCCCATATCCCCAACCACCAAACGATTCCGTCATTTCCTTCCTCCCCGGCATTGTATCCACCGGCAAAGACACAATCGACTTCAACGCTACATTCTCCCCCGATGGCAGAGCCTTCTATTTCACACGCTCACAAAACCGTAAGTGGGACATCCACGTAACCCGTTTCGAAAACGGCCACTGGACAAAAGCCGTAAAAGCAGGCGTCGGAGAAAACGACGAATATTCAGAAGCAGACCCGATGTTTGGCCCCGACGGCGCATTATATTATATATCCGATCGCCCACGCAATGACGCCGATACACTGCGCGACTTCGACATCTGGCGCGTAAAGCCAATGACCAACGGCGGCTGGTCTGCTCCCGAGAATATAACCGAAGTAAATACCGATAGCACCGAATACTATGTATCGTTTGCCGGCGATGGCACCATGTACTTTGCATCGTCCCGCGCTGGCGGATACGGCGCCGAAGACATTTATAAAAGTCGCAGAGTAAACGGAACCTATACAACACCCGAAAACCTCGGTCCTCAAATCAATACAAAATATTCAGACCACGATCCATATTTACCCATCAACGAAAAATTTATAATCTATACATCCGTAGATCGCCCCGGCGGCCCCGGCCAGGGCGACTTATTCTTTGCCACCAAAGATGAAAACGGAAACTGGCAGGAAAGTAAACCGATGGGATCAAAATTCAACACTCCGACGTACGAGTACTGCTCATATTTATCGCCAGATCACAAATACTTCTTCTTCAGCAGCCGGGGTGACGTCAAGTGGAGTAGAACCGAAATATTACCCAACGAACTGATACGATCCCTCCCGTAACCACAGTATGACCGTAAGGCTCGATAGATCATACTGCTTTTAACCCTAATCATCACCGCTTATTATATAAATACAACGCTACACATACCTTGCTAACATACATATAAACGTATACCATGTATACGCTACCCGCAGACCTCCTTCTCCAATACCCAACACAAAAAAAACAGCCCGTCCCCCACAGTCATTCAGCAACCCCGTTACGCACACGTACTTCTCCTTTTTTATTACCACAGCACACCAGCCGTTGCATCCTTACCGAACGATTCGCAAATTACACCCATGGACATAACAACCTCCGACCAGCTAAAACGAGATGCCTTAAACTTCTTCCAGAACGTCGATGCCGATGCATTACGCGAAGACCTCCTGGAAATATTTGTACAGTATGTCACCTTCCAACATGACAAGTTGCCCGCCGACTTTGAAAACATGGGCGGACGCTTTACCTTACTGATGGATTTTTTGAAAAACATAGACCGAATCAAAAAAGGGCAGGCTGGTTGAGGTAGAGTTTCATCCGTTTTTCGAAGAATAGACCATAGACCACAACTCGTTTTTATGACATCGTCACTCGAAGGCCTTCGCCAGGTAATAACCACACTACAGCCGCTCACAGAGAAGGAGTGGAGCGACTTCGCAGAGTGCCTTACCATCAGATCATTCGAGAAAGGCGATTTTCTCATTCGTCAGGATGAGACAGAAAATCATGTCTATTTTCTTAACTGCGGGGCTACACGGAACTACTTCATCCGCGACGGCAAAGAATTCACCGTAGACTTTCACTTCACCGGCGAATTCGTCACCGCCTTCTATTCCCTCATCACCCGCGAACCCAGCTCCATATTCATCGAAATCCTCGAACCAACCGAAGCGGTAGTCATCAACTACACCGATTTAACAACCTTCTACGAACAACACCACCGCGGCGAACGTATCGGCAGACGAATAGCCGAATACCAGTACGTGCGTCGCCTACGCAAAGAAATGGACCTCCTTTCCCTTACCGCCGAAGAACGCTATGCCCAATTACTCCAACGCAACCCCTCTCTCGTCCAGAACCTATCCGTAAAGCACCTCTCCTCATACCTCGGCATCCAGCCCGAAAGCCTAAGCCGCATCCGCCGAAACCAGATTGCAGCAGGAACCCGATAAATCCACGGAAGCGGGAAACCGTTGGCCCGGAACGAAACTAACATACATCATTTCCAAAGCCCGCGACAGGCGCCACATTTGTAAAAACAACAGAAATGAAACCGATTATTGTTCTGATTACAGTGTTTGTCGTAGCAGCATGCATAACACGCCTTACCAGTGGTGCATGGAACTGGACCTTTGCCGGCAACATGGCCATGTGCGCAATGCTCTGCTTCACCGCCCTCGGACACTTCCTGTTCCCAAAAGGTATGGCAATGATGATCCCTCCGATAATTCCATACAAAACGGCATTGGTATACATCACGGGCGTCGCTGAAATCGCAATGGGCCTCGCGTTGCTTTCGCCGGCACTACGCCCGTATACGGGATATGTACTCGTCGTATTCTTTATCGTCATACTACCGGCCAACATCTATGCCGCGATAAAACACATCGATCTCGAAAAAGCGAGCTACACCGGCCCGGGCGTAAATTACCTATGGTTCCGGGTTCCGGAGCAGCTGCTCTTTATTGCCTGGGTGGTTTACTTCGCTATACGGATAAACCCAACGATTACCATACCTTCGATAAATTGACATGCACACCCAAGCCAATCATATCTGCATTACTGAAAAAGCTGTGTTCGTCAGAGAATGATCCTCCCGCCAACCTAGCTACACCATACACCAACCCGGCTACAGTTGTGAGTGAGAGCAACCGGATATTTGCTTCACAAAAACACACAACACCATGAAGACCATATTCATCACCGGCGCCTCTGCCGGATTAGGCAAAGCAACAGCAAAGCTATTTCAAACAAACGGGTGGAAAGTCATCGCGACCATGCGGAGCCCCAAAAAAGAACAGGAACTGTCGAAGCTCCCCAACGTGACCTTACTACCGCTCGATGTGACAAACGTCGACCAGATTAACGCCACCGTAAAACATGCGCTCAGCCTGGGCGATATTCACGTAGTCTTCAACAATGCGGGCTATAGCCTCGTCGGCCCACTCGAAGCCTGTACCGACGACCAGATCGCCAGTCAGATAAACACAAACCTCATGGGCGTGCTCCGGGTAACAAAAGCCTTCATTCCCTACTTCCGCGAAAAACAGGACGGACTGTTTATAACCACCACGTCAGTATGTGGCTTCTCATCAAACCCACTATCGTGTGTATACAACGCCACCAAATGGGCACTCGAAGGATGGGCCGAGAGCATCTCGTACGACCTCGCGCAGTTCAATATCCGAATCAAGAGCGTAGCTCCTGGCGGCATCAAAAGCAACTTCTCACACGTAATGGATGTAGCATCAGACCCCGCCTACGACGACCTGTTTAAAAAGCTCAACACACTATTCAACGATGGCTCACTCATCGAATTTACAGAACCCGAAGCCATTGCCGAAGTAGTCTACGAAGCAGCCACCGACGGCAAAGACCAATTACGCTACCAGGCCGGCAACGACGCCGTACGCATCTACCACGACCGCCAACAGAACGGCACCGAAGCCTTCCGCATCGGCCTTACCCGCCGACTGTTTCCCGAACGCTTACACTAATTTTGTACCTTAGCCCCTGTGTACTATACAACGGCACAGGGGCGTAAATCTCAAAACGATGGCAAAAGACGACATCCAACCTTTCACCTTTAATTCAATCACCGCCCTCCACGACGCACTGGGCCTACCCAAACCATTGCACCCCCTCGTAAGCCTCGTCGACTACAAAGACATCTCCGCCGATACCGGCGAAATGTCGAAAGCCCTCGTGCTTAACTTCTATAAAATCTCATTTAAAAAGAACTTCAAAGGCAAGCTCCGCTACGGCCAGAACTACTACGACTTCGGCGAAGGTGGCCTCTCATTCGTAGCCCCCAACCAGCGCATAGCAGCCGTCGACGAAGAAGGCGATTACTCCGGCTACACCTTACTGTTCCATCCCGACTTCATCCGCAACTATCCATTAGGCAAAGCAATCCGTAACTACGGCTTCTTCCACTACTCCGTATACGAAGCCTTATACCTTTCCGATAAAGAGAAGTCCATAGTCATCTCGGTATTTCAGAACATCGAACACGAACTAAACACCTCCATCGACAACTTCAGCCAGGATATACTCATTTCACAGATCGAACAACTGCTAAACTATAGCAACCGTTTCTACAACCGTCAATTCATAACCCGCAAAGTCCCCCACAACGACATCCTCGCAAAACTGGACACAATACTTTCACAACACTTCGACAACAACGCAAACCTTATAAACGGCGTCCCCGCCGTCCAAACCGTAGCCGACCAACTCAACGTATCCGCCCGCTACCTCAGCGACATGCTCCGTAACCTAACCGGCTTCAATACACAACAGTACATCCAAAACAAACTCATCGACAAAGCCAAAGACATGCTCAGCACGAGTAACCTCACCGTTGCCGAAATCGCCTATACCCTCGGCTTCGAGCACCCCCAATCCTTCAACAAAATCTTCAAACGCAAAACCCAACTCGCTCCCATCGACTTCCGCAAATCCTTTCAATAGCCCCTGGTGCAAGCAGTAAAGATCCCCTCTGAATATATTTATCCGTATTCCCCTCGGTACATACAAGCACACCGCATCGCTTTTTATAATATATTCACACAACAGAAAACCGCTCGGCCATGATCCACATCACCCCGTTATCAAACGAACCAGCAATCGTCACCGCCCTTTCGGAACTCATCATCGAAACTGTCGCCCATGGCGGCTCCGTCAGCTTCATGCACCCGTTAGCCCCGGCAGCAGCAAACGAATTCTGGACAGCATCACTCGATGCCGCCGCCCGCGGAGAACGTATTGTATTAGGAGCATACGACAACACCGAACTCGTCGGCACCGTTACCTTGTTATTGACTTGCCCGCCCAACCAACCACATCGCGCAGAAATCGCCAAAATGATGACACGCGTAGCACACCGCGGACGCGGAATAGCCCGACTACTAATGATCGAAGCCGAACGACTGGCCATCGCTCACCGTAAAACCTTACTCAACCTCGACACTGCCACCGAAGATGGCGCCGGAGGCCTCTATGAAAAACTCGGTTTCCAAAAAACCGGCGAAATCCCCGACTTCGCCCTCAAACCCCACGGCGGCCTCACCGGCACCCTCATCTACTGGAAACGCATCGCCTAAAGCACCCAAAGTTATCCCCACAACACCCTTACCCCAATTCCCCCCATCCTCGCTCTCGCTCCTCGTCCTCACCCTGTTTTCCCCCCTCGCCCTGTTTTTCCCTGCATTCACCTACCGCCGCCCGACAATGACCTATCTTCCGCATCCTCGCCGCTCCGGTTCCCGTATATTCAGGTATAAACAACAAAACGTATGAACACGCAACCCAACACCGACCCCAACGCTTCCAACTCCGGAACACCGCAGTACAACACACAAAAACCATTCTACCGCCGTGGCCGTATGTTAGGAGGACTCATAATAGTGGCCGTAGGTGCTGTATTGCTCGCATCACGCATGGGCGTCGAATTTCCCAAATGGCTTTTCCATTGGCCCATGATCCTGATCGTTGTAGGCCTCTACTCCGGCGCACGACATAAATTCAGAAACTTCGGCTGGCTTATAACCGTATCCATTGGTGTAATCTTCCTGCTCCATGAATTCGTAAGCGTATCACTGGTACATTATCTGTGGCCCGTAGTAATAATCTTGATCGGTATCTCCATAATGTTCAAAAGAAGCTCACCCTGGTCCTGCCGTCACCGCCGCGATAACGGCTCAGACCGATACACCACAGTATAGTAACATAATATAATCCAATACAGGCTATCATAACAAAATAGCCTGTATTGCACCCAACCACAAGTTCCGAACACTTCCCCCATCACAGTGTCCTCACGCACGTGTGTTACATCTGATCTGTATTTAAAAAGCCCAACACCACTGCCCGTCTTAACATTAACGGCTACCTCCCGGTTAACGACCCAACGACTTACCCCGACCATCGCAACGCATTCCCAAAAAATAATACCTTCCCCAATGCCCGTTAATCCTCCGCGAACAGACCATAACCACCGTTAAGTACCTACAGCCTTCACCGGGAAAACATGAGCCATTGCATACCTACCGGGATTGCCTTAATTTATCGCGATATTAACCAACATGGTATACCGGCTTAGTACAAAACAGAAATGGCACCTGGCAGCAACACTGCTGTTGCTGTACTATCCGGTGCTCCTTTACATTGACTTGCCCGTGTATCTGCAGGGTGGTATTAGCATCGGGGCAATGCTGGGCCATGAAATTACAAACATAGTCGTCGTGCTGGTTATGTTCTTCCTTTGGGTAGGGGCGTCGGAGTGGCTCCTGCACTTACTGCTGCGTAAATTCGGCGAATCATTCCTGTTGGAATTTCGACTTCCGGCCATGGTGTTTACATTGGCGCTGGCAATCGCCATGGGCTTTGCGTTTGTTGTGGCATCACATCAGGTATTGCTCGCGATAGATGCGCTTATCGTGTCAGTGACAAACACCCGGGTGCTGGTGTCGTTTCCTCAGACATACTCACACGAATTCAGAGAACTGTACAAACGAACCAACATCGGCTTCTTCCTGCTGATCATGCTGGGAGCGTTCTACCTCATTGCCAACCGCAGAGCCCAACTGCGCGCCGACACCATGAAGCTCCACGCCGAACGACTCGAAAAAGAAAACACCCAGGCCCAGCTACTCGCGCTACGCAACCAGGTAAACCCACATTTCCTGTTCAACAGCCTCAGCATCCTGTCATCCCTCGTACACGAGGATGCCGGCCTTTCAGAAAAATTCATCGACAGACTCGCGCGATTCTACCGCTACACACTCGAACAGGAAAAACACGACACCGTATTAATGTCCGTAGAACTGGAATTTGTACGCTCATACATTTATTTGCTAACGGCGCGCTTTGGAGAAAAATTGCAGATAACACTCCCACACAACAACGAATACGACCAATACCGCATCGCACCACTAACCCTACAGCTGCTCATCGAAAACGCCGTAAAACACAACCAAATGGCCGATGATGATCCCCTGTATATAACTGCAAAAATCGCCGACAATTACCTCGTCGTAACCAACGTAATCCGCCAACGCGGCCAACTACCGACATCGACACGCGTTGGACTCAAAAACATAGTAGACCGCTACACACTCCTCACACCATTACCGGTAAACATCACCGAAACAAACGGCCACTTCCAGGTAGCCATACCGCTAATCGATCCCTACAAAACCGAACCTGCCTTATGAAAGTACTCATACTGGAAGATGAACCGCGCACCGGCAAACGCCTCGAGTATATGTTGAAGCAGTGCGACCCAACCATCATCGTCCTCGCACACATCCCTTCTGTAAAAAAAGCAGCACAGTGGCTCACCGAAAATCAACCGCCACACATCATCTTCATGGACATCCACCTCGAAGACGACCTCGTATTTCGCCTCTTCGAACAAATCACAATCACCACACCAATAATCTTCACCACCGCCTACGACGAATACATGATCCGGGCATTCAAAGTAAATAGCCTCGACTACCTCCTTAAACCCGTACAGCTCCCCGAACTCCAGGCAGCACTCAACAAATACCGCACACTTCAGCAGCACTATAGCCAGCAACAATACACGCAACTCCTCAGCCTCCTCAACGGCAACACACAACCACGCTACAAAGAACGCTTCATGGTCACCATCGGCAGCCGTCTCATAACCGTAGATACCAACAACATTGCCTACTTCAGCCTCGAGTCCAAAATGACCTTCGCCACAACCGACTCCGGCCAGCACCTCCCCCTAAACCAAAGCCTCGACACACTAACCGAACTCCTCGACCCCAGCCGTTTCTTCCGCATTAACAGGCAGTACATCGTAGCACTCCACGCCATAAGCACAGCGCAGAGCTACTCCGTCGGCAAAGTCAAACTCGAACTCCTGCCTCCGCCACGCGAAGACGTCTTCGTCAGCGGCGACCGTATAGCCGCCTTCAAAGAATGGCTTGGCAAATAGCCCCGCGACTCCATCCCGTATAACGGACCCGGCAAACTACGTAGCATCAGCACCGGCTTCAAAATAGGCTGCACCAACAGCGGCAACACAACAGGTGTCAAAGGTACTGCAACCTTCACCGCCCGGGCAGCCTTCGCCTTCCGCATAAAATCGGTAATAGCCGCCGTATAAGCACTGGACAGCTTGAGCTTCTTCGCCAGCGCCTTATAATGTGCATACTGCACCTTAGATGAGTCGTAGATTACCCTTAGGTAAGCCGTGGCAGGCACTCAGCAATCTCATACCGGCATCCGGCAACATTTAATTCAACCTCGGCGGTCCTTTGTAGATCTTCAGCAAACGTTACGCTCATCACCAGGTAAAACACAACCGCAACACAACAATGGACTCTGCAACACTTTCATCCTCGTTAACGGCATCCGTGCCGCTTAGTTCCGCCCATACAAGATCTCGTATTGTCTCGATAGACATCCTACGCGGCGCCGTAATGATCATCATGGCCCTCGACCACGCACGCGACTTCTGGAGCCCCACCGCATTCCAGCCCGAAGACCTGTCGCAGGCCGGCGTACTCCTGTTCGTCACCCGATGGATAACCCACTTCTGCGCCCCAACATTTGTATTCCTGTCCGGCGTCAGCATCTACCTACAACAGCAGCGCCTTCGCGACCGTGGCGCGACGAGTATGTATTTACTGAAGCGTGGCCTGTGGCTCATCATAATGGAAGTTGTCGTATTGAGCTTTGCCATGCAATTCAGCTTCAACCTCATCTTCTTGATGGTCATCTGGGTAATCGGATGTGGAATGATTGCGATGGCTGCGATACTATGGGTACCACGGAAAGTAACCCTTATAGCGGGGCTTCTAATCATCGTAGCACATAATCTGTTTGTCGATGTAATGCCGGTCACAGCAGAGAATGCCTTGCTGGCGTTTATGCACAACAGCCCCTTCATGCTCGTAATGCCGCCACTGCCTCCCATACTTGTAACCTATGCCTGGGTTCCGTGGATCGCCGTAATGGCCGTGGGATATGCCGCCGGCGTAGTCTTCGAATACGACGCATCAAAGCGTAAGCGAGTGTTGCGCACCGCCGGACAGATCTCGCTGGCATTGTTTGTGGTGCTGCGTGGGCTTAATGTGTATGGCGATCCTTCACCGTGGGCAATACAGGAGCGAGGGATAGTATTTACCGTGCTGTCCTTTTTTAACGTCACAAAATATCCGCCGTCAGTATTGTTTTTGCTGCTCACATTAGGCGTGGCCTTAATAGTACTTTCGGTAACAGAAAATGTGCAGGGCCGGCTGGTCAATGTGTTGCGTACTTTTGGAGCCGTGCCGTTCTTTTACTACCTCGTCCACATGCCGTTGCTGAGTGGAAGCTCCGTCGTATGGGCATACCTGCGTTTCGATACAGCGGCTGTGTTGTCGTTCTTGCCACGCGATGCCATGCCGCAGGGGTACGAGCCTTCACTGCTCCGGGCTTATGCAGCGTGGCTCGCGGTAGTTGTATTGTTGTACTTCCCATGCCGCTGGTATGCCCGGTATAAACGCGAGCACAATCAGCAGGGCTGGCTTACCTATCTTTAACGTCTATCACAATCTTGCCGGTAAAGCCGCCGTTCTCCATCATACGATGAGCGTCCGCTACCTGTTCGAGCGTGAACGTGCGTGTAATATATGGTTTAAGCTTGCCGGCTTCGGCGAGCTTTTTTATCTCGTTCAGATCACGCGGGTTCGGTTTCTCAACAACAATCTTCATCCGTTTTTGCAGGGCCAGATCGATCACCGCTTCAACAATGCCTTTCAGATTGTTGGTGCCACCTCGTGTTGAAACAAACATAGCAGTATCCGTGAGATGCTCCTTAAAGTCGGATATCGTGAAGTTACCACTCGCATCGAAGATCAGATCGAACAACTGTCCCTTCGCAATTTTCTGTTTGTCATACACCAGCGTCTCGTGCACGCCAAGCGCCTGGGCAAACTCCACATGGTTCTGGCTGCAGGTACCCGTAATCGTCGCGTTAAAGCTTGTTGCGATTTGTACAGCCATCGTGCCTACACCGCCTGTACAGCCCAGTATAAGCACGCGATCGTTTTGTTTCAGATTACCTTCAGTCACCATGCCCTGCCAGGCCGTAAGACTTACAAGAGGCAATGCTGCCGCTTCCGTAAAGGAGAGATTAATCGGTTTACTGCATGTATTGTTCTCATCGGCTACAATCATCTCCGCGTAGGCGCCTCCGGTAAGGGCATTGTTTAATCCAAAGACGGCATCGCCAACATTGAAGCGATCGCTTTTAGTCCCGATCACAATGCCGCTGAAATCACTGCCGATAAGCTGGTCGCCGATCAGGCCCGTAATCACCCGTGTCTTTCCTTGCCGTACAAGCGTGTCCACGGGATTCACCGATGAGGCTCGGTTGCGTATCAGTACCTGTCCTTCCTTAATATCGGGCGTTGGAAGTTCCTTGATCTCGAACTCCTCCGGTGCTCCGTAATGCTCTAAAACAGCTGCTTTCATACTGGGGTCTTTTTATGTTGCTCATACGTACAACAAATTCATGCCACCACCCGCCGCAGATAACACAACACCAGCGTGTTTCTTAATAAAACAGTAACATTGTAAAGTTGATATTGAATAAATATGAAGCTATGGAAAACGCTGTCTCAACAAGCTTTTACACCAAAGGTATATTCGGCGGCTACTTTTATCATTTACCTTTGGGCGTCTTCATATTCATAAACTAAAGCTCAATACATCATGTTTCGTATCGTATTCGTGCTTCTGCTGGCGTGTGGCTCTGCCCTCGCGCAGCCGTACACGGCCTCCGCTGTTTTCGCGCATAACGACTATGCCCAGCCAGTACCCTTTTACCTCGCCTACGCGCAGCAGGTAGGCTACATCGAGGCTGATATCTTTTTACAAAACAACACCCTGCTCGTAGCCCATACCAAAGAAGAACTCGATGCCGCACACAGCCTCGAAGAGCTTTACCTCAAACCGCTCGATCAGCAGATCGCCCGAACCAAAGGCTTAGTCTATGGCGACGCAAAGCAGATGCTCACACTCATGATCGACCTTAAAACCAACGGAGAGGCCACACTTCCGGTGCTCGTCAAAACGTTGAAACGTTACCCCAAACTGATAGCGTGTCAAAATCTTCAGATCACCGTAAGCGGCGATATGCCGGCACCCGCGCGCTGGGACACGTATCCCACGTTCATACACTTCGACGGCCGCCCCGACATCACCTACACCGATGCCCAATGGCAACGTGTCGCCATGATCAGCACCGGTTTTACAGACCAGGTAGAGTGGAACGGCAAAGGAATTCCCACAGCCCCGGCCCGCGCCAAAATAGAAGCGCTGATGAAGGCGGCGCATTCGCGCGGCAAAAAACTGCGCTTCTGGGCCACTCCAGACTTCGAAAATGCCTGGCTTGTTATGATGGATATGAAAGTAGACATCCTCAACACGGACCGTGTCACTGAACTCACAACCTTCCTGAAGAAACTGCCTGCAAACACCTATCACAACCCTGCGCCGCATAGCGTATATACACCAGCTGCAAAAGCTCCCGTCACCACAGCCAAACCCAAGAACGTAATCCTGCTTATCGGCGACGGTATGGGATTAACCCAATTGTATACCGGCTATACCACCAACCAGGGGAGCCTCAACGTATTCCAGATCCGTGACATCGGTCTCTCAATTACCGCTGCCGCCGACAACTATATCACCGATTCCGCCGCCGGCGCAACGGCGATGGCTACTGGCCAAAAAACACGCAACCGTTATATCAGCGTAGACACCCTAGGCAATCCGTTGCCATCCCTAACCGTTCCGCTGAAAAAGAAGAATTTCCGCACCGCCATCATCACCGCCGGCGATGTTACCGATGCCACCCCCGCATGCTTCTACGCGCACCAGCCCGAACGCAGCATGAGCCAACCCATTGCCCTGGATTTTATGAACACCAACAACGACATCCTCATCGGCGGCGGCTTCCGTCACTTCACCGAACGCAAGGATGGAAAGAACCTTCTGACAGAATTGAAGCAGCAGGGCTATACCGTATCAGGCAACTTCAAAGACCTCGACACCATTCGTAACAATCGCTTCGTAGTATTAGACGACGGCGCCGTGGTCTCGAAACAAAAAGGACGTGGCGATTTCCTCACGCGTTCGCTACAAAAAAGCCTCGCAGCCTTTACGCCCTCAGATAAACCGTTCTTCATCATGGCCGAAGGCGCCCAGATAGACTGGGGTGGCCATGCCAACAACCTCGAATACGTAGCCCGCGAAATGCTCGACTTCGACCAGACCATTGGCGAAGCCCTGAAGTTTGCCGATAAAAACGGCGAGACCCTCATCATCATCACCGCCGATCACGAAACCGGTGGCCTTTCACTGTTGGGAGGCAACGTCGCGGCGCGTACCATCCGCGGTAACTTCAGCACCGGAGACCACACAAGCGTGCCCGTACCCGTGTTCGCCTACGGCCCCGGCGCAGAGCAGTTCCGTGGTGTCTATCAGAACACAGAAATATGCCGCCGCATTTGCGCGTTGCTCGGCGTTACACTGCCAGAGTAACAGCAGCAGTTTATTTATATAAGCACGCGAGATGCTAAGGGCTGCCTTCTTACCGGAGGCAGCCCCTGCTGTTTAATGGCTAAGGGTGTTAGTGATGATGGTTGTGTTCCAACTCGCTTTCTTCTTCCGCGGTAGGTACCACATCTACAGAAGGAGCGTTGATAAGTGAGCCGAAGAAAACAGCATTGAGAAATACGCGCGATGTACCATACCAGTAACCGCGGAAGAAAGGGTTGTCGGCAAATAAAATTACACGTCCACGCCCGGTATTGCTGATCACCACAGCCGCGCTGTTGGAAATCCGTTTCAGGTTAGGCTTCGAAATATAGCCACTTACCAACGGAGAGGCCGTATATTTCAGCGGCGTGGCATACGGGTTGCGCGATGGCTTGAGGAAAGTACTACCGTTGCGGAATATATAGAACTTGCGATCCGGAATGCCAAAAGCAAGCGGGTTGGTCACGTCCGCATCGGCCGTGTAGATCGATCCTTCGATAGCTTTAGGCCCTTCTATCTCGTTGCTCCGTATAAAATCGTATCGGGCCGTTTGCGTCGTATCGGGCTTGTAGTCGGCAAGCAGCTTCTCCTTAACAATACCCTGGCGTATTGCCCATTCACTGGCGTTTTTTGTCGTGATCAGCGTATTCCCTTCTTCAACCCAGTTTTTAATACGGGCTACGTGGCTCTTATCGAGCGCATTATAATTTCCGCCAGCCAGCACAAGCGTATTGTACCGTTTCCAGTCTATCCGATTCACATTGCTGATATCTATTTTAGATACCGGATAGCTCACTTGTTGATTGAATAGAAACCAGAGTTCCCCAACTTCAGAGGCATTGATGCCAGCACCGGTAAGCAGTGCTACTTCCGGTCGTGCTAGCGCGCGAATGTTGTTGCTGCCAAGGTCGATCCCTTTCGTGTTAAAGCCGGTAGATACACCGGTTACGTTTATCGCATTTGTGTTACTAACAGCGGAGATCGTTCGTGTCAGCGAGTCCGAATTGATTTTTTGCCACCCGACCGGAATCACCAGTGTGCCCGGAGCGAAATCCTGAACCGCACCGTTGCTGGTAATAGAAAACCCTTTGAAGGCCACTTTCACGATAATGCCTGCGCGTTGAAGTTGATAGAGTGCTCGCGAGGCGTTGTAGTCCGACCAGTTGATAAGATAAGCATAATCAGACGGACCATTTAATACTTTGCCGGTAGCGGGCGTGAGCGTGGTTACCCGTTCTCCGTTCACCGGCGCTTCTTTCGTCCGTGCAAACGGCACGCCGTACGCATGTGCGATAGCCCAGCCGGTCACATCGTAAAAGGCACTGTCGTAAAATTTAGTCACCTCCTCAAACAGCGAGTGTACAATGCGGTAATGAGGTTGCGTCGTAGGTACAATATATGCGCTTCCTTTTTCGAATCGTTTCCCGTCGTACGTAGCCGATTCGTAGAGCTTGTAAACTTCCAGCTTATGCTGTAGCAGCAACGCGAGGAATTTGCCAGTAAGGGTCGGGTCATTCGCATTACCGAATACAAACGCCTTGTTCGGATTTTTACGGGCATCGTCCAGCGCAGAGCGGAAGAAGTCCTTCTGATGCTTGAGAATCGTTTCCTTTTCCAGCACCGCGCCGCGCACAGTAGCCAGCCCTGTAAGCAGGTGGTTACGTATCGTGAAGGGAAACGTCACCACGCCTTGCTGGCTCTCCTGTGCCAGTCCGCGGGAGCTTCCCACCTCGAATGTAATGCCTACGCCACCCTGAAAGTCAGGATAGGTTGAACCGTAGATCGGCGACAGGTTATCGAACTGCTCTTTCGTCCAGTATAGGGCCCCAACACTGTTCAGCGCTTCAGCGTGGTACTTGGCAAGTTTAACATTGAGCACGTCGTAGGTAGCGCGCGGTATAATGGCGCTCTCCGAACCGTACGGTTTGGAAGGTTCGAAATAGTACGTGCTGTTCGTCCCCATCTCATGAAAGTCGATTACCACATTGGGGTACCAGCTGTGATAGAAGGCGAGTCTGTTACGACTCTCCACATGTACGGCAGAGAGCCAGTCGCGATTAAGATCGAACAGGAAGTGATTCGTTCTTCCGGCGGGCCAGAGTTCCGTATGCTCCCGGTCAAGCGGATCGGTAACCGGGGGAAAGGATTTATTTTGATTATGCCATGCCGCCGCACGGTCCCTGCCATCCGGATTCAAAGATGGGTCTATCGTTATAATAGCTTGCTGAAGATATTGTTTTACATCCGCATCCTGCGACGCCACAAGATAATATGCGGTGAGAATGGCAGCCTCTGCACTGGACGTTTCGTTGCCGTGTACCGAGTAGCCCAGGTGTACAACCACCGGTTGTTTCTTGTAATCCCCGTCAGGCACCTTAGGGTCCGTGAGCCTCACGTGCTCCTGACGTATGGCTTCCAGGTTGCTTTGATTCTCCGGTGACGTGATCGTAAGTATTATCTGTGGACGCTCTTCGTACGTTTTCCCGATAATCTGAAACGACGCTTTGTCAGACAGACGGTCCAGTTCCTTAAAATAATCCACAATGCGGTCGTGCCGGGTGTAGTGCGAGCCTATGCCGTATCCAAAGAATTTCTCCGGCGACGGTATCGCGGGATCAAAAGACCCTTTCGGAAAATAATACCGGTCTTGCGCTCCTGCTGAAAAAGCGACGAGTGTGAAGAAAATAATGTGTTGAATCGATTTCATGTTCATGGATTAGTGTGGCCTACGGATTTTTTACTGATATACGAACGCACGTATAATACTTTTTGCAAAGCGTTCCATCTCTTCCAGTTGAGGACTACACTGTAGCAGGAAGAAGTCTACCCCCAGATTCTCATAGATACCAATGCGATCGGCTACATATCCGGGCGTTCCCGTAAGACCGGTTCGCAGCCCGCGGTTCGACACCGAGTATTCTTCGAGCGACACCTGTTTTTCAAGCTGCGTACCGGCAAGCCATTGCTGATAGTTTTTATAGCCCTCGGCCGAGCTTTTTACATTGGTGATACGATTGAGTTCCTGCTTTACCTCGTAGTCAGAATCACGTACGATGGTGTAGGCCGCCACGCCGAATTTCAACGGAGAAAGGTTGCATTTATCGCGGCGGCGGCGCATATCGTCTATCCGTTTCCCGATAATGTCAGGGGCATCACCATGCATAACGTAGCCATCGCATTTCTGTGCAATAAGTTCTTTCGCCGCTTCCGATTCGCCGCCGGCGTACAGGAACGGCCGTGGTGTTGCGATGGGTTTCGGTTGAAGAATATTGTCTTCAACCTTATAATACTTTCCGGTATATGAGAAGTGATCCTTTTTCCAGAGATTATCCACTACATCGAGCCATTCCGCCGTGCGCGCATAACGGTCGTCGTGTTGCTCGAAGTGCACGCCATACTTCTTTGCTTCGTCCTGCCACCAGGACGATACCACATTAAGCGTAAGCCTGCCGTTGCTGATGTGGTCGATGTTCGCGGCTTGTTTGGCAAGTAGTGCCGGTGAGTGAAAAGTAGGCCGAACTGCTACCATAATTTCGAGCGTCTGCGTAACCGCCGCCAGTGCTGCCGCTGTACTCCAGGCATCGAGCGACGGGGCCGACTCTCCTTTGATATCGTTCAGATTGAGTTCCGCAATAAGCGTTGAGTCGTATCCCCACTGCTCGCTCCGTTGTGCCAGGTTCTTTACGTAGCCCCAGGTTGGCGTCATATTTTCATCTTCGACGTTTCTTAACCAGCCGCCGAATACCGGTAACCAATATCCGAATTTCATAAGGTTGACTGTTTAGGTTGATGTAGTGTTTAGAGCACGAACGACTTTTCGGTGGTATATGCCAGCTGCAGCCTGTGTGTGATATAGTCGACGAAATAGCTATAAGGATCGAAACCCACGATATTTACAGCATCGGCCACAAAGTTTGACAGCGCGTTGATATCGTAATAGTAATGCTGGCCCTTATTGTCAACGAGGTATTCTATTCCGCCCACATCGAGCCTGGCTGTCTGAACAAGTTTTTCAACTTCTTCCACAATGGCTGCTGGCGGTTGATACGCTTCAACCCGAATTCCCTTTTTTGGTGCCTCAGTCAGGCACGCCTGTGCATCTGTCGGATCAGGCACCTGGCAGATCTCAGCAGGGCAGAGGTTAAAGCTTTCACCAGTCGTGTACACCTTGATAGCATACAGGAATTTGCCATGAAGCGTTTCAATACGAACAATGTGTCCTTCGTGAGCGGTGATAAACTCCTGAACAAGCGCCGAATAGTCGATGCCAAGATTGATCTGGTTATTGTTCAGTGCTTGTTGCAACCCCTCGCGCGTATCAAACCGCGTAATGCCGGCTCCACTGCCGCCGATATTTACCTTGATCACGATTGGAAACCGAAGCGATAATGCCGCAGACAGAATCTGAGATACATGGTTTACAACCCGTGTGCGTGGATAGGGCAAACCAAGGCTGGCAAACAGCGTGAGTTGTTTGGACTTGGAGCTTTCTATCGTTTGTGCCTGTACCCCATTGATAACGGGTACACCGAGGCTTTCCACGTGTGTAAGGTAATTCGCCGTATGAAAGATGCCCTGGACATGTCCGCGCAGGTATGCCGACGAACTCATGCGGTTCACCACAATGCTATAAGGCACTTCAGTATCGGCGGGATTGAATTGATGCTCGGCTGCGTTGATGCGCACATACGGTAAGTTGCGGCGTTCCAGTTCTGCAAACAAAGGTTTGAACCATTCAGGGTGTTCATAGAAGATGCCAATGGGTTTCTGTGGACTGCTCATAGTATAGGTGGTTTTTGCTCTCGTGTTGTCGTCTGTTACAGGTAGCCAGGATTCTGATCGTTGGCCAGATCGGGGTCCGCGTTGATCTCGGCAAATGGAATAGGAAAAAGCCACTTGCGTTCGTCTTCAATGCCGAGCACATCGTCGGCGCGTTTGGTGCGTACCAGGTCGAACCATCGATGCGCTTCAAACGCAAACTCAATGCTGCGTTCTGCTTCGATGGCAAGAAGAATATCGGCCGGCGCAGTGAGGTTCAGATTGGTAAGGTCCGCTCGGCTGCGTACGGCGTTAAGATCATCAAGAGCGTCCGCCTCTTTACCGCTCTGGTGGGCCCTGGCTTCAGCGCGAATAAGATACACCTCGGCAAGACGAATGATATACGCGGGATCATCGCGTTGGGCATCGCGGTTATAAAGAATGCCGTATACGGCTGTAGCGTTACCGGTAGTGACACTGCCGATCAGCGTTTTGCGCGATCCGCCACGGCTCGCATCGTTTACCAACGTAATAAAGCCGATCGTGGGCTGTAGGGTGTATTGTCCGCCCAACTGGCTCGGGTACCAGTTGTTCCATTGGTTATTCTGATCGGCCGTGCTGAACGAGAGTTCGAATATAGATTCGGGAGAGAGAAAAGGTGCGGTGAAAAATGTTTTATATGGCTTTACCAAAGTATACGCTGCCGTGTTGCCAATTACCTCCGATGCATACGTTTCGGCTTCCGTCCACTGTTCCCGATACAAGTGCAGGCGTGCGCGAAGTGCACGGGCCGCGTTCTTAACGGCACGGTTACGCGTAGCGGTTTCAGGTAACCGTTTCTCCGCTTCAATAAGGTCCGCTAGAACCTGGTCATATGTTTGGTCGAGCGTACTGCGTTTAATGCCCAGGCCGTCCGTAAGCTGCCGCGTGGGTTGTGTTACAACCGGAACGCCGCCCCAGCCGCGGGCAAGGTCGAAGTATCCCAATGCACGGAGGAAATAGGCCTCACCAGTAACCTGTTCTTTCTCCGTGGCCGTGAATGCCGGGTCCAGTACATCGGGTACCAGGGCTATAACGTTGTTTGCAGCGTTGATAGTCTTATAAATCTGTGTCCACGTATCCGTAATAATAACATTGTCGGCCGTGAGTGCGTTCTGATCTACCTGTAGGTATTGATTCAGTGTTCCGTTGAACTGTACATTATCGGCGGGCAGATAGCCAAGGACAGGGTAATTTAGACTGTAGTATGCCTGCGCGTTACTGTATGCGCCGAGCAGTGCTGCGCGGGCGCTGCCTTCGTCAATGATCGCGGTTCCGTCGGCCAGCTGCTGGTACGGCTCCGTGTCGAGCAGATCGCTGCACGCCGATGCAGTAAATATAAGGGCGGCTAATGCTGTAGTATAGCGTGATTTCATGGTAATACAGGTTGGTTGGTTAGAAGCCCAGCGTAAGGCCGGCTTGAATAGTTCGGGGTTGAGGTACCGTAGCCCAGTCAAAGTTTTTAGTATTGGCTACGCCGCTTTGTGAGTTCACTTCCGGGTCGAGTCCGCTGTAGGGCGTAGCGGTCCAGAGGTTCGTACCGGATACATATACACGCAGCGATGCGAGACGGTAGCGGCTGAGTAGCGTGGCAGGCAGCGTGTAGCCAAGCGTTACGGTGCGCAGCCTGATAAATGATCCATCTTCAAGATAACGTGTACTTAGGTTCTGCACCGTTCCGCCATAGTTGTTGCTCGACGACACCCGGGTGAGACGGGGAATGTCGGTCACGTCACCGGGCTTCTGCCAGCGTTCGAGTTGTTCCGGGTAATACCCGATGTTGCGTTGTGTGCCGCCATGTACAAGGAAGAAGCGATTCATATTCATGATTTTCGCACCTTGCTCAAAATAGAGTGAGGCAGTGAGGTCGAAATTTCCGTAGCGAAGAGTGTTATTGAAGCCGCCGAAGAAATCAGGCCAGGCATCGCCAACGATCTGGCGGTCTGCTACTGTGATGCCATCTCCACCAAGGTCTTCGTATACGGCATCACCCGTTTGGGTATCTACATAGCGCTGCTTATAGAGCCAAAAGGCATAGAGCGGCTCACCCTCTTTCAACAAGAAGATATCGCGCGAACCGGATGTAAACGATGAAGCAAGTTTTTCAATCCGGTTTTTGTTCGTAGAAATATTGAAGCTGCTCGTCCATTTAAGTGGACCACTCTGAAGGATGTTTCCGGTTATCGTAAGTTCAAGCCCTTTGTTGCTCACGGCGCCGTAGTTCTGCAATTGCGAGGCGTATCCGAGTTTGCGGGGTACCGGTACGTTAAGTAAAAGGCCCGACGTGTATTTGTCGTAATAGTTCAGGTCGAAAATCAATCGGTTTTGCAGGACACCGATGTCTATGCCCACGTTCCATTGCCTCGTCTCTTCCCAGCTAAGGTTTGCGTTTCTGATCTGGAGTGGCGCCGTTCCCGGTTGGTCCAGGTAGTTGTTACCACCTTCCCATAGCCCCTGCGATGCGTACTCGCTAATGCCGGCCTGATTACCGGTAATACCGATGCTGGCGCGGAGCTTCAATTCGTCGAACACATCCACGTTCTTCACAAAGTCCTCCTCACCGGCACGCCATGCAACACCTACCGAAGGGAAGTAACCCCAGCGATTCGATGCGCCGAAGCGTGAAGAACCGTCGGCGCGGAAGCTGGCATCGACAATATATTTATCCCGGAAGGTCAAGCCGGCCTTTCCAAACCAAGAGAGTAGCCCCGCTTCAGCCTTTTGCGATGAACCGGTTTGGGTAGCCGACGATGCTATTGTTTCGAGCGAGTTGCTGGGGAATTGCAATCCACTAAGCTGTGTTCGCCAGATTGTGTTCTTCTGAATCGTATTCCCTAAAATAACCTGTACGTTAAATTGTCCCAGTGTTTTATGATACGTCAGCGTTTGCTCGTTAAGCAACGTAACATCGCGCGACAGAGAAGAAGTAGCCGCGCCTCGCGGCTGCCCCGCGAGTATAAGCGTATTGCTATAATTGTTCTCATACATATCGTTGAAGTCTATGCTCCAGCTGCTTCGTAACGTGAGTTCGGGAAGGATGTCGTAGGAGCCGTACAAATTGCTGATAACCCGGTTCCCCGATGCGTCATTATTCAGGTTTTCAATGAGGGCAATATGGTTGTCGAAGTTCCCGTACTTGGCGAAAGTGCCGTCTTCATTGTATACCGGTAGGTTTGATCGGGGAAACAGCCCGGAGTTTATTACACCCGCTGGGTTGTTATCGTTGCTGCTTACATTCCGCCATGTATGGGTAAGCGCCGTGCTTGTGCCGATCTGGAGCTTATCCGTAATGGTCTGGTCCAGATTTATACGCAGCGAGTACCGTTCGAATTCTGAGGGCTTCACGATAGATTCCTGTTTGAAATATCCACCACCGATATAGTACCGGGTTTTATCGTTGCCTCCGGATGCCGCCAGCTCATAGCTGCTTGTACGGGCTGTTCGGAATAAGTCGTCGATGCGATTGTAGGTCGGCTGCTCCTGAGGAGTACCCGCACCACCCACCGCGCGATCGCGGTAAGGAATTTGTGCCGGAGCTCCACCATCGTTTAGGAACAGTTCGTTTTCCAGTTCAGCCAGTTGCTGTCCGTTTACCACATCAAATTTCTTCGGAGCCCACGACCATCCCTGGTACGTGTTAAAGTTGATGCGTGCTGCGGTGTTCGCCTGTCCCCGTTTAGTAGTGATAATAACCACCCCGTTGGCGCCACGCGAACCATAGATAGCCGTAGCGTTGGCATCTTTCAGCACTTCGATAGATTCAATGTCCGATGGATTGATATCAGTCAGCGGATTGGAGGGTGTCTGGTTTCCCAGGCCTGTACGGATAAGATTTGTATTATTGATGAAAACGCCGTCAACAACATATAGCGGATCATTGCCTGCGTTAACGGAGTTTGTACCCCGCACCCGGATAAAAATACCACCCCCGGGCACACCAGAGTTTGCGGTAACTTGTACGCCCGCAGCTTTTCCTTGCAGCAACTGGTCGGGACTTGGCGCCGGAATATTCCGTATGGCTTCGGCCGATACAGAGGCAAGAGACCCGGTAATCGTTTTTCGAGATTGTTCACCATATCCCACAACGACAATCTCCTGAAGTTGTCGTGAATCCGGGCGCAATGTAATGTTGATCGGCTGCGTAGCGTCGGAAGAGACTTCCTGACTTTGGAAACCGATAAAGTTGAATACCAGCGTGGCTCCGGGCGGAGCGTCTATGCGGTACCGTCCGTCTGCATCGGTAGTTGTTCCCGTTGTTGTTCCTTTAACCAGGATACTTACGCCAGGAAGCGGTCCATTGTCTTCGTGCGATGTAACGCGGCCTTGAAGAGTTACATTTTGGGCATAGGCTGTCAGTCCGGAATACAGCAGTATTACGGTTAGTAGAATTTTTTGCATAGTTACATTATAGGGGTTGGATGGGGGCTAGGGTATGATGAGATCGAACGGTTCTTCGAAATCCCGGAGGTGTTTGTTTCGTTTATTGAGATACTGTCCCTTGATCACACCGCGGATATGTGTCTGGCCTGGCTTTACTTTAACACGTTGACGGAATTCGGCGTGGCCGGAGAAGTATGTGTAGGCAATACTCCATCCCGGATCGATGGCTTGCTGTGGTTTTTCAGATTCAAGTTTGCCAATAGCCTCGTACGAAGCATCGGGCCTCAGTTCTACTACTGTTGGAAGCGGGCCTATAGGGGCTTCAAAATTCGATGCGTATACATCCCAGGTATCGTCGATCTGTGCCGAGAACACTAGGTATTGCTCTTCAGATTTATCTGCGGGCACGACCGATATGTTCCAGTCGGCAATAGCTTGTTGTGCGTGAGCGGACGCTGAAAGTAAAAGGATTGAAATGACGAATAATGCTTTCATGGTGAGTTGGGCGATTGATGGATGGTGCATTATGGTACGGAAAGGGGTGAGCGGATTTCCCTGAGAAAAAGATTGCCGACTCACGTCCCTTTACAACCAAACCAGATTTTTAAAAACTGCGCGTATTCGTAATGCGGCAGCGTGTTGTTACGGCATAGTATAGCGGTTACGGCAAATGCGGAATATGCCGGAGCGTTGTACAAAGCTGTAGATGAAGGCTGTTGCTTGATTCAGTCAATCAACCGGTGGTGGAGGTCTTTCGTGTCTGTCAGCTGAGACAGATTTGGCGGACGCCGGAATTAGACGGGATTTTGCGTTAACAACAGCAACACATCATGAACGTATCCGTTCGTTGTGTGGAATAGCAATAACTACGTTGCTGTGTTTTCATGTTAATGTTCATGCGTCTGTTATTTATAGTCCCAGTTCGTTTCGGGGCAGGATGTGGCACTTATTTGATCGTTCAAAAGTTGCCAGGGAGTCTCTGAGCCTGTTCTCTTATCCCTTCTGTATAAATTCTGGCGTAAATATAGGACGCGTATTCATTCATGTCAACATATCTCTATAGGTTTAGTAGATTTTAAATACATTTATTTTCAGTTTGTTGATCTTTCGAGGGTGCAGATAAGAATGGTCTATTAGCGTGGTGCCGGGAAAAAAAGACAATAGTGCTGTAAAAGATACCTTGCATAGGCGGGAAAATCACCTCACATTGGCGATATAAAGCCGATTATTGCTGTTGACGTTGCTGACGCAATACAGGCGTTTACAAATTCAAAACGCGATCATGGAATTAGGATTATCCACCTTTGTAGAGTTAACGCCAGACCCGGCTACCGGTAAAACTATAGCCGCCCATCAGCGCATGCAGGATCTCATGGAAGAGATTATCCTGGCAGAGCAAGTGGGGTTGGATGTATTTGCGATAGGAGAGCACCACCGGTCAGACTTTGTAGTATCGGCACCGGCCGTAGTACTGGGGGCTGCCGCGAGTATAACGAAACGCATAAGGCTCTCAAGTGCCGTAACCGTGTTAAGCTCCGAAGACCCCGTAAGGGTGTTTCAGCAATATTCTACCGTCGATTTAATTTCGGGTGGCCGTGCCGAGATCATGGCAGGACGCGGTTCCTTTATAGAATCATTTCCACTGTTCGGTTACGACCTCAAAGATTACAACGAGCTGTTTTCAGAAAAGCTCGATATGCTCATCAAGCTGAACCAAAGCGAGAAAATAACGTGGAAGGGAAAGCACCGCGCCCCCATCACTAACCTTGGCGTATATCCGAGACCGTTGCAACCACTGCCCATCTGGGTAGCCATCGGCGGTACGCCGGAGTCCGTAGCCCGGGCGGCAAACCTCGGCCTGCCCATGGCACTGGCTATTATCGGCGGTTCGCCAGACCGTTTTGCTCCATACGTACACTACTATCGCGAAACGGCAGCAAAGGCTGGCCATGATGTAAAGACACTGGGGGTAGGCGTACACTGCCACGCCTACATCGCCGATACATCCGAGCAGGCCGGTAACGAATTCTATCCAAGCTACGCCTACGTCATGTCACAGCTGGGCCGTGAGCGCGGCTGGCCTCCGATGGACCGTGAGCACTACGAAATGCTACGCGCAGCCGATGGCGCATTGTTCGTAGGAAGCCCCCAACAGATAATAGATAAGATCCTATACCTCCACGAAATCATGGGTATAACCCGGTTCCTGGCACATACGCCCGTAGGTACCATGCCGCATGGCCAGGTTATGCGCTCCATTGAGCTTTTCGGTACGCAGGTAGCCCCGGCGGTGCGAAAGGCCCTTGGCATATAAGTCAGCTTCTGAAAGATGACGGCGTCAGATTCGTTTGCTTCTTGAAGAAATGGTTAAAGTGCGTGGGCTCCTCAAAGCCCAACGCATAACTTATCTCGGCAATGTTCCACGTCGTGTGCTTGAGCAGCGCCATCGCTTCGCCCGTTACACGCTCGGAAATATGCTCGGTCGTCGTCTTACCGGTAGTCGTACGAATCGCGCGGTTCAGGTGGTTAACGTGTACCGATAAATGCTCGGCAAAATCGCGGGCCGACCGTAACGTAAACCGTTGTTGTGGCGATTCAATAGGAAACTGACGCTCCAGCAACTCCGTGAATACCGCCGTAATACGGGCGTTGGCATCTGTATGCTGATACAGCGTCTCCGTCGGCTGGATCTTCAGCGCATAGTGCAGCATCTCAGTAATGTAATTCCGGATCAGGTCATACTTATAGATATAATCCGACTCAATCTCCGTCAGCATCTTCTCGAAAATAGCGCTCACATACTTATCCTGCGTCTTATTTAAGGTATAGCTTGGCTTGTTACCCGGAATAAACATCGGCAAATCGTGAATACCTGAGCGGAACCGTTCCGTAAAGAATGCTTCCTTGAAAATGCAGAAGTATCCGGAGGAATCATCCGACAGGCGTTCGTACGTGTATGGAACACTGGGATTGAAAAACATAAGATTCGTCCCGGAGATATCCAGCGTTTTATCCGCATAGTGAAAAAGATTGTGGCCACGCATAAGGGCTATTTTGTAAAAGTCCCGGCGCGTATATTGAATCGGCTGTCTGCCCGGAGCAAGAGCATCCTCCATGCGAAAAACGTTAAAATGGCCGATTTCTTTCTTAACGTTGTCGGGTAGGTAGTTGAACTTGTGACGGTAGAAATCTTCGAGAGTCTCTGTTTTTGCCATAATAAAAGAGGTATTGGTAAAGCAAAGATAGCAAGGCAAAGAGGACAAGAATTGTTTGAATGAAACAATAGGTTGTCAAATTCAAACAAACATAAGCGAAGATAAGCGTCTGGACGCCAGCAGAAGTGAAAATGATAATTTTGAATTATGAATTTCGAAACCCTGGACTATTTGAAGACCGGAACCCCCCGACAGCAGGAAGCGTATAGAGTTCTACCCGGCATTTTCGAGGTTTTAAAAGACTTTGCGCCGTTGCTCGCCGGGACCATTCCAATTGGTATCGATCTGCCGGAGAGTGATTTAGACATCATTTGCACCTGGGGCAACCGCACACAAGGAAAAGAACAGTTCGTCCATTGCTTACAGAAAGGCTTTTATGCACATATAGACTACCGTCTCTGGGACGGGGAGTATAGAGGCTATAACACAGTAGTGGCCAACTTTAAAGCCGAGGGATTCGCCATCGAGATATTCGGGCAGGTAAGGCCAGTTAAGGAGCAGGAGGCATACAGACACATGCTGGTAGAGCATTCTTTACTGGAAAGACATGGTGAATCGCTCCGAAACGAAGTAATGAAGCTTAAGAAGACTGGAATTAAGACAGAACCCGCATTTGCACAGGCGCTGGGACTGACTGGAGACAGTTATGAAGCCCTGTTGAAACTGCCGGAATAGGAGGGAGGAAGCAGCATTTACAGAGCCTCCACATAGAAACGGAAGAATTTAAAATAGTTGAAAGATTTTTTACCATACGCATTAGCGCGTTTAAAATACCTGTTTTACAGTAAATTATGCGGAGTAACAGTGGCTATACCAAGAGGAAAAGAAGACGATTTAGAAAAAATGTCTGGAAAGGATTTGCAGATTAGAGGTGCAACATGCACCTTTGCACCCCGATTGACAAGGAGGTCATCGGAAAAGTTGACAAGCTGGATAACGGGACTCAAAACTTCACTACTTCGGAAACGGAGGTTGGAAAAAAATCTAAGAAAGATTTGGAGGTTTAGAAAAAAGCAGCTACGTTTGCACCCCGTTTGACGAGAAGGTTAACGGGAATTGAAGTGTTGAAAACGGAAGGGCTGACGAAAAAAAATCTTGAAAAAGATTTGGAGATTGAAACGAAAGCACTTAAGTTTGCACCCCGATTGAGAAATCAAACGGCGCTGAAGTCGGAAGGACAGAAAGCGAAGACAG